>Ga0187781_10000020_pt1 | contig 111525 bp, 113 predicted proteins | sample 0715_SJ02_MP02_2_FD_132447 | JGI IMG/M metagenome (GOLD analysis project Ga0187781, IMG submission 132447) | Tropical peat soil microbial communities from peatlands in Department of Meta, Colombia - 0715_SJ02_MP02_20_MG | ecosystem: Environmental > Terrestrial > Soil > Wetlands > Peat...
CACCTCCGGTCCCCCCGCCCCGATACCGCCGTCGCCACGGCTCCTCTCCAGCAGGCAAGCCGCGAGGAGCCACCCGTAACGGCGCCGCCGGCGCCCCCGCCCGAGGAAATCGGCAAGGCGGCGGCTCGCCCGGCGGACGGCATGGCGGCATCCGACGGTGCAGCCGCCGCGACGGTAGCGACGGCAGCAGCGACGGCGCCGCCGGCCGCCGACTATCTCGCCAAAGTGATGACCTGGCTCGAACGGCACAAGGAATATCCCGACGAGGCCCGCTCGCGGCACGACGAAGGGACGGTGCTCATCGCCTTCGTGATCGATCGCAGCGGACAGGTTCTGTCTCTCGACATTCGCGAGCATTCCGGGAGCCCGGTGCTGGACAGGGCGGCGGAGGACATGCTTCGCCGCGCCAGCCCGCTGCCCGCGCCGCCATCCTCCTATCCCGAGCCGCTGCTGAGACTGGTTCTTCCGCTGACCTTCGCCCTGCGGTAACAGGGAGCCATCGGCATAGCCGCCGGGCGCTTGCTGCTCGACATCGGTCCGCGGCTCGGCGCGGGATGGACATTCTCCGACCGTCGATTTTCGACCCCTACCCCCGCCGCTCGCGCGCCGCCTCGTCCGCACGCTCGACGATCTTGCCCTCTTCCAGCGACAGCACGCGGTCCATCTGCCGCGCCAGATCGAGATTGTGCGTGGCGATGAGCGCGGCAAGGCCGGTGCGGCGGACGATGTCGATGAGCGCCGCCATCACCTCGGCGGCGGTGTGGATGTCGAGATTGCCGGTGGGCTCGTCGCCCAAAAGGACGCGCGGCGCATTGGCAAGCGCGCGGACGACGGCGACGCGCTGCTGCTCGCCGCCGGAGAGCCGCGCCGGGCGGTGGTCGGCGCGCGCGGCAAGCCCGACCATGGCCAGCAGCTCCTGCGCCCGCGCCCGCGCCTTCGCCCGCGAGACGCCGGCGATCATCTGCGGCAGCATCACGTTCTCGAGCGCGGAGAATTCCGGCAGGAGATGATGGAACTGATAGACGAATCCCAACTGCGCGCGCCGGATGGCGGTGCGCTGCGCATCGGGCATGCCGCCGCAGCTTCGCCCGCCGAGCAGCACCTCGCCGCTGTCCGGCCGCTCCAGCAAACCCGCGGCATGCAGCAGGGTCGATTTGCCGGCGCCCGACGGCCCCACCAGCGCCACGATCTCGCCGGGATAGAGCGAAAGCGACACGCCGCGCAGCACCGGCAGCAGCGTGCCCGCCTGCCTGTAGCTCCGCACCACGCCGCGCAGCTCCAGCGCCGGCAGGCGGCCCGGATCATTCATAACGCAGCGCCTCGACGGGATCGAGACGCGCGGCGCGCCAGGAAGGGTACAGCGTCGCCAGGAAGGAGAGGCCGAAGGCCATGGCGAGCACCATCACCACCTCATGCGGATCGATCCGCGCCGGGATCTGCGTCAGGAAATAGATCTCGGCGTTGAAGACGTTGACGTGCAGCACGTCCTGCACGAGCGCGCGGATCTGCTCGATATGGGTGGTGAAGGCGACGCCCAAGACGAAGCCCAGGAGCGTGCCGACGACGCCGATGCTGGCGCCGCTCAGCATGAAGATGCGCAGCACCATGCCGCGCGTCGCCCCCATGGTGCGCAAAATGGCGATGTCGCGCGTCTTGTCCTTCACCAGCATGATCATGCTGGAGATGATGTTGAACGCCGCCACCAGGATGATGAGCGACAGGATGATGAACATGACGTTGCGCTCGACCTGCACCGCGCCGAAATAGGCCGAATTGCTCTGCTGCCAGTCATAGACCTGGTACTGGCCGCCGAGCTGCTGACGGACGGCGTAGCCGATGGCGCGCGCCTGGTCGGGGTCGGCGACGAAGACCTGGAGCGTGCTCACCGCGTCGGGGAGCAGGAAATAGAGCTGCGCCGCCGGCAGCGGCATGAAGACGAAATTGCTGTCGTACTCGTACATGCCGACGTCGAAGAGCGCGCCGACGCGATAGGTCTTGACCCGCGGCACGCTGCCGAAGGCGGTCGCCTGGCCGTTGGGCGAGAGCAGCGTGATGGGATCGCCGAGCTTGAGGCCGAGCTTGAAGGCGAGCTTGTCGCCAAGCATCACCGTGTCGTCGGCAAACCGGTCGAGCGAGCCCGCGACGACGTGGCTTGCGAGCAGCGTCTCGCCGGCGACGTCCGCCTCGCTCATGCCGCGCACCAGCACGCCGGTCGAGCGGCCGTTGGCCGAGGCCAGCACCTGGCCCTCGATCATCGGATGGACGGCGACCACCCCCGGTATCTGCTTAACGCGCCCGGCCAGCGCCGCGTAATCGGCGATCGAGCCTTGCGCGGCATAGACGCCGAGATGGCCGTTGAGGCCGATGATGCGGCCCAGCAGCTCGACGCGGAAGCCGTTCATCACCGACATCACGATGATGAGCGTGGCGACGCCGAGCATGATGCCGAGCAGCGAGAAGATGGCGATGACCGAGATGAAGCCTTCCTGGCGCCGGGCGCGCAGATAGCGGAACGCCACCATGCGCTCGAAGGCGTCGAACGCCATCATTTTCCTCCGAGCCGGTTGAGCGCCGCCTCGGGCGAAAGCTCCTCTCTCTTGCCGGTCCGGCGCTCCTTGTGCTCGACCACGCCCTTGTCGAGGCCGCGCGGGCCGATGACGAGCTGATGGGGGAGGCCGATGAGATCCATCGCCGCGAATTTGGCGCCGGGGGATTCGTCGCGGTCGTCGTAGAGCGTCTCGATCCCGGCGGCGACGAGCCTCGCATAGAGAGCATCGGCGGCGGCGACGCAGCGCGCATCGCCGGCGCGCAGATTGATGAGGCCGACCCTGAAGGGAGCGACGCTCTCCGGCCAGACGATGCCGGCCTCGTCGTGGCTTGCCTCGATGATGGCGCCGACGAGGCGCGAGACGCCGATGCCGTAGGAGCCCATCTCGACCGGGACCGAATCCCCGTCGGGACCGGTCACGACCGCGCGCATCCGCCCCGAATATTTCGTGCCGAAATAGAAGATCTGACCGACCTCGATGCCGCGCGCCTGACGGCGGCGCATGTCAGGAACGCGCCGCTCGAACTCCGCCGGGTCGTGCTTCTCGTCGGTCGCGGCGTACCAGCCGGCGATGTAGTCCTGCACGGTGGGCGAATCCGGATCGATGGTGTTCTCGTCGAGCTGCACGACGTCGCTGTCGAAATGGAGCTCGCTCTCGCCGGTGTCGGCCTGGACGTGGAACTCGTGGCTGAGATCGCCGCCGATGGGGCCGGTATCGGCGCGCACCGGGATCGGCGTCAGCCCCATCCGCTTGAAGGTCTTCATATAGGCGACGAACATCTTGAAATAGGCGGCGACCGCCGCGCGCTTGTCGACGTCGAAGGAATAGGCGTCCTTCATCAGGAACTCGCGCCCGCGCATGACGCCGAAGCGCGGCCTTACCTCGTCGCGGAACTTCCATTGGATGTGATAGAGGTTCTTCGGCAGGTCGCGATAGCTCTTGATGCTGTGGCGGAAGATGTCGGTGATCTGCTCTTCATTGGTGGGGCCGTAGAGCATCGCCCGCTCGTGCCGGTCGGTGATGCGCAGCATCTCCTTGCCGTAATCGTCGTAACGGCCGCTTTCCTGCCACAACTCGGCCGGCTGGATGGTCGGCATCAGCACTTCGAGCGCGCCGGCGGCGTCCTGCTCCTCGCGCACGATCTGCTCCACTTTCTTGAGCACGCGCAAGCCAAGCGGCAACCAGGAGTAGATCCCGGCGCTCGACTGGCGGATCATGCCGGCGCGCAGCATCAGCCGATGCGAGACGATCTGCGCCTCGCTCGGAGTCTCTCGCAGCAAGGGCAGGAAATAGGCGGAAAGACGCATCAGACCCCGTTCTGCCGCCAAAGGCGGCGCGACTTTAGGCAAGGCGGTGGCGGATGTCCATGCGCGGCCGGCGCGGACGAACTTCCTGCGGGAGCTCGCCTATCGCTTCGCGTCCCGGCACGCCGCCAGCAGCATGTCGCGCTCGTTGTCGCCGATCGGCTCGCCGTTGAAATAGACGCGGCCGTCGCGCAGCGCCACCACGCCCACGGCCGCCTTGCCGCGCAGCAAGGGAGAATTGGCGGAAACCCCATAACGCTTCTGTAGAAAAACGCCCACGTCGATCGGAAAGTTCCCGGCCGCGTGCGGCGCGCCGCTCGGGAGGTCGGCAGGCGCCACGGCATCGCCATTGACGTCGACGCCCGGCCGATAATCGGCGCCCGGTGCCGCCGAGGCGCCGCCGAGGCTGGCGCAGAGATCGGGAGAGATGAGGATGCGGCCCTGGCCCGATACCGACAAGCCGCCGGGCGGCGGCGGCGGGATCGGATCTTCGATGCCGGGCGGCGGCGTTACTTGCCGTTGGCCGAAAGCCGGCGCCGCGGCGAGCAGCGCAAGCGCTGCCATAATGGTGCGTCGCATGGAAGAAATACTAGCGCGGCGAGATAAATCCAGCCATCGCGACGCAATAGCCGTTGTTGCACAGATTTTAGATGACGAGCCAAGAAGAGTTTCATACAATCGCGCCGCCTGCAACGGTCGCGCGCAAGATTGCGACAAGGCCCAGGTTTAGGGAGGAATGCCGTTAAGCAACGGTCGGGGGAGACGGTCCCGCAGAACAAGGCCGAGCCTTAACCGCAGTAAGCTCCGGGCAAGATCACGCGGTGATCTTGCCCTCATTTTTTGGCCGCTCGCCGCATCAAGGTCGCTTGTCGCCGGTGGCTCTGCGCCTTTTGGGCGCGGATGACGCCTTGGCGTGTCGCCAGGGCGGATCGAGGGCGAGAATTTTTTGGTAGGCCGGACACCAATCCTGGTGGGCGCCCGGGAGATAGCCGAGGCTCATCAGGAACTCGCCGACGATCTCGCCGCCGGTGAAACGAAAGGTCTTTTTGAAGAGGCCGACCCAGGCCGCCTTGGACAGCGGATGGTGGCTGTCGAGCCAGGCGGCAAAGGAGCCGTGGCTGTCGCGGATCGCCAGGAGGCGCCCGGCGTTGTCGATGGCGGCGTCGATCTTGAGCCGGTTGCGGATGATGCGCGCATCGCCCAGCAGCCGGCGGCGGTCGCGGTCGTCGAAGCGCGCCACGCGGTCGAGGTCGAAGCCGGCAAAAGCCTCGGCGAAGGCGGCGCGCTTGGCGAGGATGGTGAGCCAGGAGAGCCCGGCCTGGTTGATCTCCAGCACCAAGCGCTCGAACAGCACCGCGTCATCGCGCGAGGGGAAGCCGTATTCGCGGTCGTGATAGGGGCCGTGGAGGGGATGGCCCGGGGCGTTTCGGCAATAGGTGGCGCTCATGACGGGCGGAAGCTGATCAGGCCGGAGGTGGCAAGGACATAGAAGCCGAGCCAGAGCACCGCCGCCCCCAGCGTGGCAAGACCCGCCTTGAGCCACAGCCGCGGATTGGCCGGAGCGCCCGCGGCATGGCCGATATCGCCCTTCTCCAGCGGCCGCACGCCAATCGGTAGAACGGCAAAGAGCACCATCCACCAGATGATGACATAAGCGACGATGCCCTGGAACCAGGTCATCCCGAGCTCTAGACCTGTTCCAGCTCCACCAGCGTGCCGCAGAAATCCTTGGGATGCAGGAACAGGATCGGCTTGTCATGGGCGCCCGGCTTCGGCTCGCCGTCGCCCAGGACCCGGGCTCCCTCGGCCTTCAGCTTGTCGCGCGCGGCAAAGATGTCGTTTACCTCGTAGCAGACGTGATGCACGCCCCCGTTGGGGTTGCGGTGGAGGAAGTCCAGCACCGGAGAGTCCGCGCCGAAGGGCTCCAGCAGCTCGATCTTGGTGTTGTCCAAGGTGACGAACACCACGATGACGCCGTGAAGCGGAACCGGCGTGGGCTCCGACACCTTGGCACCCAAGGTATCGCGATAGACCGCCGCCGCCTGCCGCACATCCGGCACCACGATGGCGATATGGTTAAGCCTGCCGATCATCCAGTCTCTCTCCTGTCAAATCCGCACCAGATGTACCTCGGTCACCGGCTTTTTTCCATGCCAGGCGCGCAGCGAGCGCCGGACCGCCAGCCGCGCCGCCTCGCGCAGCGCCGCGTCGTCGCGCCGCGCCTTGGGCTCGAGATCCTCGATCGCCTGGCTCACGCGCTGGCGCAGCTCGCCGGTCAGCGCCGCGTCCTCCTCGGCGCTGCCGAGGCCGTGCACCGTCACTTGCGGCGGCGCCTGCAGCCTGCCGTCGCGGTCGACGACGATGGTGGCGAGCGCGGCGCCGTTGAAGGTCATCTTCTGGCGCGAGCGCAGCGCCTCGCCGCCCACCGGCAAGAGGCGCTTGCCGTCGACGACGAGGCGGCCGGTCGGCACCTCGCCGATGACCGCCGCCGGTCCCGGCGCCAGCTTCACCACCTCGCCGTTGCGCGTCACCACCGTCTGCGGCACCTGGCACTGCTCGGCGAGCCGCGCCTGCGCCAGGAGGTGCCGCGTCTCGCCATGCACCGGCACGGCGATCCGCGGCCGGACGAACTGATACATGCGCGCAAGCTCGTCCTGCGCCGGATGGCCCGAGACGTGGACGAGATGGTCCTGCTCGGTGATGATCTCGACGCCGAGGCCGGCGAGCCGGTTCTGCAGCCGATCGATGGCGCGCTCGTTGCCGGGGATCTTGCGCGAGGAGAAGATCACGGTGTCGCCCTGCTCGAGCACGATCTCGGGATGGTCGTCCTCGGCGATGCGGGCGAGCGCCGAGCGCGGCTCGCCCTGGCTGCCGGTGCACACCAGCAGCACTTTCTCGCGCGGCAGATAGGCCGCCTCCTCGTCGGTGAGGAAGGGCGGCACCCCCTCGAGATAGCCGGTTTCGCGCGCGGCATGCTCGATGCGCCAGAGCGAGCGCCCGACCAGCGCCGCATGCCGGTCATGCGCCGCCGCCGCCGCCGCGGCGGAGCCGAGCCGCGCCACGTTCGACGCGAAGCAGGCGATGACGACGCGCTGGCGGCAGCGCCCGACCAGCTCGATGAGCGAGCGCCGCACCTCGGCCTCGGAGCCCGCCTCGCCCGGGCGCAGCGCGTTGGTGCTGTCGCAGATCATGGCGAGGATGCCCTCCTCGCCGAGCCGGCGCAGCCGATCGAGGTCGGAGCACTCTCCCACCAGCGGATTGGGATCGAATTTCCAATCGCCGGTGTGGAAGACGCTGCCGAGCGGCGTGCGCAGCACCACGGCGTTGGGCTCCGGGATCGAATGGGTGAGCGTCACCAGCTCGATCTCGAAGGGTCCCACCGAGAAGCTGCCGGACATCGGCACCTCGATGATCGGCACCTCGTGCTCGAAATCGGCTTCGATCAGCTTCTGGCGCAGCACCGCGGCGGTAAACGGCGTGGCATAGACCGGGCAGCGCAGGCGCGGCCAGAGATAGGGAATGGCGCCGATATGGTCCTCATGCGCGTGGGTGACGACGAGCCCCTCGAGCTCGCCCGCGCGTTCGGCGATGAAGCCGGGGTCAGGCATGATGACGTCGACGCCGGGCAGCGTGTCGTCGGCAAAGGAGATGCCGCAATCCACCATCAGCCAGCGCCCGCCATAGCCGTACAGCGACAGGTTCATGCCGATCTCGCCGACGCCGCCCAGCGCCAGGAAGGCAAACTCGTCGGGTCGGTTGGGAGCGGCGAGCGGCGCGTCGGTCATGCCGGCTTCTTCTGGTTGCGCTCATAGACGAGGCGCAGGCCCCAGAGCGTGAGGTTGGGATCGACGTGCTCGATGACGGCGGTGGCGCCGTCGAACAGCGGCGCCAGCCCGCCGGTGGCGACGACCACCATCGGCGCGCCGAATTCCTGCTTGATGCGGCTCACCAGCCCCTCGACCAGGCCGATATAGCCCCAGAACAGGCCGGATTGCATGCAAGCGACCGTATCCTTGCCGATGACGTGGTCGATGCGCCGGATGCGCACGCTGGGCAGCTTCGCCGCCGCCATATGCAGCGCGGTGAGCGACAGGTTGATGCCCGGCGCGATGACGCCGCCGCAGTAATTGCCGTTCCTGTCGACGACGTCGAAATTGGTCGCGGTGCCGAAATCGACGACCACCAGCGGCCGCTTGTAGCGGTCGTGCGCCGCCACGGTGTTGACCAGGCGGTCGGCGCCGACTTCCTCCGGCCGGTCGACCAGCGCCTTCGCTCCCAGCACCACCCCCGGCTCGCCGACCACCAGCGGCTCGCTGTTGCAATAGCGCCGGCAGAGAGTGATCAGGTTGAAATTGGCCTCGGGCACGACGCTGGCGATGATCGAGCCGGTAAGCCCGCGCCGGACCAGCCCTTCGAGCGCCAGCAGGTGGTCGAGCCAGACGACGTATTCGTCGGCGGTGCGCTTAGCCTCGGTGGCGGCGCGCCAGGCGCCCTTGAGCTGGTCGCCCTCCCAGACGGAGAACACCGTGTTGGTGTTGTTGGCGTTGATGGCAAGCAGCATGAAGCCTCCTCTCACCGCGCCGCCGGGAAAACGTCGCCGGCGGCGATGCGCTGCCGCGCCGTGCCGGTATCGAGCAGCAGCGCGCCGTCCTCGTCGAGGCCGGCGAAGCGCCCTTCGCTCTCGCCTTGGGGCAGCCGCACGCGGATCGGCTGGCCGAGGCCCCGCGCGCGGGCGAGCCAGCCCCGGCGCAGCGGCGCAAAGCCGTGCTCGAGCCACCGCTCATACCAGATATGGAAGGAGCGGGCGACCGCTTCCAGCAGCGTCTCGACCGCGACCGGCGCGGCGCCGGCGGCGGCGAGAGAAGTGGCGGGATAGTCGCCGGTTGCGGGAAAGGAGGCGAGGTTGACGCCGATCCCGACCACCAGCCAGTCGATCCGCCCCTCGCCCGCCGCCTGGGATTCCAGCAGGATGCCGCTGACCTTGCGGCCGTCGACGAGCACGTCGTTGGGCCATTTATAGGCAAGCTCGGCGGCCTCCGGCAGCAGCGGCAGCACCGCCTCGCCGACGGCAAGCGCGCCGGCGAAGCCGAGCTGCGCCGAGGCGCCGGCCGAGCGCTCCGGCCGCAGCAGGATCGACATATAGAGATTGCCCGGCGGCGAGACCCAGGCCCGGCCGCGCCGGCCCCGCCCCGCCCGCTGAGCCAGCGCCGAAATCAGCGTCCCCGCCGGCGCGCCGGCGGCCGCCTGGCGCTTGGCCTCTTCATTGGTGCTGTCGAGCTCGGCGAAGCGGTGGAGACGGAAGAAGGCCGGCAGGCCGGAGCCGCCGGTCATCCCGGGAAGAGCGTGATGCTGGCAAGCTCGGCGCTGCCGATGACCGGCGCGGGGAAGACGACGAAGAGCAGGATCGCCAGCGCCGAGATCAGCAGCACCGCCTGCATCTCGCGGCCGATCACCGGGTCGAAAGCGGCTTTGGGCGGGTCGAAATACATGATCTTGACGATGCGCACGTAGTAATAGGCCCCCACCACGCTGGTCAGCACGCCGATCACGGCGAGCCAGAAGAGCCGGGCGTCGATGGCGGACATGAAAATGTAGAATTTGGCGAAGAATCCGGCGAGCGGCGGGATGCCGGCCATGGAGAACATGAAGATGGCGAGCGCCGCCGCCAGCATCGGCTGGGTGCGCGCCAGCCCGGCCAGATCCTCGATGCCCTCGACGAGACGCCCCTGGCGGCGCATGCACAGAATGACCGCGAAGGTGCCGACGTTCATGAAGATATAGATCGCCATGTAGACGAGGATGCCGCGCACGCCCGCGGGGGTGCCGGCGGCAAGGCCGATCAAGGCGTAGCCGACATGGCCGATGGAGCTGTAGGCCATCAGGCGCTTGATGTTGCGCTGGTTGATGGCGGCGAGCGCGCCGAGGATCATCGAGGCGACCGAGATCGCCATGATGATCTGCTGCCATTGGTCGACCAGCTCGCCGAAGGCGTAGATCATGACGCGGATGAAGAGCGCCAGCGCCGCGGTCTTGGGCGCGACCGAGAAGAAGGCGGTGGCCGGCGTCGGCGCGCCTTCATAGACGTCGGGCGTCCACATGTGGAAGGGCACGGCCGAGACCTTGAAGGCGAGGCCGACGGCGAGGAAGACGATGCCGATGATGAGGCCGATCGACACGTTGGCGGCATCGAGCGTATGGGCCAGCGTGTCGAAATTGGTGCTGCCGGCGAAGCCGTAGACCATCGAGGCGCCATAGAGCAGCATGCCCGAGGAGAGCGCGCCCAGGACAAAGTATTTGAGCCCCGCCTCGCTCGAGCGCGTGACGTCGCGCTGGAAGCTGGCGATGACGTAAAGCGCCAGGTTCTGCAGCTCGAGGCCGATATAGAGCGAAATGAGGTCGTTGGCGGTGACCATCATGAGCATGCCGGTGGTGGCGAGCAGCACCAGCACGGGATACTCGAAGCGCGCCACCCCCTCGCGCTCGCCGAAGCGCATGGCGAGGACGATCGAGAAGGCGGAGCCGATCAGCACCAGCACGCTCATGAAGGCGCCGAACCCGTCGGTGACGATCATGCCGTAGAGGCTCACCTGGCGCTCATAGCCGAAGCCCATGACCAGCGCCGCGGCGACCGCCAGCACGACGACGCCGAGCCAGCCGATCTCGCGCGCGACGTAGGCGCCGTGCTGGAAGACGCCGAGGACGAGCAGCACCATGGCGCTCGCGGCGAGGAACATCTCCGGCAGCGCCGGCAGGAAATTGGGGAGCGCGTCGGTCATCGCTTACCGCTCGGCGAGCCTGGTCGCCGCGTTCTCATGGAGCGAAAGCTGCACGCGCTCGATGAGCTTGGCGAGGGAGGGTTGCATGGGCTTGAGGAAGGAGCCGGGATAGACCCCCATCCACAGCACGACGGCGATCATCGGCGCGAAGACGGCGACCTCGCGCCAGGAGAGATCGAGCATCGCGCGCACGTCGGCGCGGGTGACGACGCCGAAGATGACGCGGCGATAGAGGTAGAGCATGTAGGCGGCGCCGAGGATCATGCCGCTGGTGGCGAAGAACGCCACCCAGGTATTGACCTCGAAGGCGCCGACCAGCGACAGGAATTCGCCGACGAAGCCGCTGGTGCCGGGCAGGCCCACCGAGGCGAGCATGAACACCATGAAGACCGTGGCGTATTTCGGCATGGTGTCGGCGAGCCCGCCATAGCGCGCGATCTCGCGCGTGTGCAGGCGGTCGTAGACCACGCCGACGCAAAGGAAGAGCGCGGCGGAGACGATGCCGTGGCTCAGCATCTGCACCATGGCGCCTTGCAGCCCCTCCGAGGTCATGGTGAAGGTGCCCATGGTGACGAAGCCCATATGCGCCACCGAGGAATAGGCGATGAGCTTCTTCATGTCGTCCTGCGCCAGCGCCACCAGCGAGGTGTAGATGATGGCGACGATGCTGAGCGTGAAGATGAAGGGCGCAAGCTCGTGCGAGGCGACCGGGAAGAGCGGCAGGGAGAAGCGGATGAAGCCGTAGCCGCCCATCTTCAGCAGCACCCCCGCCAGGATCACCGAGCCCGCGGTCGGCGCCTCGACATGCGCGTCCGGCAGCCAGGTATGCACCGGCCACATCGGCACCTTGACGGCAAAGGAGGCGAAGAAGGCGAGCCAGAGCCAGGTCTGCAGCCCCGCCGGCAGGCCGCGGTCGAGCGCCTCGACGATGTCGGTCGAGCCGATCTGATAGTAGATCGCCAGGATGGCGAGCAGCATCAGCACCGAGCCCAGCAGCGTGTAGAGGAAGAACTTGAAGGCGGCGTAGACCCGCCGCGCCCCGCCCCAGACGCCGATGATGAGGAACATCGGGATGAGCACGCCCTCGAAGAAGACGTAGAAGACGACGAAGTCGAGGGCGCAGAACATGCCGACCATGAGCGTTTCCATGACCAGGAACGCGACCATGTATTCCTTCACCCGGTCGGTGATCGACGCCCAGCTCGACACGACGCAGATCGGCGTGAGGAAGGTGGAGAGCAGCACGAAGAACAGCGAGACGCCGTCGATGCCGAGGTGATAGAAGATGTGGAACCCCGGCAGCCACGGCGCCAGCTCGACGAACTGGAAATCGGCCTGGGCGGGATCGAAATCGGCCCACAGCACCAGCGAGAGCGCAAGCTCGATCAGCGAGGTCCAGAGCGCGATCCAGCGGGCGTTGCGCGCCACCGCCTCCGCCGGCCCGCGCAGCACCAGGATGAAGAGCGCGCCCAAAAGCGGCAGGAAGGTGACGAGGGTCAGGAGTGGCCAGCTTTGCATGGCGCCGCTCAGCCTCCGATCTGCCGCAGGAGATACCACGAGACGAGCGCCACCACGCCGATCAGCATGACGAAGGCGTAGTGGTAGAGATATCCCGTCTGCAGCCGGCTTGCCCGCACCGCGAGCCGGGTCGCGGTCGCGGCGACGCCGTCGGGCCCGAGCCCGTCGATCACCGTGCCGTCGCCGCGCTTCCAGAAGGCGAGGCCCAGCACCATGGCCGGCCGCACGAAGAGCGCGTCATAGAGCTCGTCGAAATACCACTTGTTGAGCAGGAAGAGGTAGATCGGCCGAAGGTTGCGGGCAACGACCGCCGGGATCCCCGGCCGCCGGATATAGGCGAGCCAAGCCACGGCGATGCCGAGAAGACCCATGACGAAGGGCGAGAGCCCGACCCAAAGCGGCGCGTGATGCGCCGCCTCGAGGCTCGCATGCTCCGGCAGCACCAGGATCGAATCGCGCCAGAAGGCTTCCCGCCCCTCGCCGACGAAGTCGTTGTAGCCGAGCCAGCCGGCGAAGATCGCGCCCGCCGCCAGCACCACCAGCGGCAGGATCATCACCTGCGGCGATTCATGGACGTGGTGCATCGCCTCCGCGCTGGCGCGCGGCGCGCCGTGGAAGGTGAGAAACAGCAGCCGCCAGGAATAGAAGGCGGTGAGGAAGGCGGCGGCGACGCCGAGGCAGAAGGCGTAGAGGCCGACGCCGCTGCCCGAGGCCCAGGCGGCCTCGAGGATCACGTCCTTGGAGAAATAGCCGGCAAACGGCGGGATGCCGGCGAGCGCCAGGCTGCCGATCCACATCAGCGCGTAGGTCATCGGCACCAGCCGCCAGATGCCGCCCATCTTGCGCATGTCCTGCTCGCCGGACATGGCGTGGATGACGGAACCCGCGCCGAGGAAGAGCAGCGCCTTGAAGAAGGCATGGGTCATGAGATGGAAGATCGCCGCGGAATAGGCCGAGACGCCGGCGGCGAAGAACATGTAGCCGAGCTGGCTGCAGGTGGAATAGGCGATGACCCGCTTGATGTCGTTCTGCGCCATGCCGATGCTGGCGGCGAAGAGCGCGGTGCTGCCGCCGACGACGCAGACCACGGCGAGCGCCACGGGCGCGTATTCGAAGAGCGGCGACAGCCGCACCACCATGAAGACGCCGGCGGTGACCATGGTCGCGGCATGGATCAGCGCCGAGACCGGCGTCGGGCCCTCCATCGCGTCGGGCAGCCAGGTATGAAGGCCGAGCTGCGCCGACTTCCCCATGGCGCCGATGAACAGCAGGATGCAGGTGACGGTGAGCGCGTCGACCTGCCAGCCGAGGAAGACGAAGGGCGTGTGCGCGAAATTGGGCGCGGCGTCGAACACGGTGCCGAAATGCAGCGAGCCGAACAGCGCATAGACGGCGAAGATGCCGAGCGCGAAGCCGAAATCGCCGATGCGGTTGACGATGAACGCCTTGATCGCAGCGGCGTTGGCCGAGGGGCGGTCGTACCAGAAGCCGATCAGCAGGTAGGAGCAGAGGCCGACGCCCTCCCAGCCGAAGAAGAGCTGCACGAAATTATCGGCCGTCACCAGCATCAGCATGAAGAAGGTGAAGAAGCTGAGATAGGACATGAAGCGCGGTATGGACTTGTCGTGCGCCATGTAGCCCACGGAATAGACGTGGACCATGGACGAGACCACCGCCACCACCGCCACCATCACCGCGCTCAAGGGATCGAAGCGCAGCGCCCACTGCACCTGGAGGTCGCCGGTGTCGATCCAGGTGAAGAGATTGGTGGTGACGCCGTGGCCGTTGAGGACGACGTCGACGAACAGCACGACGCCGAAGACCGCGGCGAGGCCGACGCCGGCGCAGGCGACGATCTGCGCGCCGCGGTCGCCGATCCAGCGGCCGAAGAAGCCGGCGATGAACGCGCCCAGAAGCGGCAGGAAGATGGCTGCGACCGTCACCGGATTAGCCCTTCATGAGGTTGATGTCTTCGACCGCGATGCTGCCGCGGTTGCGGAAATAGACGACGAGGACGGCGAGCCCGATCGCCGCCTCGGCCGCCGCCACGGTGAGCACGAACATGGCGAAGACCTGGCCGACGAGGTCGTGGAGGAAGGCGGAAAAGGCGATGAAATTGATGTTGACCGCGAGCAGCATCAGCTCGATCGACATCAGGATGATGATGACGTTCTTGCGGTTGAGGAAGATGCCGAAGATGCCCAGCGTGAACAGGATGGCGGCGACCGTCAGATAATGGGCGAGACCGATCTCGAGCATGCTCACACCCCCTGCCGCGGCCGGACCTTGACGATCTCCAGCGTCGCCTCGCGCCGGCGCGCCACCTGCGCGGCGATGCTCTGCTTGCGCACGTCGCCGCGCGCGCGCAGCGTCAGCACGATGGCGCCGATCATGGCGACGAGCAGGATCATTCCCGCGGCCTGGAAGACGTAGATGTAGCGGGTATAGAGGAGCTGCCCCAGCGCCGCGGTGTTGGTGACGCTTGCCGGCGACGGCGACGGCGCGGCGATCGCCTTCATCACGTCGGGCGCCACCGCCCAGGCGCCGAACACCAGGACGAGCTCGACCAGCAGCATCAGCCCGACCAGCGCGCCGATCGGCAGGTATTGCAGGAAGCCCTGGCGCAGCTCGACGAAATTGATGTCGAGCATCATGACGACGAACAGGAACAGCACCGCCACCGCGCCGACATAGACGATGACCAGGATGAGCGCCAGGAACTCGGCGCCCATCATCACGAAGAGCCCCGCCGCGTTGAAGAAGGCGAGGATGAGGAAGAGCACGGAATGCACCGGGTTGCGCGCGGCGATCACCATCACGCCCGACGCCACGGTGAGCGCGGCGAAGAGATAGAAGCAGAGGGCCTGGACGATCATCGGCGGCCTACCGGTAGGGCGCGTCGACGGCGAGGTTGCGCGCGATCTGCGCCTCCCAGCGGTCGCCGTTCGCCAGCAGCTTGTCCTTGTCGTAGTACAGCTCCTCGCGCGTCTCGGTGGCGAATTCGAAATTGGGGCCCTCGACGATGGCGTCCACCGGGCAGGCCTCCTGGCAGAAGCCGCAATAGATGCACTTCGTCATGTCGATGTCATAGCGCGTGGTGCGGCGGCTGCCGTCCTCGCGCGGCTCGGCCTCGATGGTGATGGCGAGCGCCGGGCAGATCGCCTCGCACAGCTTGCAGGCGATGCAGCGCTCCTCGCCGTTGGGATAGCGCCGCAATGCGTGCTCGCCGCGGAAGCGCGGGCTGAGCGGCCCTTTCTCGTAGGGGTAGTTCACCGTCACCGGCGGCTTGAACATGTATCTCAAGGTGAGCCACAGCCCCGCCGCCAGTTCGGAGAGCAGGACGGCGCGCGCGCCGCGGTCGAGGATGGCCATGGGATCGGTCCCTATTTCGGCAGCCAGCCCGTCGCCACCAGCACGCCGGCGGTCAGGACCAGCCAGAACAGCGACAGCGGCAGGAACACCTTCCAGCCCAGCCGCATCAATTGATCATAGCGGAAGCGCGGCACGGTGGCGCGCACCCAGAGGAAGCAGAAGAGCACGGCCGAGACCTTGAGCGCGAACCAGAACCCGGCCCAGAGATGCGCGGGGATGCCGGTGAACGGCTCCCAATTGAAGGGCGCGAGCCAGCCGCCCAGGAACAGGATGCTGGTCATCGCGCTCATCAGGATCATGCTGCCGTATTCGCCGAGATAGAAGAGCGCGAAGCTCATCGCCGAATACTCGACGAAGAAGCCCGCCACCAGCTCGCTCTCGCCTTCCGGCAGATCGAAGGGCGAGCGGTTGGTCTCCGCCAGCACCGAGACGAAGAAGACCACGAACATCGGCAGCAGCGGGATGCAGTACCAGACGGTGCGTTGCGCCTCGACGATGGCGGTGAGGTTGAGCGAGCCGGCGCAGAGCAGCACCGAGACGATGACGAAGCCCATCGACACTTCGTAGGACACCATCTGCGCCGCCGAGCGCAAGGCGCCGAGAAAGGCGTATTTCGAGTTCGACGACCAGCCGGCCATGACGATGCCGTAGACGCCGAGCGAGCTGATGGCGAAGAGGTAGAGGATGCCGACATTGATGTTGGCGAGCACGACGCCCTTGTCGAAGGGGATCACCGCCCAGGCGACGAGGCTCAAGCTGAAGGTGATGATCGGCGCGGCGAGGAAGACGACGCTGTTGGCGCCGCTCGGGATCACCGTCTCCTTGAGCAGCAGCTTGGCGCCGTCGGCGATCGGCTGCAACAGCCCGAAGGGGCCGACGACGTTGGGGCCCTTGCGGAGCTGCGCCCAGGCCAGCACCTTGCGCTCGACATAGGTGAGATAGGCGATCGCCAGCAGCAGCGGCAGGATGATGGCCAAGATCTCGATCACCGTGATCACCACCGGGAGCGCATAGCCCTGCCAGAACTCAGCCATGGGTCCCCGTCTTCTGCCGGCTCTCGGCGCCCATCGTCGCCGCGCACGCCGCCATGGTCGGCGAGGCGCGGCTGATCGGGTCGGTGCGATAGAAATCGTCGATGGGATAGGCGAAGGGCGCGGCGACGACGGCGCCGTCCTTGCCAAAGGCGCCCCAAGGCGCCGGCATCACCGCCTCGAGGGCGGCGAAAACCGGGTTCGCCGCCAGCATCCGCTTGCGGAGCTGCGGCAGCGAATCGTAGGGCAGCCGGCGGCCGAGCGCGTCCGACAGCGCGCGCAGGATCTTCCAATCCTCGCGCGCATCGCCGGGCGGGAAGACGGCGCGGCGGCCGAGCTGGACGCGGCCCTCGGTGTTGACGTAGGTCGCGTCCTTCTCGGTATAGGCGGCGCCGGGCAGCACCACATCGGCGCGGCGGGCGCCGGCATCGCCGTGATGGCCCTGATAGATGACGAAGGCCTTGCCGAGCCGGCTTGCGTCGATCTCGTCGGCGCCGAGGAGATAGACGATCTCGACCTCGCCGGTCTCGCAGCCGCGCAGGATGGCGGCGATGTCGCGCCCTTGCGGCCCCGGCACGAAGCCGAGATCGAGCCCGCCCACCCGCGCCGCCGCGCGGTGCAACACGTTAAAGCCGTTCCAGCCCTCGCGCACCATGCCGGCGCTCTCGGCGAGCCGGCGCGCCAAGGCCAGGATGGCGCCGCCGTCGGCCCGCGTCAGCGCCCCCTGGCCCAGGATCAGCATCGGGTGCTTGGCCGATTGCAGCGCCGGCAGCCAATCGTGCTTGCCCTCGACCAGCGCGCTCAGCGTCTCGGGACCGCCGCCGAGCAGAGTGACGGGGAAGGTGAGATCGAGCGCCGGACCGATTGCCGCCGGCTTCAACGCGCCCTGCAGCCAGCGCTTGCGCAGCCGGGCATTGAGCAGGGGCGCCTCGCGCCTGGGATTGGTGCCGATCAGCAGGCAGGCATCGGCCTGGTCGATGCCGGCGATGGTGGTGTTGAAGAGATAGCCCGCGCGGCAGGCGGGATCGAGCGCCGCGCCGTCCTGCCGGCAATCGAGATGGGGCGAACCCAGCGCCGTCATCAGGTCCTTGAGCGCCAGCATCGCCTCGCAATCGACGAGGTCGCCGGCGATGGCGGCCATGCGGCCGCCCGGCACGCCCTTCATCCGCGCGGCGACCGCGGCGAAGGCGTCGGCCCATTCCGCCTCGACCAGCTTGCCGTCGCGGCGGATATAGGGCCGGTCGAGCCGCCGGCGCGTCAGCCCGTCGACGGCAAAACGCGTCTTGTCGGAGATCCACTCCTCGTTCACGTCCTCGTTGAGCCGCGGCAGCACGCGCAGCACCTGCGGGCCGCGGCTGTCGACGCGGATGTTGGAGCCTATGGCGTCGAGCACGTCGACGGATTCGATCTTGCGCAGCTCCCAGGGCCGCGCCGCGAAAGCGTAGGGCTTGGAGGTCAGCGCCCCCACCGGACAGAGATCGATGATGTTGGCGGAAAGCTCGGAGGTGAGCGCGCGCTCGATATAGGTGCCGATCTCCATGTTCTCGCCGCGGCCGGTGGCGCCCAGCTCCTCCACGCCGGCGACGTCGGTGAGAAAGCGGACGCAGCGCGTGCAGTGGATGCAGCGCGTCATGCTGGTGGCGACCAGCGGCCCGAAATCCTTGTCCTTCACCGCGCGCTTGTTCTCGAGGAAGCGGCCGCGGTCGAAGCCATAGGCCATGGCCTGGTCCTGCAGGTCGCATTCGCCGCCCTGGTCGCAGATCGGGCAGTCCAGCGGGTGGTTGATGAGCAGGAACTCCATCACCCCGCGCCGCGCCTTCTTCGCCGTCTCGCTGTCGGTGTGGATGACCATGCCGTCCGTCGCCGGCATGGCGCAGGAGGCGATCGGCTTCGGCGCCTTCTCCTGCTCGACCAGGCACATGCGGCAATTGCCGGCGATCGCCAGGCGCTCGTGGAAGCAGAAATGCGCCACCTCGACGCCGGCCTGCTGGCAGGCCTGCAGCACCGTCGTGCCGGCCGGCACTTCGACCGCGATCCCGTTGATGGTGAGCTTGGGCATGGTCCTGTCTCTCGTCCCTAGGAGCCTATGCCGCGCGCCGCGACGCGGCCTCGCGATACTCCTTGATGCGCCGCTCCATCTCCGGGCGGAAATGGCGGATGAGGCCCTGGATCGGCCAAGCGGCGGCATCGCCCAGAGCGCAGATGGTATGCCCCTCGATCTCGTAGGAGACCTCGAGCAGCACGTCGATCTCCTCGACCGAGGCGTTGCCTTTCACCATGCGCTCCATCACCCGCCACATCCAGCCGGTGCCTTCGCGGCAGGGGGTGCATTGGCCGCAGCTCTCATGCTTGTAGAATTTGGCGAGCCGTGCGATCGCCCTGACGATATCGGTGGATTTGTCCATGACGATGACGGCGGCGGTGCCGAGGCCGCTCTTCACGTCGCGCAGCGCGTCGAAGTCCATCAGCACGCCGTCGCACACCGATTTCGGAATCACCGGCACCGAGGAGCCGCCGGGGATGATGCCGAGCAGATTGTCCCAGCCGCCGCGCACGCCGCCGGCATGGCGCTCGACCAGCTCCTTCAGCGGAATGCCCATCGCCTCCTCGACATTGCACGGCTTCTCGACGTGGCCGGAAATGCAGAAGATCTTGGTGCCTTCGTTCTTCGGCCGGCCGATGCCGGCGAACCAGGAGGCACCGCGGCGCAGGATGGCCGGCACCACGGCGATGGTCTCGACGTTGTTGACCGTGGTGGGGCAGCCATAGAGCCCGACCGCCGCCGGAAAGGGCGGCTTCAAGCGCGGCTGGCCCTTCTTGCCCTCGAGGCTCTCCAGCAGTCCGGTCTCCTCGCCGCAGATATAGGCGCCGGCGCCGCGATGGAGATAAAGCTCGAAATCATAGCCGGAGCCGCAGGCATTCTTGCCGATGAGACCGGCCGCATAGGCCTCGTCGATCGCCGCTTGCAGGCGCTTCGCCTCGTTGACGAACTCGCCGCGGATATAGATGTAGCCGTGATGGGCGCCCATGCCGGCGGCGGCCAGCAGACAGCCCTCCACCAGCTTCTGCGGGTCGTGGCGGATGATGTCGCGGTCCTTGCAGGTGCCGGGCTCGGACTCGTCGGCGTTGACGACGAGATAGGTCGGCCGGTCGGATTGCTTGGGCATGAACGACCACTTGACCCCGGTCGGGAAGCCGGCGCCGCCGCGGCCGCGCAGGCCGGAGTTCTTCACCTCGTTGACGATCCAGTCGCGCCCCTTGAGGATGAGCTCGCGCGTCCCGTCCCAATCGCCGCGCGCGCGCGCGCCGGGGAGGTGCCAGTCGTGCAGGCCGTAGAGGTTGGTGAAGATGCGGTCCTTGTCGCTGAGCATCAGGGCTTGCCTTCGGCGAAAGAGAGTTCTGTGAGCGTCTGCGGCCCGCCTTCGGGCGCCGAGGTTTGGCGTCCCCTGGCCGAGCCCGGCGGCGGCGCCTCGCCGCGCTTCAGGGCGTCGATCAGCCGCTCGGTGGCGGCGGCGTCGAGGTCCTCGTAGAAATCGTCGTTGACCTGGACGATCGGCGCGTTGACGCAGGCGCCCAGGCATTCGACCTCCGCCAAGGTGAACTCGCCGTCGGGCGTGGTTTCGCCGATGGCGATGCCGAGCTTCTTCTCGCAGGCCCGCACCACCTTGTCCGAGCCGCTGAGCCAGCACGGGGTCGTCGTGCAGATCTGGAAGAAATGCCGGCCGACCGGCTTCAAATTGAGCATGGAGTAGAAAGTGGCGACCTCGTAGACGCGAATGCGCGCCATGCCCAGCATGTCCGCCACCACGTCCATCGCCGCCCGCGGCAGCCAGTTGTCGTGCTGGCGCTGCGCCAGGTCGAGCAGCGGCAGCACCGCGCTCGCCTGCCGGCCCGGCGGATATTTCGCGATATGCGCCTTGGCCTTCGCCAGGTTCTCGGGCGTGAAGGCGAAGCTCGGGGGCTGCTCGACCGGCGCGTCGCTCTCCCCGCTCATCGGTCGATGCTCCCGAAGACGATGTCCATCGAGCCGATGATGGCGACGATGTCCGCCAGCATGTGGCCGCGGCCGATGAAGTCGACGGCCTGCAGGAAGGCGAAATCGGGACAGCGGATCTTGCAGCGGTAAGGCCGGTTGGTGCCGTCGGAGACGAGATAGACGCCGAGCTCGCCCTTTGGCGCCTCGGTCGCGGTGTAGGTCTCGCCGGCCGGCACGTGGTAGCCCTCGGTGTAGAGCTTGAAGTGGTGGATGAGCGCTTCCATCGAGCTCTTCATCTCGCCGCGCGGCGGCGGCGCCACCTTGCGGTCGTCGACCTTGACCGGCCCGCCCGGCATTTGCGCCATCGCCTGCTTCATGATGCGCAGCGACTGGCGCATCTCCTCGAGCCGCACGAGATAGCGGTCCCAGCAATCGCCGTTCTTGCCGACGGGGATGTCGAAATCCATGCTCTCATAGGCGTCGTAGGGCTGCGCCTTGCGCAGGTCCCACGGCACGCCCGAGGCGCGCAGCATCGGCCCGGTCAGACCCCAATCGAGCGCGTCCGCGGCGACGATGCGGCCGATGTCGACGGTGCGCTGCTTGAAGATGCGGTTCTCGGTCAGCAGCTCCTCGATGGCGTCGATCACGCGCGGGAAGTCCTCGCACCAGGCGAGGATGTCGTCGCCGAGCCCCGCCGGCATATCCTGATGCACGCCGCCGGGACGGAAATAGGCGGCGTGCATCCGCGCACCGCAGACGCGCTCGTAGAACTCCATCAGCTTCTCGCGCTCCTCGAAGCCCCAGAGGAAGGGCGTCAGCGCGCCGACGTCGAGCCCGAAAGCGCAGATGTTGAGGAGGTGGTTGAGAATGCGGGTGATCTCGGCATAGAGGACGCGCAGGTACTTGGCGCGCGGCGGCGGCTCGATGCCGAGCAGCTTCTCGACGGCGAGCGCATAGCTGTGCTCCATGCCCATCGGCGAGACGTAGTCGAGCCGGTCGAAATAGGGCACCGCCTGGAGATAGGTCTTGTATTCGATCAGCTTCTCGGTGCCGCGGTGCAACAGGCCGATATGCGGGTCGGCGCGCTCCACCACCTCGCCGTCCATCTCCAGCACCAGGCGCAGCACGCCGTGGGCCGCCGGGTGCTGCGGCCCGAAATTCATGGTGAAGCTCTTGATCCTGGCTTCCGCTTCGGCGGCGGCGGTCATGGATTCTTCTCCTCCTTCGCCTTCTCGTCGCCGGGCAGCACGTGGTTCATGCCTTCCCAGGGCGAGAGGAAGTCGAAGCTGCGGAACTCCTGGGTGAGCCGCACCGGCTCGTAGATCACGCGCTTCTGATCCTCGTCGTAGCGCACCTCGACATAGCCGGTGAGCGGGAAATCCTTGCGCAGGGGATGGCCTTCGAAGCCGTAATCGGAGAGCAGGCGGCGGAGGTCGGGGTGGTCGGAGAAATAGATGCCGAAAAGGTCCCAGGCCTCGCGCTCGAACCAGCCGGCGGCGCTGTAGACGGAGACGACCGAGGGCACCGCCTGCTCCTCGTCGACGGCGAGCTTGACGCGGATCCGCTGGTTGAGCTTGAGGCTCAGCAGGTTATAGACGACCTCGAAACGCTCGGCCCGGTCGGGATAGTCGACGCCGCAGAGATCGGCGAGCAGCTTGAAGAGGCACTTGGGATCGTCGCGCAGGAAGCCCAGCACCCGGACGACGGCCTCGCGCCGCACCGTGACGGCGAGCTCGCCGTGGAGGATCGCGGTTTCCGTCACGTCCTGCGGCAGCGACGCCGCGACGTGGTCAGCGAGCTCGCGCAGAGGCTGGCTCATGGCGCTCCTGCCCCTTCAGCGCGCAAAGACCCGCTCGCGCCGGATCTTCTTCTGTAGCTGCAGGATGCCGTAGAGCAGCGCCTCGGCGGTGGGCGGGCAGCCCGGCACGTAGATGTCGACCGGCACGATGCGGTCGCAGCCGCGCACGACGGAATAGGAGTAGTGGTAATAGCCGCCGCCGTTGGCGCAGGAGCCCATCGATATCACCCAGCGCGGCTCCGACATCTGGTCGTAGACCTTGCGCAAGGCGGGGGCCATCTTGTTGGTGAGCGTGCCGGCGACGATCATCACGTCGGATTGGCGCGGACTTGGCCGGAACACCACGCCGAAGCGATCGAGGTCGTAGCGCGCGGCGCCGGTGTGCATCATTTCGATGGCGCAACAGGCCAATCCGAAGGTCATCGGCCAGAGCGATCCCGTGCGCGCCCAGTTCACGAGGTTGTCGAGCTGGGTGACGATGAAGCCTTTGTCTTGCAGCTCGCCCGTCGCCCGGCGCAGCAGCGCCTCCTGCTCGGGACCGGGCGGGACCGGAGGCAGCGTGTCGGCGGTGGTCACTCCCATTCGAGCGCCCCTTTCTTCCATTCATAGATGAATCCCACGGTCAGAACCGCGAGGAACACGATCATCGACCAAAAGCCGAACAGCCCGATCGAGCCCAGCGACACCGCCCAGGGAAAGAGGAAGGCCACCTCGAGGTCGAAGATGATGAACAGGATCGAGACGAGGTAGAAGCGAACGTCGAACTTGCTGCGCGCGTCGGCGAAGGGCTCGAAGCCGCATTCATAAGGAGACAGCTTCTGGGAATCCGGGTTCTGGCGCGCGATCACGAAGGAGGCGAGCACGGTCACCACCGCGAAGGCGATGGCGACGCCGATGAAGATCAGGATGGACAGGTACTCGCGCAGCAAGCTGTCCATGGCGCGGACTCCTCACTCGCCCGGCGCGGCAACGCAGCGGCAGCGGCGGCACCGCGGCGCCGGCGTGAAGGAACGAGACCAACGGTTCAACGCCACCCCCTGCGAAAACGGGTCTCGGTCGCCGCCCCCGAAGACTCAGGTCGCCGCCATGGCGGGAGTGACGGGGCTCGAACCCGCGGCCTCCGGCGTGACAGGCCGGCGCTCTAACCAACTGAGCTACACCCCCGCGGCACCTGCTCGGCGGCGAGGCTTACTAGACCCGCAAGCTGGGAAGTGTCAAGCGCAGGGCCACGGGTTTCCTCGATTTTCCGCGGTTTGGCACCGCGCGTGCGGAGCGGCGGTGCATGGTCGATCGTTGCACCAATTTTAGGCGTGGCATCATGCCACATGAAGGCCGGTGCCGATCATGCCGAGCCTCCCGAGGCCGTCGGGCGGCGCCGCGGCCGTCGCGGGCGGGATGTCGGTCGGCCGCTTGCCGCGCGTTCATCGCCCGCGCCCTGCGTCATCATGCCATGGCAACGGACGGCGATGCCGGCGGCAAGGGCTGGTGGGCGATGAGGGGATCGAACCCCCGACCCTCTCGGTGTAAACGAGATGCTCTACCGCTGAGCTAATCGCCCGCGAAGCCGGCGGCAGCCTAGCATGAGAACGCCCGGCCGATGCGGCAAATCGGAAAATCGAAGCGGAATCGCCGTGCGTCTACTGCACCGCGTCCTTGAGTTGCTTGCCGGCGCGGAACTTGGGCTGCTTCGAGGCAGCGATGGCGATCTTCTCGCCGGTGCGCGGATTGCGTCCCTCGGAGGCGGCACGCTGCGTCACGATGAAGGTGCCGAAGCCGACGAGGCGTACTTCGCTGCCTTTCTTCAATTCGCCCGTGATGCAGTCGAACACGGCGTCCACCGCCTTTTCGGCTTCCTGCTTCTTGAGACCGGTGGAAATGGCGACGGCATCCACGAGTTCATTCTTGTTCACGAGCGCCCCCTTATCCTCGATGCCATGGCCTTATCGGCCGCGCGGCAGTTTAGATCGCGGCTCTCCGCGCCGTCAATCGTCGAGCTTCACGGAGTTTTTCGCGTTCGACGTCGTCGCGAGAGAACCGCGCCGCCGTCGTGCAGGAGAACGGCGGCGCAAAGAATGACGGGGGCGGCTCCGTCCTAATGCGTGAGAAGACCGGGCCGATCCTCGCCGGGCTTCGGCAGCACGCGCTGCGCCTCGCTCTCCTCGGTCCACTCGATCGGCTCCGGCGGACGCACCAGCGCGTGCTTGAGCAATTCGTCGGCGGCGGCGACCGGAATGATAGTGAGGCCGCGTTTGACGTTGTCGGGGATTTCGGCGAGATCCTTCTCGTTCTCCTTGGGGATCAGCACCGTCTTCAAGCCGCCGCGCAGCGCAGCGAGCAGCTTCTCCTTGAGCCCGCCGATCGGCAGCACGCGACCGCGCAGCGTGATCTCGCCGGTCATGGCGATGTCCTTGCGCACCGGAATGCCGGTGAGCACCGAGACGATCGAGGTCACCATGGCGACGCCGGCCGACGGCCCGTCCTTGGGCGTGGCGCCCTCCGGCACGTGGACGTGGATGTCCTTCTTCTCGAAGAGGGTGGGCGCGATGCCGAAGGCGAAGCTGCGCGATTTGACGTAGCTCTCCGCCGCCTGCACCGATTCCCGCATGACGTCGCCGAGCTTGCCGGTCGCGGTCACCTTGCCCTTGCCGGGCACCGTCACCGCCTCGATCGACAGCAGCTCGCCGCCGACCTCCGTCCAGGCGAGGCCGGTGGTGACGCCGACGAGATCGGTCTCCTCGACCTCGCCGTAGCGGAAGCGCCTGACGCCGGCGAACTTCTCGAGATTGCGCCGCGTCACCGTGATCTTGGCGAGCTTGCGCATCAGGATGTCCTTGATCGCCTTGCGCGTCAGATTGGCGATCTCGCGCTCGAGATTGCGCACGCCGGCCTCGCGCGTGTAGTAGCGGATGAGATCGCGCAAGGCGTCGTCGGTGACGTTCCACTCGGTCTTCTTGAGCCCGTGCGCCTTCATCTGCTTGGGGATGAGATGGCGCTTGGCGATCTCGACCTTCTCGTCCTCGGTATAGCCCGGCAGCCGGATGATCTCCATGCGGTCGAGCAGCGGCTGCGGCATGCGCAGCGTGTTCGCCGTGGTCACGAACATCACGTCCGACAGGTCGTAGTCGACCTCGAGATAGTGATCGCTGAAGGTGGCGTTCTGCTCGGGATCGAGCACCTCGAGCAAGGCCGAGGACGGATCGCCGCGCCAGTCGGCGCCGAGCTTGTCGACCTCGTCGAGCAGGAAGAGCGGGTTCGACGACTTCGCCTTCTTCATGCCCTGGATGACCTTGCCGGGCATCGAGCCGATATAGGTGCGGCGATGGCCGCGGATCTCGGCCTCGTCGCGCACGCCGCCCAGCGACATGCGGACGAAATTGCGGCCGGTGGCGCGCGCCACCGACTTGCCGAGCGAGGTCTTGCCGACGCCGGGCGGGCCGACGAGGCAGAGGATCGGCCCCTTCACCTTGCGCATGCGCTGCTGCACCGCGAGGTACTCGAAGATGCGCTCCTTCACCTTCTCCAGGCCGAAATGATCGGCGTTCAGCACCTTTTCGGCGCTCTTGATGTCACGCTTGATCTTGGTGCGCTGCTGCCAGGGAATCGACAGCAGCCAGTCGAGATAGTTGCGCACCACCGTCGCCTCGGCCGACATCGGGCTCATGGTGCGGAGCTTCTTCACCTCGGCCTGCGCCTTGTCGCGCGCCTCCTTGGAGAGCTTGGTCTTGTTGACGCGGTCCTCGAGCTCCGTAAGCTCGTCGCGCCCGTCCTCGCCCTCGCCGAGCTCCTTCTGGATCGCCTTGAGCTGCTCGTTGAGGTAATACTCGCGCTGCGTCTTCTCCATCTGGCGCTTGACGCGCGAGCGGATGCGCTTTTCGACCTGGAGCACGCCGATCTCGCTCTCCATGTAGCCGAAGACCTTCTCGAGGCGCTCGGAGATGGTGTCCGTCTCCAGCAGTTCCTGCTTCTCCGGAATCTTGAGCGCGAGATGCGAGGCGAGCGTGTCGGCGAGCTTGCTGGGATCGTCGATCTGGTTGATCGAGACCAGCACCTCGGGCGGGATCTTCTTGTTGAGCTTGATGTACTGCTCGAACTGGGAAACCGCCGTGCGCGCCAGCGGCTCGAGCTCCTGCTGCTCGCCCAGCTTCTCCTCGACGGTCTCGGCATAGGCCTGAAAGAAGCTCTCGTTCTCGGTGAAGCGGACGATGCGCGCGCGCTGGCCGCCCTCGACCAGCACCTTGACCGTGCCGTCCGGAAGCTTCAGGAGCTGCAGCACCGTGCCGATCGTGCCGACGGAATAGATGTCCGCCGAGGTCGGATCGTCCTGAGCGGCGTTCTTCTGGGTGACGAGCAGGATCTGCTTGTCGTCCTTCATGACGTCTTCGAGGGCGCGGACCGACTTCTCGCGGCCGACGAAGAGCGGCACGATCATGTGCGGGAAGACGACGATGTCGCGCAGCGGCAGGACGGGATAAAGGGCACCACGGGAGATTTCGAACATGACTCCTCATTTCTACAGCGGCCGGCAAGCGAAGGATCGCTTTCGGCGCCTCGGCGGCCGGGCCGCCGCCTGGCGATCGCCTGTGTTAAAATGGCCCGTATGGGGCGGCAGTCAAGAGCAGCCTGCCCTCCGGGCCGGGCTCACCCGGCTCGGGGCGACCGGAAGCCGTCACGCTCCCTGCCCGACATCCCCGCGCCGGTCGGAGTAGATGTGAAGCGGCTGCGCGCGCCCTTCCACCACCTCCTTGTTGATGACCATGCCGCTCACGCCGTCGAGGCCGGGCAGCTCGAACATCGGCTCGAGCAGGATCGCCTCCATGATGGAGCGAAGGCCGCGGGCGCCGGTCTTGCGGTTGATCGCCTTGTGCGCGATGGCGCGCAGCGCCTCCTCGTTGAATTCGAGGCGGACGTCCTCCATCTCGAAGAGGCGCTGATACTGCTTGACCAGCGCGTTCTTCGGCTTGGTGAGGATGTCGACCAGAGCGCCCTCGTCGAGGTCGTCGAGCGTGGCCACCACCGGCAGGCGGCCGACGAATTCGGGGATGAGGCCGAATTTCAGCAGATCTTCCGGCTCGAGGTCCTTGAGGATCTCGCCGGTCTTGCGCTCCTCGGGCCCACGCACCTCGGCGCCGAAGCCGATCGAGGTGCCCTGGCGCCGCTGGGCGATGATCTTCTCGAGGCCGGCGAAGGCGCCGCCGCAGATGAACAGGATGTTGGTGGTGTCGACCTGCAGGAACTCCTGCTGCGGATGCTTGCGCCCGCCCTGCGGCGGCACGGAGGCGATGGTGCCTTCCATGATCTTGAGCAGCGCCTGCTGCACGCCCTCGCCCGAGACGTCGCGGGTGATCGAGGGATTGTCGGATTTGCGGCTGATCTTGTCGACCTCGTCGATATAGACGATGCCGCGCTGGGCGCGCTCGACGTTGTAGTCGGCCGATTGCAGCAGCTTCAGGATGATGTTCTCGACGTCCTCGCCGACATAGCCCGCCTCGGTGAGCGTGGTCGCGTCGGCCATGGTGAAGGGGACGTCGATGATGCGCGCCAGCGTCTGCGCCAGCAGCGTCTTGCCCGAGCCGGTCGGCCCAACCAGCAGGATGTTCGACTTGGCGAGCTCGACGTCGTTGTTCTTGGCGCCGTGGGCCAAGCGCTTGTAGTGGTTGTGCACGGCGACGGAGAGCACGCGCTTGGCGTGGTCCTGTCCGATGACGTAGTCGTCGAGCACCTTGCAGATGTCGCGCGGGGTCGGCACGCCGTCGCGCGACTTGACGAGCGTGGTCTTGTGCTCCTCACGGATGATGTCCATGCAGAGCTCGACGCACTCGTCGCAGATGAAGACCGTGGGGCCCGCGATGAGCTTGCGCACCTCGTGCTGGCTCTTCCCGCAGAAAGAGCAGTAGAGGGTGTTCTTGGCGTCGCCGCCAGTGGCTTTGCTCATGGGCACTCCGTCACCAACCGGTCAACCATCTCGGCGCCACGCCGTAACCCGCCACGCCGGGGCGGTCGGCGGGGCCGACCCGCCGGACGCCCCTATAATTCAACAATATTAGCCGCCCGGCGATCAATAACTAGTTAAAGATGGGATACGATTCGGAAACGACAACGCCGCGGGCCGTGGCGGGAAAGCCACGGTTCCGGGGGTCATGTCCGCGTCTTGTTCTCCTCCTCGCGCACCGGCCGGCTGGTCATGACCTCATCGATGAGGCCGAATTCCTTGGCTTCGGCCGGGGACATGAATTTGTCACGCTCGACCGCCTGGGCGACGACGTCGACCGGCTGCCCGGTATGCTTAACGTAGATTTCGTTAAGCCGCGACCGGAGCAGCAGGATCTCGCGCGCATGGATCTCGATATCGGCGGCCTGGCCCTGGGCGCCGCCCGAGGGCTGGTGGACCATGATGCGAGAGTTCGGCAGCGAGATGCGCTTGCCCTTGGTCCCGGCGCAGAGCAGCAGCGAGCCCATCGAGGCTGCCTGGCCGATGCAGACGGTGGCAATCCCCGAGCGGATGTACTGCATCGTGTCGTAGATCGCGAGGCCCGAGGTGACGACGCCTCCCGGAGAATTGATATAGAAGGCGATGTCCTTGTTCGGGTTCTCCGATTCCAGGAACAGGAGCTGCGCGCAGATGAGGCTGGCGACCGCGTCGTGGACCGGCCCGACCAGGAAGATGATCCGCTCCTTGAGCAGGCGCGAATAGATGTCATAGGCGCGCTCGCCCCGATTGGTCTGCTCGACCACCATCGGCACCAGCGTATTCATGTAAATCTCGTGGGGATCGCGATCCATCTCTTAACCACCTCTGGGGTCTGGCGGCGCCGCTCGGCCATTCCGCCGGCGCGCCGCGCTTGCTCGGTCAATCCGCCTCATCCTGTGCCGGCGCCGCCGGTCGCCGCGGCCTCCGCTTCCCCGTCCTCCTCCTTGAGCAACTCGGCGATGGGGACGGCGCGGTCGGCAACCTCGGCGATCTCCAGGATGTAGTCGATCACCTTGTCCTCGAAAACCGGCGCCCGCAGCCGGTCGATCGCGCCCGGCTGGTTGCGATAGTATTCGACCACCCGGCGCTCATGGCCGGGAAAGCGTCGCGCCTCCTCGGCAAGCGCCCGGTTGATCTCCTCCTGGGTCACCTGGATATTGTTGCTCCGGCCGACTTCGGAAAGGAGCAGGCCGAGCCGCACCCGCCGCTCGGCAATGGCGCGGTACTCCGCCTTGATCTCCTCGTCGCTCTTGCCGGCATCGGACTCGGCCACGCCCTGCTGCTTGGCGCGCTCGCGTTCGGCTTCGAACTGCTTCCAGATGGCATCGAACTCGATATCGACCATGCCCTGTGGCACCGGGAATGCGTGCCGCTCGGCCAGCCGGTCGAGCAATTGGCGCTTCAGGCGCTGATGGGCGATGGCGGCATAGTCGCGTTCGATCTGCTGGCGCACCGCGTCGCGCAGCGCCTGCAGGTTCTCCATGCCGACCGCCTCGGCGAGCGATTCATCGACCGGCTGCGGCTTGATCTCGCGCACCTCCTTGACGTCGACGGCGAAGGAGGCCTCCTTGCCGGCAAGCTCCGCGGCGCCGTAATCGGCGGGGAAGGTCACCTTGACCTCGCGCTGCTCGCCCGGCTTGGCGCCGATGAGCTGATCCTCGAAGCCGGGGATGAACCTGCCCGCGCCGATCTCCACCCGTTGGCTTTTGGCGCTGCCGCCGGGAAAGGCCTGACCGTCGATCGAGCCGGTGAAATCGATGACGACGATGTCGCCGGACGCGGCCGGGCGGTCGACCGGCGCATCCTTGCGCTGCTGCTTGGCGACGCGCTCCAGCGCCTGGTCGACTTCCGCGTCGGGCACGTCCGGGCGCAACCGCTCGAGCCTGAGCTCGGCGAAGTTCATCGGCACGAAGTCGGGCAGCACCTCGACGGCAAGCTTGTATTCGAGGTCGGTGCCTTCGTTGAAGGCGACGATCTCGACCTTGGGCTGGAGCGCCGGACGCAGCTTGCGCTCGCGCATCGCCTCGTTCGAGCTGTCATTGACGGCGTGTTCCAGCACCTCGCCCATCACCGAGGAGCCGTAGCGTTGACGCAGCACGGTGAGCGGCACCTTGCCGGGGCGGAAGCCCGGGAGCTTCACTTGCCGGCCGATCTCCTGCAACCGCGTCTCGACGCGCTGCTTGATGTCGTCGGCGCCGACGATCACCTTGAATTCGTGCTTCAGTCCCTCGCTGCTGGTCTCGGTGATCTGCATGGATCGCGCCTGTTGGTGCTCTCTGGTGCGGGCGGAGGGATTTGAACCCCCACGACTTGCGTCGCTGGAACCTAAATCCAGTGCGTCTACCAATTCCGCCACGCCCGCCCGCCGCCGGCAAGGGCGGCTTCATAGCACAGCGCGACAGCGAGGCAAGAGGGGCCGATCGCCTCGGCGGGGCCGGCGTCGGGCCGTCGATCACCGTGGCCTTCGTTCCGCCGCAGCCGAGTTTCCGCGGCAGGCGGCAGCGCCTCGTTGCTATCGCCGCTCCAGGCAGGCGCGCGCCGCGGCGTCGAGGACGGCGTCGGTGTCGAGGCCGTAGACGCGGTAGAGATCCGGGATGTCGCCGGACTGGCCGAAATGTTCGACCCCCAGGGGCTGGATGCGATGCTGCGCCACGGCGCCGAGCCAGGAGAGCGTGGCGGGATGGCCGTCGATGACGGTGATCAGCGCCGCGTCGCGCGCCAGCGGCGCCAGCAGCCGGCCGACATGGCTCGGCGCGCCGCTGCGCAGGCCCTCGAGCCAACCGGCATGAAGCCGGTCGGCGGAGGTGACGGCGAGCAAGCCGGCGCCGGGGATGTCCTCCAGCAGCGCCTGATGCGCGGCAATCGCCTCGGGCGCGACCGCGCCGGCATAGCAGATCGCCAGCTCGGCGCCGGCGGCGGGCGGCCGCAGCCAATAGCCGCCGGCAATGACGTCGGCGGCGAGCGGCTCGATCGCGCGGCGCGGCTGCTCCAACGGGCGGGTCGAGAGCCGCAGATAGACCGAGCCGCCGTCTTCGGCCTGAAGATGCACGAAGCCCCAGCGCATCAGCACCGCCAGCTCGTCGACGAAGGCGGGCTCGAAGGCGGCGAGCCCGTCCTGCGCCAAGCCGATGAGCGGGGTGCCGACCGACTGGTGCGCGCTGCCTTCGGGCGCCAGCGTGATGCCCGAGGGCGTCGCCACCACCATGAACCGCGCATCCTGCGAGCAGGCGTAGTTGAGCGGATCGAGCCCGCGGTTGATGAAGGGATCGTAAAGCGTGCCGACCGGCAGCAGCCGGACGCCGAACAGCGGCGCCGACAAGCCGAGCGCGGCCAGCAGGAGAAACAGATTGTGCTCGGCGATGCCGAGCTCGATGTGCTGGCCCTGCGGCGACATCTGCCAGCGCTGCGCCGAGATCACCTTCTCGTCGCGGAAGACGTCGGCGCGCTCGCGCCGGTCGAAGACGCCGCGCCGGTTGACCCAGCCGCCGAGATTGGTCGAGACGGTGACGTCGGGCGAGCAGGTGACGATGCGGCTCGCGAGATCGCTGTCGCCGCCGGCGAGATCGTTGAGGATGCGGCCGAAGCCCTCCTGGGTCGACAGCCGCGCCGCCTGCGGCAAGGGCAGCGCCTCGGGCACCGGCACGGCGGGCGCGACGCGCCGGCGCTGGCGCTCGGCGGCAAAGGGCACCTCGGCGAGAAAGCGCTCCAGCGCGTCGACCGGCTGATCGAGCCCCGCGAAGCGGTCCCATTCCTGGCCCTCGGGCACCGCCATGGCGCGCTGGAAGACGGCCATCTGCGTCTCGTTCATGAGGCCGGCATGGTTGTCCTTGTGGCCGGCAAAGGGCAGGCCGAAGCCCTTGATGGTGTAGGCGATGAAGCAGGTGGGGAGATCGTCCTCGACGGCATGGAAGGCCTCGAGCACGGTCTCCATGTCGTGGCCGGCGAGATTGGTCATGAGCGCCTGCAAGCCGGCGTCGTCATGGGCGGCAAGCAAGGCGGCGATGCCCGGAAGATGGCCGAGGTCGCCTTGGAGATGCTTGCGCCAGCCCTCGCCGCCCTTGAAGACCAGCGCCGAATAAAGCGAATTCGGGCAGGCGTCGATCCACTCGCGCAGCGCCGCGCCGTCGGGCCCGGCGCAGGCGGCCTCGAGCTTCTTGCCGTATTTCAGCGTGACGACGCGCCAGCCCATGGTGCTGAAGAGCGAATCGATGCGGTTGAACAGCCGGTCGCTGACCACGGCGTCGAGGCTCTGGCGGTTGTAGTCGATCACCCACCAGAGATTGCGCACATCGTGCTTCCAGCCTTCGAGCAGGGCCTCGAAGACGTTGCCCTCGTCGAGCTCGGCGTCGCCCACCACCGCCACCATCCGGCCGGGCGCGAGCGTCTCGGGCATCAGGCCCTTGAGACGCACGTAATCCTGCACCAGCGCGCCGAAGCTGGTGATCGCGACGCCCAGGCCGACGGAGCCGGTCGAGAAATCGACATCGCCGCCGTCCTTGGTCCGCGAGGGGTAGGATTGCGCCCCGCCCAGCGCGCGGAAGGCCTCCAGCTTGGCCAGCTTCTGCCGCCCCAGCAGGTATTCGAGGGCGTGATAGACCGGGCTTGCCTGCGGCTTCACCGCGACCCGGTCCTGCGGCTTGAGCACGTCGAGATAGAGCGCGGTCATCAAGGTGACGACCGAGGCGCTCGAGGCCTGGTGGCCGCCGACTTTGAGCCCGTCGCGGTTCGGGCGCAGGTGATTGGCGTTATGGATCATCCAGGATGAGAGCCACAGCACCTTGCGTTCCAGCGCCTGAAGCAAGGCGAGCCGGTCGCTCTCGGCCCGCGCGGCTGGGCCGGCCGGGGTGGATGCTGCGGGCCGGGACGAAGGTGCGGCCATACCGGCCTCCTGAAGGGGCCAACGGTAGGACACGCAGTATAGAGAGAATGAGGGCGGCGGTCAGCGTCTAGGAGGGGCTCGCCGGCGCCGGCGACAACGCTTCGCGTTGCGCCTAGGCGACGCGCTCGGGATAGGTGTCGACGAAGGTGCGCAAGGCCAGCACGCGCAAGCCTTCATAGATCGAGCCCTGCGAGGGCTGCTCGAAGGCAAGGGTGAAGTGGACGTGCGGGATGCCGAAATGATCGGCGCGCAGCTCGAGCACCGTTGCGGTCTCGGTGACGTGGTCGCGCCGCCTGCGGCAGAATCGATTGCCTGGCTCGACCGTAGCCCGGCCCTCCCCCTTGACCCAGATTTTGAAGATCGACATCGCTGCCCTGCGCGATCGCTTTAGCCAAATTCAACCATGACCATGCTACGGCGCAAAGGTTAATCAAGAGCGAAAAACCCGCCTTTCGCCTTGCATTTTATCGTTTTTGCGCAGGACGTTCCGGCGACCGCGGCCGCCCGGGGAGGTCAGATTTTAGCCAGTCTCAGCAGGCCGGCCGAGGCGGCGACCCGCCCCTCGCCGGTATAGGCCTCGTGATTGGCCTCGATCTCGTCCAGCCGATAAAGGTAGTTCATCATGATGCCGGCCGATTGCTGTATCCCTTTGGGGGAGAGGTCGGCCAGCCAGTTGAGCCGCTCCATGCGCGCGCCGTTGGTGAGATGAAAATGCGCCACCGTGTCGAGCGTCCGCCCGCGCGGCGTCTTTTCCGTCAGCAGATAGCGCGCGGCAAGCCGCAGCAGCGGCGCGCGGAGCGCCTCGGCCACCGGCTCCTCGGCATACCAGCGCGGCCGCGCCAGCAGGTCGCCCAGCCCCTGCGCCGCGAGGTCGGCCGGCAAGAGCTGCGCCATCGCCTTGCGCTCGGCCGGGACGAGCAGCGCCTCGCCTTCCTCGGGAATGCGCTTGTCGAGCCAGGCGCGGAAGCCCGGGACCGGCGAAAGCGTGGCATAGGTCTTGAGATGCGGCAGCTCGGCCGCCAGGTTGTCGACGACGCGCTTGATCAGGAAATCGCCGAGGCTGATGCCGGCAAGCCCGCGCTGGCAGTTGGAGATCGAGTAGAAGATTGCCGTGTCCGCCGCTTTGGGATCGCCCACCGGCGCGGTCTCGTCGAGCAGCGATTGGATGCTGTCGGCCATGCCGCGCACCAGCGCCACCTCGACGAAGATCAGCGGCTCCTCGGGCATGCGCGGGTGGAAATAGCCGAAGCAGCGCCGATCGGCCTCGAGCCGGTTCTTGAGGTCGGCCCAGCTCCGGATCTCGTGCACCGCCTCATAGATGATGAGCTTTTCCAGCAAGGCCGCCGGCGCGTCCCAGGTGATGCGCGTGATCTCGAGGAAGCCGACGTCGAACCAGCTCGCCAGCAGCGCCTTGAGGTCGAGCTCCAGCGCGGCCAGCACCGGCTCGTGCGCCGCGAGGGCGAGCAACTCGGCGCGCATGTCGACGAGGAACTTGACCCCCTCGGGGAGCGCGTTGAATTGGGTCAGCAGCTTGATGCGCGGCGGCTCCAGCGCGGTGCGCAGCTCGCGCTCCGCCTGGCGCCGCTCCTCCTCGCCGGCCGCGCGCACCAGGCGCTCCCCCAGCGCCGCCACCGCCGCCTGATCGATGTCGAATTCCCGCGCCAGCAGCATGAGGAAGCGTTCGCGCCCGGTCTCGTTGAGGGCGAGATAGGTGCGGCCGAGATCGGCGGCGCGCGCTCGGGCCGAGACGGCGCCGCCGCGCGTCGCGAGGCATTCGTGCAGTTGCTCGCGCAACCGCTCGGTGTCCTCGCGCGACAGATCCGGGCGCGGCGCGCGGGCGAGCGCGCCGCGTGCCTGGGCGGCGATGTCGCGCCAGGCGGTGCGCAGCGAGCGCAGATTGCCGAGCGTGCGGTCGACGACGACGTCGAGAAAGCTGCTGCGGTCGTTCATGACCCTTTCCGATATAGATCGCGTCGCCTACTGGCAAGCCCGTGCGCGAGAGGCCGCCGCGGCGATGAGGATTCATCCCGTCGGCGCGGGCAAATCCATTTCTTTCAGCCGCCGCAGCGTTTGCGGCAGCGTCTCGATGATATCCTCGGCGACGAGTCCCGCCCCGAATCGTCCGGCGGCATCGCCATGAAGCCAGCAGGCGGCGCAGGCGGCGCGGAAGGGATCGAGCCCCTGCGCCAAGAGCCCGGTGACGAGCCCGCTCAGGACGTCGCCGCTGCCGGCGGTGGCAAGCTCCGGCGGCGCGTTGGCATTGATGACGGCGCGGCCGTCGGGCGCGGCGATGACGGTGTCGGCGCCTTTGAGCAGCATCACCGCGCCGCTCCGGCGCGCGGCGGCGCGCGCGCGCGCAAGCTTGTCGCCCGATATGGCGAAGAGCCGCCGGAACTCGCCCTCATGCGGTGTCATCACGCAAGGCCCGGCGATCGCCGCGAACAGCGTCTCGGGCGCATCGGCGAAGACGGTGAGCGCGTCGGCGTCCAGCACCACGGCCCGGCGCGTCGCCAGCGCCGCCAGCGCCCGGCCGCGCGTCTCGTCGCTCACGCCGGCGCCGGGACCGATGAGCACCGCGTTGCGCCTGACATCGCCCAACAGCGCGTCGAGCGCCTCGGGCGCCGCGACCGGCTGGACGATGACGCCGGTGAGGGAGGCGGCATAGACCGGCCAGGCGCTCTCCGGCGCCGCCAGCGTGACGAGGCCGGCGCCGACGCGCAACGCCGCCCGCGCGGCGAGCCGCGCCGCGCCGGTCATCACCCTGCCGCCCAGAATGAGCGCGTGACCGCGATGGTATTTGTGCGTCTCGAACCGCGGCCAGGGATAGGCGGCAAGCCACAGCGCCGGATCGTTCTCATGCGTGCGCGGCGCGATTGTTGCCAGCACGCGCGCGGGAATGCCGATATCCGCCAGCACCACTTCGCCCGCCAGTGCCCGTCCCGGCAGCAGCAGATGGCCGGGCTTCTTGCGGAAGAAGGTGACCGTCACCGCCGCCGGCGCGGCGGCGCCGCGCACCGCGCCGCTGGCGCCGTCGACGCCGCTCGGCACGTCGACGGCGACGACGGGCAGCCCGCTTGCCGCCATCGCCTCGATCGCCGCCCGCGCCGCGCCGTCGACATCGCGCGACAGGCCGGCGCCGAAGATGGCGTCGATGATCAGCCCGGCGCCTTGCAGCAGCCCGGGATCGAGCGCCGAGACCTTCTCGCGCCAGAGCGCGGCGTGATGCGCGGCATCGCCCGTGAGCGCGGCACGCTCGCCGAGGAGGCCCAGCCGCACCGGCCAGCCGGCGGCGGCGAGATGGCGGGCGGCGACGAAGCCGTCGCCGCCATTGTTGCCGGGCCCGCACAGCACCGCCACCGGCCGCGGCGACCAGCGCGCCAGCACGGTTTCGGCAACCGAGCGGCCGGCGGTCTCCATGAGCTGCGCGCCGGCCACGCCGCCGGCGATCGCGGCGCGGTCCGCCGCCGCCATTTCGGCGGGCGTCAGCAGCGCAGTGTCGTCGGCGCTCGGCATTCCGATCTCTATAGCTCCGCTCCACGCGTCTGCCGCACCGTGCCAGTTCCCCGGCGGCGCCGCAATCCCGCCGCCGAGGCGGCACGCCGGCGCTTGACCTCGGCCGGGCCGGCGCGGTAGAGCACGCTCAGCGGCGGGTGTAGCTCAGTTGGTTAGAGCGCCAGATTGTGATTCTGGATGTCGCCGGTTCGAATCCGGTCACTCGCCCCAATTTCCCAACGACTTGTAGGCTCTGTTTAATGTCGGGCAGAGGGCTGCGCGCACGGCCTGCGGGGCTGGCGACCGGCCATAGCTCAAGCCGCAGCGGGATGCGCGCCCCCGTCGGACTCCCGGCGCCGCTCAATCATAAGTGAGCAGCTTCACCGTGTCGTATTTGAGGAAGCCCTCGGGATCGCTCTCGCTCGCCGCCGGATGCCCGTAGGCGACGGGGACGACGGTGACCTGCTTGAGCTTGCCGTCGCGCTTCAGGATATGCTTCAGCGCCTCCGTCACTTTCACCAGCTTGCGCGCCGGCGTCAGCGGATGCGGCCCGCGCAGGTCATGAGGCGCCTTGCCGCGATCGTCGACGTCGCAATGGCCGACGTCGCCGAAGCAATTGCCGTGGCCGAAGATGTGGAAGGAGCCGGCATAGCCTTCATCGAGCGTGCGCGGCGTATCGGCAGTGGCGCCGGCGTTGTTGAGGAACACGCGCGCCTCATAGCTGGGGCCGGCGTGATCGACCCCTTCGAACACGAGATCCGCGCGGCCGAAGCTCTGCGCCTGCAAATGCGCAAGCTCGAAATCGAAGGGATGCGACCTCGCGCGCCCGCCGCGGCGGTGGTGCGGCAGCACGCCGGAGGACGAGGTGGAGCTGCTCATGACGTGGTCACCTGTTTCGTCGCATAGTCATAACCGAGCCTGCCGATATCCAGCACTTGCCCGACCGTCAGCGGCGTCCCCAGCAGCGCTTGGTCCAACGGAACCGTGCCGACCCCGGCGTTCGGATTGCGCAACTGCCATAAATACCACAGACGGTCGATCATCGTGTGATGGGCAAAAAAGATCGGGTCGAACGCCGCAATCGGCACGATGCCCATCGCGCCGCCGACCCAGCCATGCACCAGATTGTGCTGGTCTTCGAGCTGCGCGGTGAAATCGTCGAATGTCGAGGCCGCGAGGATCGAATTGATCGTATCGGCGCTCGGCAGCTCGTCCGGCGGACCCGGCGCCCGCACCGTGCGCGGCGGGTCGACCGAGAAGTCGAGGACATCGGGCAGTTGCGCCTGAATTTGGTCCAGCGTCGCTTCGGGCAGCCCCGTCTCGCCCGAGAGCAGGGGATTGGCAATCGTATCGTCGGTATAGGCCGCGGGCAGCCCGTTCGCGTGCGAATCGTCGGACGTCCAGTCCCACCACGGCAGCGATACCGAGCCGTCGATGTCGCGCAAGGCCATTTCCAGCATATAGAGGTAGGCACGATGCCACGGCAGGAACAAGGGGTTCGAATGCTGGCAATACTGGTTCGGCAACCCGTGCATGCCGGCGAAATAGACGTATCCGCGATTGTCCTGAATCGCCATCGACTTGGTCACGACTTGCCGCCATGCGGCAAGCTCGGTTGCCGAGAGATTGGCGATATTCTGGCGGATAGCCACCGGTGGCTGGCCTCGCTATCCGGGACGGACGCACTTTCGAAGTGTAGTTCATCGCGGCGCGCGGGCATAGCGCTAAACGCCGGTCGCCGTCTTCGCCGGCCTTCCTTCGCGAGGCGCGTCGCGGACCTTGCCAAATCAAGCCATGGAAGCGTGTCCGTCTCCTCATTCGCCGCGAGCCGGAACGACCCGCGACATGGCCGCCAGCGATGATAGGACCTCTGCCGGCGAAGAATTGAGCCTCCGGCCTTCAGACCGCGATCCGGATGTCGCCGGCCTCCATCCGATCGCTCGCCCCTTGGACCACCTGCCGCCGCCGATGAGGCTCGACGGCGCGCCGCCTCACTGCGCTGGCTCGCCCGGCCAGGGACTGTGCAGCGGATGCGCCTTCCAGGCCTCCGGCCGGTCGAACACCCAGACCCAGTTCTGCTGCCGCTCGCGGTTTGCGACGTGGATCATCAGCCCGCACAGCGCCAGCACGGTCAACAGCGCCAGCACCGGCGCGTGGCTGGACGCTTTGCGCGACTGCCGGCGCCGCGGCGCGGCATCGCGCGGGGCGGCATCGCGCGGCGCCGGCACGGCGCGCGGCGACGGGTAGTCGGCCGCCGGCGCGTCGGCGGCGAGCTCGCTGCGGCGCGGCTCGTTCGGCCGCGTGGCGACGTAGACGGTGCTTTCGACGAAGCCGGTCTTCTCTTCCTCCACTTGCAGCACGCGCACGGCGTCGAGCGCCTGCGTGCGCCCGAGCAGCAGCTTCGCGTCCTCGATCGCGGTCTGCCGGTCGAAAAAGATGCCGTCGATCAGCCAGCGGTCCTCTGCCAGCGTATGCACCTCGAAATGCGGCTCCCCGGAGCGTCTCACGGCCCTCTCCGATCGCAAGTCCGTCGCGCCTCATTATAAGGGGGGCGGCGCTCAACAAGTGGTTAACAGCCCGACAATCTCGCGGTTTCGCAACAGCTTTGGCGCGTCTTTTATCTGCTTGCTTTTGCTGCGATCGTGCGCGCCTTTTGCCGCGCCTTGCGCGATACTGCGGCCATGCGAGCCTCGACCACATCGGGCGTCCCGCCCGAAAAGACCCGGCTTACTGCGCCGCAGCTCAAGCGCGTGCTGCAGCTCCAGAAGCGCTATGTCGACGGCTGGTGGGGCGGCCGGCCCGCGGCGCTCGCGCATCACGATCTCAGCGGGCTCGACCTCGCCAATCAGGATCTCTCCGGCGCCGATCTCACCGGCGCCAATCTGCAAGGCTGCAAGCTCGACGGCGCGCGGCTCGCCAAGGCCAATCTCTTCGTCGCCGATCTCCGCCTCGCCAGCCTCGCCGGCGCCGATCTCACCCAAGCCGATCTGCGCGGCGCGCGGCTCTGGGGCGCGCGGCTCGAGCAGGCGCGGCTCGCCGACGCCGATCTGCGCGAGGGCGCGCTGTCGAGCCTCTATGCCGGCACGCCGCCCAATGAGCTCGGCTACGAGACGCGGCCCGCCGATCTGCAGTCGGTCCACGCCAAGGGCGCCGATTTCTCCGGCGCCAAGCTCTCCGGCGCGGCGATGTCGATGGCCGAGCTTGCCGACAGCGTGCTGCGCCGCGCCGATTTCTCCAATGCCGATTTGCGCCGCACCGATCTCACCGGCGCCATCCTCGAAAGCGCCGATCTCAGCAACGCCAAGCTCAACGGCGCCGTGCTGTGCGGCGCGGTGCTGTCGGATGCCAATCTGCGCGGCGCGGAGCTGCGCGGCGTCGACATCACCGGCGCCATCATCGATCCCGGCGCGCTGCACGAGGCGGTCGGCCGCGGCGAGCTGCGCGGCCCCGCCTTGCGCCGCATCGCCGCCGATCAGCTTGCGAGGCTGCTGCGGCTCCACGCGCAATGGATCGACAGCGACGGCAACGAGGGCCAGCGCGCGGAGCTTACCGACGCCGATCTCAGCGGCCAGGACCTGCGCAACGTCAATCTCGCTCTCGCCGAGCTGACGCATGTGGCGCTGCGCGGCTCCAACCTCGCCGGCGCGCTGCTCGCCGCTTCGGACCTGTCGCTCGCCGATCTGCGCGAGGCCAATCTCTCCGGCGCCGATCTGCGCGGCGCGAACCTGGCGCACGCCCATCTCGGCCGCGCCGTCCTCACCGGCGCCGATCTCGGGCCGCTGGAAGAGGTGGGCAGCGACGGCGTCGACATCGCCGCCAATCTCGAAGGCGCCAAGTTCTTCGGCGCCGATCTGCGCAAGGCGCGGCTGTGCCAGGCCAAGGTCGACGAAGCGGATTTCGGCGGCGCGCTGCTCGACGATGTCGATTTCGCCGAGGTCGATCTCGCCCGCGCGCGGGTCAATCGCAAAGTCGTAAAGTAGATCGGCTGCTCTTCTCCGCGCCCCTCCGGCGGCGCGCTCAATTCCTCCCGCTTCCCGGCGCCGCCGCCCTCCCTTGGCAGGAGGTTCGGCGTGGGGAATATAGAGCGAGAAAAAGCACCGGGAGGAAGCAACCCCATGCTGACCATGGCGGGCCGCATGGCCCAGCTCGGCACCGAGAGCGCCTTCGAGGTGCTGGCGCGCGCCAAGGCGCTCGAGGCCGAAGGCCGCTCGATCATCAATCTCGGCATCGGCCAGCCCGATTTCGCCACCCCCGCCCATATCGTCGAGGCCGGCCGCAAGGCGCTCGCCGACGGCCATCACGGCTATACCCCGGCGAACGGCATCCTGCCGCTGCGCGAGGCGGTGGCCGCCGATCTTCACCGCCGCCACGGCATCGGCGTGTCGCCCGACCAGGTGCTGGTGGTGCCCGGAGGCAAAGTGACCATCTTCTTCGCCGTGATAATGTTCGGCGAGCCCGGCGTCGAGGTCATCTATCCCAACCCCGGCTTCCCGATCTATGAGAGCGTCATCCGCTTCTCCGGCGCGACGCCGGTGGCGATGCCGCTTTATGAGGAGAAGGGCTTCTCCTTCGACCCCGAGGAAGTGCTGGCCAAGATCACGCCGCGGACCCGGCTGCTCATCCTCAGCAGCCCCGCCAACCCCACCGGCGGCGCGGTGCCCAAAAGCGCGCTCGATCGGCTGGCAAGCGGTCTCGAGCATCACCCCCACGTCGCGATCCTGAGCGATGAGATCTACAGCGAGATGGTTTATGACGGCGCCGAGCATACGAGCTTGCTCGCCTATCCGGCGTTGCGCGACCGCATCATCCTGCTCGACGGCTGGAGCAAGACCTATGCGATGACCGGCTGGCGCTTGGGCTACGGCGTCTGGCCGGAACTCTTTTTCGCCGCCGCCGAGCGGCTCGCCATCAACTGCCATTCCTGCGTCAATGCGGCCGCGCAATATGCCGGAATTGCGGCATTAACCGGCCCCAAAGAGGCCTCTCGGAAGATGCTGGCGGCGTTTGCCGAGCGCCGGCGCTACATCGTCGATGCCCTGAACGCGCTGCCCGGTTTCCGGTGCGCCGTCCCCGGCGGCGCCTTCTATGCCTTTCCGCATGTCGGCGCCACCGGCTTCGACAGCCGGGCGCTGCAGTCGCGGCTGCTCGACGAGGCCGGCGTCGCCACCATCGCCGGCACCAGCTTCGGCGTCCATGGCGACGGCTTTCTCCGCTTTTCCTATGCCGCAAGCCTGCCGGCGCTGGAGGAGGCCATGGCGCGAATCGGCGATTGGTTGCGCCGCCAGGACAATGTGCAGGCCAAGATTGCTTAACATCAGTTCATCTGCTTAACTTTTAAGCAGAGATGCCTCTTTGTGGATGAGCCAATTCGGGCTAGCTTCGGCTTGCGGCGGCGTCATGCCTCTGGCATGGCTCATGCTTGGAGAGGGCCAAGACGGCCCGGCGGCTGGCGCTGGGCCTTGCGCGAAGGGCGGCAAGGCGGGAACCCATGAAGAAAGTCGAAGCGATCATCAAGCCATTCAAGCTCGACGAGGTGAAGGAAGCCTTGCACGAGGTCGGGATCCAGGGCATCACCGTCACCGAAGCCAAGGGGTTCGGGCGGCAGAAGGGCCATACCGAGCTCTACCGCGGCGCCGAATACGTCGTGGACTTCCTGCCCAAGGTGAAGATCGAGGTGGTGATGGAGGATACGCTGGTCGAGCGCGCCGTGGAGGCGATCCAGCACGCCGCCCATACCGGCCGCATCGGCGACGGCAAGATTTTCGTGAGCAACATCGACGAGGCGATTCGCATCCGCACGGGGGAAAAGGGCAAGGACGCGATCTGAGCGGCGATCGGCGTCGACAGCCGCAGCCCCACCGACGCTCCGCGGCGGGCAACCCAAGGACCAGTCAACGACGGGAAAGAGGCTATGTCCGACATTCAAAAAGTCATGTCCATGATCAAGGAGCACGACGTCAAATACGTCGATTTCCGCTTCACCGACCCGCGCGGCAAGTGGCAGCACTTGGCGCATCACGTGCGCACCATCACCGAGGACTTCCTCGCCGGCGGCGTCATGTTCGACGGCTCCTCGATCGCCGGCTGGAAGGCGATCAACGAGAGCGACATGGTGTTGATGCCGGATTGCGCCACCGCCGTGCTCGATCCCTTCGCGGCGCAGACCTCGCTCATCATCTTCTGCGACACGCACGAGCCGCTGACCGGCCAGCCCTATGGCCGCGATCCCCGCTCGATCGCCAAGAAGGCGGAGGCCTATCTCGGCTCGACCGGCATCGGCGACAAGGCCTATTTCGGCCCCGAGGCCGAGTTCTTCATCTTCGACGACGTCCGCTACAAGAGCGGCATGAACGGGGCGATGTACGAGATCGACAGCGACGAAGGCCCCTATGTCAGCGACAAGAAATACCCCGACGGCAATACCGGCCACCGCCCGCCGATCAAGGGCGGCTATTTCCCGGTGCCTCCGGTGGACGGGCAGAGCGACATCCGCGCCGAGATGCTGTCGGTGATGGCGGATATGGGCCTCAAGGTCGAGAAGCATCACCATGAGGTGGCGCCGAGCCAGGCCGAGCTCGGCTTTGAGTTCGGCAGCGTCGTCGGCTGCGCCGACCACATGCAAATCTACAAATACGTGGTGCAGAACGTCGCCCATCAATACGGCAAGACCGCGACCTTCATGCCGAAGCCGATCAAGGGTGACAACGGCTCTGGCATGCACGTGCACCAGTCGCTGTGGAAGGGCGGCAAGCCGCTCTTCGCGGGATCGGGCTATGCCGACCTCTCCGACAGCGCGCTCTTCTACATCGGCGGCATCATCAAGCATGCCAAGGCGATCAACGCCTTCACCAACCCCACCACCAACAGCTACAAGCGCCTCATTCCCGGCTTCGAGGCGCCGGTGTTGCTGGCCTATTCCGCGCGCAACCGCTCGGCCGCATGCCGCATTCCGATTGTGTCGAGCCCCAAGGCCAAGCGCGTCGAGGTGCGTTTTCCCGATCCGGCGGCGAACCCCTATACCGGCTATGCCGCCATGCTCATGGCCGGCCTCGACGGCATCCAGAACAAGATCCATCCTGGCGATCCCATCGACAAGAACCTCTACGATCTGCCGCCGGAGGAGCTGAAGGATGTCCCCACGGTGTGCGGCTCGCTGCGCGAGGCGGTGGAGAATCTGCGCGCCAACCATGCCTTCCTGCTGAAGGGCGACGTCTTCACCAAGGATTTCATCGAGTCCTACATCGATCTCAAATACGAAGAGATCCACAATTTCGAGCACACGCCGCACCCGATCGAGTTCCAGATGTATTACAGCGTGTGATGACAACGCGCTGATGTCTCGACAAAACGCCGGGCGTGCACAAAGCGCGCCCGGCGGCCCGCTCGAGAAAGCCGAAACGCCGGGCCAACCCGGCCGGCGCCGTCGCCTCAATCCCGCGACAGCTCGATGAAGCGCTCGCCCAGCACCTTGTAGCGTTGCGGCTTCGGCTTCTGCGCATCCTCGGGACGCACGTAGCGGATCGAGTTGCGCCCCTTGCAGCCGCGCGGCAGCACGAAGCCGCGCACGAAAACGGTTTCCGTCTCCGCCGAGGTCGGCGCCAGCACCGGCGCCGGACCAGGCTCGAACCACGCCTCGCCGGGACCGTAGCGATGCGTGCTGCCCTCGCTCTCGATCTCGATCCCGCCTTCGAGGCAATAGCGGATGCCCGGCCCCTGATGGACATGGGTATAGGCGACGCCGCCCTTGGGAAATCCCACGCGGTCGCAGCGCATCAGCCAGCCGAAACCCGGATCAAGCTCGATCTCGGCCGCGAGCTTCACCGCCGAAACCACGCTCGGCGCCGAGCGCAACGCTCCCCGGTCCCGCAGGGACGCTGCGGCAAGCTCCCACCGCAGCAGCCGCGCGCCGCCGGCTCCCGCCGCCAGCGCAATCTCGCTCTCCCCGAGCCAGGCCGAGCCGGCCCCCTGGCTGGCGCAGCCGCTGGCGAACTCGACGGTGACATCGCCCTCGATGACATAGATTGCCCGTCCCAGCGCGGGCAGATAGACCGGGTCGCCCGCGGCGGGCAGCCGATCCTCGTGAAGGCGCAGAACCGCCCGGGTCATGCCGGTTGCTCCTTGTCGTGACGCTTGGCCGCCGTCAGCCGGCGCCGCGGCCGAGCCATTCCCGCGCGGCGTCCTCGAGCGTGAGGAACACGGCCTCGCGCGCGCGCAGCCGGTCGATCAGCCGTTCCAGCATCAGCATGCGATGGCCGCGGCCGATGACGTAGGGATGGCAGGTATAGGTGATGATCCCCCAGTCCAGGATCCGCGTCATGTAGTCGAAATCGTCGTACCAGTTCTCCAGCACGCCGCCGGCGGGCTTGAGGCCGCCGAGAATGGCCGTGGCGGTGCGCACGAACTCGAAATGCGGATAGTCGTCGAGCGTCCAGCTAATCGGCATCTCCACCAAGGAACTCTCGGGCCCGAGCGCCGCCGGCTTCTCCAGCTCGATGACGTCGCCCTGGCGCGCGCGATAGGGCAGATAGTCGTGCCCCATCATGCTGCTGTCATAGAGGAAATCGTGCTTCAGCAGCAGCTCCACCGTATTGGGCGAGAGATCCCAGGAAGGCGAGCGATAGCCGCGCGCGGTCCGGCCGGTGAGCCGCCTGATGGCGGCGTTGGCGCGGACGAGGCCCGCCTCCTCCTGCTCGCGCGTGAGGCTCGCGGGCGGCACGTGTGTCCAGCCGTGATGGCCGATCTCGTGCCCGGCCTCGAACACTTTGCGGCAAGGCCCGGGATAGGTCTCGAGCGTATGGCCCGGGATGAACCAGGTGGACGCGATGTCGTGGCGCTTCAGCAGCGCCAGGATGCGCTCGGAGGCGACGACGCCGAACTCGCCGCGCGAAATCGGCGTCGGCGTCGTCATGTCGCGGGCGATGAAGCCCGAGAGGGCGTCGAAATCGAAGGTCAGGCAGACGATGTGCCGCGGCATGGTCGAGGCCCTCCCGGCCGAAAGCGAAGCATATCGTCGACGGGCGATCAATCCGGCCGGTTGAGCTCCGGCGGATGCCACGTCACGGTGCGCCGGCCGCGCTTGAAGACGGCGATCGGGGGGCGGATCTCGGCCACCGCCTGCTCCGGCGTCTCGGCGTCGATGATGACGATATCGGCGGGATTGCCGGGCGCGAGGCCGTAATCGGCGAGATTGAGCAGCCGCGCCGAGCGTTCGGAGATCATGTGGAAGCACTCGCGCAGCCGCTCGCGCGTGCTCACCTGCAGCACGTTGGCGTGGAGATTGGCCATGCGGATGAGCGAGCAGTCGCCATAAGGCGTCGCCGGGTTGAGCACGTTGTTGGAGGAGATCGAGCAATTGACGCCGTGCTCGAGCAGCAGATTGGCGTCGACCACGCCGCGGCGGACGTCGTGCTCCTGGTCGCGGCCCATCAGGAAAAGATCGGTCGCCGGCAGCACGGTGACCGCGATGCCGGTGTCGGCGAGGCGGCGGGCGATCTCGACGACGCGCGCCGGCGGCAGGGTGGAAAGTTTGGTCATGTGCCCGACCGCGACGCGGCCGCCGAGCCGGTGCTGTTCGGTGAGCGCGCAGACCAGCGGGATGTCCGGCGCCTCGGGCGTGTTGCCGAAATCGAGATGCATGTCGATATCGACGTCGAAGTCGCGGGCCAGCTCGAAGATGCGCCGGATCTGGCCGGCATGGTCGCTGTCGTAGTTCGGCGCCGCGCCGATCACCCTGGCGCCGCGCTTCAGGCTCTCGACCAGCAGCGCGTCGGTGCCGGGATAGTTCGTCAGCCCCTCCTGCGGAAAGACGCAGATCTCGAGGTCGATCGCCCAGCGGTAATCGGCGATCAGCGACTGCACGCCCTCGAAGCCGCGCAGGCCGACGCCGGGATCCACCTCGACGTGGGTGCGCATGCGCGTCGTGCCGTTGAGGATCGCCCGCTCCAGCGTCCGCTCCGCCCGCGCGCGCACATCGGCGACGGTGAAGCCCGGCTTGAGCGGCCGGATCCGCTTCACCGCCGCCACGTCGCGTCCCTCCTCGGGCGCGCAACGATCGACGATGCGCGATTTGTCGAGATGGATGTGCGTCTCGACCAGCCCGGCGCAGGCGAGCCGGCCGCCGGCATCGAAGCTCCGGGCCTCGGCGGCGAGCGCGGGGGCGATCGCGGCGATGCGCCCGGCGGCGATGCCGATGTCGACGACGCCCGCCTCGGGCGCGTGGCTCAGCCGGGCGCGGCGGATGACGAGATCCATGGCGCTTATCCTTCCCTCCTGCGGCCGCGACCCACCCCGCCGCGCCCGCCATGGACAGTCTAGGCGATCTGCGACTAGGCTCGAACGGCAGAGCGCGACAGCGAGCGCCGCCGAGCTCAGGGGGACGATCATGACGTCGATTGCCATAGGCCGAACCGCCGAGACGCGACGGCACGAGGCGGTGGTCGCGGGGGTCATCGGCAATGTGCTGGAATGGTATGACTTCGCCGTCTACGGCTATCTCGTGCCGGTGATATCCCAGCTCTTCTTTCCCGACGCCAACGCCTATAAATCGCTGCTGACGACGCTCGCCGTGTTCGGCGTCGGCTTCGTCATGCGGCCGGTCGGTGCCGTCTTTTTCGGCATCCTCGGCGACCGCTACGGCCGCCGGCGGGCGCTCAGCGCCGTCATCTTTCTCATGGCCCTGGCGACGCTCGGCGTGGGCCTGCTGCCGACCTATGCGCAGGCCGGGCTGCTTGGCCCGGTGCTGCTGGTGGCCGCGCGGTTGCTGCAAGGCCTGTCGGCGGGCGGCGAATGGGGCGGCTCGACCGCCTATATCGTCGAGTTCGCCGCGCAAGGCCGGCGCGGCTATGTCGGCTCCTGGCAGCAGGTCAGCGTCGGCGCCGGCTTCCTGCTGGGCTCGCTGGCGGCCTTGCTGCTCAATCGCCTGATGGCGCATGAGGCGCTGCTCGCCTGGGGCTGGCGCATCCCCTTCCTGCTCGGCATCCTGGTCGGACTGGTCGGCGCCTGGCTGCGCTGGCGTCTCGACGACACGCCGAAATACGCCGAGCTCGAGCAGCGCCACGCGGTGGCGCGGACGCCGCTCATCGAGACCCTGACCAAATTCCCGCGCCAGACGCTGCTCGCCTTCGGCCTCACGCTGCACAACACCGTCGCCTATTACATCGCGCTGGTCTATATCCCGACCTGGTTCGTCACCGAGGCGAAACTGCCTTCGGCGACGGCGCTGCTGGTCAGCACCGTCTCTCTCTTCACCTTCATCCTGCTCGTTCCCTTCACCGGCGCCCTCTCCGACCGCGTCGGCCGCAGGCCGATGCTCATCGCTTCCTGCCTCGGCTACATCGCGCTCACCTACCCGCTGTTCCTGGAGGCGTCTTCGGGCGAGCTCGCCTGGTGCTTCACGCTGCAGCTCGTGCTGGTGGTCTTTCTCGCGCTCTACGCCGGCGCCGCGCCCGCCGCCTATGCCGAGATCTTCCCGACGCGGATTCGCTACACCGCGTTGTCGGTCGGCTACAACGCAGCCGTCGCCATCTTCGGCGGCTTTGCCGGCTACATCGCCACCCGGCTGATCGAGATCACCGGCTACCGGCTGGCGCCGACGGCCTATGTCATCCTCGCGGCGGTGATTTCTCTGTTGATCCTGCTGCGCACCCGGGAGACGGCGTTCCTGCCGCTCGAATAGCCGGACCGCTAATTGATGCGCTCGCCCTCGCCCGGTCCGCGCGTGAGCTCGTGGACGGCCTGGTCAACCTGCAGCCAGGAACTGATGGCCGAGGCTTCGACTTCGCCCTGGCGCAGCTTGGCGATGCGTGCGCTCACCACTTTGGGCGCGGCCTCGCCATGCTTGGCGACGAGCCAGGCGGCAACCGTCCATATGTTGCGGTTGATCACCATGGCGCGGAACGAGCGGATGGCCGTCGCGTCGGGTGCCGGCGCACAGCCTCCGGCGCGCGGGCAGCCGGAGCCACGACACCACCGCAGGACGCCAGAGGGAGGTTGCCGACAATCATAGATTTTCCGCTCCCGAAACGCTGCCGCTCATGGTGACGAGAGCGCCGCGTCGGCGCAACGGAAGTCTATGGTTAATGCATGCGATTTCGCTGAGGCGGCCCGTCGTTTCCGGCGTCAGGCATCCGCCGCCGGTTGCAGCGCCGTGGCCAGCGCCGCGATCACCAGCCGCCAGGCCTCGAGTGCCAGCGCGTCGCCGATCTCGACGGCGCGCTCCGCCCGGCCCCGCGCCAGGAGAAGCGCGTCGGCGCCGTACTTCTCGGCCAAGTCGCGCGCCATCTGCGCCGCGTCGGGGGCATCGAGCAGGACCGAGGCAGGCTCGACCGGCGCCGATGCTTCCCGCCGCGATGCCGGTCTCCGCCGATCCCCGGGAAAAGGGGGCTCAATGTACATGCTCATCCTCCCCCGGCTCGGTCTTGATCAGCTCGGCCGTGGCGCGCGCGATCCAGCACCAGACGACGTAGGTGAGATCGTCCTCGCCGTGCTTCTTTGCCTCGCGGCCGGCGACGTCCGCCGCGTCCTCGCCATGGCGGCGGACCAGCAGCATCGCCGCTTCCCAGATTTGCCTTTCGCTCGTCATCATCTTGTTGCCGATCTCGGCGCGGCCACGGCGGCAAACCGCCTTGGCCGCGCCTTCCTCCTGTCCTTCGCACCTTCCCTAATCGACCACCGCCACTTGTTGTTGCACGATCTCGATACGCACCAGCGCCAAACCTTCCTTGTCCATGCCCAGCATCTTCGCCGCCTGGGTCGACAGGTCCAGCACCCGCCCGGCGATATAAGGACCACGGTCGTTCACCTTGACCTCGACGGATTTGCCGTTCTCCAGGTTCGTGACCTTGAGCTTGGTGTCGAGCGGCAAGGTACGGTGCGCCGCGGTCAGCTTGCGCTCGTCGAAGCGCTCGCCGCTCGCGGTCAGCCGCCCCTGGTGCTGGTTGCCGTACCAGGAGGCGATGCCGACCTGATCCGCCGCCTGCACCGCGTCAAGCCCGCCGGGCTGCGCCTCGACGAGCTGCACCGCATCCGGCGCGGCGGCCTCGGGCGCGGCCGCCGTCACTGCCGGTATCGCCGCGACGACAGAATTCGCTGCGGCAACGCCGATGTTGCCTGAGATATTCGCATCTGCCGACACACCAGAATCAATCATGCTCACTAGAGAAACCACGGCGGACCAATAGATGAAGAATCCTAGCCGACGTATCTGCATAGAAGCCTCACCTTCCTGGCTGACCTTTTGGTTTTTTTTCTGTGAAGATAGGAAGGGAGATTAGCGGCTTCTTCGCTAGAATGCAAACTATTCACGGAATTATTGGAACGTATGCGTAACAAATCAGGAATTCTGTGGCACCGGCCGCGGCCGGCGGTCGGCGCCGATGGCCACATAGGTGAACAAACCCTCGGTCACCTTGATGCGCTCCTCGCTCGACCTGCGCCGTGCCCAGGACTCGATCTTGACCGCAATCGAGCTGCGCCCGACCCGGGTCACTTCGCCGTAGAAGCTGACCTCGTCGCCCACCAGCACCGGCTGGTGGAAGCTCATGGCGGTGATGGCGACGGTGGCCACCCGGCCCCGCGCGCGTCGCGCCGCCACCTGGCCGCCGGCGATATCCATCTGCGACAACACCCAGCCGCCGAAAATATCGCCGTTCTGATTGGCGTCGGCCGGCATCGGCACGGCGCGGATCGCCGGCTCATAGGCCGGCGGGGTTGCGCGTTCGGCTGTTTCGCTCATGGCTGAAACCCGCTATTGTTCCCTCGCTCGAACCACATCTTGTGGGAGGGACGCTCAGTCCCTACCGTATTTTCGACGTTTGCACGGTATCGCATGGCTGACCTCTTCGACAACCTCGCCCGCAAGCCCGGCTCCGGCTATTCCGCCAAGGACATCGAGGTGCTGGAAGGCCTCGAGCCGGTGCGCCGGCGTCCCGGCATGTATATCGGCGGCACCGACGAGCGGGCGCTGCACCATCTCGCCGCCGAAGTGCTCGACAACGCCATGGACGAAGCGGTGGCGGGCCATGCCAGCCGCATCGAAGTCGAGCTGCACAAGGACGGCAGCCTCCTCGTGCGCGACAACGGCCGCGGCATCCCGGTCGACCCGCATCCGAAGTTCCCGAAGACCTCGGCGCTCGAGATCATCCTGACGAGGCTGCATTCGGGCGGCAAGTTCTCGGGCGACGCCTACAAGACCTCGGGCGGGCTGCACGGGGTCGGCGTCTCGGTGGTGAACGCGCTCAGCGACCGGCTCTGGGTCGAAGTGGCGCGCGACAAGAAGCTCTGGACGCAAGAGTATTCGCGCGGCAAGCCCAAGACGAAACTGAAGGATGGCGGCGCCGTCGCCAATCGACGCGGCACGACGGTGGGATTTCACCCGGATCCCGAGATCTTCGGCGACAAGGCGCAGTTCAAGCCGGCGACGCTCTACCGCCTGGCGCGCTCCAAGGCCTATCTCTTCCGCGGCGTCGTGATCCGCTGGTGGTGCGATCCCGCGCTTGCCCGGCCCGAGGACGTGCCGCAGGAGGAGCGTTTCCACTTCCCCGGCGGGCTTGCCGACTACCTCGCTTCGCTGCTCGAGGGCCGTGAGACGCTGACCCCCCTGCCCTTCCTCGGCGAGCACGAATTCGGCGAGGGCGGGCGCGTCGAATGGGCGATCGCCTGGCCCGAGGATCAGGAAGGCTTCCAATCCTTCTACTGCAACACCGTGCCGACGCCGGAAGGCGGCACGCATGAGGCGGGGATGCGCGCCGGGCTGACCCGCAGCCTCAAAGCCTATGGCGAGCTTGCCGGCAATCGCCGCGCGGCGCAGGTGACGGCCGAGGACGTCATGACCGGCGCGGTGGTGCTGCTCTCGCTCTTCATCAAGGACCCGCAATTCCAGGGCCAGACCAAGGAGCGGCTCGCCTCGCCCGAGGCGGCGCGGCTGGTGGAAGGCGCGCTCAAGGACCATTTCGACCATTGGCTCTCGGGCGATCCCGAAGCGGCGCGGCTGCTGCTCGACGCGGTGGTCGAGCGCGCCGAGGAGCGCCAGCGCCGCCGCCAGCAGAAGGACCTCGACCGCAAGAGCGCCACGCGCAAGCTGCGGCTGCCCGGCAAGCTCGCCGATTGCAGCGCCGGCGCCGCCAGCGGCACCGAGATCTTCCTGGTCGAGGGCGACAGCGCCGGCGGCTCGGCCAAGCAGGCGCGCGACCGCGAGACGCAGGCGATCCTGCCCTTGCGCGGCAAGATCCTGAACGTCGCCTCGGCCAGCGCCGACAAGCTGCGCCAGAACCAGGAGATCGCCGACCTGCTGTTGGCGCTGGGCTGCGGCTCGGGCGAGCGCTATGCGGAGGAGAAGCTCCGCTACGAGCGCGTCATCATCATGACCGACGCCGATGTCGACGGCGCTCACATCGCCTCGCTGCTGATGACTTTCTTCTTCCGCGAGACGCCGAAGCTGGTCGCCTCCGGCCGCCTCTTCCTCGCCGTGCCGCCGCTCTATCGGCTCCATCAGGGCGAGACGACGCTCTATGCCCGCGACGACGCGCATAAGGATCAGCTTTTGAAAAGCGCCTTCGACGGCCGCAGCAAGGTCGAGGTCAGCCGCTTCAAGGGGCTGGGCGAGATGCCGGCGAAGCAGTTGCGCGAGACCACCATGGATCCGGCGCGCCGCACGCTGTTGCGGGTGACCTTGCCTGAGGAAGGCAAGCGCGACTTCAAGAACACGGTCGAGCTGGTCGAGAGCCTGATGGGCCGCAAGCCGGAGCTGCGCTATCAGTTCATCCAGGAGCGCGCGCAGTTCGTGCGCGACCTCGACGTCTAGCGGCGACGCGGCGTCACGCCGCAGTCACGCAAAACCCCTATCCTGCGCTATGATCGATGGCGGCGGCGCCCGATGCCGCGCGCGAGGCAGGCGATGAGCAGCGATCCGACCAAACCCACCTATGTGCTGGTGCTGCAAGGCGGCGGCGCGCTCGGCGCCTATCACATCGGCGCCTATCAGGCGCTCGCCGAGCACGGCCTCCTGCCCGATTGGGTCTGCGGCATCTCGATCGGCGCGATCAACGCCGCGATCATTGCCGGCAACCCGCCGGAGCGGCGGCTGGAGCGGCTCGAAGCGCTGTGGGATTTCATCTCCTGGCCCGCGCTCTTCGCGCCCGGCGGCGGCGAGACGCTGCACGCGCTCTACAACACCGCGAGCTACGCCGAGGCAGTGATGTTCGGCCAGCCGAATTTCTTCCTGCCGCGGCCGATCAATCCGCTCTTCGCGGCGCCGGGCCGGGCGGCGACGAGCTTTTACGACACCGCGCCGCTGCACTCGACGCTGCTGCGCTTCGCCGATTTCGCCGTCGTCAGGGAAAGGACGATCCGCCTCAGCCTCGGCGCCACCGACATCGCCACCGGCGACCTGCGTTTCTTCGACAACGAGCGGGACGTGATCGGTCCCGAGCACGTCATGGCGAGCAGCGCGCTGCCGCCGGGCTTCCCGCCGGTGGAGATCGACGGCCGCTCTTATTGGGACGGCGGCTGCGTCTCCAACACGCCGCTCGAGGCGGTGATCCGCCACCCGCCCGCGGGCCACGCCGTCGTCTTCATGATCGACCTCTGGAGCGCCGCGGGCAAGCCGCCGCAGCGGATGAACGAGGTGCTCTGGCGCCAGGCGCAAATCCAATACGCCAGCCGGACCGCGGCGCATATCGAGGCCGTCGCCGCCAAGGTCAAGCTCGACTGCGCGCTGCGGCGGCCAAATCCCACCGCGGGCGAGAGCGACAGGGCCGTGCCCGACGACGCCGCGCTGCTGGCCGGCGCGCTCGACATCGTGCACATCGTCTATCATCCCGGCCCCGACCAGATCCCGAGCAGCGGCGCCGAATTCTCGCGCTTCTCGCTGCGCGAGCGCCGCCGCGCCGGCCATCGCGACATGACCCAGGCGCTGGCGGCCTCGCCCTGGCTTGCGCCGCCGGCGCCGTCCCATCTCGGCGTGCGCGTGCATCGCGTCGCGGCCGACGGCGTGACGACCGACCTCGCCGCCGGTCTCCGCCCCGCCCCGCCCGAGGCGCCGTCGCCTGGCGCCGAAGCCGGCGCGCCGCCGCCCAAGAAAAGAAAACGCGCCTGACGCCCCCGGACAGCCGCCTCAGCCCTCGAGCCAGGCGCGCAGCGCCGCGGTCACCGCTCGCGGCTGCTCGAGCGTCGAGAGATGGCCGCAGCGCTCGACGACGTTGAACTCCGCGCCGGGGATCAGGTCGGCGATCTCCTCGTGGAGCGCGAGCGGCGTCGCCTGATCCTCGCGCCCGCACAGCACCAGCGTCGGCACGCGGATGCGGCGCAGATCCTCGCGCCCGTCGGGCCGCGCCATGATCGCGCGCATCTGGCGGAGATAGGCGTCGCGTCCGACCCGCTGCGCCATGTCCGCAACGATCCGCCTCAGCGCCCGGTCGGCAAGATGATCGGGATGCAGCCATTGCGGCAGCATCCGCGGCGTGATGCCCTTGAACGCGCCTTTCTGCGCCAGCGCCATCAGGTCGCGGCGGACCGCCAGCCGCTCCGGCGTGTCGGCGCGGGCCGAGGTGTCGAGCAGCGCCAGCCGCGTCACCCGCTGCGGCGCCTGGCGCATGATCTCCTGGGCGAGATACCCGCCCATCGACAGGCCCGCGAGCGCAAAGCGCTCCGGCGCCTCCGCCAGCACCCGCGCCGCCATCAGCGGCAGCGACTCGTCGCGGGTGAGATCGGCCACGCGGGCGTCGGCGATATCGCTCAGCGCCTCGGTTTGCGGCGTCCACAACGCCGCGTCGCAGAGCAGGCCCGGCAGCAGGATCAACGGAATTTTCATCGTGGCGGCCGCGCTTCTTGCCGCTTCGTTAACCATTCCTGGGACAGTATAAAGTCCGGGCGCGCGTGCCAAGCGGGGCAGCCCTCCGGCGAAATGATTTGACTTTCGCGCGCGCAACCCCAATTAAAGGGCGAGCTTGAAAGTCAGAAAGTAGAAAGAGCGAAGTACAGAACTGCATGCGTTTTGCTGATTTAGGCCTCTCCCCAGAGGTCCTCAAGGCGGTGGCCGACGCCGGCTACACCGCCCCCACTCCGATCCAGGAACAGGCCATCCCCCATGTGCTGACCGGACGCGACGTTCTCGGTTGCGCCCAGACGGGCACGGGCAAGACCGCCGGTTTCACCTTGCCGATGATCGACATCCTCGCCGCCGGACGCGCCCGGGCGCGCATGCCGCGCTCGCTCATCCTGGAGCCGACGCGCGAGCTCGCGGCGCAGGTGTCGAACGCCTTCGAGACCTACGGCAAATACCACAAGCTCAGCATGGCGCTGCTCATCGGCGGCGAGAGCTTCGTCGATCAGGAGCGCAAGCTCGACCGCGGCGTCGACGTGCTGATCGCCACGCCCGGCCGGCTCCTCGACCTCTTCGAGCGCGGCAAGATCCTGCTGTCGGACGTCAAGATCCTGGTGATCGACGAGGCCGACCGCATGCTCGACATGGGCTTCATCCCGGACGTCGAGCGTATCGTGGGATTGCTGCCGCGGATCCGCCAGACCCTGTTCTTCTCGGCCACCATGCCGCCCGAGATCCGGCGGCTCGCCGACGCCTTCCTGATGAACCCGAAGGAAATCTCGGTGGCGCCGCCGGCCTCGCCGGCCGCGCTGGTGGCGCAGCACCTGATCGCCGTCCAGCCCCACGACAAGCGCGAGGCGCTTCGCCGCCTCATCCGCAACGAGGACGTCAAGAACGCGATCATCTTCTGCAACCGCAAGCGCGACGTCGACATCCTCAACCGCTCGCTGGTGAAATACGGCTTCAATGCCGCGGCGCTGCACGGCGACATGCCGCAATCCAAGCGGACCGAGACGCTCGAGCGCTTCAAGGAAGGCGGGATCCGCCTCCTCGTCGCCAGCGACGTCGCCGCCCGCGGCCTCGACATCCAGGGCATGTCGCACGTCTTCAATTTCGACGTGCCGATCCACGCCGAGGATTACGTCCACCGCATCGGCCGCACCGGCCGCGCCGGGCGCGAAGGCCGCGCCTTCACGCTCGCGACGCCCGAGGACGGCCGCTTCGTCGCCGCCATCGCCAAGCTCATCGGCAAGGACATTCCGGCGATATCGCTGGAAGGGCTGGGGACGGTCGAGCTTTCCGAAGAGGCCGAGGATCGCCGGCGCCGCGGCGACCGCCGTGGCCGCGGCGGCCGGAAGCCGCAGGACCGCGGCCGGCACGAGCTGGCCCAGCGCGACGAGCCGCGCCCCGAGGCCGCCCAGCGCGACCAGCCGCATCGCCCGCCGCGGGACAAGGGGCGGCGCGACGGCTCCCAGCATCCCCCGTTGCGCGAGGCGCCGCGACCCGTCACCATGGACCCCGAGGGCAAGGTGACGCCGCTGCCGCGGCGCGACGAGCGTCGGGACGATCACGACGACGATCGCCGCGTGGTTGGCTTTGGCGACCATCTGCCCGCGTTTCTGGCGCGTCCGCCGAGGATCGCGCGCGGCTAAGGGGTCGGTCCCCATGAAGACGATCTTCGTGATGGTGAAATGCGATCTCGGCAAGGCCTACAAGGTCGCCGAGGAAGCGGTCGAAAGCGTCGAGCAGGTCTCCGAGGTCTATTCGGTCTCCGGCCAGTACGACCTCTTGATGAAATGCTACCTGCCGCCCGATATGGATATCGGCCATTTCGTCGTCGACAAGCTCCAGACCCTCCCGGGCATCAAGGACACCTTCACCATCATGGCCTACAAGGCCTTCTCGGAAGACCGGTCTTATTGAGAGGGGTCGCTAGACCTATCAGATTCACGCGCCACTTCACTGCGCCTCCGCCGCTCCTCCCCTGAGGGCGGCGCCAGCGCTCGGCATAGACGATTTCGAGGTGCGGCAAAGACACTCCGCGGTGTCGCTGGCAAGCGATTGACCTATCGACAGCCTGCTGGCCGGGAGGACGGCTGGCCCGCGGCTGACGTAGAGACAGTTTCGAGCCATCCCTGCGTGCATCCGGTTGAAACGCACGAAACTATAAAGGCAGATGCGGGTCCCCTTGGATTCTTCCATGCCGGAACCATGTAGGAGTAAGCTGTTGGTAACCGGAGACGTCCATCATGATCCTTGACGGGTAAGAGACCAGCCGCCTAGTATTTTTGATGGATGCCGAGGCGCTCTTATGAGGAGCTTGACCATGACGATTTTTGGTGGAGAGGGGGACATCTAATTCTCCCGGCAATTGCTAAAAAGGCCTGCCAGTTCGGCGGGCTTTTTTTGTGCCTGAAGGGGAACCGCTGATGGGGAAGTGGAATTCAGTATTGGCAGCATCCGTCGTCTTCTTTTGGGGTACTGACAAATATTTATGGAGAAAATTGCAAGATACAAATGCTGATACTGCAATATTTGTGATAATATGCACACTTTGCGTCTGCGCTGTACTCGCTTCTTTTTTCTCCGAGGATCGTGAGGGTAGACAGGTATGGCTATTTCTCTGGATCTTCATCGCCATCGTGTTCGGTTCCATAGGGTGTTACTTAGTCTGGACGCCAGGAAATCCGACAGCGACGGTGGCGGTCGCCGCCGCCGCTCTCGCCACGATTGGTTGGCTCGTTCAGAGAGACAACGCGCTTTTCATCAACAGAAAACAGCACACCCTCTCGATACTCATGCAAATGAGGCAGAGCGAGACGTTCAACTCTCACCGGAATCGCGTCCACGCCAAGTTCCCGCCCGGCACCGGGATAAGCCGTCAGGATGTGCAGTGGCTGCTTGAGCAGCGAAAGGATCCTTCGAACTATGCCGATGGCGCAGACGGCAAACCCCAATACCCTTTGATAGATTCCATCCAGTTCCTCGCGAACTTTTATGAGTTCCTCTCGGCAGCAGTGCGGCAGAAGGACTTGGACGAAAGCCTCCTATACGAAAGCATCGGGAATATCGCGATCAACTACTATGAAAAGGTCGCACCCTGGTTGAGGCACTTCCAACAACCCGGTCCGGATGGCGCCCCAAGTACCGACACGTACAATCATTATTGGTGGCTGTACCAGCGTTGGAAGGCACGCGCCGAAAGCTAGCTGTCCGAGTGGCTAAGACCGGCATTGGCCCTTCCGTAACCGCCCCACGCGGAGTTACAGGCGCCAGCCTTGCCCCCTCGCCCGCCTCGGCGTAGATTATTTTAGGTCTAAAATATCTCGAGGCGAGGCAGGGTGGCGGTGGATCCGGCAAGACCGCTCCTCGGACGTCACGCCGTCGTCACCGGCGGCGGCGGCGGCATCGGCGCGGCCTCGGCCTTGGCGCTGGCGCGGCTCGGCGCCCGGCTCAGCCTGATCGGCCGGCGCCCGGAAAAGCTCGCCGCGGAGGCCCGGGCGATCGCCGACGCCACCGGCGCAGAGACCGCGACGCTGAGCCTCGACGTCACCGATGCGGGCGCCGTCCATGCCGCCTTTGCCGGCCTCGGCGCGGTCGACATTCTCGTCAACAACGCCGGCGCCGCCGAAAGCGCGCCTTTCGCCAAGACCGGGCTCGACCTGCTGGAGCGCATGCTGGCGGTCAATCTCAAGGCCGCGTTCCTCTGCACTCAGGCGGTGCTGCCGGCCATGCTGGCGGCGAGGCACGGGCGCATCATCAACATCGCCTCGACCGCGGGCCTCATCCCCTACGCCTATGTCAGCGCCTATGTCGCCTCCAAGCACGCGCTCATCGGGCTGACGCGCGCGCTGGCGCTGGAGACGGCGAAGACCGGCGTCACGGTGAACGCGGTCTGCCCGGGCTTCACCGACACCGACCTCGTCGCCCGCGCGGTCGAGACGATCGCCGCCAAGACCGGACGCTCGGCCGAGGCGGCGCGCGCCGAGCTTGCCAAGACCAACCCGATGGGCCGCCTCGTCACGCCGCAAGAGGTGGCGAGCGCCGTCGCCTATCTCGCTCTCCCGAGCGCCGGGGCGGTGACGGGACAGGCGATCGTCGTCGCCGGCGGCGAGGTCATGCCGTGAGCGAAACGCGCCTCGAGCCCGATCGCGAATCGGCGCTGATGAGCGACGACAAGCTCGAGCTGAAGCTGTGGCTGCGTCTCCTCACCTGCAGCAGCCTGATCGAAGGCGAAGTGCGCGCCCGGCTGCGCGAGACCTTCGCCACCACCTTGCCGCGATTCGATCTTTTGGCGCAGCTCGACCGCGCCGTGGACGGCCTCACCATGGGCGAACTCAGCTCTCGCCTCATGGTCAGCAACGGCAACGTCACCGGGCTGGCCGAGGCGCTGGTGCGGGAGGGCTTGGTCTCGCGCGTGCCCGAGCCCGACGACCGCCGCAGCCTGCGCCTGCGCCTGACCGCCGCCGGCAAGCGCGCCTTCGACGCCATCACCCCCACCCATGAGCGGTGGATCGAGCAGATGATGGCCGGCCTCACCCGCGCCGAGATGGCGCATCTGCTGACGCTTTTGGGCAAGCTCAAGGCGTCGGCCCGCGAGACCGCGAGGCCGTGATGCAGCTCTTGGCACCCCTACGCATCGGCGGCATGACCCTCCCCAACCGGGTGGTGGTGCCGGCGATGGTGACGCGGCTGTCCGGCGAGGACGGCTACGTCAACGACCGCGTCATCGAGCGCTATCGGCGCTATGCCGAAGGTGAGGTCGGGCTCATCGTCGTCGAGGCGACCGCTATCCACGGCAACAAATCGGGACCGCTGCTGCGGCTCTCCGACGCGAGCTTCATCCCCGGCCATCGCGCGCTGGTCAAGGCGGTCCACGGCGCCTCGGCCTCGAAGGTGGTGCCGCAGCTCATCCATTTCCTCAAAGTCGCGCGCTCCGGCTGGCGCCAGCGCATCGACAGCCTCTCGAGCGCCGACATCGACCTCATCGTCGAGCAATTCGGCGCCGCCGCCGCCCGCGCGCGCGACGCGGGCTATGACGGCCTCGAGCTGCATTCGGCGCATGCCTATACGCTCTCCTCCTTCCTCTCGCGCCACAATCCGCGGCGCGATGCTTATGACGGGCGCACGCTCGAAGGCCGGCTGCGCCTTTTCGGCCGCGTCATGGCGTCCGTGCGTGCGCGCGTCGGCGCGGACTTCCCGATCGGCGTGCGCTTTCTTGCCGAGGAGGCGATCAAGGACGGCTATGCTCTGCCCGATGCCGAGCGTATCGCCTTGCGCATGGCGCAGCTCGGCGTCGACTACATCTCGCTCTCCATCGGCGGCAAGTTCGAGGACGCGATCCACAAACCCGGCCAGCCGCTCTATCCCTATACCGGCTATTCCGGCGATCGCTGCATGCCCGGCGACTGGTATCCGCCGCTGCCGCACGCCGAGCACGCCGCGGCGATCAAGCGCTACATCAACGCCAAGGGCCATGACGTGCCGGTGGTCTCCGTCGGCAAGATCAGCGATCCCCGCGACGCCGAGCGGCTGCTCGTCGAGGGGAAGGCCGATCTCATCGGCATGGCGCGCCAGCTTCTCGCCGATCCCGATTGGGTGAAGAAGCTCGCCGAGGGCCACGCGGATGCGATCATCCGCTGCATCTACTGCAATGTGTGCAAGCAGCTCGACGAGAATTTCAAGCTCGTCACGTGCTTCCTCTGGCCCAAGGGGATGATCCAGGCGCCGCGCGAGGCGGACGCTGCCGGCGGTCCCGCCTGGGATGACAAGGGCGCCGATCTTTCCGCCGAGATCCGCGACGGCAGGGTGCGGCTCGCCTGGCGGAAGCCTTTGGGCGAGGTCGCGGGCTATGACGTCCACCGCGCCGAGGATGACGGCGAGGCGCTGATCGTCGAGGCGGTGAAGAGTGCGAAATTTACCGATCGCCTGGCCTTGGGCGGGCTGCGCTACAGCTATTACGTTCGCGCCTATGACCGCTCCGGACGCCACAGCCCGCCGTCCAACAGCGTCAGCATCGACATGCCCCTTCCCGATCTCACGGCCGCGGAGCCGGCGGAGCCGCCCCATGCTTGATCCCAGCGCCCATCGCGACAGCTTCACCCGCGACCATCTGCCGCCCGAGGAGCAATGGCCGGTCTTCGATCATGGCGGGCTTGGCGAACTCGACTATCCCAAGCGCCTCAACGCCGCGGTCGAGCTGCTGGACCGCATGGTGGAGAAGGGTTTCGGCGCACGGCCGTGCCTGCGGCGCGAAGGCGTCCAATGGACGCATGTCATCGATCCCGACGGCCATCATCCCGTCCCCAAGCCCGTTCCGACCATCGAGATCTGGACCTATGCCGATCTCCTGGAGCGCGCCAACCGCATCGCCAACGTGCTGGTGGGCGAGCTTGGCCTGGTGCCGGGCGAGCGCGTGCTGCTGCGCGATGCCAACACGCCGATGATGGCCGCCTGCTGGTTCGCCGTGATCAAGGCCGGCGGCGTCGCGGTCGCCACCATGCCGCTGCTGCGCGCGCGCGAGCTCGCCTATATCATCGAGAAGGCCAGGGTGAGGTACGCGCTCTGCGCCGAGGATCTCGCCGCCGAGCTCGAGGCGGCGCGGCCGCAGGCGCCGGCGCTGGAGAAGCTGCTGCTCTTCCGCAGCGAGCGGCCCGACGGGCTCGAGGCGCTGATGGCGCGGCAACAGACGAGCTTCGCCAATGTCGACACCTCCCATGACGACGTGGCGCTCATCGCCTTCACCTCGGGCACCACCGGCGCCGCCAAGGGCACGATGCATTTCCATCGCGACCTGCTGGCGATCTGCGACTGCTTCCCGACATACGTGCTGAAGCCCGGGCCCGATGACGTCTTCTGCGGCAGCCCGCCGCTCGCCTTCACCTTCGGCCTCGGCGGCATGCTGCTTTTTCCCATGCGCGTCGGCGCCTCGACGCTGCTCATGCCCAAGGTGACGGCGGAAGGGCTGCTGCAGGCGATCCAGCGCCATCGCTGCACCGTCTGCTTCACCGCGCCGACGCTCTATCGCGCCATGGCCGATCTCGCGCGCAATTTCGATCTCGCCTCGCTCAAGAAATGCGTCTCGGCCGGCGAGACGCTGCCGCTGCCGATCTTCGAGGCCTGGCAGCGCGCCACCGGCATCAAGATCATCGACGGCATCGGCTCGACTGAGATCCTGCACATCTTCATCGCCGCCGCCGGCGACGACATCCGCCCCGGCGCCACCGGCAAGCCGATCCCCGGCTATCGGGCGATGGTGGTCGACGACGCCGGAAAGCCGGTGCCGCCCGGCACCGTCGGCCGCCTCGCCGTGCGCGGCCCCACCGGCTGCCGCTATCTCGACATGCCGGAGCAGCAGAAGAAATACGTGCAGAACGGCTGGAACCTGACGGGCGACGCCTATCGCATGGATGGCGACGGCTATTTCTGGTACCAGGCGCGCACCGACGACATGATCATCAGCGCCGGCTACAACATCTCCGGCCCCGAGGTCGAGGCGGCGCTGCTCGATCATCCCAAGGTGCTGGAATGCGCCGTCGTCGGCAGCCCCGACCGCGAGCGCGGCGAAGTGGTGAAGGCGTTCGTCGTGCTGCGCCCGGGCGCGACCGCCGACGAGGCGACGCGCACGGAGTTGCAGGACTACGTCAAGGCCGAGATCGCGCCTTACAAATATCCCCGCGCCATCGAGTTCGTGGCCTCCCTGCCGCGCACCGAGACCGGCAAGATCCAGCGCTTCCGCCTGCGCGAGCAGGAGCGCCAGAAGGCGGGGCGCTGATCGGCCTTGCGCGGCGGCCACGGGGCTCTCACCATGGCGGCCGGGTCTCGCTGCATAAGCAGCGGTGCGTCCTTCGAGACGCGCCCTCCGGGCGCTCCGCAGGATGAGGAAGTAGTGAATCGGGCATCATCGGTCGATGCCATTTTCAGTATCTCCTCATCCTGAGGAGCGGTCCGGAGGACCGCGTCTCGAAGGACGCATCACCGGTCATGCGGCGGAAACTTGGGCGCGAGGAAGCGATGGCGCAAACGGCAACGGCAGCGGGAAGCGGCTATGTGCTGCCGGTCTTTCCCTTTCACCGGCCGGCGGAGATGGAGGGCGAGCGCAAGCGCCACCCGGTGGCGGTGGTGGGCGGCGGGCTCACCGGCCTTACGGCCGCTTGCGATCTCGCCACCCGCGGCGTTCCCGTCGTGCTGCTCGACGAGGACGACACCGTGGGCGTGCGCGGCGCCTCGAGCCGCGGCATCGTCTATGCGCAGAAGACGCTCGAGATCTTCGACCGGCTCGGCATCTATGAGCGCGTGGCGGCAAAAGGCGTCACCTGGTTGGTCGGCAAGGTGCTGGCCGATGACGACGTGCTCTACAGCTTCGATGCGGCCGAGGGCTCGCTGTCGCGCCAGCCGCCCTTCATCAACCTGCAGCAATTCTACATCGAATGGTATCTCGTCGACCGCTTGATGGAATTGCCCGCGGCCGAGCTGCGCTGGCGCAACCGCGTCACCGGCATCGCGTCGCACGACGATCACGTCGCGCTCGAGGTCGAGACCCCCAAGGGCGACTACACGCTCGAGGCGCAATGGGTGATCGACGCTTCCGGCCTGGCGAGCCGCGTCCGCCAGGCGCTCGGCGCTCCGATGGCGGCCGAGCAGGGCGAGGATCGCTGGTGCATCAGCGACGTGCGCTTCGCCAAGACGCTGCCCTTGGAGCGCTGGACCTGGGCCAAGGCCGCCTTCAATGACGGCCGCGCCGTCTGGCAGCATCCGATGGCCGACGGCGTCTGGCGCCTCGACTACCAGATGGGCGCCGAGGCCGACCCGCGGCGCATCGCCGATCCCGAGACGGTGAAGGACCGCCTGCGCCGGCATCTCGGCACGACCGAGGTGGAGATCGTCTGGGTCGGGCCTTACGGCTATCGCACCCAGCTCATGGAGAATTTCCGCATGGGGCGCGTCTTCTTCGCCGGCGACGTCGCCCATGTCATGAATCCCTTCGGCGCGCGCGGCGGCAACAGCGGCGTGCAGGATGCCGAGAACATCGCCTGGAAGCTCGCGGCGGTGCTGAGCGGCGCCGCGCCCGAGGCGCTGCTCGACAGCTATGACGAGGAGCGCCACGCCGCCGGCGCGCACAATCTCCACGTCACCACCCGCACCATCCGCTTCCTCGCGCCGCGCTCGCCTTTCGAGCACCGCCTGCGCGACGCCGTGCTCGACCTCGCCCGCCGCTATGATTTCGCGCGCGCGCTGGTGAACACCGGCCGGCTCTCCGTGCCTTTCGACTATGCCGGCTCTTCGCTGACGACGAGCGGCGGCGGCGCCGTGCCCAATCTAGCGGTCACGCTCCCCGAGGGCCGGCCGGGCGCGTTGAGCGACTTGCTGCGCGGCGACGGCGCGCAGTTTCTGGCGCTGTGCTTCCCCGGCAGCACGGCGCCCGATCTTCCCCCCGATCTCGCGCGCTGCTTTGCCTGCAACGGCGCGGTGGGCGGCCTTCCGCCGCTGCGCGGCGACGGCCTCGACCGGCTGGGCGGCGCGGGCGAGGTGCTGGTCATCCGGCCGGACCAGCATCTGGCGGCGCGGCTGGCAAGGCCCGATGCCGCAGCCGTGCGCGCCGCCATCGACAAGGCGCTTGGCCGAGGGCAGGCGCGATGAGGACAGACCCCAACATCCCCGACGCCGACGGCTTCTACGAGGCGCTGATTGCCGCGCAGGAAGGGCTGAGCGAGGCGGAGGCCGAAGCCTTCCTGCTGCGCCTCATGCTGCTGCTCGCCAATCAGGTGGGCGACCAGCAGGCGCTGCTCGACGCGATTGCCGCGACGCGCGCCATGGTCGCGCGCAAAGCCCATGGCTGAGCGGCACCGCCATCGCCTCGCGGCGCTGCTGCTGGCGCTCTTCTGCGCCGCGCCCGGCAGCGCGATGGCGGCCGATGCCGGCGAGCTGTGCGGCTCCTTCGTCCGGCTGAAGATCGAGCTGGCGCCGGTGATCCGCGCCGATGCCGGCGGGCCGGCGAGCGATCACAGCTTCGCCTGCCTGATGTGGCAGAGCTTCATCTATCTCAACTGGCCGGCCAAGGCGCCGGGCGAGCCCGATCCCGCCGCCCGCTTCGGCGCTCCCGGTGCCACCGTCTGGGAAACCTACAAGCGCCATGACGAGGTGTTCCGCCCGGGCGCCGCGCCGCCCGCGCCTTGGGGCGTCCCCGACCGTTCGCGGAGCGGACCGCGGCCGCTGTCGCTCACGCACCAGACCGACGGCGAGACCCTGGTCGATCGCGCCGGCAGGCCGGTCTATTACGAGATGCTGATCAACCGCGACGAGTTCAACTACATCGTCGCCAACCGCCTCTATGACGCCTCGGCGCAGCTTGCCCTCGCGCGCAGCGACGGCATCGTCCTGCCCGCGGGCCCGAGCGCCGCCTATGGCCCCATCGGCACCATCGAGATCAAGGCGGCGTGGAAGGTGCTGAGCGCCGCCGAGCTGGCGCAATCGCCGCGCCGCTTTCACACCGCCGAAGCCGTGCTCGAGGACGGCACGACCGCGACGGTGGGGCTGGTCGGCCTGCATCTGAACCAGCGCATCACCGGCTTCACGGAAGGCGTCTGGGCGAGTTTTCTTCAGGTCGACAGCGCGCCCGTGGCGGGCGCGGAAGAGCCGGCGCAGGCCTATTCCTTCTACGATCCCTCTTGCGCGCCTTGCGCGGTCAACGCCCGCACCGAGCCGCCGCAGAGCACGCAGGTCGAGCAAGTCTTTCCCGTGGCGCCGTCAGCGCGCGCGATCAACGATTTCGTCCGCGACCTCATCCGCCGCGACGACCCGGCTTCGCCCTGGCAGTTCTACGAGCTTCTGGGCGTGCAGTGGCCGCAATTCGCAGCCGGCCTGCCGACGCCGGTGCCGGATCCCCAGCGCCATCTCCGCGGCGTGCCGCTCTCGGTCGGCACGCCCAGCACGAGCACGTTGATGAATCCGGTACTCGAGACCTTCCGCCAATCGCCCAATGTGAGCTGTCTCGGCTGCCATGCCGGCGGCGCCACCGCCGCGAGCGATGGCGCCACGCCGCTCGCCGCCGATTACAGCTTCCTGCTCGGGCATGCGCAGAAAGCGGCGGCGCGCGAGTGAGGACGGAACCCGGGATCCGTCAATCAAACTCTCACGCGTCGGGCCCGGGCTTGACCCGGGCACCCGCGCATTTCAACGAGCGCGCTGCGCCTCGCGTATGCGCGGGTCAAGCCCGCGCATGACGATGGAGGGATGTCGACGATCGACATTGCCGCCGCTCCGGTCGTTGACAGCGGCGGTCGAGCCCCCGACAATTGGTTGCAAGCTGACCGAGGGGGACACCGGTTATGCGTCAACGGCCGAGCGGGTCCGGGGCGCGATGGGCCGCGTTGCTGGCGGGGATCCTTGGCGTCGCCCTCCTCTCGCGATCTTCGCTCGGCTATAACCATGACGGTCATTTCTACACGATCGTGGCGGTGGAGCATGACGACGATCCGCCGCTCTCGGGCCTCGCGCGGGACGAGGCGATCCTGATCGGCTTTTGCGGCCAGGTGCCGGACCTCGCGGACAATCTCGAGGCGATCACGCTGCGCGTGGAGGAAATCCCCAGCCTCACCGGCACGCTCTGGGGCGGCTTCGGCTTGTGCTGGGGCGACGGCGTCCGGCGCATGGCCACCGTGCATCAATTCGTCCACGCGCTCACGGGATCGCCGGCCGAGAACGTGACGGCGGCCGCAATCGACCTCATCAGGACGCTGCGCAGCGGCCAGGAAGCGGCGAAACTCGATCCCGTCCGCGCTTGCGCCATCGGCTTCGCGCTCCACCTGCTGGGCGACAGCTTCGCCCATCGCCGGCTGGACAAGCCGGATCGAACCTATCCGCCGGGGCTCGGCCATTTCCGCGACGGCCACGATCCCGATTATATCGAGCTGCGCTCCGCGCTCTGGGACCGATATACGCGCACGCTCGCCGCCGCCCTCGGTATCAGCAGCGACGCCGCCCATTGGGCCGCACTCGATCGGGTGGCCCCCGACAATGCCGCCAACGGCACCGAGGAGAACGGCTTCAACACCAAGGAAATCGTCGACGCGCTGACGGGGTTGCTGGGGCCGGACGCGCCGCTCTGGGCCGGTTATTCTCCGCCCCTGGAGGATTTGAACAACAGCGACGGATTGATCGCCTCCTATGTGCTCGAGAAATCTTTCGACGACATCGTCGCCAAGTATCATCGGGAGTTGCAACGCTATGGGACATTCACCTTCGACGAGGTCTGGGCGCTTTACCTTCCGGCGGCTATGGCCGCCTTCAGGCGCCATGACGTGACGACCGTGTGCGACCCGCGCTAGGGCAAGCCGATGAGCCAGACTTTCGCCGGAGCACAGCCGCATCCCCTGCATTACCGCCGCATCCGCCGGCGGGCGCGCCTCGTCTCCTGGGCGGCGGTGCCGCTGCTCTATCTGGCGCTCGGCGTCTGGTGGCTGTTCACGGTCGCGGCCTGCGTGGGCGGCTCTCCCGGGCCGCGGGTTACCCCGCTTTGCCGGAATTTCCATTGGCTTCCGGACGTCATGATCGCGCTCATCGCGGTGTCGGCGCTCGCTCTCCTCTCGGCGCTCAACTGGTATGCCGAGGACGCTTTCGGCCGGACCCGGGCGCCGCATGCCTCCTTCGTGCTGCATGTCGCCGGCAACGCGCGGCACGCCTATGGCCGCCTTGACGCGGCGCACCGCGCGCATGTGCGGTTTGCCGTCGAGATGATCGGCTGGTCCTTGGCCGCGGTGATCGCGACCTTGGTGACCGCCCTCACCTATTTCGACATCGGCGGCGTCAACCTGTTCGGCTTCTTGTTGGTTGCCGCGGCGTTGCGCCTGCTCTTCGCGCTTTATCGCCGGATCAGGATGACGCTCCATCCGCCCGCGGCGCCGCCGACGGTTCCGACGACGTGACCGGCAACCGGGCCGACGGGTAGCGGCTGCCGCGCCTCCCTATTGCTTGAAGAGCTCTGCTCGCTTCTTGGCGGCCTTTCTGAGGTGCTCGCCGCGCGTTCGGCTCCGGCGCAGGATCGGATGATCCTCGCTGGTCGCCGACAGGATGCTGCTGGTGGCCGCTTTGGCGTTTACGAATTCGCGCAGGCTGGTGCCGGGAGGCTGAAGGCCGATCGTGGCGATGAAGGGCGGCAGGGCCGGGTTGAGATGCTGCAATTGTTGGAGCGCGCCCTGCTCGGGGTTCCACCAGGAAAGATATCCTCCCTTCAGCACCTGCCTCGGCGCCGTGATCGCTCCGGTGAAGCTGTAGCGCGTTCCCGCGCCCGATGAGGGGTCGAAAAAACGCGGCGTGTAGAAGTCGGAGACCACGACGTCGTCGATCAAGTAGGCGTTGTCCGCGCTCTCGCTGGGATCGCAGATCTCGACCAGGTATTCGAACTTGCCGGCGGCGTCCTGCACCTGTCCCCCGATCACCTCGATGGCGCTCGAGGCGACGAGCCGGTTGCCGCTGGGATCGACGAGCATTTCGAGGGTCTCGTGGCTTGCCGCCAAGGTCCAGCCGGGACCCCAGCCGACTTCCGCGTAGGGCTGATTGTGCTGCGATTGATGAAAGCCGCTGGGGCCGCTCAGTTGCGGAACGATGTAGACCGGCCAGATGCCAGCGGGAACCTGGCCGTCATTGGGGAGCGCCGACACCGTCGCGCTCACCGGCCAGAACTGGCACAAGTCCCGCTGGACCTGCACGTTGATCGCCGCGGCCGCCCGCGTCAGCTCATCGGGCCCGATCGTTCCCGTCAGGTCGATCAATCCGACCCGCGCCAGCAAGGTCATGCCCTTCTCCCGGATTTTCAATCGGAGCTTGCGGACGCTACCACATTGGGCTGGGCCATAAAATCTATTATCCGGAGGTACAAATCTGCAGCCCAGTGTTCGACCGCCGTCAGATTTTCAACCTAAACACGATATTCTTACCCATTTTGGATGACAAATATCGGTAGCTTAAAGTACGATGGTATTTATCTCTAGTGGTACCCTCCGGCGGAAAGCCAAAGCACGTTCCCGCGGCGGAAGACGGGGAGGAACGCTCCTATGGAACGCGGCTTGGGATCGCGCGTGAATAATGCGCTTAACGTGGCGGGACGGCTTGTTCTGTTTTTGACAATGCCTATAACCGGTTGCGTCGCTTATAACTCGCCAAATATGGGCCAATTCTACGGTCCACGTTATTCTTATTGCCGAAATATATATGGACAATTATTTCCGTGCTACATTTATTACACTCCCCAGCGGGTGGTTTACATTCCGCCCGGCTACGCTCCTCTTCGTACCGTCTACGCTCAACCTGGGCCAACTCAGTTTCCTCAATTGCCCAATGGGGCCTATCCGCCTCCGACACAAGCCCCTGCCCCACCCACGCCACCGGGACCAGCGCAGTTTCCTCAATCGCCCAATGGGGCCTATCCGCCTCCGACACAAGCCCCCGCCCCATCCACGCTATCGGGACCTTCGTTGATTGAGGAAGCGGCGAAAGAGGTAGCAGAGCATTACGTCATGGATAAATCAATGGAAGTTGCCGATGCGGCAATCGAAAAAATGCGCGACAAAGCGGCAAAAGCGAAAGAGGCGGCGAAGAGAGAAGCTGCGATAAGTGCTGCAATAAGAGACACGGAAGCAAGTATGGCGAGAGCAGGCGCGGTTGGCGCGGAAACGAGAGCGGCCGCCTTAGAAGCAAGAGCGGCTGCAACGGCAGCAAGAGTTACGGCGGGAGAGGCGGCGGGAGGAGGTGAAATTCTAGAAGCGCTAGTAGCTGTTGATTTAGGAGAGGCGATCTTAGCCGCCGGAGCAGTCTACTTGCTGTATAAAGTATTGTTTGAACATACCGGCAGCGCGAACTAGCACTCGCAAAGAGTCGGCCTCATCCAGCCGAGTGGGGCTATATAGCGATAATAATGAAATGATAACCTCGCAGCTCCCCTCGATCGAATATCAACCCCAAGTCTTTGCTGCTATCCCTCCCCCACCGGCCCCTCATCGAGCCTGACCACCGCCCCCTCCAGCTCACGTCCCGGCGCGCGATAGCGCCGCATCACCAGCGGGTCATGGCCGGGCACGATGTGCCGCGCCGTGTCGGCGAGCTGATAGAGCCGCTTGTGCCCCTCCAGCATGTCGGCGACGTTGAGCACGATCGGGAAGGGCCGCCCCTGCTCCATATTGGCGTAGAGATGGCTGGTGTCGGAGGCGAGCACCACCCAGCCGCGCCGAGTGAGGACGCGCACGCATTGGATGCCCGCCGTGTGGCCGCCGATGCGATGGACGGAAAGCCCGGCGGCGAGATCCTCGTCGCCGTCATGAAAATGGACGCGGCCGGCGAAGATGTGGCGCACCATCGCCATCACATCCTCGGCGGCAAAGGCGTGACGCATCACCGGATGACACATGCAGCGCCCGGTGGCGAAGGCCATCTCGCGGTCCTGGATGTGGAAGCGCGCGCGGGGAAAGGCGTCGAGCGTGCCGGCGTGATCGTAATGGAGATGGGTGATGATGACGTCTTCGATCGTCGCGGGATCGATGCCGAGCGCTTTCACGCCGTCGGCCGGCAGGCGCAGGAGCTGGCGCTGGCGCGCCCGCGCCGCCGCCTCGCCGAAGCCGGTATCGACGAGGAAGACGCGGTCCGAGCGCCGCGCCACCCAGACGAAGTAGTCGAGCGGGGAAGCCTCGTCATGGAGATCGCCGCCGATGAAATTCTCCGACGCGCGGCGCTTCGCATGATGCGCGTAGCGGATGGCGAAGAGGTCGAAAGGCTCTATCGCGCTCATGCGCTGGCCCTCGCGCCCTGCGGCGCCCCGCGGAATTTCGGCATGACCTCGGCGGCGAACAGCTCGAGCGAGGCGAGCGCCTTGTCGATGCCGTACCAGGGCGGGTAATGCAGCATGAGCGAGGAGAGCCCGGTCATGTGCTGCAGCCGCTGGAGCTTCTCCACCACCGTCCTGGGCGAGCCGTGCAGGATGATGTCGCGCGAGAGCGTGTCGTAGTCGCGGCCGGCGCTGGCGCCGGTACCGACGGTGCCGAGATATCCCGAGGTATGGCCGCTGAAGAAATGCGCCTGGTGGCGCAGGATGCCGGCCTCGCTCTCCGCCTTGGCCTTGGCGTCGCTTTCCGCGACATAGACCCAGCGCGCGATGTCGACATGGCCGCGCGCGGGATTTTGCCGCAGCTCCGCCGGCGTCTTCTCCAGCGCCTCGCGGTAGTGCTTCACTTGCTTCGCCAACCCCTCGAACGGCGTCCAGGTGGAAAGCATCAGGCCGAAGCCCATCTCGCCCGCCACCGCGATCGAGCGCTCGGTGGCGCCGGCGAGCAGGATCGGCGGATGCGGCTGCTGCTGCGATTGCGGGAAAAGCTCGTACTCGCCATCGACCTTCGCCGTGAAATGCCTGCCGCGATGGTCAGCGCGCTTTTCGTGGAAGAGCTTCATCAGCAGCGGCAGCGCCTCTTCCTGGATGTCGCGCCGCGCCGCGAAATCGACGCCGAAGCCGTCGAACTCGTATTCGCGATAGCCGGAGCCGAGGCCCAAGGCGAAGCGGCCGTTGCTCAGGATGTCGAGGAAGGCGGCGTTCTCCGCCACGCGCAGCGGGTTGGCGAGCGGCAGGGTCACCACCGCCGTGCCGATCTTGATGCGCCGCGTCAGCGCCGCGAGATAGGCGGCATAGACGAAGACATCCGGCATGATGCCGTACTGGTTGCTGAAATGATGCTCGGCGACCCAGGCAAAGTCGAAGCCCAGCGCGTCGGCGCGCAGCACCTCGCGCGTCACGCGCTCATGCACCGCGCGATGCGGATAGGGCTCGGTCTCGGTGTTGGGATGGGATGTGAAGAGAATGCCGAATTCCATAAGGGGTCCCGCTCCTCCCTGGGGGCTGGCCTTGCCCGCCGCTCTCCCGCATCATCCCACCGCCACACGCCCCGCGCCAAGAGAAACCAATATCAGGAGGAAAGAGTGAGCGCAGAGACGATAGGCTTTATCGGCGTCGGCCGCATGGGGCTCCCCATGGCGTCCCGGCTCATCGCGGCGGGCCATCGCCTCGTCGCTTACGACGTGCAGGGCCAGGCGCTCGGCGCCGTCGCCGCGCAAGGCGCGGAGAAGGCCCAATCCCCCGCCGAGGTTGCCTCGCGCGCCGAGATCGTACTGGCGAGCCTGCCGATGCCCGACACCGTGCGCGCGGTGGCGCTGGGCGAGAACGGCGTCGTCGAAGGGACGCGCGCGCGCCTCTTCGTCGATCTCTCCACCACCGGGCCGCGCATGGCAAAGGCGGTCGCCGCGGGGCTTGCCGAGCGCGGCATCACCGCCATCGACGCGCCGGTGAGCGGCGGCATCGCCGGCGCCGCCAAGGGCACGCTCGCGGTGATGGTCTCGGGCCCGCCGGCCGATTGCGAGCGCCTCAAGCCGATCCTGCAGGCGCTTGGCCGTTTTTTCTACATCGGCGCCGAGCCCGGCATGGGACAGATGATGAAGCTCATCAACAATCTGCTTTCGGCCACCGCCACCGCGGCGACGTCCGAGGCGGTGGTGCTCGGCGTCAAGGCCGGGCTCGATCCCCGGATCATGATCGATGTCATCAACGCCGGCAGCGGCCGCACCACCGCCAGCGAGGACAAATTCCCGAAATCGATCCTGCCGCGGAGCTTCGATTACGGCTTCGCCTTGGGCCTCATGTCCAAGGACGTGAGCCTCTGCATCGGCGAGGCGGAGGCGCTGGGCGTGCCGATGTGGATCGGCAACGCGGTGAAGCAGATGTGGCTCTATGCCCTCGCCCAGGGCGGCCCCGAGCAGGATTTCACCGCTCTCATCACCCATATCGAGACATGGGCCGGCGTCACCGTCGGCGGCAAGCGCAGATAGACCGCCCTGTCCATAATACCCTGACAGGGTTCGCTCCGGAGGTAGATCCGCTTCGCGGCCCGACCTCCGGTCGATCTTTTCGACCATATCGCAGATGCACAATAAATCCCGCTCGATTTTTCCTTCCAATATTTACAACTCCACAAGCACTCCCTATGGATAATGCGGGGACCGGAAGTCCTTTCAACAATATTGATGATTGTCGGAGTTTTCTCGTGCATTTGCGCAGTATGGTCGCGACGGCCCCGGCCAAGGATGGCGCGAGACTGGTCACCTTCGAGACCCAGTCGCGGCACGATCGTAGCTGGCGCACGGTCGGCATTTTCGACGACCGCCTCTCGGCGGTGGCCGAGGCCGAGCGCATTCTGGAAGCGCATCGCTCGCCGGCGGTGCGCGTCGTCCAGGTGCTCTACGACCCCCGCAGCTCGACCTGCACGGAATACACCGTCTTCCGCGCCACCTGCTTCGACGAAGAGAACGAGCGCGCCCGCTTCCACGTCCCCGACCAGGAGATGTTCGAGTGGGGCGCCGACGGCCGCCCGCATGCCGAGCGCGACGAGCGGAAAGCGTCCTGGATCGAGCGCCACTGGCCGCGCTGGGCGCCGGACTGGGCGACGACCGCGCTCGGCCTCTCCTTTGCCGTGCTCATCGCCTCCGTCCTCTTCCGCTGGACGCGATAGCGCGCCCCTTGCCTCGAACGGGCGGCGATGACAGTGTCGCCCGCCATGGATCTGCTGATCTATTCCGGCCTCGAGCTGCTGGGCGACGGCGTGATGAAGCTGCCCTTTCTCGGCGCCGTGCGGCGGCGCTGGCCCAAGGCGCGCATCACCTGGCTCGCCGGCAAGGGCGAGACCGTCTATGCCCATGCGCTGGCGCCGCTGGTGGCGCCGCTGCTGGACGAGATCATCGAGAATGCCGGCATCGGCTCGCGCGCCGCCGAGTTGCTGCATCGGCCGTTGCCGGGGCGCCGCTTCGATCTCGTCATCGACACCCAGCGCCGCGTGCTCACCACCCTCATCCTGCGCCGGCTCGACACGCCTTGCTTCGTTTCCGGCGCGGCGCGCTTTCTGCTCTCGGACAAGCGCCCGCCCCGCGGCTACCGGCGGCCGGACCGGCTCATCGACCAGCTCCTCGACCTCGTCGCCATCGCCGGCGGCGAGCGCGTCGAGCCCTCCTTCGAGCTTGCCGTCGGGCCGCCTTGGAGCGAGGCGGCGGCGCTGGCCCTGCCGGCGGGGCCGGTCTATGTCGGCATCGCGCCGGGCGCCGGCGGCGCGCACAAGCGCTGGCCGCGCGACCGCTTCCTCGCGCTCGCCCGGGCGCAGCTTCAGGCCGGGCGCAATGCCGTGCTGGTGCTGGGGCCGGAGGAGCGCTCCTGGGCCGAAGAGCTGCGATCGGCGCTGCCCGGCGCGCTCTTCCCGTTGCAGGACGCGCGCATCGCGCCCGCCGTCGCCGCCTCGCCGCTCTACACGCTGGCCCTGGCGCGGCGGCTTTCCGTCGCCGTCGCCAATGACAGCGGCACCGGGCATTTGCTGGCGGCCGCGGGGGCGCCGCTGGTGTCGCTGTTCGGCCCCAGCGCGGCGGCGAAATTCGCGCCGGCGGCGCGCCGGCTGACGCTGGTCGAGGCGCAGCGCTTCGGCGGCAGCGACATGGCGCTGATCCCGCTCGAGGCGGTGAGCGAGGCGATCGAGCAAAATCTCGCGGGCTCGGATGCGCTATCGGAGTCGCCGGAGACAGCGCACGCGACAGCTACCCCCACCTCGCCCTCCCACTCCGCCGGGAGGCGGAGAGAGTTGGAGTGAGGTGGGACGACGAACGGAATAGCGACCTGTTGGTATTACGCCGCCGCCATCACCCGCGCCGGCGGCAGCCGGACGGTGACGGTGGTGCCGACGCCGGGCGCGCTGGCGATGGCGAGCGTGCCGCCATGCAGCTCGACAAGCTGCTTGGCGATGGGCAGGCCCAGCCCGGTGCCCTCGTACTTGCGGTGCAGCCCGGTATTGACCTGGCGGAACGGGGTGAGCGCGATCGGGATCTCCTCGGGCGCCATGCCGATGCCCTGATCGGCGACCGAGATGGCGAGCGCGCCCTGCGCGTCGAATTCCGAGCGCACGGTCACCGAGCCGCCCGGCTCGGAGAATTTGACGGCGTTGGCGAGAAGGTTGATGAGCACGCGCTTCAACGCGGTCTCGTCCACCTTGATGACGATGTCGCTGTGGCGCTTGTCGTGGACGAGCGCGACGCCGACGCCGTCGGCGCGCGGCTTCACCAGGCGCAGCGCCGAGACGATGATCGCTCCGGGCTCGACCACCACCTCCTCCAGGCGGAAGGAGTTCGCCTCGATCTTGGCGAGGTCGAGAATGTCGGTGATCACGGTCAGGAGATGGCCGGCGCTGTGGCGGATATCGGCAACGTAGCCGTCGTATTTGGCCGAGCCGAGCGGGCCGAACAGGCCGGCCTGCATGATCTCGGAAAAGCCGATGATGGCGTTGAGCGGCGTGCGCAGCTCGTGGCTCATATTGGCGAGCAGCTCGGTCTTGGCCCGGCTCGCCGCTTCCGCCGCTTCCTTGGCCCGGCGGATTTCCTCTTCGGCGCGCTTCTGCTCGGTCACGTCGATCGCCGCCACGATCGCCGCCTGATGCCCGTCGAAGGCCAGGCGGTGCGAAACGGCGTCGACGGCGATCTCGCTGCCGTCGGCCTTGCGGTGGCGGCAGATGCCGAGCCGGCCGAAAGCGGGGAGGACCCGCTGCTCGCCCGCGCGCGCCGCCGGCGCCGGCTCGAGCGGAGCGACGTCAGTGACGGTCATCGCCCGGAACTCGGCGCGGCTATAGCCGTATTGCGCGATCGCGGCGTCGTTGACCTCGAGGAAACGCAGCGTCTCGACGTCATAGGCCCACATCGGGATGGGGTTGCCGAAGAACAGCAGGCGGAAGGTCGCCTCGCTCTGGCGCAGCGCTTCCTCGAGCCGGCGCCGCTCGGTGGTATCGCGCAGCAGCGCGATGAGCTTGCGGTCGCCGGTGATCTCGTCGTTCACCGGCACGGCGCTGATATCCGCCCAGAAGCTCGAACCGTCCTTGCGCCGGCAGGCGAGCTCCAGCCGCGAGGCATGGCCGCGCTCGGCCGAGGCGTGCAGCTCGGCGACCGCCGCCGCCTGCGCCTCGCCGCTCCACAACAGGCTCGGCGGGCGGCCGTAAAGCTCCTCGAACCCATAGCCCGTCATGCGCGTCATCGCCGGGCTCGCATAGACGATGCGCGTCGCGCCGGCGTCGTCGAAGCTCCCGTCGACCTCGGCGACCATCACCGCGTCGTCGGCATGCAGCACCACCGATTGCAGCAGCGTGATCCGCTCTTCGGCAAGCTTGCGCGACAGCACCGGCCGCACCTTGTCGGCAAGCTCCTCAATGCGGTCGGCGAGCTTCTCCATGTCCGGCGGCGCCCGCTCGAACAGGAAATTGAGCGCGAAACTGCGGCCGTCCTGCCGCACCGGCACGCAGATCGCCGCATGCAGCCCGATCGCCATCGCATCGCCCGCCGCGGAGAAGCGGTCGGCGGCCGCGCCGATGTCGGCGACCACTTGGCGCTTGTTGCCGGCGAGCACGGAGCCGACCAGGCTGTTGGTGAGCGTCAGCGGCGCCTTGCGCTGCTGGTCGAGGCGCTGCGCCCAGGCCGCGCCGCTCAATCCCCAGGCGGCGACGAGCTGGCACTTCTTGCCGCGCCCGACCACCGTCCAGGCGCGGCCATGCGCGGCGCCCACCGCCTGGCAGATCAGGCTCAGCGAGGTCTCGATCGCCGTGCTGACGCTGGGCGCCTCGGCGATCGCCAGCATGAGCTGGTTGACGAGCGTGAGGTCGTCCTCGGCGCGGCGGCGCGCGTTGAGCTCGAGCCGGAGATCGAGCTCGTTCATCACCAGCCGCGCCAGGGTCTGCAATTGCATGCAGTTCTCGTCGGAGAAATCGCCGCGCGGCTTTTCGTCGATGATGCCGAGCACGCCAAGGCGGTGGCCCTCGCGCGTCAGCAGCGGCGCGGCGGCATAGAAGCGGATATAGGGCGCGCCGGTGACGTAGGGATTGTCGTGAAATTGCGGATCCTGCCGCGCGTCCGGCACCACGCAGACCGCGTCGCCGAGGATGGTATGGGCGGAAAGCGACGCGGCGCGCGACGTCTCGCTGATGGCGAGGCCGACGCGCGACTTGAACCACTGCCGCTCAGCGTCGATCAGCGAAATGAAGGCGGTGGGCACGGCGAAAAGCGAGGCCGCGAGCCGGGTTACGCGGTCGAACGCCTCTTCCGCGGCGGTGTCGAGGATTTCATATCGCCGCAGCGCCCGTAGGCGTTCCGTCTCGTCCGATAACAGCGGAAAGGACACGCTCGGCCACCGGAAGCTCTTTGCTGTGGCACAATAGTGGCTTTCGGGTCGTAAAATTTTTATTAACCCCAACCCGTCCGCGCGAACGAGCCGTCTAGATTGCACTCAACAGGTGAACGCTGAAGAGCGCCGCCGGATCCGTCCAATGTCGCAACGGCCGGAAGCCGCTGCGTGCCGCCAGGCGCTGAAACTCGGCGATGGTGTATTTGCAGGAATCCTCGGTGTGGATGCGTTCGCCCTCGGCAAAGCGGATGGCGCGGCCGGCGACGGTGACGATCTGGTCGGCGCGGCTGCGGATGAAGATCTCGATGCGGCCGGCGGCCTCGTTGTAGGAAGCGTCGTGCGCGAAGCGGTCGAGGTCGAAATCGGCATCGAGTTCGCGGTTGATGCGCTCGAGCAGGTTGAGGTTGAACGCGGCGGTGACGCCGGCGCTGTCGTTATAGGCGGCGTCGAGCAGCGCGGGCGCCTTTTTGAGGTCGACGCCCACCACGAAGACGCCGCCGCGCTCGATCACGCGCCGGCACCCCGCCAGGAAATCCACCGCCGCCTCGGGCGTGAAGTTGCCGATGGTCGAGCCCGGGAAGAAGCCGAGCCGCCGCCCCTGGCCGCGCGCCGGCAGCGTCGGCAGGCGCAGCGGCTGGAGGTAATCGGCGCAGACCGCCACCACCGGCACTTCGGGAAAGTCGGCGGCGACCTCCTCGGCGGCACGGCGCAGCGGCTCGCGCGAGATGTCGATGGCGACATAGGCCGCGGGCTCCTCGAGCGCGTCGAGCAGCAAGCGTACCTTGCGCGAGGCGCCGCTGCCGAATTCGATAAGCTGCGCGTGGCGGCCGGCAAGCGCGCCGATCTCCTCGGCGCAATCGGCGAGGATCGCGATCTCGGTGCGCGTCAGGTAGTACTCCGGCAGCTCGCAGATCTCCTCGAACAGCGCCGAGCCGCGCTCGTCATAGAGAAACCGGCAGGGAATCGACTTGGCGCGGCGCGCGAGGCCGCCCAACACCGCGTCGCGGAAGCTTTCCTCCGCCGGAGCGAGATCGTGAAACGCCGCGAGCGCACCGCCTTGTCTCATGCGTCCTCCGCCAGCCTGATGCCGCCGAACGCCCAACGCGAGGCCGGCGGGAAGAAATTGCGATAGGTCCGGCGCATATGGCCGGCGGGCGTCACCGCCGCGCCGCCGCGCAGCACCATCTGATTCGACATGAACTTGCCGTTGTACTCGCCGACGGCGCCGGCGGCGGGGCGAAAGCCGGGATAGGCGGCATAGGGGCTCGCCGTCCATTCCCAGGCATCGCCGATCATCTGTTGAAGCCCGCCGCCGGGTGCCGGCGCGGGGTGAAGCAGGCCGCTATCGGCGAGATTGCCGTCGAGCGCCGCGCCGGCCTCGACGGCGGCCACTTCCCATTCGGCTTCGCCGGGCAGCCGCTTGCCCGCCCAGCGGGCAAAGGCATCGGCCTCGTAGAAGCTGACATGGACGACTGGCTCGGCGGGATCGAGCGCGCGCCGGCCGCCGAGCGTGAAGATCGACCAGCCCGCCGCCTCGCGCCGCCAATAGAGCGGCGCCGCCCAGCCTTGCTGCTGCACCGCCGCCCAGCCTTCGGACAACCAGAACTCCGGACGGCGATACCCTTCCGCCTCGATGAAGGCAAGATATTCGCCGCAGGTGACCAGGCGGCAGGCGAGGCGGAAAGGCTCGAGCCAGACCTTGTGGCGCGGCATCTCGTTGTCGAAAGCAAAGCCCCGCCCGTCATGGCCGATCTGCCTGAGGCCGCCGGCCACCCTATGCCAGGCAAGCGCCGGCGCCGCGCGCGGCGCGGCCGGGGTTTCCGCGCGATAGGCCGGCTGCAACGGGTTGAGCGACAGCGCGTGCTTGATGTCCATCAGGATCAGCTCCTGATGCTGCTGCTCGTGCTGCAGGCCAAGCTCGAGCAGCGGCGCCGCCTCGCGCCATGGTCCGGGCTCGAGGCCGGCAATGAGCCCCGCCATCGCTTCATCGACATGCCGGCGATAGAGCGCGATCTCGGCGATGCCCGGCCGCGACAGCAAGCCGCGCTCGGGCCGCGGGTGGCGCGGCCCCTCCGCCTCGTAATAGGAGTTGAAGAGATAGCCGTAAGCCGGATCGAAGGGGCGATATCCCGGCGCAAAGCGCGCCAGCAGGAAAGTCTCGAAGAACCAGGTGGTGTGCGCGCGGTGCCATTTCGTCGGGCTGCAATCCGCCATCGACTGCACGGTCTGGTCTTCCGCCGAAAGCGGCGCCGCCAGCGCTTCGGTCTCCGCTCTCGTTGCGGCATAGCGCGCCGCCATCCGGTCGCGCTCGACGCCGGTCGCAACGCCGTTCCGCGTGATCGGCCTCATGCCTCCTCTTCCCCCGCTGCGGCGCGGTCATGTCTTGAACGGCGCCGTCACCGCAATGTTCCGTGCGAGCCTACCTCGCGGCGGAGCCGCGCAAAAGCCGCGCGTGAGGGGGAAATGGGAAGCGCCGGCGCAGCCGACAAGGCGCGGGGCTAGGGACCCTCCAGCGCGAGGCGCACCGCGTCGGCGATCTCGTCGGGCCGGTAGGGCTTGTGAATCACCTTACCGTGAAGCTGACGGTCGGGACGAGAAAGCTGCGCATAGCCCGTGGCGTAAAGTATCTTGAGACTGGGTTGCAAGCGCTTGGCGCGATCGGCGAGATCGAAGCCGTCCATGACGCCGGGCATGACGATATCGGTGAAGAGCAAGTCGAACTTGACCTCCTCCGAGAGAATCTGCAGTGCCACCTCGGCATTGGGCACGGAAAGCACGGAATAGCCGCGGCTGCGCAACGACGTCGCGACCAACTCGCGCACGTCGTCTTCGTCCTCGACCACCAAAATGCTGAAACTCATACCGGCATCCTTTGTACCTTCGAATTCACACGCAGGTCCCAACCTGATGCCGAGTTTGGCGATCCCTCCTGAGGATCGATTATTTCTTGAGCCCGGCGCACTTTTGCCCCTTCAGGGGTCGTGGCGCGGCTCGTTATGGTAGCAAAACAGAAATCTCGGATGCGCGCAGCCGGAAAAAATACTTGCCCTCCGAACATCAATAATGATATTTAACCATCTAGTTAAGTAATTTGCGCCTCTGAATAGGGCATGAAGCGGGCCGCCGCCACTCTCGATCGCACCTTCGCCGCGCTCGCCGACCCGACGCGCCGCGCCATTCTCGCGCGGCTGGCGCTCGGCGAGGCGAGCGTCGGCGCGCTGGCGGCGCCCTTCCGCATGTCGCTGCCGGCGATATCCAAGCATCTCAAGGTGCTCGAGAGCGCCGGCCTGCTGCTGCGCGAGAAGCGCGGGCGCGAGCATCGCTGCCGGCTCGACCCGGCGCCGTTGCAGCGCGGCAGGGCCTGGCTCGACGAGATCAGGCTGTTCTGGGACGCGCGTCTCGACGCGCTCGCCGATTTCCTCGAAGAGACGGAAGATTGACATGAAAGCGACATCCGCCCCGACCGGCACGACCCTGCGACTTAGCCGCCGCTTCCGCGCGCCGCGCGAGCGCGTGTTCCGCGCCTTCACCGAGGCCGAGATGCTGAAGCGTTGGTGGGGTCCGAAGGGATTCGCGCTGCCCAAGGCGGAAATCGATCTCCGCCCCGGCGGCGGCTACCACTTCGAGATGATCGCCGGCGGATCCTTTCAGGCGCAGGCCGGGGCGGTGCTTCGCCTTAGCGGCACTTTCCGCGAGATCCGTCCGTATGAGCGTCTCGCCTATACTTTCGTCTGGGGACAAGGCGACTGGGCCGGCAGCGAGACGCTGGTGACGCTCGACTTCCACGAGGTCGGCGGCGAGACCGAGTTGATCCTGACCCACGCCCTGCTGCCGGAGGAGAGCGCGGCGGACGCGCACCGCAGCGGCTGGACCAGCGCGCTCGATCGCCTCGACGATATTTTCACCGGGAGGTAGGCCATGGCCGACGACATCGTCCTTTACGGCATCGCCCGCAGCAGCTACACGCGCACCGCGCGGTTGGCGCTGCACGAGAAAGGCGTGCCCTATCGCCTCGAGCCGGTCGATTTCGCCGACCCCGCCTATCGCGCGATCCATCCCTTCAACCGGATCCCGGCGCTGCGCCACGGCGACTTCGTGCTCTACGAGACCGACGCGATCTGCCGCTATGTCGACGAAGCCTTTCCGGGGCCGGCGCTGCAGCCCGCGCGTCCGGCGGAGCGGGCGCGGATGGCGCAGTGGATCAGCATGATCGGCGCCTACAGCTATGGCACCATGGTGCGCGACATCATCATCGAGCGCGTGGTGGCGGAAAGAAAGTATGGACGGCCTCCGGACGAGGCCCGCATCGCCGCCGCGCTCCCGGAGGCTGCGCGTCAACTCGCGCTGGTCGACCGGGCGCTGGCGCAGCAGCCCTGTCTGGCCGGCGGGGTGCTGAGCCTTGCCGACTTCTTCCTGGCGCCGATCGTCTTCTGGCTGGGCGCGATCCCCGAAGGCAGCACGCTGCTGCCGCCGGTGCCGCATGTTCGCGCCTGGTTCGAGCGCATGGCCTCGCGGCCAAGCTTCAAGGACACGCCGCCCAACTAGCCCGGATTTCTCACACAGGCACGAGCTGCGACGGCGATCTTTAGCGCCAGGGTAGGAGCCGGGACGCGCGGCGATGCCGGCATCGTAAGCGTCCCGGCGACGCCCACTGGCGCCAAAGAGCGCCGTCCCTGCGGGTTGCAGCGCGTACCTGTGGTAGAGTCGAGGACGAGCACGGTGGTGGCAGGCCACTCCGTTTCCCGTCCCCGCTCATCAAACCGGACGTGCGGATTTCCCGCATCCGGCTTTCCGACCGGCTTCATCGCAAGGCACACGGCGGCGGTCCCAAATGGACGCGCCGGAGCCGCATGACTCCAAGCGCGCCGAACACCGCTTCGGCAGGGAAGCGATGGGTGCCGTGCGAGGGCACCTTGTGACGCCTGACCAGGAAGTGCCGGACCCTGTCATAGACGTGGTTGTCGACCGCCCGGTATGCCGGCATTCGCGTGCCATAGCTGAAGTACGCCGCCCAGCCGCCGATCAGGCGGTTGAGGCGGTCGCGCACCTCGGGCCATGCACCCATGTTGCCGGGCACCAGGAGGTCGCTCACCTTGGCCTTGAGCCGCAATACGCTCTTCTTCGACGGGCTCGCGCCCAGGTACCAATGGCCATCCTTCCGGTAGTGGTGCGGGCCGAAGCTGTAACCAAGGAAGTCGAAGCGCTCGCGCCGGGCATCCCGGACTGCGGTCTTCTTCTCGTTGAGGGTCAGCTCAAGCTTGGTCATCACCGCTCGCGTCCACGTCAGCGCCTCGGTCGCGTAACCGCGGCTGAGGATGACGAAGTCATCAGCATAAGAGATGACGTGGGCTCGATAAGCCTTGCCTCGTCCGGTGCCCCGCCAGTGCTTCAGGAAGCGGTTCATGTAGAGGTTGGCGAGCAGCGGACTGATGACGCCGCCCTGCGGCGTGCCCTGTCGGCTGCCCTTCCCGCCCGTCATGCGCCGCGTTCCGTCGTCATCGCGCTCCTCGACCGGCGCTCTGAGCCACAGCTTGATCAGCCGCAGCACGTGCCGGTCGACGATGCGCCGCGCCACCGACCGCATCAGCTCTTGATGCGGGATCGTGTCGAAGTATTTCGACAGATCGGCATCCACCACGTCGGTGTAGCCGCGGCAGAGCAGCGCGTGCACCGCCTTGATCGCGTCGGCCCCGCTCCGCCCCGGCCGGTAGCCATAGGCCGTGGGTTCGAGGTCCGCCTCGAAGATCGGCTCCAGCACCAGCTTGGCGGCGGTCTGCACCACACGGTCCCGAATCGTCGGGATGCCGAGTGGCCGCTCGCCGCCGCCGGGCTTCGGGATCATCACCCGTCGCACCGGGGCTGGCCTGTACGTCTTCGCGACAAGCTCGTTCTTGATCCCGGCGAGCCACTCCTCCAGCCCTGCCGCCTCGATCATCGCAAAGCTCACCCCATCAACCCCCGGCGCGCCCCCGTTTGCGCGGGCCAGCGCGTAGGCGTGACGCAGGAAGTCTTCGCGATGAAGCTTGTCGTAGAGCAGGTAGAAGCGGAACGCCGGTTCCGCCTTCGCCTTGCGATAGAGCTTCCTCTGAAGGTTCCGGATGCTTTCTGGTGTTGCCAGGCTCATCGCCAATCACCGATCCTCGCCATCGTCGAAAGCGCGCCAGAAGTCAGGGTCCTTCCCTCCGCCGGCATTACCCGGCCTCAACGGTACCGTGACCCTGTCCGACTCCCGCCGGCACCGCAGCCCACGGCTGCGTCGAGGCCGTTACCCTCGTGCCAGACGGGCCTCCCCAGATTGCCCGCATCACCCTTCCACCGTGCCGTGCTCACTACCCCGGTGGATCGCTGCAGGTGCTTTCGACGGTTGTTTCCCTGCCGCGCTCGGCCTTCCCCGTTTCTCAGCCGGGTCGGCATCCACGACTTCACTTTCGAGGCCTGCTCAAGCTTCACTCACGTTACGGCCCGCTGGATCGCTCAGCCGCCCACGGCGGCCTTCGTCACAAGGCTTCGATCCGTGCAGTCGCCCGCACAGACCGCTTGTCAGCTACCAGATCAACCGACAACTCTCTGGGTGGAACCTTCCTCCACTGGTGATGCGCGCCGTCTGGGCGCACTGAGAAATCCGGGCTAGCGCAGCGCGGTACAGGCGGCACTGTCGACGCGCAGCACCGCCTGCTGTCGGAACCGCGCCTTATAGGCAGCGATGACGGCATCGAGACGGGCATCGAGGTCGCCCGGATCGGGGCCGACGATGATCAGCAGCTTGCTGTTCTCGCGCTCGATCGCGCTGCCGCTGCGATATTGGCCGGCGGCATCGAGCACGCTGAGCCCGTCCGGGAAGCGCGGCGTCACCACCTCGTCGAGAAAGCCGCGCCACGCGGCGTCGCTGACCTCGCCGCCTTCGGCCAGGCCGCGCCCGAAGAACAGCTCGACCACCGGCACCGCCTCGAGGGGCGGCGGGCAGCTCGCCCTCTCCGCCGTCCCGGCGCAGCCCGCCAGCAGCACCGGGACGATCAGCCCCGCGATGCGCCAGCGCCGCATCCTCGCCCCCTTGCTTGACCTCTCCGGGCGAGTATAGGACGCTCGCGCCTGAGAAGGAGATGGGGCATGGGCTTTGCCACGATTCTGTTCGAGATCGGCGACGGCGTCGCCTGCCTGACGCTCAACCGGCCGGATCGGCTCAACAGCTTCAATGACGAGATGCACGAGGAAGTCGCCGCCGCGTTCGGCACGGTGGAGCGCGACGCCGCGATCCGCGCGCTGCTCATCACCGGCGCGGGACGCGGCTTTTGCGCGGGGCAGGATCTCAACCTGCGCGAAGCCGCCGCCACCGGCGACTTCGACGCCGGCGCGGCGCTCGAGCGCTACTACAACCCGCTGGTGCGTCGCCTCAAGGCGCTGAGGAAGCCGGTGATCGCCGCCGTCAACGGTCCCGCCGCCGGCGCCGGCGCCAATCTCGCTTTCGCCTGCGACATCGTCATCGCCGCGCGCTCGGCAAGCTTCCTGCAAGCCTTCTGCCGCATCGGCCTCATTCCCGATACCGGCGGCACTTGGTTCCTGCCGCGGCTCGCGGGTTCCGCTCGCGCCATGGGCATGATGCTGCTGGGCGAGGCGCTGCCGGCGGCGATCGCGGCGGAGTGGGGCTTGATTTGGAAAGTGGTCGAGGACGCGGCGCTGATGGACGAGGCGCGCGCGCTGGCGCTGAAGCTGGCGCAAGGCCCCACCGTCGGACTCGGCCTCATCAAGGCGGCGCTCAACCGCTCGCTCGAAAGCACGCTCGACGCGCAGCTCGACGCCGAGCGCGATTTGCAGCGCGCCGCCGCCGCTTCCGCCGATTTCCGCGAGGGCGTCGCCGCCTTCCTGGAGAAGCGGCCGGCGAAATTCGCGGGGCGCTGATGAACGCCGAGACCGGGGAGCAACGCCTTGCCGAGGCGGTAGGGCGCGAGATGCTGGCGCAGGACGCGGCCTCGCGCGGGCTCGGCATGACGCTCGACGAGGTCGCGCCCGGTTGCGCCCGGATGCGCATGGCGGTGCGGGCGGACATGATCAATGGCCATGACCTCTGCCATGGCGGCCTGATCTTCGCGCTCGCCGACAGCACGCTGGCCTTCGCGTCCAACGCGCGCAACCGCGTCACCGTCGCCGCGGCCGCCGAGATCCAGTTCGTCAGTCCCGCGCGCAAGGGCGAGACGCTGGTCGCGGTGGCGCGCGAGCGCGCCGCCATGGGCCGCACCGGCATTTACGACGTCGAAGTGACCGAGCAGGCCTCGGGACGGCTGGTCGCGCTGTTCCGCGGCCGCACGCATCGCATCGAGGGCACGATCCTCGAGGAGACGAGCGGATGACCACCCACCTGCCGCCGGTCGCGGCGCCCGACCGCAGCGAGCTCGACCCGATCGAGATCGCCAGCCGCGACGAGATCGCCGCGCTCCAGCTCAGCCGGCTCAAAGCGACGATGCGCCATGCCTACGACAACGTCGCGCATTTCCGCGGCAAATGTGAAGCGCAGAGCATCCACCCCGAGGATCTGCGCACGCTGGACGACCTCGCGCGCTTCCCCTTCACCACCAAGGAGGACCTGCGGCAAACCTATCCCTTCGGCATGTTCGCGGTGCCGCGCGAGAAGCTGCTGCGGCTGCACGCCTCCAGCGGCACCACCGGCAAGCCGACGGTGGTCGGCTATACCGAGCATGACCTGGAGGTCTGGTCGGATCTCGTGGCGCGCTCGATCCGCGCCTCGGGCGGACGGCGCGGCGACCTCGTTCATGTCGCCTATGGCTACGGCCTTTTCACCGGCGGGCTCGGCGCGCATTACGGCGCCGAGCGCCTGGGCTGCACCGTGGTCCCGGTCTCCGGCGGCATGACCGAACGGCAAGTGCAGATCATCCAGGACTTCAAGCCCGACATCATCATGGTGACGCCTTCCTATATGCTGGCGATCGCCGACGAGTTCGAGCGCCAGGGACTCGATCCCCGCGCCTCCTCGCTCAAGATCGGCATCCACGGCGCCGAGCCCTGGACCAACGCGCTGCGCCAGGAGATCGAGAGCCGCATGGCCATGCATGCGGTCGACATTTACGGCCTGTCGGAAGTGATGGGGCCGGGCGTCGCCAATGAATGCATCGAGACCAAGGACGGCCTTCACCTCTGGGAGGATCACTTCTATCCCGAGGTGATCGATCCCGCGACCGGCGCGGTGCTGGCCGACGGCACGATGGGCGAGCTGGTCTTCACCACGCTCACCAAGGAGGCGCTGCCGATGATCCGCTACCGCACGCGCGACCTGACCCGGCTGCTGCCGGGAACGGCGCGCAGCATGCGGCGGATGGAGAAGGTCACCGGGCGCAGCGACGACATGCTGATCATCCGCGGCGTCAATCTGTTCCCGTCCCAGATCGAGGAGCTGATTCTGAAGCAGCCCGCGCTTTCCGGCCATTACCTCCTCGAGGTGAGCCGGCCGCGCCAGCTCGACAAGCTCGCGGTCTTCGCCGAGCTCAGGCCCGAGGCGACGCCTAACAGCGCCGAGGCGGAGGCGCGCATCGCCGCCACGCTTGCCCATGACATCAAATCGCTGATCGGCGTCAGCGCGCGGGTCGAGATCATGCCGGTGGGCAAGATCGAGCGCTCGATCGGCAAGGCGAAGCGGGTCATCGACCTCCGGTCCAAGGGTTAGGGGCGGTCTTGCAAGCGGCGCCGCGCCGCCCGACATTACCGTCGACGGTCTTCCGCCGGTGGATGGGGATGGCAATGTCGCGACAATGGATGATGGCGGCGGCGCTGCTGTGCGCTCTGGTGCTGCTCGCCCCGGCGCTGGCGGCGGCGCGCGCCGGCGGCACTTACGGCTCCGGCGGCATGAGCTATTCCAGCCAGGGCAGCCTCGGCTCGCGCACCTACACCTACAATGGCGGCCAACCCATCGACCGCAGCGTCACGCCGCAGGACCAGCCGGCCTCGCCCTATTACGGCTATGGCGGGTACGGCTTCGCGCAGAGCCATCCCTTTCTCACCGGCCTTTTCGGCGCGTTCCTCGGCTCCTGGCTCGGCTCGCTGCTGTTCCCGCAGTGGGGCTATGGCTACGGCATGGGCTTCGGCCACGTCTTCGGCTCGCTGTTCTCCTGGATCATGATCATTCTCGTGCTGTCGATGGTGTTCCGCCGCTTCCGCCGCGCGCAGGGACCGCTCTCCGCCGCGCCCATGGGCGGCTTTGGCTATGGCGGCCCGCCGCAGGCCCGGCGTATCTTCGGCTACGGCGTGAGCGTGCCCAACCGCGACATCCAGGTCAGCCCAAGCGACCAGACCGCCTTCGAGGCCATCCTCAAGGCGGTGCAGGAGGCCTGGAGCGCCGGCGGCCTGCGCGCGCTCAGCCATTACGTGACGCCGGAGATGCTGAGCTATTTCAGCGAGGAGCTGTCGGTCAATGCCAGCCGCGGTGTCGAGAACCATGTCGAGCGGCTCGAGCTGCTGAACGGCGACGTGCGCGAGGCCTGGGACGACGGCGAACTGCAATTCGCCACCTGCCTGCTGCACTGGCGCGCGCTCGACTACACCGTGCGCCGCGACCGCAATCCGGGCGAGCCCGGCTGGCTGGTCGAAGGCGACCCGGAGCATCCAAGCGAGGCGCGGGAGCTGTGGACCTTCGTCCGCAGCCCCGGCGGCCACTGGCTGCTCTCGGCAATTCAGCAAATTTAGCGCAACGCGAAGCGTTGTCGTTGGCTGGCGCCAGCGGTTGCGGACAACCCGGCCGACCGCTTCGCGATCGGCCCCGGAGGGTTCGATCGCAGAGCGATCGAACGGGTCGTCACCGCGAAAGCCCGCGCCGTGCGGACGAGCACCTCCCCTTGCATCGCGTGCCCGAACCGGCCAAGGATCGCGCGGGAGGCGCCCGTCATGACGCATCTGACCGCAGAGCAGCACCGCATCCGCGACGCCGTCGCGCGGCTGTGCGAAGGCTTCGACGACGCCTATTGGCTCGAGCGCGAGCGCGAGGGCCGCTTTCCCGAGGCGTTCTACGCCGCGATCGCCCAAGGCGGCTGGCTCGGCATCGCCATGCCGGAAGCCTTCGGCGGCGCCGGGCTCGGGATATCCGAGGCGGCGGTGATGATGCAGGCGGTCGCCCAATCCGGCGCCGGCTTCAGCGGCGCCTCGGCGCTGCACATGAACATCTTCGGTCTCAACCCGGTGGTGAAGTTCGGCACGAGCGAGCAGAAGCGGCGGCTCCTGCCGCCTTTGATCCGCGGCGAGGAGAAGGCGTGCTTTGCCGTCACCGAGCCCGATGTCGGCCTCGACACCACGCATTTGAAGACCAAGGCGGTGCGCCGCGGCGACCACTATCTCGTCTCCGGCCGCAAGATCTGGATCTCGACGGCGCAGGTGGCGCACAAGATGCTGCTGCTCGCGCGCACCACGCCGATCGAGCAGGCGGCGAAGCCCAGCGACGGCATCAGCCTTTTCTACACCACGCTCGACCGCGCCCGCGTCGAAGTGCGCGAGATCGCCAAGATGGGACGCAAGGCGGTCGATTCGAACATGCTGTTCATCGACGGGCTCGAAGTGCCGCGTGCCGATCTCATCGGCGAGGAGGGCAAGGGCTTCCAGCAGATCCTGCACGGCATGAATCCGGAGCGCATCCTGATCGCCGCCGAAGCGGTGGGCCTGGGGTTCGCCGCGCTCAACAAGGCCGCCGCCTATGCGCGCGAGCGCATCGTCTTCGGCCGGCCGATCGGGCAGAACCAGGGCATCCAGCATCCGCTGGCGCAAAGCTGGGCCGAGCTCAAGGCGGCGGAGCTGATGGTGCATCGCGCGGCCTCGCTCTACGACGCCGACCAGCCTTGCGGCGCCGAGGCCAACGCCGCCAAATATCTCGCCGCCGAAGCCTGCTGGCGCGCCTGCGAAAACGCCGTCATGACCCATGGCGGCATGGGCTATGCGCAGGAATATCACGTCGAGCGCTACCTGCGCGAGGCGCAGATCGCGCGCATCGCGCCGGTGAGCCCGCAGCTCGCGCTGTGCTACATCGCCGAGCGCGTGCTGGGCCTGCCGAAATCCTATTGAGTTGTCGCTGGCGAGGATGAGGCGCTATCCTTGCCGGAAAGCGACCGGGAGGAAACCATGCCGCTCACCCAGCTCAACCACGTCACCGTGCGCACCGATGATCTCGAGGGCACGCGCGACTTCTACAGCGAGGTGCTGGGGCTCAGGGACGGGCAGCGCCCGCCCCTCGCCTTTCCCGGCTATTGGCTCTATTGCGGCGATCAGGCGGTGGTGCATCTGGTGCCGCGCAGCGGCCAGATCGGCGCCGGCCCCGGCGACACCACCGGCAATTTCGACCACGTCGCCTTCACCGCCGAGGATTTCGAAGGCATGCGCGACCGCTTCAAGCGCTTGGGACTGGCTTTCCGCGAGAACGAAGTGCCCGGCATCCGCCTCAAGCAGCTCTTCGTCCAGGACCCCAACAAGGTGATGATCGAGATCAATTTCCCGCAGCCGCGGGGCTCAATCGATCGCGCGCGCTAATAAGAGCGCGGCAGCCCCAGCACGTGCTCGGCGAGATAGGCCAGGATCAGATTGGTCGAGATCGGCGCCACCTGATAGAGCCGCGTCTCGCGGAACTTGCGCTCGACGTCGTATTCCTCGGCAAAGCCGAAGCCGCCATGGGTCTGAAGGCACATGTCGGCGGCCGCCCATGACGCGTCGGCGGCCAGCAGCTTCGCCATGTTCGCTTCCTTGCCGCAGCTCTCGTCCTGCTCATAGAGCGCGGCGGCGCGCTCGACCATCAGCGCCGCCGCTTCGCTTGCGGCATAGGCGCGCGCGATCGGGAATTGGATGCCCTGGTTCTGGCCGATCGGCCGGCCGAAGACGATGCGCGACTTGGCGTAGTCGGTCGCTTTGGCGATGAACCAGCGGGCGTCGCCGATGCATTCGGCGGCGATGAGGATGCGCTCGGCGTTCATGCCGTCGAGGATGTAGCGGAAGCCCTTCCCTTCCTCGCCGATCAGATTCTCCGCCGGCACGTCGAGATTGTCGAAGAACACCTCGGTGGTGGCGTGGTTCATCATGGTGCGGATCGGGCGGATGGTGACGCCGCGGCCGCGCGCCTGGCGCAGATCGACCAGCAGCACCGAGATGCCGTCAGTGCGCGTCGCCGAAGCGGCGCGCGGCGTGGTGCGCGCCAGCAGCAGCAGCAGGTCGGAATGCTCGATGCGCGAGGTCCAGACCTTCTGGCCGTTGACGACATAGCGGTCGCCCCGGCGCTCGGCGGTGGTGCGGATCGCGGTGGTGTCGGTGCCGGCGCTGGGCTCGGTGACGCCGAAAGCCTGGAGCCGCAGCTCGCCCGAGGCGATCCTCGGCAGCCATTGCGCCTTCTGCTGCGGACTGCCGTGGCGCAGCAGCGTTCCCATGATGTACATCTGCGCGTGGCAGGCGGCGCCGTTGCAGCCGTTCTTGTGCACCTCCTCCAGGATCGCCGCCGCGGCAAGGATGCCGAGGCCGCTGCCGCCATACTCCTCGGGAATGAGGCAGGCGAGGAATCCGCCCTCGGTGAGCGCGCGCACGAAATCGGTGGGATAGGCCCGATCGCGGTCGAGCGCGCGCCAGTACTCGCCGGGGAACCGCGCACAGAGCGCGGCGACGGCCTTGCGGATGTCGGCGATATCGGCGGTGCCTGCCATGGCTGGGACCTCGCTTGCAAGAGCGCTCGACCCTATTGCAGCCGGGCCGCCGCCGCCAGCCCCGGCATTGCTGTCGCGGCGGCGCCGGACGCCGTTGCCGGCGGCGCGGCGATAGGCCATATGTCAGGCCGCAGCAGCGGAGCGAGTCTCCCGATGGAGCCGCGGCTCAAGACGAGGATCCAGGTCATGGCGGCGGTGCGGCAATGCGCCGTGCGCGCCATCCCCATCGTCATTGCGCGCCGCGGCGACGAGGATGCCGGCACCATCCTGATCAAGCTCAACCGGCTCGAGCACGGCTTCACCGTGCTGGCGCAGACGCGGTTGCCGCAAGGCGATCTCGCCTGGCTGCGCGCCACCGGCGAGGCGGCGGTCGATGAGGCGACCGCCGACGCTTATATCGCCCGGCAGGTACAGCGCGATCCCGACCTCTGGGTGGTCGAGATCGAGGACCGCGAAGGCCGCCCGATTTTCTCCGGCCGGGTTCTCTGAGCCGTCAGCGGGGATCCGTCCTCCGATAACCGGATGTTAAGGATATCTCGTCACAGTCGCCGGCCATGACCGCCGGCTCCGTCCTGCCTGCCCCGATCAGCGCCCTGCCCGAGGGGGTGATCGCCTCGCTCGGCCGCGTCGAGCTTCCGCTGGAAATCGACAGCTTCGACGCTTCCTTCGGCCTGCGCCCGGCCCGCCCCTCGGGCGTGCTCAATTTCCGCTTCTGCTTCAAGGAAGTGCCGTTCACGGCGCGGACCGAGCGCCGCCATGGCCGGCCGGTGCTGCAGCTTACCGGCGATCTCGGCCTGCTGCCTTATTCCATCGAGAACGCGGCGCGCCGCCGCCGGTTGCGCAAAGTGCTCGCGGCCGCGCGGCACGCTTCGGGCCTGCGCTGGGAGCTCACGGCAGAGCATCTCATCCGCGCCAGCGGCGAGATCGATCTCGGTCTGCCGCTGACGCCGACCGCGGTCATCGCCGGCACCGCGACGCTGCTGCTGCGCAGCCGGCCCTATCTCGAGCTCATCGTCGCCGTCGCAGGCGAATCCTAGCGCAACGCGCTAGGATTTCGCCGGCGGGCGACAGCGCTTCGCGTTGCCCTAGGGCTTGTTCGGCACGGCGAAGACCTGACCGGGATAGATCAGGTTGGGGTCGCGGATCTGCGCCCGGTTGGCCTGATAGATCAGCACATAGCTCAGCCCGTCGCCATAAGAGCGCTGGGCGATGCGCCAGAGGTTGTTGCCGGGCTGAATGTCGACCGCGACCGCGCCGGCCGGCGGCGCCACGCGGCTGAAGGTGAGCGTCACTTCGGCAAGCTTGCGGCCGTTGCCGTCGAGCGCGTCGAGGCGCAGCCGGTACGTTCCTTCCGGCACCGCATGCTCGAGCGTCATGGACCAGTCGCCCGAGGCATCGACCTGGCCGTGGCCGGCGAGCGCGTCGTCGAGATAGGCCTCGACGCGGCTTTGGGGCTCGGCGCGGCCGAGGAGCTGCACCTTGCCGGCGGCGTCGTATTCGATGACGTCGAGCGCGAGCCGCTTGCCCCGCGGTAGCTGCAGCGCGCGGGCCGGACCGCTCCCCTGGCGCGGCACCAGCACGGCGACTGCTTCGCCCGCCTGCCCCGGCTGGGCGCCCGGCGCGCGCTCCGGCACCATCATGGCAACGACGCCCTCGGACGTGCTGGTGCTGCCGTCCTTGCCGCGGGCGCTGAGGCTGAGCTGATGCTCGCCGGGCGCCAGCTTCTCCTTGGGCACCAGCACCCATTCGCCTTTCCCGTCGGCGGTGACTTGGCCCAGCACCTTGTCGCCGTCATGGACGGTGACCTCGGCGCCGGGCGCGGCGCGGCCGGCGATCACCGCGTCGCCTTGCGGGTTGATGCGCACGATGTCGAAGCTCGGCGCCACGGCGCCGGGCGCCGGCTCAGGCGCTGCGGCCTGCGGCGGCGCGGGCGGTGCGGGCGGCGGCGTGGCCGGCGGCGCCGCGCTCCAGCGCCAATAGGCCAACCCCGCCACGATGACCACCGCCGCGGCAATGAGGCCGATGACCGCGTCCCGTCTCATGCACCCTCTTGGACCCTTGCCAAGCGCGGCAGGTTGGGCATTCTAGCCCGGTCCGACGATCCTGGGAAAGCAGCACGCGCCATGGCGGCGATCAAGCGGCTTTGCGTCTATTGCGGCTCGTCGCGCGGCGCCGAGGAAAGCTACCGCCAGGCGGCGATGCGATTGGGCACGCTGATGGCCGATGCCGGCATCGAGCTGATCTATGGCGGCGGACGGGTCGGGCTCATGGGCCTCCTCGCCGATGCCGCGCTGGCCGGCAACGGCCGCGTCACCGGCGTCATCCCGGCCCATCTCTACGAGCGCGAAGTGGCGCATCCCAATGCGCGCCTCGTCGTCGTCGCCAGCATGCATGAGCGCAAGCAGCGCATGTTCGACCTCGCCGACGGCTTCGCGATCTTGCCGGGCGGGCTCGGCACGCTCGACGAGACCATCGAGATCGTCACCTGGCGCCAGCTCGGCCTGCACGACAAGCCGGTGGTGCTGGTCGACGTCGCCGGCTATTGGGCGCCGCTGGCGGCGCTGATCGAGCATACCATCGCCCACGGCTTCGCCCCGCCGGCGGCGCGCGGCTATTTCCGCATTCTCACGCATGTCGAGGACGTGCTGCCGACCTTCGCCGCGCTGCCGGAGCCCAAGCTCAAGGGCGACAGCAGCCTCGCCTGAGCCGCCCCGCCCCGGCATCGCTTGCGCCTGGAGGCTTGCATGCTATGTTCCGGCTCTCCTGCGGCTGAGGACTTTTCCGTCATGAAGAAGATCAAGGTGAAGACTCCCGTCGTCGAGCTCGACGGCGACGAGATGACGCGCATCATCTGGCAGTTCATCAAGGAAAAGCTGATCCTGCCTTATCTCGACATCGACCTGAAATACTACGACCTCGGCATCGAGGAGCGCGACCGGACCGACGATCAGGTCACCATCGACAGCGCCAACGCCATCGCCAAATACGGCGTCGGCGTCAAATGCGCCACCATCACTCCCGACGAGGCGCGCGTCAAAGAATTCAAGCTCAAGAAGATGTGGAAGTCGCCCAACGGCACGATCCGCAACATCCTCGGCGGCACCATCTTCCGCGAGCCGATCGTGTGCCGGAACGTGCCGCGGCTGGTGCCGGGCTGGACCGCGCCGATCGTCATCGGCCGCCACGCCTTCGGCGATCAGTACCGCGCCACCGATCTGGTCGTGCCCGGCGCCGGCAAGCTCACCCTCACCTTCACGCCCAGGGACGGCGGCAAGCCGCTGCACTACGACGTCTTCGACTTCCCCGGCGGCGGCGTCGCGCTCAGCATGTACAATCTCGACGAGTCCATCATCGGCTTCGCCCGCTCCTGCTTCAATTACGGGCTGCAGCGCGGCTGGCCGGTCTATCTCTCGACCAAGAACACCATCCTCAAGGCCTATGACGGCCGCTTCAAGGATCTCTTCCAGGAGATTTTCGACAAGGAGTTCGCGGCGGCGTTCAAGGCGAAGAATCTCACCTACGAGCACCGGCTGATCGACGACATGGTGGCCGCCGCGCTCAAATGGAACGGCAATTTCATCTGGGCCTGCAAGAATTACGACGGCGACGTTCAGTCCGACGTGGTGGCGCAGGGCTTCGGCTCGCTGGGGCTGATGACCTCGGTGCTGCTCACGCCCGACGGCAGAACGGTCGAGGCGGAAGCGGCGCACGGCACGGTGACGCGCCATTACCGGCTGCATCAGCAGGGCAAGGAGACCTCGACCAACCCCATCGCCTCGATCTTCGCCTGGACGCGCGGCCTTGCCTATCGCGGCGAGTTCGACGGCACGCCCGAGGTCAAGCGCTTCGCCGAGACGCTGGAGAAAGTGTGCGTCGACACGGTGGAGGCCGGGTTCATGACCAAGGACCTCGCCATCCTGATCAGCCCGGAGCAACCCTGGCTGACCACGACCAAATTCCTCGACAAGCTCGACGAGGGGCTGAAGCGGGCGATGGCGTAGCCGGCCGCCGGCTCAGCCGGCGAGCAGGGCCTGTCCCAGGCACAAGGCGGCGGCGAGCACGGCGATCAGCCGAGCGGCCGCGCGCTCGGCCGGCGTCCAGCGCTGCCAGTCGCGGGCGAGATCGCGCATCATGCGCGCGCCGGCGAGCGGCCGGGCGATGGCGACGGCGCGGGGTTGGCGGCTGGGACGATACATGAGGACGCCGCCCTTCAATGGATGCTGACCGGCTCGAGATCGTGCCGGCGCAGCTCGGCGAAGGCCAGATCGCGGTCGGCGAAGAGCATGAGATAGCTGCCGTCGGCGGCGTGCGCCGCATAGGCCTCGATGCCTTCGGCGTCGACGCGCTTGACATAGGCGGTATCGGGACAGCCCAGTGCGGAAAACTCTTCCGGCGAGAGCTGCTTCGATTTCAATAAAGCCAGCATCGGCCCCTCCCCCCGCGCCTTGAAGCGGTCGGCAAGAAGCCTAGCATCGTCTTGGTTAACGCCGTCTTTAGGCGGCGGCCCGCCCGCGGAGGTTTTTTCGGCCCGGCGCGCTCAGGCCGCCGCCTGGGCTTTTTCCGCCACCGCGCGCTCGACCGCGGCGAGCGCGGCCGCGGCCTTGCCGGCATCGGGGCCGCCGGCCTGCGCCATGTCGGGACGGCCGCCGCCGCCCTTGCCGCCCAGCGCCTCGGCGCCGATGCGCACGAGATCGACGGCGCTGAAGCGCTGGGTGAGGTCGTCGGTGACGCCGACCACGAGCGAGGCCTTGCCCTCGGCGGTGGCGACCAGCGCCACCACGCCGGAGCCGATCTCCTTCTTCATGTCGTCGGCGAGGCCCTTCAGCTCCTTCGCGGGCAGATTGTCGACGGCGCGGCCGGCGAATTTGACGCCGCCGAGATCCTTGGCCGCGGGCTTCGGCGCGCCGCCGCCGCCGGCGGCGATGAGGCGGCGCGCCTCGGCCAGCTCGCGCTCGAGCCGCTTGCGTTCTTCGATGAGGCCCAGCACGCGCGCCGGCAGCTCGCCGCGCGTCGCCTTGAGCGCGTCCGCCGCCTGGCGCAGCAGCAGCTCCTCCTGCTCGACGTGCTGCTCGGCGGCGGCGCCGGTGAGCGCCTCGATGCGGCGCACGCCGGCGGCCACGGCGCTTTCCGAGACGATCTTGAAGAAGCCGATATCGCCGGTGCGCCGCACATGCGTGCCGCCGCACAGCTCGACCGAGAAGGGCAGCGGCGCCCGGCCGGGCCCGGCGCGCTCCTCGCCCATGGCGACGACGCGGACTTCCTCGCCGTATTTCTCGCCGAAGAGCGCCAGCGCGCCGGCCTCGACCGCGCTTTCCGGCGTCATCAGCCGCGTCTTGACCTCGCCGTTCTCGCGGATGCGCGCGTTCACCTCGGTCTCGATGGCGCGGAGATCCTCGGGCGAGAGCGCGCGCGGATGGCTGAAATCGAAGCGCAGCCGGTCGGGCGCCACCAGCGAGCCTTTTTGCGTCACGTGCTCGCCGAGGCGCCGGCGCAGCGCCTGATGCAGCAGATGCGTCACCGAATGATTGGCGCGCAGCGCCGCCCGCCGCGTCTCGTCGATCCTGAGCTCGACGAAATCGCCGGCCTTCAGCACGCCATGCGCCATCTTGCCGAGATGGACGAACAGCTCACCCGCCCGCTTCTGCGTGTCGGCGACGGCGAATTCACCGCCGGTGGCCGAGAAGATCGCGCCGGTATCGCCGACCTGGCCGCCGGACTCGGCGTAGAACGGCGTCTGGTTGACGAGGATCGCCGCCGCCTGCCCGGCCTTGGCCTCGGCCGCCGGCTTGCCGTCGACGACGATGGCGGCGATCCGGCCTTCGGCGACCGGCGTGTCGTAGCCGAGGAACTCGGTGGCGCCGAGCTCTTCGCGCAGGTCGAGCCATACCTGCTCGGTCGCCGCCTCGCCCGACCCCACCCAATGCTTTCTCGCCTCTTCGCGCTGGCGCTCCATCGCCGCGTTGAAGCCCTCGACCGCCACTCCCCGGCCTTGCGCGCGCAGCACGTCCTGCGTCAGGTCCAGGGGGAAGCCATAGGTGTCGTAGAGCTTGAAGGCGACGTCGCCGGGCAGGGCCTCGCCCGTGCCGAGCTTCGCCGTCTCTTCCTCGAGCAGCCTGAGGCCGCGCTCGAGCGTCTGCTTGAAGCCGGTCTCCTCGAGCTTCAGCGTCTCGGTGATGAGCGCCTCGGCGCGCGTCAGCTCGGGAAAGGCGGCGCCCATTTGCCGCACCAGCGCCGGCACCAGCCGCCACATCAGCGGCGCCTCAGAGCCGAGGATATGCGCATGGCGCATGGCGCGGCGCATGATCCGGCGCAGCACGTAGCCGCGGCCGTCCTTGGCCGGCAGCACGCCGTCGGCGATGAGGAAGGCGCTGGCGCGCAGGTGGTCGGCGATGACCCGGTGCGAGACCGCGAGCGGTCCGTCCGGCGGCACGCCCGAGGCCTCGGCCGAGGCGAGGACGAGGGCGCGCATCAGGTCGATGTCGTAATTGTCGTGCTTGCCTTGCAGCACCGCGGCGATGCGCTCGAGCCCCATGCCGGTGTCGATCGACGGGCGCGGCAGCGGCTGGCGCTCGGTCTTCGTCACCTGGTCGTATTGCATGAAGACGAGATTCCAGATCTCGACGAAGCGGTCGCCTTCGGCATCGGGACTGCCCGGCGGCCCGCCGGGAATGTGCTCGCCGTGATCCCAGAAGATCTCTGAGCAAGGGCCGCAGGGGCCGGTATCGCCCATCGCCCAGAAATTGTCCGAGGTCGCGATGCGGATGATGCGGCTGTCCGGCAGGCCGGCGATCCTCGCCCAGAGGCTCGCCGCCTCGTCATCCTCGGCATAGACGGTGACCAGCAGCCGGTCCTTGGCGAGACCGAATTCCTGCGTCACCAGCCGCCAGGCGAGATCGATGGCGCGGTCCTTGAAGTAATCGCCGAAGGAGAAGTTGCCGAGCATTTCGAAGAAGGTGTGATGGCGGGCGGTATAGCCGACGTTCTCCAGGTCGTTGTGCTTGCCGCCGGCGCGCACGCATTTCTGCGAGGTGACGGCACGGACGTAATCGCGTTTCTCGGCGCCGGTAAAGATGTTCTTGAACTGCACCATGCCAGCATTGGTGAAGAGCAGCGTCGGGTCGTTGCGCGGCACCAGCGGGCTCGACGGCACGACTTCATGTCCATGGCGCTGGAAATAGCCCAGGAAGGCGGCGCGGATGTCGTTGGTGGTCTGCATGGCGCTTATTTGGGCTTTCCTGGGGGCGGGACCAAGCCGGGCGCTTTTAGCCCACCGGCGGCGCAAGTGTAAAGTTATCGCCGAGTATTTAGGGGCTTCGGGCGCCGGCGAATCGATGCTAACCTGATGTATATTGATGGTTGCTTGGGCGGCGGGCCGAAGACGGCCCGGCCGCAGGGGAACAGGATGGTCGCTGGGGAGAACCGTCGTCGCTTTTCGCTGGTTCTGATCAAGCCGTCGCATTACGACGACGACGGCTATGTCATCCAATGGGCGCGCTCGCCCATCCCGTCGACAACGCTCGCCAATCTCTATGGCCTCGCCCGCGACTGCTCCGAGCGCCGCGTGCTGGGCGAAGATGTCGAGATCGTCGTCAGCGCGTTCGACGAGACCAACACGCGCATCCGGCCGGAGCGCATCGCCCGCGAGATCGGCGGCGGTCCCGGGCTTGTCGGTCTGGTCGGCGTGCAGTCGAACGAGTTTCCCCGCGCCATGGACATCGCGCGCCGGCTGCGGGCTGAGGGACTCCAGGTCTGCATCGGCGGCTTTCACGTCTCTGGCTCGATCGCGATGCTGCCCAAGCTGTCGCCGGAGCTCGAGGAGGCGATGGCGCTCGGCATCTCGCTCTTTGCCGGCGAGGCGGAAGGGCGATTCGACGAGGTCCTGCGCGACGCCTGGCGGGGGACGCTCCGCCCGCTCTACAACTACATGGACGATCTGCCGAACATCGCCGGCAGGCCGCCGCCGGTGCTGCCGGCCGACCGCATCCGGCGCATCGCCATGCAGACGGCGAGCTTCGACGCCGGCCGCGGCTGCCCCTTCCAATGCTCCTTCTGCACCATCATCAACGTGCAGGGCCGCCAGTCGCGCCGCCGCTCGGCCGACGACGTCGAGCAGATCGTGCGGCTCAACCTGGCGCAGGGCATCGACCACTTTTTCATCACCGACGACAATTTCGCGCGCAACAAGGATTGGGAGAGCATTTTCGACCGCCTGGGCGACATCCGCGAGCGCGAAGGGCTCAGGATAAAGTTCATCATTCAGGTCGACACGCTCTGTCACCGCATTCCGAACTTCATCGCCAAGGCCAAGCGCGCCGGCGTGACGCGCGTCTTCATCGGCCTCGAGAACATCAACCCGGACAGCCTGCTCGGCGCCAAGAAGCGGCAGAACAAGATCACCGAATACCGCAAGATGCTGCTGGAATGGCGCAGCCTCGGCATCACCACCTATGGCGGCTACATCCTGGGATTCCCCGGCGACACGCCCGAGACCATCCTGCGCGACATCGAGATCATCCAGCGCGAGCTGCCGATCGACATGCTGGAATTCTTCTGCCTCACGCCGCTGCCGGGCTCCGAGGATCACCAGAAGCTCCACCTCGCCGGCGCCCCTCTCGATCCCGATCTCAACAAATACGATCTCGAGCACGTCACCACCACTCATCCCAAGATGTCGAAGGCGGCGTGGGAGGATATCTATCAGCGCGCCTGGCGGGCCTATTACGCGCCGGAGCATCTGGAAAAAATGATGCGCCGCGCGGCGTCCGGCCGGTACGGGCTCGGCAACATCTCCTTCCTGATCCTGTGGTTCTACGGCTCGATCACCATCGAGCGCGTGCATCCGCTGCAAGGCGGCTATTTCCGGCGCAAATACCGCAGGGACCGCCGCCCCGGCCTGCCGCGCGAGCACCCGCTGGTGTTCTATCCGCGCTACGCCGCCGAGATCGTGGTGAAGCATGTGCGCCTTGCCGGCCTCTTCTGGCGGATTTGGCGCTTGCGCAAGCGGGTGGCGAGTGATCCCGACCGGCGCACCTATCAGGACGAGGCGCTCACGCCGGTGGTCGACGACGAGCTCGACCGGCTCGACCTCTTCACCGTCAGCACCGGCGCCAAATCGGCGGTGGCGAAAGCGCGCAAGGAAGAGCAAGCGCGGGTGCGCATCGCCGGCTGACCCGCGGCGGGCCGGCGAGGCCCGCTTGGCGCCCGGCGACTCGAAGGCCGTCCGGGGGAGCGACAAGACCGTTCGCATCTGGACGGCGGCAGCGGGGGGAGCTGTCCGGCGGACGCGCGGCCGGCTGCCCTTCCCTCAACCGCCCGCCGCGCGCGCGGCCGTCGAATTGTAGGCGTAGGTCGGCCATCGCGGCTCGTAGCCCTCTTCCGCCTCATGGCCCCAGGCGGCCCATCCCGGCCGCTGTCCGCGGGCAAAAAGCTCGAGATAGGGACCGGCGCTGCAGGATTCGATGATGTCGAATTGCTCATCCGGCTTGCGCGAATGCTCGCGCTTGCGCGTGCCGAGGTAATTCACCTGCCGCCGCCCGGGCGCCAGGGTGCGGGCATTCTTGCCGCGCACGCCGAAGAGGATGAGTTCCGTCACGTTGCGAAAATAGAAGCCGACGCCCCGTCCGTCGGAGCCGCCGTCCTTGCGCCGCTTGTGCCAGACGATGTTGGTCTTGTAGGAAAAGCCCCAGGCCTGCAGGACGCGCAGCCCCTCAGGCAGCAGCGCGTTCGGAACCCAGAGATAGAGATGCGCCGTCTCGGCCGCGAGTCCGGCGACGGGAAGGCCGGCGATCTCCTCGACGGTCATCGTGCCGTAGCGCGACAGCCGCCGGTGCTCCGGCGCCATCTTGCCGGTTCGGTTGGCAAAGCGCCAGGGCGGGTCGGCGAGAATCGTGGCAAAGCGGCGGTCGCCGGCGAAATCCACAAGGTCGCTCGCGGGATCGCGCGTCTCCTCGCCCATTCTTTGGCGTCGCCCCTCGAAAAGACGCGAGCCTGTCGCTCGCCGGCAACCTCGCAGAGTTCCGGCCGCGGCGCAATCGCGATTTCCGCTCTCTCCGCTGCGCATCGAGTCGCGCGCCGCCAGCGCGCCGGGACCGCGGAAAGAAAAAGTGCGGCGCCGGCACGGAGGTAGGCCGGCGCCGCGGGTCCGTTTCGTCGGGGGGATGAAAACGGACCGGGTAGTCGATCGCAACGGAGCGCCGGTTATTCCTCGGCGCCGCCGTCGCCGCCGGCGACCATCATCGCGTCGGCGACGAGGCCGGCATTGCTGCGGATGGCGCGCTCGATGGCATCGGCGATCTCGGGATTGTCCTTGAGGAACAGCTTGGCGTTCTCGCGGCCCTGGCCGATGCGCTGGCCTTCATGGGAGAACCAGGAGCCGGATTTTTCGACCACGCCCGCCTGCATGCCGAGATCGAGCAGCTCGCCGCGCTTGGAGATGCCTTCGCCGTACATGATGTCGAATTCGACCACCTTGAAGGGCGGCGCCATCTTGTTCTTGACCACCTTGACGCGGGTCTGGTTGCCGATCACCTGCTCGCGTTCCTTGATCGCGCCGATGCGGCGGATGTCGAGCCGGACCGAGGCGTAGAATTTGAGCGCGTGGCCGCCGGTGGTGGTCTCGGGATTGCCGAACATGACGCCGATCTTCATGCGGATCTGGTTGATGAAGATCACCATGGAGCGCGATTTCGAGATCGAGCCCGTGAGCTTCCGGAGCGCCTGGCTCATGAGCCGGGCATGGAGGCCCATATGGTTGTCGCCCATCTCGCCCTCGAGCTCGGCGCGCGGCACCAGCGCCGCCACCGAATCCACCACCAGCACGTCGATGGCGCCCGAGCGCACCAGCGTGTCGGCGATTTCGAGGGCCTGCTCGCCGGCATCGGGCTGCGAGATCAGGAGGTCGTCGATATTGACCCCGAGCTTCTTGGCGTAAGCCGGGTCGAGGGCGTGCTCGGCGTCGATGAAGGCGCAGGTGCCGCCGGCCTTCTGCGCCTCGGCGATGACGTGCAGCGCCAGCGTGGTCTTGCCCGAGCTTTCGGGGCCATAGATCTCGACGATCCGCCCGCGCGGCAGGCCGCCGATGCCGAGGGCGATGTCGAGGCCGAGCGAGCCCGTCGAGATGACCTCGGTCTCGGCCGCGGCCTCGCGCGAGCCCAGCTTCATGATCGAGCCCTTGCCGAACGCCCGCTCGATCTGGCCGAGGGCGGCGTCCAGGGCCTTCTGCTTGTCCATCGTGTCCTTGTCCAACAGGCGCAAAGCCGGCTGCGTCATTGACCGCCCTCCTTATTCCATAGGGGTCCGGCGCATGCAACGAACCCCTGTGGCGAGGCAGTGTACACGCTTTGTTCACTGTGGCAAGTTCTTTTTTCGTTCCCATTAACCGTGCCGGAAAGACACACCGCCTCGCGATCGCGGAGTGTTCGTCCGGGGCGGCGTCAGCGCTTGCGCAGCAAGCGCGGGAACCGCACGGCGCAGGGTAGCCTATCCGCAAGCGCGCTCGGCGATCTCATTGATGCGGGGTCGGCATTGGCGGCGGGACCGAGCTTTCCTTCGCTGACAGGTTGTTGGCGCGCAGGCAGTCCTGGCGCGCCTTCTCGCGCTTGGCGTTCGACTCGCGGGTGTAGTCGGGAAAGGCCTTGCGCGCCTGCTCGGTGCACTTGTCCCTCGCCCCCCAGACGGCGCTGCTTGTCTTCCAGCTGGAATCGCCAACCGCAATCCGCGGCTGCACCAGCATGGCCGCAATCAACAATAGCGCGAGGCGAAGCATCCATCCGATGCCGCGTGTAAACGCTGGCGTCCGCGGATTGTTACGCCGGCGACAGGCGAGCGCGCTAAAATCAATGCCGGGAGTTGCTCAGGCCAACCCGCACGGTGCGGGGTGGCTTGCCGGCCGTCACCCCCCATCCCACGGCCGACCGATAGCCTCACCAGCTTCGGCTTCCCGGCGCGGTGCCATTGGAAATGCCGGCAAAAATCCATATCTCGCAAACAGATGCCTTGCTACTATCGTGGCCGGGAATATTTCCTCTGGCGGCGAACGGCATGACAACGCGAGTGTCGAAAAAGCGCAAAGCAAAACGCGTCCTCGTAGCCAAGCACAGGCCTGCGGCGCCACCGCCATCGAAGGGCAGCCCCTATGCGGCGCATGTTCTGCAACTGCCTGCTGGCGGCCACAAGTGGACTCTTAATTTCGACGGCTCCACGGTGACCACAACCACAAGCGGCTCATCCGTCTCGACGATCAAGATGATCAGCTCGGAGTTTGCGCCGGCATTAAAGCGCCTTGCCGAGAAATAGGCAGCACTATCGGCTCACTCTCGGCGACGCGCTTTCCGCTCATGAAGAGGCGCTCAAATATGGCGGCCGCACCGGTATCCATGACTATGGCCTCATCGAGTCCGCCCTGGCGCGTCCGTACTCCGGCTATTACCGCACGATATCTCGAAAAGCCGCCGCATTGGTTGAGTCCTTCGCCTCGAATCACGGTTTCCTCGACGGAAACAAACGGACCACGTTGATTCTGCTGAATCTGCTTCTTGCGAAAAGCGGCTACAAGGTGGCGCTCGACAGCGCATCCAAGAACGCCGAAGTCGAGGACATCATAATGATGGTCGTCAAACATCAAATCAGGTTCGACGATCTTGTCACGTGGATTGAACGGCGATTGACCAAGAACCCGTAGACCGCGGATCAACCCAAGTCAGCAGCATCAGCGCCGAGACTTGCTCTTATGGATCCGGCCTTTTCTGGCTGGGTGCCGCTTTTTCCGACTCGACTCTAGTTGCGGCTTGTGCGGCATATTGAGTGCGTGCCTTAGTCCGCGCTGCACGCGCCGCGCGATTTCCTCGGCGCTTGGTTCGTCTTGGGCTTCGTCGTCGGCCATCAATTCAATCCTGCATGAAGGATGTAGATATTAATTTGAACGCGCCTTCTTTTTCAGCCAAACACCGAGCCTGCGAAAAGGAACCAAAAAGGGGCCAATAATGCGGTCAATTCTCTCACCTCCTTTGTCGCTGAAAAATGCGCGATCAGTTTCCCACGTGAGAAGTTTTGCATTAGCTAGATCATTAATCTGATTTTCCAGTTTTATCAGTTGAGCAACTATGTAGCTCATATTGACGTAAAAATAGAGACCTACCACACCGACTATTACCGGCAAGATCACAACCAACAAAACGAGCCACGACCAAAAAGCGTTGGTAACTGAAAACGTAACAATGGTGATGGCGGCAGTAACAAAAACGGTTGCCATCTGGATCGCGGTTGTGTGCCGTTGCAAAAGTTCTGTCCGGAGCGCGGCGTATTCAAACTTGAGGATTTGAATCTGCTCTTGCACCGTAAGCGGTGAAGGAGAAGGTACGCCGTCAGCCATGTTGGTGCTCCTCTAATTCCAGATAGCACGAACATCATAGCAAAACAGGGAGGGAATGACTCCCGGACCCGTCTCGCCATATCCCAAGAACTGCCAAGTAACCTAAGCGAGAATTGCCATTGACGAAACAGATTCGCCTCGCCGAAATTGTTGATGTTCGGTTCGGCATGCATTTGGAACCGGAGTAGCCTGTTTCTCCGGGAACGCAGGTCCGTCCCACAGGCCAGCCTGCATGGTGCGGCTCTCGCGGTTGCTACGCAACCGCTGGCGCCGCCGCGGGCGAGCGGCTTTCGCGGTTGCTGGCGCAACCGCTGACGCCGCCGAGGACGAGTTCGCTGCGCGAACTCGCCTCAGGAATCCGCCAGCATCACTTCCTTGACCTTGCCGGCGAGCTGCTTCAGCGAGAAGGGCTTGGGCAGGAAATGGATGTCGCTGTCGCGGTCGAGGCGCTTCCTGAAGGCGTCCTCGGTATAGCCCGAGATGAAGATCACCTTCATGTCGGGGTGCAGCTCGCGCACCTGCTTCACCAGATTGGGCCCGTCCATCTTGGGCATGACCACGTCGGTGATCAGCAGCTCCACCTGCTCGCTGCCCGAGGTGATGACCTCGAGCGCCGCCTCGCCGCTCTTGGCCTCGATCACCTTGTAGCCCTTGTTCCTGAGCGCCCGCGCGCTGAAGAGCCGCACCGGGTCCTCGTCCTCGACCAGCAGCACGGTGCCGGCGCCGGTGAGGTCGCGGGCCTGCTCGCCGGTGAGGTCGGCGCGCGCTCCCGCCGCCGCCTCGCCGCCCTGGTGGCGCGGCAGGAAGATCGAGAATTGCGCGCCCTTGCGCTCCTCGCTCTCGACGAAGACGAAGCCGCCGGTCTGCTTGACGATGCCGTAGACGGTGGAAAGCCCGAGCCCGGTGCCCGAGCCCACCTCCTTCGTCGAGAAGAACGGCTCGAAGATGCGCGCGAGATTCTCGCGCGGGATGCCGATGCCGGTATCCGTGACCTCGATCAGCACGTACTCGCCGGGCGGCATCACCTCATGGCCGCGGCGCATCGGATAGTCGCTCGCCATGGTGGCGGTGCGGATGGTGAGCGTGCCGCCGCCGGACATGGCGTCGCGGGCGTTGACGGCGAGGTTGATGATCACTTGCTCGAGCTGGCCCTGATCGACCTTGACCAGGCCCAGCTCTCGGCCATGCACCACCTTCAGCTCGATGTTCTCGCCGATGAGGCGACGCAGCAGATGCGACAGCTCCGCCAGCACGTCGGTGATGGAAAGGACGCGCGGCTGCAGCGTCTGCTGGCGCGAGAAGGCGAGGAGCTGGCGCACCAGGTTGGCGGCGCGGTTGGCGTTCTGCTTGATCTGCATGATGTCGGCAAAGGACGGATCGCCCGGCCGGAAGCGCAGCAGCAGCAGGTCGCAGAAGCCGATCATGGCGGTGAGCAGGTTGTTGAAGTCGTGCGCCACGCCGCCGGCGAGTTGGCCCACCGCCTGCATCTTCTGCGACTGCGCGAACTGGGTCTCGAGGCTCTTCTGCTCGGTGGTGTCGATGAAGTGCAGGATGACCCCCGCCTCGCCTTCCTCGGCGGCGTCGAGCCGGCTGACGAAGAGCGAGGCCGAGCGGTCGCGCGGACCGCCCAGGCGCACCTCCACCGGCCGGGCGATGAGCTGCCCCTTGGCGGCGGCTTCGATCTTGATCGCAACTTCTCCCTGGCTCTCCGGCGAGAGAAGCCGCACCAGCTCCTTGCCGATGAGCTCGGCCGGCGGGATGGCGAAAAGCTCGCCCAGCGCGCGGTTAGCCTCGACCAGGCTGCCGGTCTTGTCGAGCAGCGCGATGCCGACCGGCGCGTTGGCGAAGAAGCGCTGGAAGCGCAGCCGCGACAGCCGCAGCGCCTCTTCCCATTCGCGCTCGGGGGTGAGGTCGCGCACCACCGAGCGGGTGCGCAGGCCGTCGCCGATCTTGATCACGCTCTGGCTGATCGAGGCGTAGACGGTGCGGCGCTGCGCCCCGCGCAGCACCACCTCGCCGCGCGGCGCCCCCGCCGCGCCGCCCTCGAAGGGCGCGTGCGGCGGGCTGCCCTGCGGCACCTCGCTCACCAGGAAGTCGCGCAGCCGCGCGCCGCCCTCGACCAGCTCGCCCGGCGAGGCGCCGAGCCATTCGGCGAGCGCCTGGTTGACGAAGAGGAAGCGGCCCTCGCCGTCGACGGAATAGAAGCCGATCGGCGCGTGGTCGAGGAAGTCGGCGAGCTTCATCTGCTCGTCGCGGATCACCTGCTCCATCTCGTGGCGCGCGGTGACGTCCTCGAAGCTCCAGAGGCTGTAGCCCGGCCGCCGCGCCAGGAGATGGGCCGAGACGTTGAACCAGAGGGCGCCGGCCTCGTGGCGCAGCGCCAGCCGGCCTTGCGCGCGGCCCGAATGGCGGGCTTCGTGGCGCAGCCGGGCGAACTCGGCCGCCGCCGCCTCGTCGGCGGCAAGGCGCCGGCCGAGCGCCTCCAGCGGCGGCGCGGCGAGCGCCGGGAAGCAGCGGTGGAAAGCGGCATTGGCATAGGCGATGCTACCGTCGGGAGCCAGGATGAGGTGCGCGCTGGCCGAGGCCTCGAGCGCCTGGCTCAAGAGGTCGACGCGGCCGGCCAGCGCGCGATGGAGCTGCCGGGCGACGATCGCCGCCGTGCCGAGAACGCCGGCGAGCACCAGGAGCCCCATGGCCAGCGGCCGCCCCCTGCCCTGCTCGACGATCTCGAGCAGCGACACGACCAGCAGCAGCGCCGCCACTCCGGCGCAGATCAGGGCGATCGGCCCCAGCCGGCGCATCCAGGCGGGCATGCCTGCGGTGCCGATGAGCTCCGCTGCGCCGTCCGACTCGGCGACGGTCGGCGCCAGGGGGATTGTCTGCTGCGGCGTGCCATCCATCGGCGTTATCCTAGCATATCCTGCGACACCTATCTCGGCTGCATCTTGCCCCTGAGGCGGAAGACGTAGCTGATGATCTCGGCCACCGCGCGGTAATGCTCCTGCGGGATCTCCTGGTCGAGCTCGACATGGGCGTAGAGTGCGCGCGCCAGCGGCGGGTTCTCGACCACCGGCACGTCGTTCTCCTCGGCGACCTCGCGAATCCTGAGCGCGATGAGGTCGGCGCCCTTGGCGACCACTTTGGGCGCGCCCTTGTCGCCCATCTCGTAGGCGAGCGCCACCGCGTAATGCGTCGGGTTGGTCACCACCACCGAGGCGGTCGGCACCGCCGCCATCATGCGCCGGCGCGTGCGCTCCATGCGGATCTGGCGCAGCCGCGCCTTGACCATGGGATCGCCTTCCGCCTGCTTGTGCTCCTCCTTGATCTCCTGGCGCGACATGCGCATCGAGCGCAGGAAGGCAAAGCGCTGATAGCCGTAATCGAGCACCGCCAGCACCGCGACCAGCAGCAGCACCGCCAGCGTCAGCCGCAGCAGCAGATGGTGGATCTCCGTCGCCAGCGCGCCGGCGCCGAGGCTCGCGAGCAGCGGCAGCCGGGCGACTTCCGGCAGCAGCATCCAGACGGCGATCGCCATGATCACGGCGACCTTCGCCAGGTTCTTGATGAATTCCAGCGCCGAGCGCAGCGAGAACAGCCGCGAAAAGCCGCTGAGCAGCGACAGCCGCGAGAGGTCGAAGCCGACCTTCTCGAAGGCGAGCACGAAGCCGGTCTGCAGCAGCGATCCCGCGATCGCGGTGGCGATCAGCAGGATCAGCGGCAGGACCATGACGCCGGCGACCTCGGCGAGCAGATTGGCGACCGCTTCCCACAGGATGCCGCCGCCGTCCGACAGGCGGGCGGGATCGAGGAAGCGGGCGAGCGTCGTATCCAGGCGCCGCGCCAGCGGCGGCGCCAGCAGCAGCACGATCACCGCGCCGGCCGACAGCATGAAGAGGCTGTTGATCTCGCGCGATTGCACCACCTGGCCGCGCAGGCGCGCCTGGTTGAGCTTGCGCTGCGTCGGTTGCTCGGTCCTGTTGTCGCTCCCCTCGGCCATCGCGTCAGCCGCCCGTCAGCGCGGTGAATTGGCCGATGAAGGCGTCGAGGAACCAGCGCATGCTGGCCGCGAGCACGAAGACCATGGCGAGGAGCCCGCCGACGATCTGCAACGGCTGGGTGACGAACAGCACGTGGAGCTGCGGCACCAGCCGGCCGATGAAGCCGATGACGACGAAGAAGAGGACGCCGAGCACGATGAACGGCGCCGACATCTCCATGCCGATGACGAAGGCGCCGGCGACGCCGCGCGCGATCATGTCGGAGAGATCCCCGAGCGGCGGCATCGCGCCCGGGGCGAAGGTGGCGTAGCTGTCGACCACGGCGCGCAGCAGGAGGTGGTGGAGGTCGGCGAGGAAGATCAGCAGCACCCCCATCACGCCGTAGAGCGAGCTGACGAGCGTGCCGGTCGCCGCCGCCGCCGGGTTGAAGATCTGCGCCTGGGAGAGGCCGAGCTGGAGCGAGACGATGGTGCCGGCGATGTCGAGCGCGCCGAGCAGCACGCGCGCCACCGAGCCGAGGAAGAGGCCGATCATCGCCTCGCTGCCGACGGCGACGACGAGCCGCACGCCGCTCGCCGGCAGCGGCGGCAGGCTCGGCCCCAGCACCGGCGTCAGCAGCGCCGAGACCAGCACCGCCAGCAGCAGCCGATAGCGCTGCATCACGTAGAACTCGCCGAAGCCGGGCAACAGTATCATTGCCGAGCCGACCCGCGCGAAGATCAGCGCCGCCGCGAAGAGGTTGGCCGGCAGCAACTGCTCGAGCGTCACTGGCCGGTACCGTGTGTTCACCCCACCTCACCCCAACCCTCTCCGCCCCGAGGGGCGGAGAGGGTTGGGGTGAGGTGGGGGTCGATGATCTCGCGCGCCGTCTCAGGCATTTCCGAATCCCAGGCGCTATCCCGAGATGATGCGGCCGACGAGCGATTGGGTGAAATCGGTCAGCGTCGTGATCATGAACGGCAGCAGCACCAGCAGCGACACCAGGATGACCAGCATCTTCGGCACGAAGGTGAGGGTCATCTCCTGGATCTGGGTCAGCGCCTGCAGGAAGGAGATGGCGAGGCCGACGGCGAGCGCCAGCAGCATCACCGGCCCGCCGAGCTTGAGCGCGACGACAACCGTCTGATGCGCGAGGTCGATGGCGTCCGGGGTGGTCATCAGATCGAGAGCTTGGAGATGTCCTGATAGGCCGAGATGACCTTGTCGCGCACCGCGAGCACGGCCTGGAGCGCGATCTCGGCGTTGTTCACCGCCTGGGTCACCGCGGCGAGGTCGGCCTTGCCGGTCACCGCCTGGAGGCTTTGCGCCTCGCCGGTTTTCAGCGCGTCGACCGCGTCGCCCGCCGCCTGTTGCAGCAGGTCGGCGAAGCCGCTGCCGCCGGCAGAGGCGCCGGCCGCAGACCCGGCGGCGGTCATTTTGCTGGCATTGGCGTAGGCGGCGGCGGCGGTGGAGATGGTCGCGACCATGAGGGATCCTTTCCGGCGAGCGCGCCTAGTTGCGCAGCAAATCGATGGTGCGGCTGATCATCGTCTTGGCCGCGGTGATGGTGTCGAGATTGGCTTGATAGCTGCGCTGCGCCTCGCGCATATCCATCAGCTCCATCAGCGGGTTGACGTTGGGCTTCAGGACGTAGCCCTCGGCGTCGGCGCCGGGATTGCCGGGATCGTAGGTGCGCTCGAACGAGCCGCCGCCGGGCTTGATATGCGCCACCTTGACGGTGGTGGCGCCGATCGACTTGTCGAGCACGCTCTGGAAGGTGACGACCTGGCGGCGATAGGGCTCGCCGCCCGGCGTCTGCGCAGTGGATTCGGCGTTGGCGAGATTCTCGGCGATGACGCGCAGCCGCGTGCTTTGCGCGCTCATGCCGGCGAAGGAGAGTTGAAGCGAGGTTTCGAGGTCCATGCCGGCTAGGCTCCTAGCTGCTGCTGCCGTGGCCGAGCGCGAGCTTGATGAGCCCGAGCTGCTGGCGATAAAGGCTGGTCGTGAGCGCGTAGTCGTTGGCGGTGTCGGAGATCTTCATCATCTGGTCCTCGAGCTGCACGGCATTGCCGTTGGGCGCGCGCTCGGAGACCTTCTGCGGCGTGATCTTGAAGCTGCCGGCATCGCTGATGGGCGTGATGTGGCCGGGCGCCGTCACCGCCATGGGAAGCCGCGCGGCCGCGCCCGAGACCAGCTCGGCGAAGCTCGGCGGCGCCACGTCCTTGGCGGTGTAGGCGGGGGTGTCGGCGTTGGCGACGTTCTGCGCCAGCACCGATTGCCGCTCGCCGAGCCAGCTCATGCGCTTGGTGATCGCTTCGAGCAGCGGAATCTTGCTGATGTCCATGGCCTGAGAGCTTGGCGGAGTCTGATTAATAACCGGTAAAATCGCGGGTATTTTGCCGGCACCTCAGATAGTTGACGCCGCCGCCGGCGATCGCCGCCGAGCGCGGAATAGCCGAGCCCGTCCATCCGGTTAGCGATCGTCCGCAAAGGCCCGGCAACCATTAATTAAGCATATCCGGTGCAGGATGGGGCTCGGCTCCGCCTCTGTCGGAAGGATTGCCTTGTCGAACCCCCGCCCCTTGCCCGAGCGCCGGCCCGTCGCCGTGGCGCTGCACCATGACCGGCGGCAAGACAAGGCGCCGCAGGTCGTCGCCAGCGGCCGCGGCGCGCTGGCCGAGCGCATCCTCGAGCTCGCCTTCGCCCATGGCGTCAAGGTGCGCGAGGATGGCGACCTCGCCGAGATCCTCGCCGCGGTCGAGATCGGCCAGCAGATCCCGCTGGCCGCCTTCGCCGCCGTCGCCGAGATCCTGTTCTATATCTACCGCGCCAATGAGCGGCAGGCCGCCGCCGGCGGCAGGCCATGAGCCCGCAGGCGCGGCTCGCCGAGATCGTCGCGGCGGTCGCCGAGGCGCGCCGCGCGCTCGCCGACGGCGCCTTTGTCGACGTCGCCGGCCTCGACGCCGCCGTGGCCGCGCTGTGCGAGGCGGCGGCGTCGCTTTCCGCCGGCGCGCGGCCTGCTTTCGCCCGCGCGCTGGCCGAGCTTGCCGACGCGCTCGACGCGCTCGCCGACGACATCGCCCGCCAGAGCGCGGCGGCCCAACGCCGGCGCGCCAACGACGCCTACGGGTCGGAAGGGCCGCGCTGAGCCATGGGGTTCGACACCTATTGGCGCTTCGTGCTGGCGCTGGGCTTCGTCGTCCTGCTCATCGCGCTCTGCGCCTTTCTGGCGCGCCGGCTCGGCCTCGGTGGCCGCCTCGCCGCCGTCGGCGGCAAGCGCCGGCTCGCGATCCTCGAAGTGCTGCCACTTGACGGCAAGCGCCGCCTCGTGCTGCTGAAGCGCGACGAGGTCGAGCACCTGCTGCTGCTGGGCGTGCAAAGCGATCTCGTCATCGAACGCGGGAGTGCCGGAGATTTCTCCGGCATGATCGAGGGGGGAGCGCCGTGAGCCGTCGCCTCTGGCGGCTCACGGCGCTGGCCGCGGGTCTGCTCGCGCTTTCCGCCGCGCCGGCGATGGCGCAGGCGCTGACGCTCGATCTCGGCGGCGAGGGCGGCTCGAGCACCGGGCGCATCCTGCAGCTCGTGGCGCTGCTGACGGTGCTGAGCCTGGCGCCGGCGATCCTGGTCACCGTCACCTCGTTCACGCGCATCATCGTCGTGCTGTCCTTCCTGCGCAACGCGCTCGGCATGCAGCAGACGCCGCCCAACATCGTGCTGATCAGCCTCGCGCTCTTCCTCACCGGCTTCATCATGGCGCCGACGCTGGAGAAGTCCTACGACGACGGCATCGCGCCGCTCATCGCCGA
>Ga0187781_10000021_pt1 | contig 110755 bp, 111 predicted proteins | sample 0715_SJ02_MP02_2_FD_132447 | JGI IMG/M metagenome (GOLD analysis project Ga0187781, IMG submission 132447) | Tropical peat soil microbial communities from peatlands in Department of Meta, Colombia - 0715_SJ02_MP02_20_MG | ecosystem: Environmental > Terrestrial > Soil > Wetlands > Peat...
CGCATGGCTGCGACCACCCGATCGTCTACACGCGCGAGGATTTCGTCGAGCGCGTGAAGGAGCTGACCCGTGGCGAGAAGGTGCCGGTCGTCTATGACGCCGTCGGCAAGGACACTTTCATGAAGTCGCTCGACTGCATCCGCCCGCTCGGCATCATGGTGAGCTTCGGCCAGGCCTCGGGTCCGGTGGGACCCGTCGATCTCGGCATCTTCGCCCAGAAGGGCTCGCTGTTCTTCACCCGGCCGACGCTCAACACTTACGCCGCCAAGCGCGCCGACATGCTGGCGATGGCCAAGGATCTCTTCGACGCCATGCTCTCCGGCGCGATCAAGATCGAGGTCAACCAGACCTATCCGCTGAAGGAGGCGGCACAGGCGCACCGCGACCTGCAATCGCGCAAGACCACGGGCTCGACGGTGTTTACGGTATAGGGAGTTATCAGTCGTCAGTTATCGGTTGTCAGTTCACTGAAAACTGATGACTGATAACTGACGACTTCACTGCTTCGCGCGTTCGCTAGGTATTCATCGCCTCGAAGAAGTCGGCGTTGTTCTTGCTCTCTTTGAGCTTGCTGATGAGGAATTCCAGCCCGTCCATCGGGCCCATCGGCATCAGCACGCGGCGCAGCACCCACATCTTGGAGAGCACCGCCTTGTCCACCAGCAGTTCTTCCTTGCGCGTGCCCGACTTGGTGATGTCGACCGCCGGGAAGACGCGCTTGTCCGCCACCTTGCGGTCGAGCACGATCTCGGAATTGCCAGTGCCCTTGAACTCCTCGAAGATCACCTCGTCCATGCGCGAGCCGGTGTCGATCAGCGCGGTGGCGATGATGGTGAGCGAGCCGCCTTCCTCGATGTTGCGCGCCGCGCCGAAGAAGCGCTTCGGCCGCTGCAGCGCGTTGGCGTCGACGCCGCCCGTCAGCACCTTGCCCGAGGACGGCACCACCGTGTTGTAGGCGCGCGCCAGCCGCGTGATCGAATCGAGCAGGATCACCACGTCGCGCTTGTGCTCGACGAGGCGCTTCGCCTTCTCGATCACCATCTCGGCGACCTGCACGTGGCGCACCGCCGGCTCGTCGAAGGTCGAGCTCACCACTTCGCCCTTCACCGTGCGCGCCATGTCGGTGACCTCTTCCGGCCGCTCGTCGATCAGCAGCACCAGAAGATAGACCTCGGGATGGTTGGCGGCGATCGAATGTGCGATGTTCTGCAGCATCACCGTCTTGCCGGTGCGCGGCGGCGAGACGATCAACGCGCGCTGGCCCTTGCCCAGCGGCGTGATCAGGTCGATGACGCGGGTGGTGAGGTCCTTGCGCGTGGGATCGCCGATCTCGAGGTTGATCTTCGATTCCGGATAGAGCGGCGTCAGATTGTCGAAGTTGATCCGGTGGCGCAGCTTGTCCGGCTCGTCGAAATTGATCTGGTTGACCTTGAGCAGCGCGAAATAGCGCTCGCCCTCCTTGGGCGAGCGGATCTGGCCTTCCACCGTGTCGCCGGTCCTGAGGCCGAAGCGGCGCACCTGGCTCGGGCTGACATAGATGTCGTCCGGCCCCGGCAGGTAATTGGCCTCCGGCGAGCGCAGGAAGCCGAATCCGTCCTGCAGCACCTCGAGCACGCCGTCGCCATAGATCGCCTGGTCGTTGTCGGCGAGCGTCTTGAGGATGGCGAACATCATGTCCTGCTTGCGCAGCGTGGAGGCGTTCTCGATTTGCAGCTCTTCGGCGAAATTCAACAGCTCCGCCGGGGTTTTGCGCTTGAGTTCCTGGAGGTTCATCGGGGTGTGGTCGCCTGAAGGCTGAAAGACGGGGAAAGGGGGCCCGCAGGAGACGCGGGACTTGTGTCGGAAGGAACGAGCGGTGCTTGCGCGCGACCGAACGTACCTGTTGCTCCGGATTATCGCTTGGGAAACGAAAGGCGCCGCGATCGGGCGCCGCCACCCTTAGCGAAAAGCGGCATGCGAGTCAAATGGCATTCGCCAAAACCGGAGTCAAGGCCCGCGCGCGGCTCGTCCGTCCTGTGCGGCTTTCGCGGTCGCTTGCGCCGGCGCCAGCGCCGCCAACGACCAGCGCCTTCGGCGCTCGCGTCAAAAAGGCCTCATCACCACCAGGATCACGATGGCGATCAGCAGCAGGGTCGGCACTTCGTTGATGAAGCGGAAGAAACGCCCGGAATGGCGGTTCCGGTCGGCGGCAAAGTCGCGCTGCCAGCCCGCCAACCGGAAATGGAAGATGCCGAGCCCCACCGCCGCGGCGACTTTGAGATCGAACCAGCCGGCGCCCCAATCGGCCGCGCCCGGGGTGAACGCCAGCAGCAGCCCCGAGACGTAGCTCGCCGCCATCGCCGGATGCATGATGGCGCGCAACAGCCGGCGCTCCATCAGCTTGAAAGTCTCCGACGCCTCCGAGCCTGGCCCCACCCCGGCGTGATAGACGAAAAGCCGCGGCAAATAGAACAACCCCGCCATCCAGGCGACGACGCTGAGGATGTGCAGCACCTTGATCCAGAGATAGGCCGCGGCGAGGGAGCTCATGCCGCTACCTCGCTCGCGCCGGCGCAGAGACAGCCGACGAGCGCCGGCGGGCAAAGCCGCGCGCCGCCGGCCGGGCACGGCCCCTCCTTTGCGTCCCGCGCCAGGACTGCCAGCGCGGCGATGAAGGCGGCGGCAGTGCCAACCGTCGCCACCCTGAAATAGCGTGGTACACCCGCCTTCTCCGCGACGTGACGGTAGTCGATATCGAGTTCCACCAGCGTCTCGGAATGCTCCGAGACGAAGGCCACCGGCACGACGATGAGGCCGATTCCCTCCCGCCCGGCGCGGCGGATCTCATCGTCGGTGGCGGGGCCGATCCAGGCCAGCGGGCCGACGCGGCTCTGATAGCAGATGACGCTGTCGAGCCCGGGCCAGGCCAGCGCCTGGCGCAAGGCCGCCGCGGTGCGCTCCACTTGCCAGGGATAGGGATCGCCGGCGGCGACGATTTTCCGCGGCAGGCCGTGCGCCGAGAGCAGCACGCGCACCTTCTCGCCCTTGGGCCAGCGCTCCAGCGCCTCGCGCGTCGCCTGCGCCAGCGCGGCGATGAACCCCGCCGCCTCGGGATAGCAGCAGAGCGCCCGCGCCGGCGCGGCAAGGCCGGCCTTTGCCGCGGCGCGCCGCCAAGCGGCGAGCGAAGACGCCGTGGTGGTCGTCGAAGCCTGCGGATAGAGCGGCAGCAGCACGATTTCATCCGGCTGCCACGCCGCCACCGCCGCCGCCGTGTCCTCGCTCAGCGGCGGCCAATAGCGCATGGCGATGAAGACGCGGAATCCCTCGCCCAGCACCGCTTCGAGCGACCGCGCCTGCGCCTCGGTATTGGCCAAGAGCGGCGATCGGCCGCCGATCCGCCGATAGATCGCCTGCGCCACCGGCGCGCGCCGGCGCGCGATCAGCCGGGCTATGAGCCAGCGCAGCGGCTGCGGCAGCGCGATGATGGCGCGATCGTTGAAAAGGTTGAAAAGGAAAGGCTCGATGGCCTCCGGCCGGTCGGGACCGCCGAGATTGAGCAACACCACCGCGACCCGGCTCACGGCAGCACAAGCGGCTGGCGCAGCGCCGTCACCAGCGCCGCCACATGCTCGACCGGCGTCTCCGGCACGATGCCATGGCCAAGATTGAACACGAACGGACCCCCGCCCAGCGCGCGGCGAATCGCCGTCACGCTCTCCATCATCGCCGCGCCGCCCGCCGCCAGCAACAGCGGGTCGAGATTGCCTTGCACCGGCCCGATCGATTGCAACGTCTTGCGCGCGATCTCTACCGGCACGGCGCTGTCGAGGCCGAGCGCATCGACGCTGCTTTCGCTGAAATAGGCGCGGTACATCAACCCGGCCCCGCGGGGAAAGCCGATCACCGGCACATGCGGATGCGTCTGCTTGAGCGCCGCCACGATGCGCCGCGTCGGCGCGATCACCCAGCGGCGGAACGCCGCTTCCGGCAGTATGCCGGCCCAGCTATCGAAGAGCTGCACCACCTCGGCGCCGGCGGCGATCTGGCCGGCGAGGTAAAGGATCGTCGCTTCCGTCACCCGGTCGATCAGCGTGCCGAACCCTTCGGGATCGGCAAAGGCCCAGCCCTTGACCGCGGCAAAATCCCGGCTGCCGCCGCCTTCGACCATATAACAGGCCATCGTCCAAGGCGCTCCGGCAAAGCCGATCAATGCCGTTTGCGCCGGCAGCGACGCGGCGACGCGAGCAACCGTCTCACGGACTGGCGCTACCCGCCCGGCAAAACCATCGAGCGACAGCCCTTGAACCGCCTCGACCGAGCGTATCGGCGTCAGCACCGGTCCTTCGCCTTCGCGGAAGCCCACGCTTTGGCCAAGCCCATGCGCCACGACGAGGATATCCGAGAACAGGATCACCGCATCGAGACCAAAGCGCCGTACTGGCTGCAAGGTCGCTTCAGAAGCAAGCGCCGGCGAGAAGCAGAGGTCGAGGAAACCCGGCACGCGCTGGCGCAACGCACGGTACTCGGGCAAGTACCGCCCTGCCTGCCGCATCAGCCAGACCGGAGGCAGCGCCAGCGTCTCCCCGGCCAACACTCGCAGCAGCGGCTTGCCTTGCTTCTCCGGCGATAACCCCATCAAGCCTTGCGGTCCCCCCGAGGTGCTTCTGACCCTTTCCTTCATGGCGTCTCTTAGCTCTTCTTTTTAGGAATCTAAAGGTAGTGGTAGGAAGCTGGGGCCGGGAAAGCGGGGATTGATTCTTTCCGCTCTATCATCCAACGCAAGTCTTGCCTCGCCTGTATAGAGTGCCGGGACGGTGTATAAGACGGGGACGGGTGAGGGTAATGGGGCTTTGACAGCGAGTCGTGCATGAAGGCGAATGAGGTGCGAAGCGGGGATGGTCGATCCGGCACGGCAGGTTGTCCCGGACTCGCGCGCAATGTCGTGAACTTGTCTCGAAGAGGATGGCGCTGCGCCTTCGGCGAAGCCGAGTGGGGACTGAATCGGCCGGCACGGGCAAGCGGGGGATATGTCGAAAGTTTGCCGCGTCTTTTCCACGGTGTTGTAGGGACAAGTCGATGACACGTTTCCATCTTCACCTCGTTTCCGATGCCACCGGCGATACCGTGCATTCGGTGGCGCGCGCCTGCCTCGTGCAGTTCGAAGGCGCCGAGGCGATCGAGCATATCTGGTCGATGGTGCGCACCAAGAACCAGGTGGAGCGGGTGATCGCGGGCGTTTCCGCCAATCCCGGCGTGGTGCTCTATACCCTTGTCAACGAAACCCTGCGCGCGCCGCTGGTCGAGGGCTGCCGCAAGCTGCAAGTGCCGGCGATTCCCGTGCTCGATCCGGTCATCGGCGCGCTTGCCACCTTTCTCGGCCGCCAGAGCCGCGGCTTGCCGGGCCAGCAGCACCTGCTCGACACCGAATATTTTCAGCGTATCGACGCCATGACCTTCGCCCTCAATCATGACGATGGCCAATCCCTCTGGGCGATCAACGAGGCCGACGTCATTCTGGTTGGCGTCTCCCGCACTTCGAAGACGCCGACCTGCATCTATCTCGCCAACCGCGGCGTCAAGGCGGCGAATGTGCCGGTGGTGCCCGGCCTGCCGCTGCCGCCCGAGCTTTTCGCCGCCACGAAGCCGCTGATCGTCGGCCTCACCAACGACCCCGAGCGCCTCATCCAGGTGCGGCGCAACCGCCTCAGCATGCTGCACCAGGACGAGAGCACTCTCTACACGGACATCGAGGCGGTGCACCAGGAAGTCGCGTTGGCGCGTCGCGTCTTTGCTGAGCATCACTGGCCGGTGATCGATGTAAGCCGCCGGTCGATCGAGGAGACCGCGGCTGCGGTTCTCAAGCTGGTCGCCCGCCGCCAGGCCCGGCACAAATGAGTTCCCTCGTCCTTGCTTCGGCGAGCCGTATTCGCGCTCTGCTGCTGGAACGCGCCGGCCTTGCCGTCGTCTGCGATCCCGCCGGCCTCGACGAGGCCGAGATCAAGGCCGCTTTCCGCCGCGACGGAAGCGACGCCGCGGGCTGCGCCATGGCGCTGGCCGAGGCCAAGGCGTCGCGCGTCGCGCCGCGTCATCCCGGAGCGCTCGTCATCGGCGCCGACCAGCTTCTGGTTTGCGGCGAGGCTTGGCTCGACAAGCCTTCCGACCTCGCCGAGGCGCGCCGCCAGCTTTGCAGCCTGCGCGGCCGGCGGCATGAGCTCGTCACCGCCGTCGCGCTGCGACGCGACGACGCGTTGCTGTGGCGGCGCATCGAGCGCCCGGTCCTGGTCATGCGCGATTTCTCCGATGCGTTCCTCGACGCCTATCTCGCCTCGGCCGGTCCCGGGGCGCTGGCCTCGGCCGGCGCCTATCAGCTCGAAGCCACGGGGGTGCAGCTTTTCGCCCGTGTCGAGGGCGACTACTTCACGATCCTGGGTTTGCCGTTGCTGCCGCTGCTCGATTGCCTGCGCGGCCTGGGCGCGCTCGCCGCATGAAGCGCGCCGGCGTCATGGGCTGGCCGGTGGCGCAGTCGCGCTCGCCGGTGCTGCATCGCTTCTGGCTCGAGCACTATGGAATCGAGGGCGATTACACGCTGCTGCCGGTGCCGCCCGAGGCGCTTGAGCGCGAATTGCGCGCCTTGGCCGGGCGCGGCTTTGCCGGCTGCAACCTTACCCTGCCGCACAAGGAGCCGTCGCTGGCGCTCCTCGATCGCGTCGATGCGACGGCGCGCCGCATCGGCGCCGTCAACACCGTGGTCGCCGCCGCCGATGGCGCGCTTGAAGGCAGCAACACCGACGCTTTCGGCTTCCATGCCAGTCTTGCCGCTGCCTTGCCCGGCTGGAGCGCCGCGTCCGGCCCGGCGGTGGTGCTCGGCGCCGGCGGCAGCGCGCGTGCCGTGGTGGCGGCGCTGCTCGATCACGGCGCGCCGGAGATCCGCCTGGTCAACCGCGGTAGCGCGCGCGCCGAGGCGCTGGCGGCGGCGCTCGGCGGGCGCATCGATATCCTGGCATGGGAGAGCCGTGCCGACGCGCTCGCCGGCGCGGCGCTTCTGGTCAACACCACCAGCCTCGGCATGGCGGGCCAGCCGCCGCTCGATCTCGCGCTCGATGCCTTGCCGGAAGGCGCGGTGGTGAGCGACATCGTCTATGTGCCGCTGCGCACCGGGCTGCTCGCCGCGGCGCAGGCCCGCGGCAACCCCACCGTGGACGGCCTCGGCATGCTGCTCTATCAGGCACAGCCGGGCTTCGCCGCCTGGTTCGGCTTGTGGCCGGAGGTGAGCCCGGCGCTGCGCGCGCGCGTTCTTGCCAGCCTGGCGGCGCCATGATCGTCTTGGGCCTCACCGGCTCGGTCGGCATGGGCAAGAGCACCGCCGCCCTCATGCTGCGCCGCCTCGGCGTCGCCGTTCATGACAGCGACGGCGCGGTCCACCGCCTGCTGGCGCCGAAGGGAGCCGCGGTGGCCGCGGTGGCGGCGGCGTTTCCCGGCGTGCAGAGCCGCGAGGGCGGCATCGACCGCGCCCAGCTCGGCGCCCGCGTCTTCGCCGATCCCGCGGCGCTGCGGCGGTTGGAGCGCATCCTCCATCCGCTGGTGCGGCAGAGCCAGCAGCGTTTTCTCGCGCGTGCGCGCGCCCGGCGGCTGAGGCTGGTCGTGCTCGACATTCCCTTGCTTTTCGAGACCGGCGGCACGCGGCGTTGCGATGAGGTCGTCGTCGTCTCCGCTCCCGCCTTCCTCCAGCGCGCCCGCGTGCTGGCGCGTCCCGGCATGAGCGAAGCGCGCTTCAGCGCCATCCTGGCGCAGCAGGTGCCCGACGCGCATAAGCGCCGCCGCGCCGATCATGTCGTCCCCAGCGGCCTCGGCCGGGCCGTCACCTTCCGCCGCTTGAAACGCATCGTGGGCGGGATCAAATCGCCGCGATCAACCGAGCCTTGCCTCGACTCGCCGCGCTGAGGCACACTCGCCGCCATGCGCGAGATCGTGCTCGACACCGAGACCACCGGGCTTGACCCGGCGGACGGCCATCGCATCGTCGAGCTGGCCTGCATCGAGCTTTTCAACCATGTGCCGACCGGCCGCGCTTTCCACCGCTACGTCAATCCCGAGCGCGAGGTCGCGGCCGACGCGGTCGAGGTGCACGGGCTTACCGCCGAGATGCTGGCACAGCATCCGCCTTTTGCCGTCATCGCCGAGGAGTTCCTCGCCTTCATCGGCGGCGACCGGCTGGTCATCCACAACGCCGAGTTCGATTTGCGCTTTCTCAACGCCGAGCTGAAGCGCCTTGGCCGGCCGGCGCTCGCCGGCGAGGTCGAGGACACACTGCTGCTGGCAAGGAAGCGCTATCCCGGCGCGCCAGCGAGCCTCGACGCCCTCTGCCGCCGCTTCGCCATCGATCTCACCGCCCGCGCCAAGCATGGCGCCCGGCTCGATTGCGAGCTTCTCGCCGCGGTCTATCTCGAGCTGATCGGCGGCCGCCAGCCCGGGCTCGACCTGGCCGTCGCCGGCGTCGCCGGCGCTGCGCTCGATACGCTGGAACGTCCTTCCCGCCCGCCGCGCCCGCACGCGCCCAGCGCCGCGGAAAGCGCCGCCCATGCCGCGATGCTGGCGAAGCTCAAGGAGCCGCTCTGGACGCGCTCGGTCTAGGACGGTCTTGCGCGCCGCGGTTTTCGACAATGTCGTATGACATTGTCCGATAGGGAGCAGGGCCGGGAAGAGCGGCTTTCGCGATGGCTTGCGCAATCGCCGGCGCCGCCGCGGATGAACGCGCTGCGCGCTTGCTCAGGCCGTCGCGACCGGGCTCGCGGCCTGCATCGCCTGCTGCCGGCGCAGCAGCTCCGCGAAATCGACGGGATGGAGCAGCAGCGGCGGAAAGCCGCCCTCGCGCGTGGCGTTGGCGACGATGCTGCGCGCGAAGGGGAAGAGCAGGCGCGGCGTCTCCACCAGCAGCATCGCCGCCAGATTCTCTTGCGGCACGTTGCGCACCGTCACCACCGCGGCGTAGGCGAGCTCGGCGACGAACACCGCCTCGGCGGCGGCTTTCGCGTTGGCGTTGATGGTAAGCACCACCTCGTAGATGTCCTGGCCCAGCGCCTGCGCCTTGACGTCGACGCCGAGCTGCACCTCCGGCGGCTCTTTCTGCTGCATCAGGCTGTGCGGCGCGCGCGGGTTCTCGAAGGAGAAATCCTTGATGTATTGCGCGTTGACGATGAGCTGCTGCGCGCTCGCGCCGTTGCCGCCCGGCATCGCCGCGCCGCCGTTCTGATCCGCCATGAGCGCCCCTCCTCGACCCCGATGGCCGCTGGCTAGCACGGATGCATCAGGCGCACAACCCTCGCCGCGGCGCGGGATTATGTGACGGACCCGTGGCGCGTGCGGAGCGTTCCGTCGTTAACCCTTCACGCGCCGGCATGGCGGCCGGCCGAGGCGCTTGGCGGAAGCCGCCGAGGGGGAATCCGCGCGGAAAGCCCGGGCCGCCGCCCTCGCGCTTGCTCTTTCCCCGGTTCGAGCCTATGTACGAGGGGGCGCGTGGCTCCTATTCCGGTTGAGATCGATGGGCGACGGCTATCAATTCCTCGATATCGTCGTGTTTGCGGTGGTCGCGGGCTTGCTGGTGCTGCGCCTGCGCAGCGTCCTCGGCCGGCGCACCGGCAATGAGCGCCGCCGCGACCCCTTCGCGCCGCCGCCGGCCGGCGCGACTCCGCCGGAGAAGGTCGTGCCGTTGCCCCTGGGGCGCGATCGCCCGCCGCCCGCCGGGGCGTCTCCACAGCCCGCGGCCGGCGTCGCCGCCCTCAAAGCCGCGGACAAGAGCTTCGATGAAACGCATTTCCTCGCCGGCGCGCGCGGCGCCTTCGAGATCATCGTCAACGCCTTCGCCAAGGGCGACGCGGCGGCGCTGCAGCCGCTGCTCAGCGACCAGGTCTTTGCTTCGTTCACCCAGGCGATCGCCGCGCGCCGGGCGCAGCACGAGACGCTCGAGACCAACCTGCTCGGCCTCAAGGCGGTGGAGATCGCCGATGCCGGACAGGACGGCACCATCGCCCACGTCACGGTGAAGTTCGTCTCCGAGCAGATGAATGTGACCCGCGCCGCCGACGGCTCGGTGGTGGAAGGCCATCCCGATCAGGTCGAGGAGAAGACCGATCTCTGGACCTTCGCCCGGCCGCTGCGCTCGCGCGATCCCAATTGGACGCTCGTTGCCACGCACAGCCCGTAACGGGACGGCTGCCGCCCTCCTCCTGCTGTCGCTCTTTGCTTGCACGCCGCGTCCGCCGCCGCCCGATCGCCTGAGCCTCGCGCCGGCGGGTTTTTCCGATCTCGAGGAGTGGCGGCAGGATAAGCCGCAGGCGGCGCTTGCGGCCTTTGCTCGCTCCTGCGCCGTGCTGTTGAAAGCGCCGGCCGCCGCCTCGCTTGGCGTCGCCGGCGCCGCCGCCGCCTGGCAGGCGCCCTGCGCAGCGCTGCCGTCGGCGCCCGATGCCGCGGCGGCGCAGGGGTTCTTCGAGACCTGGTTCCGGCCCTGGCGGGCGAGCAATAACGGCGTCGCCGAGGGCCTCTTCACCGGCTATTACGAGCCGGAGCTCGACGGCGCGCGCCGGCCGGGCGGCGCCTTCACCACGCCGCTGCTCAGCCGCCCCCCTGATCTCGTCATGGTCGAGCTTGGCCTTTTCCGTCCGGCCTGGCGCGGCGAGCGCATCGCCGGCCGCGTCGTCGACGGCGGGCTCAAGCCCTATGAGAGCCGCGCCGCGATCGAGCAGGGGGCGCTCGACCGCTATCACCTTGCCTTTCTCTGGGTCGATGATCCCGTCGCCGCCTTCTTCCTGCAAATCCAAGGCTCGGGCCGCGTGCGCCTGCCCGATGGCGGCCTCGTGCGCGTCGGCTATGACGGGCAGAACGGCCAGCCCTATGTGGCCATCGGCAAGCTGCTGGTGGATCGCGGCGAGCTTGCCGCCGATGACGTCTCGATGCAGGCGATCCGCGCCTGGATCAAGGCGCATCCCGAGGCGGGCAAGGCGCTGATGGCGGAGAACCCTTCCTATGTCTTTTTTCGCGAGATCGCCGGCGACGGGCCGGTCGGCAGCGAGGGGGTGGTGCTCACCCCCGGCCGCAGCCTTGCCGTCGATCGCAGTTTCGTGCCGCTGGGCGTGCCGGTCTTCCTCGATGCCGGTCCCGGGCTGCGGCGGTTGATGGTGGCGCAGGATACCGGCGGCGCGATTCGCGGGCCGGTGCGCGGCGACGTCTTCTGGGGCGCCGGCGCCGAGGCCGAAGCGCGCGCCGGCGCGATGCGCGCGCGGGGCGTTTACTATCTTCTATTGCCGAAGGACGTGGCTCCCGCGTCGTGACGGTTGTGCGATTGTGGCGGGATCGAGGCGAAGCGCCATTCGCGAAAATGTGTGCAAATTGATCTGGCACCGGTCGCGGGAAATAGAGTATCGCATCATTCGTTGTCTCACTGGGCCGTTTCTTGCCGCCGGCAAGGGAACGGCCCAACGGATAGAGCCCCGAGGAACCATTCGATGACGACGCGCATGCACTTCGTGGCCGCGCTGCTGACGCTGGCCTTGGCCGCTCCGGTAGCGCCGGCAATCGCCGACGAGCACCACGATCGCCATGAAGAGCATCATGCCTATCATGATTTTCACGGGCATGATTTCCGCCACTTCACGCCCTTCGAGCTGGAGCTTTGGCACCACGGCGGCTGGGTGCATGATTGGTATGGCGGCCGGTACGGCTGGTGGTGGGTCGTCGACGGCTATTGGTACTGGTATCCGGAGCCGATCTATCCCTTTCCGACCTATGTGCCGCCGGCGCCGCCGCCGGTGGCAGTCGTGGTGCCGGGGGCGCCGGTCCCGCCGCCGGCCCCGGTGGTTGTCGCGCCGCCACCGCCTCCGCCGGCGCCGACGGGACAACCGCCGGTCGAGTTCTGGTATTATTGCGACGACAGTAGAGCCTATTACCCCTATGTCAGCACTTGTAACAGTCCTTGGCGGCAAGTGCCGGCGACCCGCTGACGGGGAGAAAATCGGCGGTATCGTCGTATAATGGTCATGTCCCACAAATCGCCACCGACTCCTGGAGGAGGAAGATGGTAAAGCGAACAGCAACGGCCGTGGCGCTTGCCCTTGTCGGCCTGGCATTGGCGATCGCTCTCCCGACCGCCCCCGCCGCGGCGCGCGTGGTCGTCGGCGTTGGCATTGGCGTGCCGTTCTACGGGCCCTGGGGTTATCCCTACACCTACCCTTACCCCTATCCCTATTACTATCCGCCGCCGGTGGTCTATGCGCCGCCGCCGGTCTACAGCCCGGCCCCAGCCGCGCCGGCTTATATGCAGCAGCCGGTCCAGAGCTGGTACTACTGCGACAACCCGCCGGGCTATTATCCCAACGTTCAGAGCTGCGGTTCCGGCTGGCGGCAGGTTCCGGCGCAACCGGCACATTGAGGAGAGAACATCTTGAAGCAGACGAAAGCGGCCATTGCCGCCGCAACCGCTCTGGCGTTGCTCGCCGGTTGCGCGCAGTCGCCAATGGGGCCGCGGGTGGCGGTGATGCCGGCGCCCGGCAAGCCCTTCGACGTATTCCAGCAGGATGATGCCGTCTGCCGGCAGTTCGCCCAGCAGCAGAGCGCCGGCGTCGCCGAGCAGGCGAACAATGCGCAGCTCGGCAGCGCTGCCATCGGCACGTTGCTGGGCGCCGGGCTTGGTGCCGCCGCCGGCGGCGGCCGCGGCGCGGCGATCGGCGCCGGCGCCGGCGCCATCGCCGGCACGGCCGTGGGCTCGGGCGAGGCCGCGCGCGGCACCTACACCGCGCAGCAGCTCTACGACAACGCCTATTCGCAATGCATGTACTCGCGCGGCAACCAGGTGCCGGGCTTCGTCGCGGCGCCGGCAATGGCGCCTCCACCGCCGCCGCCGGGCGCAGCGCCTCCGCCGCCCCCGCCGCCAGGGCCTCCGCCTCCGCCTCCGCCGCGCTGATCGCTTCGCGGGCGCGCCGCGCTTCCTGGGGCAACCCGCCGACCGCTTTGCGATCGAGCGGGTTGTCCGGCGGCGCTTGCGCAACCGGCGCGACAGCCGCGCGGCCCAGGAAGTCCGAGACCGCGCAGGCGTTTGCTTGCTTTCCGCCTCCGGCCTGACCATGCTGAGGGAGCGACAGAAGGACGCCGGAAGGTGTCCGAGCCCGGCTGGCCGAGGAACGCGCCATGTCTGCACCGCCGATCCGCGTCGGTCTCTTCGTCACCTGTCTTGTCGATTTCTTCCGCCCGAGCGTCGGCTTCGCCGCGGTGAAGCTGCTCGAGGCCGCCGGCTGCGCCGTCGAGGTGCCGCCGACGCAAACCTGCTGCGGCCAGCCCGCCTACAATTCCGGCGATAAGGCGGACGCCAAGGCGATTGCGCGCCAGGTCATCGACGCCTTCGAGGCTTTCGATTACGTGGTCGCGCCGTCAGGCTCCTGCGGCGGCATGATCCGGCAGCATTACCTCGCGCTCTTCGCCGACGAGCCGGCGCTTCACCGGCGCGCGCAGCACCTGGCCGAGCGCACCTACGAGCTCATCTCCTTTCTCACCGACGTCCTGAAGCTGGACCGCGTCGAGGCGCGCTATGACGGCGTCGCCACCTATCACGATTCCTGCTCCGGCTTGCGCGAGCTCGGCGTCAAGGAACAGCCGCGCAAGCTGCTGCGCTCGGTCGCGGGCTTGCGCCTTGAGGAGCTGCCGGGCGCGGAGATCTGCTGCGGCTTCGGCGGCACCTTCTGCATCAAATACCCTGCGATCTCCGATCGCATGGTGGCGGACAAGGCGGCCGATATCGCCGCCACCGGCGCCGACACGCTGCTTGCCGGCGATATGGGCTGCCTGCTCAACATGGCCGGCAAGCTGACGCGGCTCGGCAAGAAGGTGCGCGTGCGTCATGTCGCCGAGGTGCTCGCCGGCATGGCCGGCGAGACGCCGCCCATCGGCGCCGCGGCGGAGCGCTCCTGATGCAGCCGACCAGCCGCGCCTTCAAGGAAAACGCGCAGCGGGCGCTTGGCGACGCCAATTTGCAGAAGGCGCTCGGCATGATGCGCACCGGCTTTCCCGCCAAGCGCGCCGCCGTGGTGGCGCGCTTGCCGGAATTCGACGCGCTGCGCGAGCAGGGCAAGGCGATCAAGGATCACGTGCTGGCGAATCTCGATCTCTATCTCGAGATCTTCGAGCAGAACGTCGTCGCGCGCGGCGGGCAGGTGCATTGGTGCCGCACGCCGCAAGAGGCGCGCGAGACGGTGCTGGCGATCTGCCGGCGCCTTGACGCCAAGACGGTGACCAAGGGCAAGTCCATGATCGGCGAGGAGATCGCCCTCAACGACTATCTCGAGCAGAACGGCGTGACGCCGGTCGAGACCGATCTCGGCGAATACATCATCCAGATCCGCAAGGAGCGTCCGAGCCACATCATCGTGCCGGCCATGCATCTCGTGAAGGAGCAGATCGCCGACAGCTTCCGCCAGACGCATAAGGACCTCGACCCGGCGCGCCCGCTGGGGGAAGCCTCGACCCTGGTGGCGGAAGCGCGCACCGTGCTGCGGAAAAGATTCTTCGCCGCCGAGGTCGGCATCACCGGCGCCAATTTCTGCGTCGCCGAGACCGGCTCGACCGTCATCGTCACCAATGAGGGCAACGGCGATCTGACGCAGAGCCTCACCAAGGCGCATATCGTGATGGCGAGCCTGGAGAAGCTGGTGCCGACGCTCGAGGACCTCTCGACCCTGTTGCGGCTTCTGGCGCGCTCGGCCACCGGCCAGGAATTCTCGACCTACACCACGCTGTCCACCGGCCCGCGCCGGCCCGATGATACCGACGGGCCGGCCGAGTACCATGTCGTCTTTCTCGACAACGGCCGCAGCGCCGTCATCGGCACCGAATTCCAGGACATGCTGCGCTGCATCCGCTGCGGCGCCTGCATGAACCATTGTCCGGTCTATGGTGTGGTGGGCGGACATGCCTATGGCTGGGTCTATCCCGGTCCGATGGGGGCGGTGCTGACGCCGACCCTGATCGGCGTCGACGAGGCCGGCCATCTGCCCAACGCCTCGACTTTCTGCGGGCGCTGCGAAAGCGTTTGCCCGATGAAGATCCCGTTGCCCCGGATGATGCGCCATTGGCGCGAGCGCGAGTTCCAGCGCAAGCTGTCGCCGCCGCCCCACCGCTACGCGCTCAGAGCCTGGGCGTTTGTCGCCGCGCGGCCGCCGCTCTACCGCTTCGCCACCACGCTTATGAGCCGCGTGCTCGGCTGGGTCGGCGCGCCGCGCGGCCGCTTCCGCTCGCTGCCGCTGGCCGGCGGCTGGACCCGAGGCCGCGACCTGCCGGCGCCCCAAGGCCGCAGCTTCATGAGCCTCTGGGCCGAGCGGCGCAAGAGGAGCGCATGAGCGAGGCGCGGGGACAGATCCTGGGGGCGATTCGACGGTCGTTGAAGCGCGGACCGCTCGACGAGCCGGAACGCGCCGCGGTCGCGGCGCGGCTTGCGGCTCACGAGCGCAATCTGGTGCCGGCGCGCGCCGCCTCGCTCGACCACAGGGGCCAGGTCGACCTCTTCCAGCGCATGGCGGAAGAGGTCCAGGCCACGCTGGTCCGGGTGACCAGCGCCGCCGAGGTGCCGGCGGCGGTCGCCGATTACCTGTCGCTGCACAACCTGCCCTCGCGCCTCGTCGTGACGCCGGACCCGCAGCTCGACGACATCCCCTGGAGCGCGCGACCGATGCTCGAGGTCCGCCGCGGCCGCGCCGAGGAGGCCGATCAGGTGGGGGTCACGGCGTGCTTTGCCGGCGTCGCCGAGACCGGCACCTTGATGCTGCTCTCGGGCCCGCAAAGCCCGACGCGCAACAACTTGCTGCCGGACACGCATATCGTCGTGCTACGCCGCGAGCAGGTGGCGGCGAGCTACGAGGAAGGCTGGAGCCGGCTGCGCGCGGCGCGGCGCGGCGCCGATGGCAGCCTCGACCTGCCGCGCACCGTCAACTTCATCACGGGACCGTCGCGCACCGCCGATATCGAGCAGCGCGTCGAGGTCGGCGTCCACGGCCCCCGCCGTCTCCACATCCTGCTCATTGATGACGGGGCGTCATCCTAGCCGAGAGGAGCGCGCGTTGTGGCGCGCCGCCATGCGCGGCGTGGCGCCGCTCGAGGCCGCTGACGCGCCGCTCCCGCCGTCCCCGGAGCCGGCGCCGCGGCGCGCGCGGGCGCCGCTTGTCGTCGCCGTCCCGCCCGACGATCTCGCCGCCGATGCCGCGCCCGGGCTCGACCGCCGCAGCGCCGAGCGCTTACGCCGCGGCCAGCGCGCGATCGAGGCGCGGCTCGATCTTCACGGCATGACGCAGGATCAGGCGCATCGCGCGCTCGACCGCTTCATTGCCCGCGCGCAGGACGGCGGCAAGCGCTGCCTGCTGGTCATCACCGGCAAGAGCGGCGTGCTGCGCGAAACGGTGCCGCGCTGGCTCAACGAGGCGCCCAACCGCGGCCGGCTGCTCGCCTTCTCTCCGGCGCAGCCGCGCGACGGCGGCCCCGGCGCGCTTTATCTGCTGCTGCGGCGCCGGCGATGACGCCCTTCGGCGAGCGCCTGCGCCAGTTGCGCGCCGAGCGCGGCATCAGCCTGAAGCAGATGGCCGAGGCGCTCGGCGTCTCCGCCGCCTATCTCTCGGCGCTGGAGCATGGCCGCCGCGGCCGGCCGACCCATGCCATGGTGGTCGCCATCTGCGCGCAGCTCAACATCATCTGGGACGAGGCCGACGAGCTGCACCGCCTGGCGCGGCTGTCGCATCCGCGCGTCACCGTCGACACCGCGGGACTCGCCCCGGCCGCCACCGAGCTCGCCAATCTCCTCGCCGAGCGCATCCGCAAGCTCCCGCCGGAGCGCGCCGAGCACCTGCTGGATCTCTTGAAGAGCACGCCGATGGTGCCGCCCAAGCGCCGGCGGCGCGGCGTGGCGCCGACCGGATAAGGCCGCGCGGCGCGCGCGTCAGGCCGGCACCGGATCCTCCAGCACCGTCCGCCGCAGCTCCTTCAAGTCGCTCACCAGCGAGAAGGCGGTCTCGCGCGGCAGCTTGCCGTGCTCGAAGACGTGGCCGGCAAGCACCATGTTCACCGCCTCGCCGTCATTGGACAGCGGCAGGCTGACGCGCCGCGTCAGCATCTGCATGCCGCGGCCGGCGAGCGTGAAGCTGTTCTCGGTGTACATCGCCGCCCGCCGCGTCGCCATTTCCTCGTAAATGCCGGTGACGTAGCGGCGATAGCCGGCTTTTTCCGGCAGCACGTCCTCGATGAAGAGGCCGGTCGGCTCGCGGCCGGCGAGGCGCCAGAAGACGTCGCCGACGCGGCGATAGCGGAACCGCGGCTTGCCGTCTTCCCAGACCACGTCGAGCAGCATGGTGTGCGGCCAGATCTCCGCCGGAATCTCCAGCGGATCGATGGCGGCGCGGCACGGCAAGGCGCGGCCGCGCCGCTTGCTCAGCCAATGCCGGTAAAGACGGTCCAGACGCGGATCCGGAAGAATGGCGTGCAAAGACTCTCTCCATGACGGCAATCGCGCATCCCGTCCCAGGCCGGCAGAAGATAGCCCGGTAGCGGCGCAAACGCGGCAAAATTCTCCGGCAATTTTGCTAAATTTGTAAGAGATTTATCTTCAGAGCCCGACGATTCCGACTAAACTTCGCGAGATTTAATTCGAGGAACCCGGGCGCATGACCATCTCCGTCCTCGTCGTCGACGACAGCAAGACCCTCTGCCGCAGCCTCGGAACGCTGTTGAGCGAGGCCGGCTATTCCGCCGCGACCGCCCGCTCCGGCGAGGAAGGCCTGCGGCTGTGGCAGGAGATCCAGCCGGAGCTCGTCATCACCGACGTCATGATGCCCGAGCGTGACGGCATCGAAATGATCATGGATATCCGCCGGCATCGCCCGCAGGCGAAGATCCTGGCGATGACCGCCTTCCGCCACAGCGGCACCGTCGATTTCGCCGACATGCTGCGGCGGCTCGGCGCCGATGACGTGCTGATCAAGCCGTTTGCGCCGGAGGTGCTGCTGACCAAGGTCGACCGCTTGATCAGCCTGCCGACCGCGCTCTTCGCCGCCTGACCGGCGGGTTAACCCGCCGTTAAGCATTCTCGGACATGCTTCGGCCATGGTTCAACGGCGCAAGCACAGGGGCGACGGCGCGGCTGCGTCGGACGATGCCGCACTGCGCCAGGCCGATCTCTCCCATCTCCATCTTCAAGACATGACCCCGCCGCAGCGCGCCGAGCTGCGCCGCCGCTACGACGATTTCGTCCGCCATTTCGGCCGCGACGGCATGGCGCCGTCGCGCTATCCCGAGCCGAGAAAGCCGCGCTCGCGGAAATGGACGCCCGGCGCCAAGCGCTGAGAGCGCTCAGCGGTATCGGTCGTTGCTATTGCGGCGGCGGGGCTGCGCCGGCATCGGCCGGCGCGACGCAGGTATAAACCGCGACCAGGCCGTCCGCCGTCGTCTGCAAGCCCTGATAACGCGCGGCGCGGTCGAATTGCAGGCAGTAGTTCTGCGCCTCCTCGCCGGTGACGGCGACATTGTGGCCCGGCACGCGATAGCTGACGCTGGGCGGCACCTCCGGCGCGCGCGCGGCGCAGCCGGCGAGCAGCGTCGCCGCAAGGAGCGGCGCGGCGACGCGCCGGAGAGCGGCGGCGGTGGCGGTCATGGGGTGCCGCGTTCGACGCTCAAGCCGAACAGCGGCCTGAGCCGCGTGCCGAGCACGCTGCCGGCCAGCGCCGCGGCGAACCACAGCCAGCCATGCAGGCTCGCCGAGGCGATGCCGCTGAAATAGGCGCCGATGTTGCAGCCATAGGCGAGTCGCGCGCCATAGCCGAGCAGCAGCCCGCCGATGACCGCCGCGGCCAGCGAGCGCGGCGGCACGCGCCAAGCGGGATGAAACCGGCCGGCAAGGCCGGCGGCGAGCAGCGCCCCCAGCATGATGCCGAGATCCATGATCGAGGTGATGTCGGAAAAGACGCTCGCCTGAAGCTGCGCGGCGCGCGCCGGCGAGGACCAATAGGACCAATGCGCGGCATCGGCGCCGGCCAGCGCGGCAAGCTTCGAGCCCCAAAGCGCAAAAGCCGAAGTGATGCCCCAAGGCCGGCCGGCGAGCAGCAAGGTGAGGAAATTGCCGATGGCGAGCGCCGCCGCGCCCGAGGCCAGCGGCCACGGCCCTTGCAGCAGGCGGCGCCAGCCGGCGACGCGCGCGCGATTGGCGGGCTTCAGCGCGCCGTGGCGCCGCCGCTCCAGCAGCATGCTGGCAAGCGCGACCGCAAGGAAGAGCGCCAGGCTCAGCAGCAGCGCCGGGATCCAGCCGAGCCGCTCGATCAGCGAGATGCGGCCGAGATTGGGCGTCCCTTCCCAGAAGGCGAAGTGATAGGCGCCCAGCGCCGAGCCCGCGATGAAGGCGGCGAGCGTCGCCAGCATGCGCGTATTGCCGCCGCCGGCGGTATAGAGCGTGCCCGAGGCGCAGCCGCCGCCGAGCTGCATGCCGAGGCCGAAGAGAAAGGCGCCGACCAGCACCGAGACGCCGACCGCGCCGAACTCGCCATGCACCGGCAGGCCCATTACCGAGCCATGCGCCAGCGCCGGAAAGAACAGCACGACCGCCAGCGCCAGCATCAGCATCTGCGCGCGCAGGCCGGCGCCACGCCGGTCGGCGATGAACAGGCGCCAGGCCGAGGTGAAGCCGAAAAGCGCGTGATAGAGCGCCACTCCCAGCCCACCGCCCAGCAGGAAGAGCGCGCCTTGGCGCCAGCCATAGGCCGCGCCAAGGGCGACCGCGCCGGCTGCCAGCGCCACCAGCGCCAGCGTCACGATCCGGCTGTTGGTCTCGGCTTGGCGTGCCGGCGGATCGGCGATCAGCCTGGCATCGACGGAAAGATCGGTCATGACGCTCCTCGCGCGCGGCGGGCGACATGTAGTTGTGCCGCGTCTACCCGTCAATCGCTCCTGATCTGCGGTTGCGGGCCGTGGTTTCGGTCAAAAGGTGTTGATCAGCCCGCCGCTGCGGCTCTGCAACGCTTCGACCATGCGGTGGACGTGATAGTGCATGGCGCATTTGATGGCATAGACGCGCAGCACCGCCGGGTCGGCCCGCCGCCGCAGCGCGCGCCACAGGCGGCGCCGGTAGATCCGCCGCAGGCCCTGCTCCGGCACCCGCCACAACAGCCGCGCGGCGAGTCCCGCCGCTTCCAGCAGCAGCCGCGCCTGCCGCCGCCGCCGCCGCCAGGGGTGACGCGCGGCATAGCCGAGCCAGCCGCGTTCGGCCACGATCCCGCCGGCGAGAAAGAGCGCGTCGAGCCGGTCGAAATAGGCCTCGCCTTCGTAAAGCTCGGCCATCAGCCGCGCATAGCCTTCGCTCAGCGCCGCGCGGCTCATTTGCAGCGGCAGCACGTTGGTGCCCTCGGCCGGGTCATCGTCGCGGTCAAGCCGTCCGGCGGCGGCGAGCCGCGCGTGGAGCGGCGTCTTCGGAATCGCCGAAAGCATGCCGATCATCGCCGTCGAAATGCGCGCGGCCTCGAGGAAGCGGCGCTGCGCGGCGAAGACCCCGGCATCGTCGCTGTCGAATCCGACGATCATCCCGGCCCAGACCTCCATGCCGGCATCCTGGATGCGATGCACCTTGTCGACGATGCTACCGCCGCGCCGCACGTTCTGCAGCTTCTTCGCCTCGCGCAGCGCCGCCTCGTTCGGGCTCTCGATGCCGACGAAGACCACCGCGATGTTGGCCTCGGTCATCAGCCGCATCAGCTCCCGGTCGTCGGCGAGGTCGAGCGAGGCCTCGGTGACGAAGGTGAGCGGGAAGCCGTTCGCCTGCTGCCAGGCGATCACCGCGCGCAGCAGCTCCTTCACCGCCCGCTTGTTGCCGATGAGGTTGTCGTCGACGACGAAGACATAGGGCACGCGCTCGGCGCGCAGCGCCTCGAGCTCGGCGACGACCTGAGCCACAGACTTGAGCCGCGGCCGGCGGCCGAAAACGACGATGATGTCGCAGAACTCGCATTGGAAAGGGCAGCCGCGCGAGAACTGCACGCTGCCGAAAGCGTAATGGCGCATCTTGAGGAGATCGAAGCGCGGCGCCGGCACGCGCGTCATGTCGGTCCGGTCGCTTTGCTCGTAGCGCCGCGCCACCGCGCCGGCCGCATGCTCGGCGAGAAAGCGCGGCCAGGTTTCTTCCGCCTCGCCGACGAAGACGACATCGGCGAGATCGCCGAAATAGTCCTCGCTGACGCTGATCCAGGGACCGCCGACGACGGTATAGGCGCCGCGGCGCTTCAGCTCCGCCAGGATCTCGCGCATGCGCCGGCGCTGCACCACCATGCCGGTGACGCCGACGATATCGGCGGCGGCGCAGCGTGCAAAATCAATGGGCTCGACATTCTCGTCGATGAGGGTGACGCGGTGCTCCGGCGGCGTCAGCGCCGCGAGCAGCGGCAGCGCGGCCACCGGCAGCGCCGCACGCTTGCCGATGAACGGCAAGGCGTGTTCGAGACCCCAGAACGACACCTCGAAACGCGGATTGATGAGTACGATGTCCATCGCATGGACCTCGCCGAGACAACCCGGCGCCAGTCTCGCACAGCGCCGCCATCGCTGCCAGCGTCGGCTGGAGGGGCGCGTCTAAAGGATGAATTTCGACAGGTCGGCGTTCTTGGCGAGCGCGCCGACATGCTCGCGCACATAGGCGCGGTCGATGGTGACGGCGGTGCCCTTGGGCTGGTCGGAGGCGGTGAAGCTGATCTCCTCGAGCAGGCGCTCGAGCACGGTGTGCAGCCGGCGCGCGCCGATATTCTCCACCGCGGTGTTGATCTCCTCGGCGAGGCTGGCGATCTCGTCGATCGCGTCCTCGGTGAAGTCGAGGCTCACGCCCTCGGTGGCGATCAGCGCCTTGTACTGCTTGATCAGGCTCGCCTCGGGCTCGGTCAGGATGCGGCGGAAATCCTCGCGCGTCAGCGGCTTGAGCTCGACCCGGATGGGCAGGCGGCCCTGCAGCTCCGGCAGCAGATCCGCGGGCTTCGCCAGATGAAAGGCGCCCGAGGCGATGAACAGCACGTGGTCGGTCTTGACCGCGCCGTGCTTGGTGGCGACCGTCGTGCCCTCGATCAGCGGCAGGAGGTCGCGCTGCACGCCCTCGCGGCTGACATCGGCGCCGATGCGCTGCTCGCTGCGGGCGCAGATCTTGTCGATCTCGTCGATGAAGACGATGCCGTTCTGCTCCACCGCGGCGATCGCCTCGCGCACCACTTTCTCCTGGTCGAGCAGCTTGTCGCTCTCCTCGGCCATCAGCACGGCGTGGCTCTCGCGCACGCTCATGCGCCTGGGCTTGGTGCGCCCGCCGAAAGCCTTGCCGAAGATCTCGCCGAGATTGAGCATGCCCATCTGCGCGCCGGGCATGCCGGGAATCTCGAAGGTCGGCAGGTTCATGCCGGCGCCTTCCTGCACCTGGACCTCGATCTCCTTGTCGTCGAGCTGGCCCTCGCGCAGCAGCTTGCGGAATTTCTGCCGCGTCTCGGCGCCGGCGCTCTGGCCGACCAGGGCGTCGAGCACGCGCTCCTCGGCGTGCAGCTCGGCCTTGGACGCCACTTCCTTGCGCAGTTTCTCGCGCATCATGAGGATCGACATCTCGAGCAGGTCGCGCACGATCTGCTCGACGTCGCGGCCGACATAGCCCACCTCGGTGAACTTGGTCGCCTCGACCTTGATGAACGGCGCCTGGGCGAGCCGCGCCAGCCGGCGGGCGATCTCGGTCTTGCCGATGCCGGTGGGGCCGATCATCAGGATGTTCTTGGGCAGCACCTCCTCGCGCAGCTCCTCCGATAGCTGCTGGCGCCGCCAGCGGTTGCGCAAGGCGATGGCGACGGCGCGCTTGGCGTCGTTCTGGCCGACGATGTGGCGGTCGAGCTCGGAGACGATCTCGCGCGGGCTGAAGGCGGTCATAGGCTCTCGAGCGTGACTTTGTCGTTGGTGTAGACGCAGATGCCGGCGGCGATCGCCATTGCCTTGCGCGCGATCGCCTCGGCCTCGAGCGGCTGGTCGAGCAGCGCGCGCGCCGCGGCGAGCGCGTAGCCGCCGCCGGAGCCGATGCCGATGAGCCCGTCCTCGGGCTCGAGCACGTCGCCGGTGCCGGAAAGGATGAGCGACACCTGCCGGTCCGCCACCGCCATCATCGCTTCCAGCCGCCGCAGATAGCGGTCGGTGCGCCAATCCTTGGCCAGTTCGACGCAGGCGCGCGGCAATTGGCCGGGATGCTGCTCAAGCTTGGTCTCCAGCCGCTCGAAGAGCGTCAAGGCATCGGCGGTGGCACCGGCGAAGCCGGCGATGACCGTGCCGTTGCCGAGCCGGCGCAGCTTCTTGGCGTTGGATTTGACGATGGTCTGGCCCATCGACACCTGGCCGTCGCCGGCGATCACCACTTTGCCTTCCTTGCGCACGCAAAGAATGGTCGTGCCGTGCCAGGTCTCGGAAGCCAGGTGCTGCATGGGGCCTTGGGCTGGAAGGGCTGGCAGAAGATGTGGGTGTAGCCGGACATCGATCAAGCGGCAAGGACGCGGGCGCCCGGCGGCGGCGGCGCCCGCTTCCCGTCGTCAGGGCGCGGCGTAGAAGCGGTAGGTGGCGGAATAGCGCATGCGCGCTTCGGCGCCGCGATGGTCCGCGTCGCAGCCGGTGCCGGGCGCCAGGCCGCCTTTGGTGTCGCGGCGCTCGATATAGGCGACCGCCGCGAGCCGGCCCTCGCCTTGATGCGTCTTGGCGCGCAGCAACAGCCAAGGGACGGCGCCGAACGCCTCGGCCTTGTCGATCACCTCGCCGGCAACCGCGCTGCCGTCGCTCGCCTGCCAGGTCGGCCCGGCGAAATGCGTGCCGACCTGCCGGCCGCTGTCGTCGAACAGCGCCGCCTCGGGCGCCTTGAATACCCAGGCGAAGCCGCCGCCCTGCGCCTCGCAGGCATAGATCTGGACGCCGTCGGCCGCGGCGCTGAACAGCAGACGCGCGCCGGCCGGCGGCGTCAGCTCCTTGCCCGCCGCGCCGGCCGCCAGGAGCAGCAGCGCGGCCACGATCCCGGCCGCTCCCGCATAGGTCATGTTTCTCCCCTTTATCTCGGCCGAGGAAGTAGACCCCATCGCCCGCGCGCTGCCAAGGCGCAGGGGAAAGAGGCTCGCGGCGCCCGGCGAGCCGCGGCGGCGCTGGCCTCGCCCCGGCGATCTTGCTAAAAGACCGCCGCCGCCCCATCTCCCGCGGCATACGGTTCGGCAAGGAGAGACGCCGTGGCCCAGGCCCGGTCCCAGGCGATCGCCCCGTCGGCGCGCAAGGCCACGGTCGAGCGCGTGACCAAAGAGACCCAGATCCGCGGCGCCGTCAATCTCGACGGCACCGGCGCCTATGACGTCTCGACCGGCATCGGCTTTCTCGACCATATGCTGGAGCAGCTCTCGCGCCACAGCCTGATCGACCTCGCGCTGCACGCAAAAGGCGACCTGCACATCGATTTCCATCACACCACCGAGGATACCGGCTACGTCCTCGGCGAAGCGGTGGCGACGGCGCTTGGCGACCGGCGCGGCATCGCGCGCTGGGGCGAGGCGCTCGTGCCGATGGACGAGACGCTGACCCGCGTCGCGCTCGACCTCTCCAACCGGCCCTATCTCGTGTGGAAGGTCAAATTCTCCAAGCCCAAGCTCGGCGACATGGATACCGAGCTGTTCAAGGAGTGGTTCCAGGCCTTCGCCCAATCCGCCGGCGTCACGCTCCACGTCGAGACTCTTTATGGCGAGAACAATCACCATATTGTCGAGTCCTGCTACAAGGGCTTGGCGCGGTCCTTGCGGCAGGCGGTGGCGATCGATCCGCGCCGCACCGATGCCGTGCCCTCGACCAAAGGCGTTCTCTAAGAGCCGACCCATGATCACCGCCATTATCGATTACGGCTCGGGCAACCTCCGATCCGCCGCCAAGGCGTTCGAACGCGCGGCGCGCGAGAGCGGGAGCGAGGAGGACGTCGTCGTCACCACCGATGCCGCCGCCGTGCGCGCGGCCGCGCGCGTCGTGCTGCCCGGCGTCGGCGCCTTCGCCGACTGCCGGCGCGGGCTCGCCGCGGTTCCCGGCATGGAAGAGGCGCTCGAAGAGGCGGTGGTGCGCCGCGGCCGGCCCTTCCTCGGCATCTGCATCGGCATGCAACTCATGGCCGAGCGCGGCCTCGAATTCGAGACAGTGGAAGGGCTCGGCTGGATCAAGGGCGAGGTGACGGCGCTTGCGCCGGCCGACCCCGCGCTCAAGGTGCCGCATATGGGCTGGAACGAGCTCGCGATTGTCAAGCCGCACCCGGTGTTCGACGGCATCGCCGGCGGCGCGCACGCCTATTTCGTCCACAGCTACGGCTTCGCCTGCCGCGAGCGCCGCGACCTCCTGGCGACGGCCGATTACGGCGGCGAGATCGCCGCGGTGGTCGGCCGCGACAATCTCGTCGGCACGCAATTCCATCCCGAGAAGAGCCAGGCGACGGGGCTGCGCCTCATTGCCAATTTCCTGCGGTGGCGGCCATGAGCGAGATGCGCGCGCCGAAAACCGCGGTCGAGCGCCTGGTGGCCTTTACCGGCACCGATCTCGAGGATCTCTGCGACGCCGCCGAGGACGCGATCAAGGCGGGCGGCGGCTTCGGCTGGGTGGTGGCGCCGCCGCGGCACATCATGGAAGCCTATTGGCGCGGCGTGCTGCTGGTGCCGGAGCGGCGCATCTTCGTCGCGCGGCTCGACAACACCATCTGCGGCTCGGCGCAGCTCGCCCGGCCGCCGCGCAACAACGAAGCGCAGTCCTTCGCGGCGCAGCTCACCAGCAACTTCATCGCGCCCTGGGCACGCGGTCATGGCCTTGCCAAGCGCATCGTCCTGGCCGTCGAGGAAGCGGCGCGCGCGGCGGGCTTCGACATCCTCAATCTCGATGTGCGCGCGACGCAGGAGGCGGCGATCCAGCTCTATGAATCCCTGGGCTACCAGCGTTGGGGCGTGCACCCCGCCTATGCCCGCGTCGCCGGCGTCACGCTGCCCGGCTATTTCTATTACAAGCGGCTGACCGGCGAGGATGCATCGCCGCAATGATTCTCTTTCCCGCCATCGACCTTAAAGCGGGGCAATGCGTGCGGCTGCTGCGCGGCGAGATGAGCGAGGCCACCGTCTTCAGCGACGATCCGGCGGGGCAGGCGCGGCGCTTCGCCGCCGCCGGCTGCCGCTTCCTGCACGTCGTCGATCTCGACGGCGCCTTTGCCGGCAAGCCGATGAACCGTGTGGCGGTTACGGCGATCGTCGCCGCCGCCGGCGTTCCGGTGCAGCTCGGCGGCGGCATCCGCGACCGCGCCACCATCGAGGGCTGGCTCGAGGCCGGCGTCGCGCGCGTCATCCTCGGCACGCTGGCGCTCAGCGATCCCGCGCTGGTCAAGGCCGCCTGCCGCGCGCATCCCGGCCGCGTCGTTCTCGGCATCGATGCGCGCCAAGGCCGCGTCGCCGTCGAGGGCTGGGCCAAGGCGTCGGAGCGGCAGGCGCTCGATCTCGCGCTCGAATTCGAGGATGCCGGCGCCGCCGCCATCGTCTACACCGACATCGAGCGCGACGGCGCGCTCTTGGGCGTCAATGTCGCGGCGACCGCGGCGCTGGCGCGCCGCCTCACCACCGGCGTCATCGCCTCGGGCGGCGTCGCCGCGCTCGACGACCTCCGCGCCTTGAAGGCGCATGAGGCGGACGGGATCGCCGGCGTCATTTGCGGCCGCGCGCTCTATGACGGGCGCCTCGATCTTGCCGAGGCGCTGGCGGTCTGCGAGGGGCGGGCATGCTGAAGATGCGCGTCATTCCCTGTCTCGACGTCAAGGACGGGCGCACCGTCAAGGGCGTCAACTTCGTCGATCTCGTCGATGCCGGCGATCCCGTCGAGCAGGCCAGGATCTACGACCGCGAAGGCGCCGACGAGCTGTGCTTCCTCGACATCACCGCCTCCTCGGACAATCGCGACACGCTCTACGACGTGGTGGCGCGCACCGCCGAGCAATGCTTCATGCCGCTCACCGTGGGCGGCGGCGTGCGCGGCGTCGACGACATCCGCCGCCTGCTGCTGGCCGGCGCCGACAAGACCTCGATCAACACCGCCGCGGTGGCACGGCCGGATTTCGTCCGCGAGGCGGCGGAGAAATTCGGCAGCCAATGCATCGTCGTCGCCATCGACGCCAAGGCGGCGGGCGCGGGACGCTGGGAGGTCTTCACCCATGGCGGGCGCCGCGCCGCCGGCATCGACGCGGTCGAGTGGGCCAAGCGCATGGCCGCCTATGGCGCCGGCGAGATCCTGCTGACCTCGATGGACCGCGACGGCACCAAGGCCGGCTTCGACATCCCGCTCACCCGCGCGGTGGCCGACGCCGTCACCATCCCGGTCATCGCCTCGGGCGGCGTCGGCACGCTCGACCATCTCGTCGAAGGCATCCGCGACGGCCACGCCACGGCCGTGCTCGCCGCCTCGATCTTCCATTTCGGCACCTTCAGCATCGGCGAGGCCAAGGCGCATCTCGCCGCCGCGGGGATCCCGGTGCGGCGGTGACACGCCGCCGCCGATCTGCTACCCCGGGCGCGAGGCTTCGGCGGAGAGGGACATGGCAGAGATCGACGGCAGCGCGCTCGACCGGCTCTATGCCGTGATAGAGAGCCGGCGCGGCGCCGATCCCGCAACCTCCTATACCGCGCAGCTCTTCGCCGCGGGTACGGCCGGGATCGCCCGGAAGCTGGGCGAGGAAGCGCTGGAGGTGGTGATCGAGGGGGTGCGCGGCGACGCCCCGCGCCTTGTCGCCGAAAGCGCCGATCTGCTCTATCACCTGCTGGTGCTGTGGGCCGATCGCGGTATCGTCCCGGGCGAGGTCTGGCGCGCGCTCGAGCGCCGCGGCGGCACCTCCGGCATCGACGAGAAGCGTTCCCGCGGCACACCCTGAGCTCGGAGCGACCGATGGCCTATGATCCCAACAATATCTTCGCCCGTATCCTGCGCGGCGAGATCCCGTGCAAGAAGGTTTATGAGGACGGGCACGTCCTGGCCTTCCACGACATCAATCCCCAGACGCCGGTGCACATCCTGGTCATTCCCAAAGGCGCCTATGTCTCCTTGGACGACTTCTCGGCGCATGCCTCGGAGGCGGAGATCGTCGCCTTCACCCGCGCCGTGGGCGAGATCGCCCGCGCTCAGGGCGTCGACCGGTCCGGGTATCGCATGCTCGCCAATCACGGCGTGAACGCCCATCAGGAAGTCCCGCATTTTCATGTTCATATTTTCGGCGGCCGAGATCTCGGACGAATGATTTCAAAGGCTTAGCCAAAGACAGCGAAGGCATTGGTTGACGATCTGTTAACGATCGCCTTTTAGCATCGAGAGCCAAACCGCCTGCTTGGGCAGGAAGGCGGGCGGTTGACCGCGGAGAACACCTGGGCCTCGATGCCGAAGCCGAGCCAATCCATAGCCAAAGCGCCACCCGCCGCCACGCTATCGGAGGAAGAGCGGCTGCGCGCCTTCGCCGAGATCGGCTCGGACTGGTTCTGGGAGAAGGACGCCCAGCTCCGCTTCTGCTACATGTCTTCCGGCATCGACGGTCAGGTCGCCTCCTTCGCCGCCGATTTCCTCGGCAAGCGCATCGACGAGGTGCGGCTTCCGGGTTTCGAGGAGATCGACTGGCGGCCGTTGCTGAGCGCGCTTGAAAAGCGCAAGCCCTTCCGCGAGTTCCATTTCGTCCGCCGCACCGCCCATGGCAGCCTGCGCCATCTCGCGGTGAGCGGGGTTCCGATCTTCGATGCGCAAGGCCGCTTCCGGGGCTACCGCGGCACCGGCCGCGATCTCACCAAGGAGACGCAGGCCGAGGAGCGCGCCGCCATCGCCCAGTCGCGGCTGACCGACGCGATCGAGTCCATCCCGGAATGCTTCATGCTGCTCGACAAGGAGGACCGGCTGGTGCTGTGCAACAGCCGCTACCGCGAGCTGCACGAGCCGATCGCCCATGTGCTGGTCCCCGGCACGCCCTTCGAGGAGATCTGCCGCGCCAGCGCCTATGCCGAGCTGCCGCAAGCGGCCAAGGGGCGGCAGGAGGAATGGGTGCGCGACCGCCTCGCGCGCCACCGCGCGCCGGTTTTCGCGGTGGAGGAGCGCCAGATCGGCGAGCGCTGGTTCCAGATCAGCGAAGAGCACACCCGCGACGGCGGCACGGTGGTGGTGCAGACCGAGATCACCGCGGTGAAGCGCCGCGAACAGGAGCTCGCCGAGAAGACGGCGCTGCTGCGCGCGACGCTCGAGCATATGGGGCAGGGGCTGCTGGTGCTCGACGCCGAGTTCCGCCTCAAGATGTGGAACGACCGCTGGATCGAGCTGTTGGACGTTCCCCGCCCGCTGATCGGCGTCGGCTTGCCGATGGCGCCGATCGTGAGGATCGGCGCCGAGCGCGGCGAATTCGGCCCCGGCGAGATCGATGCGCTGACGGAGCGCCGGATCGAGGAGCTGCGCCGCCACGACGCCGGCATCCTCGAGATCTACCGCGACACCGGCACGGTGATCGAAGTGCGGCGCAGTCCGATGCCCGATGGCGGCATGCTCTTCACCTATGCCGACATCACCGAGCGCAAGCGCGTCGAGGGCGATCTGCGCCGCGCCAAGGACGAGGCGGAGCTGGCGAGCCGCAGCAAGACCGAATTCCTCGCCAATATGAGCCACGAGCTGCGCACCCCGCTCAACGCCATCATCGGCTTCTCCGACATCCTCATGGGGCAGATCTTCGGCCCGCTGGGCGATACGCGCTATGGCGACTACGCCCGCGACATCCGCGACAGCGGCTTGCATCTCCTCAACCTCATCAACGACGTGCTCGACGTCTCCAAGGTCGAGTTCGGCAAGGTCGAATTGATCGAGGAGACGGTGGACGTCGCCGCGGTCGTCGAGTCCTGCGCCCGGCTGATGCGCGACCGCGCCGATACCGCCGGCATCCGCCTGGTGCAGGAGCTGCCGCCCGGCCTGCCGCAGCTCCAGGCCGACAGCCGGCGCCTGAAGCAGATTCTGCTCAACCTGCTGTCCAACGCCGTCAAGTTCACCCCCTCCGGCGGGCGCGTCACCATCCGCGCCGGCCAGCACGCAACGGACGGTTTCCGCCTGACCGTCGAGGACACCGGCATCGGCATCGCCCAGCAGGATCTCGAGAAGGCGATGCGCCCCTTCGGCCAGATCGACAGCCGGCTCGCCCGCAAATACCAGGGCACCGGCCTCGGCCTGCCGCTTGCGCGCTCCATGGCCGAGCTGCATGGCGGCAAGCTCGAGCTTGACAGCGCGCCGGGCCAGGGAACCATCGCCACCATCTGGCTGCCGCCCAGCCGCATCCTCCGGCCAACCCCTCTTTCCCATCCGATCGCCCCGGGCTGAGCCCCGCCGCCCGTGACGACGTCCGGCTGCCCTCGTCGCGCGGCGATAAACTACTGTTATATTATGTTATTATATAGTTATTGACATCTACAATTGCGCAATATAAAACAAACCACAGCGCCGATTTGAGCTTCAGCTTGCGGGCGCTTTAGAAATACCGCTAAAGCGAGGCCGGAATCCGCCCAGCTTCGCCGGAGCTGCGGCGGATTTTTTATTGCTCGGGAAGTTCGGAGACGCGCCATGGCTGTCGACCAGAATAACCAGCAAAGCCGGGCGGCGCGCCTCGCCGGCCTCTATGGCCGGCTCGAAGGCGAGGCGCTGCTCGCGCCGTTGATCGAGCGCGAGCTTCGAGGACGCATTGCGCTGCTTTCCTCCTTCGGCGCGGAAGCGGCGCTCCTCCTCGACATGGTGGCGGCGATCGACCGCACGACGCCGGTGATCTTTCTCGACACCGGCAAGCTTTTCGGCGAGACCTTGCGCTATCGCGACACGCTCGTCGAGCGTCTCGGCCTCGCCGACATTCGCAGCCTCGCGCCCAATCCGACCGAGCTGGCGCGGCGCGATCCCGACGGCATGTTGTGGCGCCGCGATGCCGATGCATGCTGCCGTCTGCGCAAGGTCGAGCCGCTCCAGCGCGCGCTCGGCGGTTTCGACGCGGTGATTTCCGGCCGCAAGCGCCATCACGGCGGCAGCCGCGACGATCTCCCGGCGATCGACTACGCCGACGGGCTGATCCGCGTCAACCCGTTGTGGAATTACGGGCAAGAGCGCGTGGCCCGCGGTTTTGCCGAGCGCGGCCTGCCGCCGCATCCGTTGCAGGCGGAGGGATTCCGCTCGATCGGCTGCATGCCTTGCACCGACCGCGTCGCGGGTCATGAAGCGCCGCGCGCCGGGCGATGGCGCGGGCTCGACAAGAGCGAATGCGGCATCCACGGAACGCGCAAGCTGGAAAACGCGCTTTGACTCTCTAAAAGGACTTTACCTCAAGGCGCCGAGGCGCGAGATTCGCCGCGGCGTGGGGGCGCGCCCTATGATGGCGGGACGGGTTCCGGGGAGTGGTTGCCTCCGGTCTCGCCGCCGGGCGCCAAAAGGATGCAGGTGATTAACTTATTTTATTCCCTCTCGGGTTTCGGCGTCGGCATGCTGGTGGGCATGACGGGCGTGGGCGGCGGCTCGCTGATGACGCCGATCCTGATCCTGCTGTTCGGCATCCATCCCGTTACCGCGGTCGGCACCGACCTGCTCTATGCCGCCGCCACCAAGACCGGGGGCACGCTGATGCATGGCCTCGGCGGCACGATCGAATGGCGCATCGTCGCGCTTCTGGCGGCGGGCAGCGTGCCGATGACGGCGCTGACGCTCTTCGTGCTGTCGCGCTTCGAGCTTTCGGGCAACGCCGCCAGCGGCGTCATCACGCTGGTATTGAGCGCGGCGCTTTTCGCCACCGCCGCGGCGCTGATCCTGCGCCGCCAGCTTGTTGCATTTTACGCCCGGCACGTCGGCAGGCTCGAACCTCGCCGCACCGCTGCGCTCACCGTGGCGATGGGCGGCATGCTCGGCGTCGTGGTCCCGATCACCTCGGTCGGCGCCGGCGCCATCGGCGTCACCGCGCTCATCCTGCTTTATCCCGAGCTGCCCACCGCGCGCATCGTCGGCTCCGATATCGCCCATGCGGTGCCGCTGACGCTCGTTGCCGGCCTTGGCCACTGGCTCCTCGGCTCGATAGACTGGACGCTGCTCGGCTCGCTGCTGCTGGGCTCATTGCCCGGCATCATGCTGGGCAGCCACATCGCCGCCCGCGTGCCCGATGTGGTGTTGCGCCTCACGCTCGCGGCGACGCTCATCGTCGTCGGCGGCCGGCTCGCGCTTTAGGAGAGCGGTTCGCGGGCGTCGCGGTCGGGGCGCATTTTCCGGGCCAAGCGCGGCGGTTTTCCCTAATATCCCGCCCATGCTGGCTCGCCGCGCGCTTCTTGGCCTGGCCTTGGCGGCGCTGAGCGGTCGGCGCGGCCCCGCGGCGGCGCAAGGCCCGCCGCCGCTCGCGCCCGACATCAAGCGCATTCTCGATCGCGGCCGCCTTCTCGTCGCCGTCGCCGGCTTCGAGGCGCCGCCCTTCGTCGTCACCGGCGCCGATGGCGAGGTCCACGGCAGCGATATCGACCTCGCCCTGGGAATGGCCAAGGCGCTCGGCGTCGCCGTCGGTTTCGATCGGCGCGCGCGCAGCTTCGACGAGGTCATCGACCTGGTCGCGCGCCATGAAGCGGATCTCGCCGTCTCCAAGCTCCGCGAGACACTCGACCGCGCCGCGCGGGTGCGCTTCTCGCGGCCCTATCTGGTGCTGCACCGGGCATTGCTGTTCAACCGCCCGCGCATCGCCGAGATCGCCAAGGGACGCGATCCGATCGACGTGATGGGCGAGCTCGACGCCGCCGTTGGCCTGGTCGGCGCCGCCGCCGATCTCGACGATGCCCGGCGTCTGCTGCCGCGCGCCCGGCTGCGCGAATATCCGCGCTGGGAGCCGGAGCTGCTCGACGCCGTGCTGCGCGGCGACGTCGTCGCCGCCTATCGCGACGAGCTCGATGTAAAGCGCGCGCTGGCGATGCGACCCGACATGCCGCTGCGGCTGCGCGCGGCGATTCTCGCCGACGCCCGCGACCTCATCGCCGTCGCGCTGCCCTGGGACAGCGCGCAATTGCTGGCCTGGGTCGATTTCTATCTCGAGAGCGAGATCAAGCCGATCAGCGTCGACGCGCTGCTGGCGCGCGACGCCAAGCCCGCCGCCGAGGGAGCGGCGCGATAGCATCGTTGCCGCGCGACCGCGCGCGGACGATTCGCGCGACGGGCGCGCCGGCGGCGCGGGGCGACAATCGAAAACGGCCGAAGCGCCGCGCAAACGACGCGCTGCATGCGACGGTCGGCGACGATCGCGCGAAAACGGCGCAGCAGTAGCGAAATCTTAAAGTGTCGTTGATAAGATCGCGCCGCGATGAAAGCCGTCGAAGCAAAAGGGCTGGAACGCTGGAAACGTCTCGGCCCCGGCGAGCTCGAGCAGACGTTGCAATTGCATGAGCGTTTCGTCGAGCGCAAGCCCGGCGGCCGCCGCGCGCTGCTGAGCCTGCACGACCTCTCCGATGCCGATCTCATCTGCCGCGAGCTCAGCGACATCGACCTCACGGGCTCGCGGCTCAGCCGCGCGCTGATGATGAGCGCCGTGCTGCGCGGCGCAACGCTCTTCGGCGCCGATCTGCGCATGGCCAATCTCGACGGCGCCGATCTGGCCGGCGCCGACTTGCGCGGCGCCTGCTGCCGCGGCGCAAGGCTCAACAAGGCGATCCTCGCCAAGGCCGATCTGCGCGAGGCCGCGCTCGGCCGTTTCGACGAGCAGCATGCGGTGATACTCGGCGCGCTGCACGAGGCGCGCACGGACCTGACTTCCGTCGAAGCGCGCGGCGCGGATTTCAGCGAAGCGAAGCTCTCCGGCGCGGTCGAAGTGCGCGCCGATTTCACCGATGCGGTTCTGCGCGGCGCCGACCTGCGCGGCGGCGACCTGCGCAACGCCAATTTCACCGGCGCCATGCTCGAGGGCGCCAATCTCGCTCAAGCCAAGCTGTACGGCGCCACCTTCCGCTCGGCGGTGCTGACCGGCGTCGATCTCGGCGGCGCCGATCTCAGCGGCGCCGACCTGCGCGACGCCATCCTCGACCCTTCGGCCGAGGCGATGGAGGAGATGAAAGGCGCCATCCGCACCGAGTATCTCGGCAAATCCGACGACGAGATGACCGCCCTGCTGCGCCAGCACGCGCGCTGGCTCGATACCCAAGGGCGCGAGGGCGAGCGCGCCGTCCTGCCGCGGGTCGACCTTTCCGGCCGCCGGCTCGAGGGCGCTCGGCTGGTGCTGGCGATCGTCAAGGGCGCGCGGCTGCGGCGGGTCTCGCTGGTTCGCGCGCAATTGGCCATGGGCGACTTCTCCGGCGCCGATCTGCGCGGCGCGGATCTGCGCGAGGCCGATCTGCGCGGCGCCGTGTTCCAGCGGGCGCATTTCAACGAGGCCAATTTGGCGGGCGCGCAACTCGGGCCGCTGCGCGACGTCGGCGAAAGCCGCCGCGAGCTGCCGTCCAATTTCGAGCGCGCCAAATTCGCCGGCGCCAATCTCGCCAATGCCGATCTGCGCGGCGCCAACCTCGCCGGCGCCGATTTCTCCCACGCCAATCTGGCGAACGCCGGGCTGGACGATGCCAAGCTCGACGACGCCACCTTTTACGGCGCCCATCTTCATGGCGCGCGCCTGGACGGCGCCAGCCGCGAGCGGGCGGCCGGCTTGCCTTGACGAGAGGAAAGGCCTGACGCTGTTCTCAGGGCATGAGAACTGATGCTACCCCGTATAATACTTTAGAGTGCCTACCCCCGTCCGCCGAAATAACGATTTCTTCATAAAATCTCACTTACTTGTTGTGCCACCTACCGCGACCGCCGCGGAGAGGGAGGGCACCTATGTTCGGCAATCTCAAGATATCTCACAAGCTTCAGGTGATGGTCGCCGTTGCCGTCCTCGGCATTGTCACCGTGGCATGTCTCGGCCTGTGGACGCTGCGCAACAACGTCTTGGAAGACCGCAAGTCCAAGGTGCGCGATCTCGTGCTCGTCGTTCGCCAGATGGTCGAGCTCGATCATCAGCAGGCCATCAAGGCCGGCATGAACGAAGAGGACGCCAAGGAGCGGGCCAAGGACATCGTGCGCCACCTGCGGTTCAACGGCACCGATTATTTCTTCGCTCTCGGAACCGACGGTCTGATGGCCGCCCATGGCGACGCGAGGGTGGAAGGCAAGAATCTGTGGAATTCGCAGGACAGCGACGGCATCTATTTTGCCCGCGACCTCATCAACCACGCCACGGAGGCCGGCGGCTTCAGCGCCTATCGCTACCCCCGCGCCGGCAGCGACAAGCCGCTGCCCAAAGTCGCCTTCACCGTCAGCTACGAGCCTTATAAATGGTCGATCGGCTCCGGCGTCTATCTCGACGACGTCGACGCTATTTTCTGGTCGGAGGCGCAACGGGTCGGCGCGCTCGGCGTGCTGATCCTGGCGCTGGTCATCACCGGCTCGGTCCTGCTGGGCCGCTCCATCGCCCGGCCGCTCACGGTGATGACCGGAGCGATGCATCGGCTGACCGAGGGCGACATGACGATTTCCACGCCTTACACCGGGCGCCGCGACGAGGTCGGCAAGCTGGCGAAATCGCTGGAGGTCTTCCGCGACCACGCGGTGCGCCTGGAAGCGGCGGAAGAGGAGCGTCGTGCCGCCGAAACGCGCGATGCTGAACAGCGCGCCGCGGGCGAGCGCCGCCAGGCGGCGCTGCACTTCGCCGACGAGTTCGAGGCGCGCGTCAAGGCGGTGGTGGAGGCGGTCTCCGCCAGCTCGAGCGATCTGCGCGGCCTCGCCGAAAGCATGCGCGGGACCGCGGAGGATACGAGCCAGCGCGCCGTCGTCGTCGCCGGCGCGTCCGAACAGGCTTCCGCCAACGTGCGCACCGTCGCCACCGCGTCGGAGGAGCTCACCGCCTCGGTGAGCGAGATCGCGCGACAAGTGTCGCACGCCTCCGGCATCGCGCACCGCGCCGTCGGCGAGACGCGCAAGACCGATGAAATGATCAAGGCGCTGGCCGATGCCGCGACCAGGATCGGCGAGGTGGTGCAGCTCATCAACGACATCGCCAGCCAGACCAACCTGCTCGCGCTCAACGCCACGATCGAGGCGGCGCGCGCCGGCGAGGCCGGCAAGGGCTTCGCCGTGGTCGCCAGCGAGGTCAAGGCGCTCGCCAATCAGACCGCGAAGGCGACCGAGGAGATTGCCGGTCAGGTCACGGCAATCCAGAACGAGACCAACGCCGCGGTGGCGGCGATGAGCGGCATCGGCGGCACCATCGGCGAGATCAACGAAATCTCGGCCTCGATCGCCTCGGCCGTCGAGGAGCAAGGCGCCGCGACGCGCGAGATCACCCGCAACACCCAGGAAGCCGCGAAGGGCACCGGCCAGGTCACGTCCAACATCGCCAGCGTCAGCGACAGCGCCAGCAAGACCGGCACGCTGGCGGCGAGCGTGCTGTCCAAGGCGACGGAGCTTGGCACCCAGGCGGATCGGCTGCACACCGAGGTCGAGAAGTTCCTGCGCGGAATCCGGGCGGCGTAGGCAAGGATCAGGAGCCAGGGATCAGGAATGGGTTCATCTGATCCCTGATACCTGATCCCTGCTTCCCGAGCCAAGCCCGACGGTGCGGCCGGGAAAACCGGCGGCGTCGAAATAGCGCGTCGACCCCACAAGCTGCTCTTCCACCACCGTCTGCAAGCCGTTGGCCGCGCGCGCCGAAACGATGCGGCGCGCGGTCACCGGCGGCAGCGTGCCGCCCGGCATCGCCTCGGCGATGACGCGGCCCAGGAGCTTGCCCTTGGCCTTGATGTCGAGGCGCAGCAGGTAGGCGAGCGTCTTGCCGATATCGGCGTTGCTCACCGGCGCGGGATCGGCGAAGCCGGCTTTGAAATCGGGGCCGCTCGCCGCCATGAAGTTCATGGTCTCGGCGCGCGAGAAGCTGCCATGCATGCCTTGGCCCTGTTGCAGCCCGGTATCGGCGATCTCCACGGTGCAGCGCAGCGGCGCCTCGCAGCCGGTGGCGAAGCTGCGGAAGTTCACGGCGATCGCCGGCATCGGGGTCAGCGCCGAGCCTTTGAGATTGATCGTGGCGAGCGGCAAAGTGCCGGCAAAGCGGCCGAGCGCCGGGTCGACGAAGAGGCCGCTGACGTAATCCTCGGCCAGCAGCGCCGCGACGACGCTCCGGGCGAGCGCCTTGTTCCCGCTTGGGAGATAGACGAGATCGGAGCCGCCATTGGCCGCCACCACCACCACCGGATGGGTGGGATCGGTGCCGATAAGGCCGTTGCTGATCTTGCCGTGCTGGCCGGGCGCAAGGCGCGCGTTGTGGTCGTCGGGGTCCCACAGCGGCAGGCCCAGTGCCGCCGCCAGGTCGATGGCGAGAAAGCCCGGCGGCAGCATGCCGGCCGGCACGTCGGCGTAATGCGCGCGGGCGGCGGCGCTGGTCTTGCTTTCCTTGGCGATGGTGGCGAAGCCGTGATCGGCGGCGACGATGATGTCGGTGGTCTCGGCGAGGCCCTGCGCCGCGAGCCCCGCTTCGAGCTTGGCGAGATCGTCGTCGGCATTGCGGATCGCGGCGAGCGAGGTCGGGCCGTTGATGCCGGGAGTGAGCCGGCCGAGACTGTCGCCCTGGAAGTGCTGCGTGCCATCGGGATCGCGCGACCAGAACACCATCACGAACGGCTGCCCCCGCGCCTTGAGCAGCGGCAGCACCACCTTCGTCGCGACATCGGCGAACCAGTTCTGCTGCTCGACATTGGCTTGCTTGGTGCCGGGCGTCGTCGCGTCGCCGGGACGGCCGTTCTCGCCGCGCGGGGGCGCTGCGAGCGGCAAGCCCGCGGCCTGGAGCGCGTCGATCACCGCCGGCGCCAGCGGGATGCCGCGAGGGCTGCCGGTGGCGTCATCGACAACGATGGTGGGCGCGCCGCTGCGGTCGGTGTGATCGAAGATCAGCGTCGGGCCGAGCTTGCCGATGGCGGCGGTGCCGAAGCCCTTGTCCCGTGCCGCCTTGAGCACCGTCGTCTCGTCGAGATAGTCCCCGGCGTAATGCTCGTCGACGTCGCCGAGCACCGGGTCGCTTTCCATGAAGGGGGTCAAGCTGCCGCCGGCGCTGGGCACGGGGAAGCCGGGATAGATGGTGTTGCCGTACTCGCCGGTATCGCCGAGGTAATGGCCGGTGGCCATGGCCGAGGCGTTGGGGGTGGTGAAGGTCGGGAAGAGCGCGTGCGGATTGGTGAAGTTGACGCCGCGCTCGCGCAGCGCCGCCATGGCCGGCGCCGTCTCGGGGCTCACCATGACCGCGCGCAGCCCGTCGGGGACGAAGAGGATGACGTTGTGCGGCGGATCGGCTGCCGCTTCCGAGGCGGCGCCGGCAAGGCCGATGACAAGCAGCACCAGCGCGACCAGGGCAACGCGCATCGTCACCTCCATAAAGCTTTGCGCCGGACCCTAGCAAATACTGTTGGACGGATTTGTTACAGCGATGCCCCTGCACGCCGCAGCCTGGCGTTAACCAAACCCTCTGAGCATACGCTGGCAGGCTGCCAAGGGGGGATCATGAAGACCGTGCAGACCAATCTGCGCGTCGCCGAAAGCGACCGGCACCTTGTCGTTCGGGTGGCGCAGAAGCTGCGCAGCGATAGCGATTTCTGCGCGCGGCTCGCCGCCTTGCTCGCGGATCGGCCGGATGCCCTCCTGGACGATCGGATCAAGACGCTCGAGCAGCAGGTTCGCTGGCTGCTGTCGGGCGCTGTCGTGGTGCCGCGCGCCGCCGCCGGCGTGACGCGGCCGGCAGCGAGCCTGCCCAAGATGCCGCCGCCCGGCCTCGCGCCGCGCCGCCTCTCCGCCGGCGCCGATGAGGCCGCCCCTGCCCGGCGCCGTCCCGCTGTGCTAGGAGCGTCATCCTCCACGAAAGGGTGGCTCGGTGTCGCCGGTCCTGCGTCTTCTCTATCGCCTTTACGAGGCGCGGTTGCGCCGCCAAGTCGCGGGACGTTCGATGCCGCGCCATGTCGGCATCATCCTCGACGGCAACCGGCGGCATGGCCGCGCCCACGGCATCGTCAAGCCCCGGGCGATGTATCGCCTCGGCGCCGAGAAGCTCGACGACATCCTCGATTGGTGCGCCGAGCTGTCGATCCCCGCCGTCACTCTCTGGGTCTTCTCGCCCGACAATTTCCGCCGGCCGCCCTCGGAGGTCTCCGGCATCCTTGCCGCCATCGAGACCAAGCTTGCGACGCTCGCGCACGACCCCTTGATCCACCGCCGCCGCGTGCGGGTGAAGGCGATCGGCCGGTTGCCGCTGCTGCCGGACTCGCTGTTGGCGACCATCGCCGAAGCCGAGCGCGCCACGGCGGGATATGACGGCATGGATCTCAACATCGCCGTCGCCTATGGCGGCCGCCAGGAGATCGCCGATGCGGTGCAGCAGCTCCTGCGCGACGCCGCGGGGCAAGGCAAAAGCCTCGGCGAGGCCGTCGCCGCGGTCACGCCCGATGCCATCGGGCGCCACCTCTATACCGCCGGCCTGCCGGATCCCGACCTCATCATCCGCACCAGCGGCGAGATCCGGCTCTCCGGCTTCCTGCTGTGGCAGAGCGCGCACAGCGAGTACTACTTCACCGACGTGTTCTGGCCCGCTTTCCGCAAGCTCGACTTCCTGCGCGCCATTCGCAGCTTCCAGGAGCGCCAGCGCCGCTTCGGCGCCTGAGCGCGCTTTCTTCCGCGCCGCGCATCGGGCTTAATTGAGCAGCGAGCGGAGGCGGCAGATGACGGAGAACACGGAAGACGAAGCCTCGGTCAGCGGCCTGGCGCGCGCGCTGACGGCGGGGCACTTCGTCGTCACCGCCGAGCTGGTGCCGCCGGTCTCGACCGATCCCGCCGAGGTGCTGGCCCGCGCCTTGCCGCTGAAGGGCCTGGCCACCGCCGTCAACGTCACCGACGGCGCCGGCGCGCGCCCCCATCTCTCGAGCCTGGTGGCGGCGCGCATCCTGCTCGAGGGCGGCATCGAGCCGATCCTGCAGATGACGTGCCGCGACCGCAATCGGATCGCGCTCGAAAGCGACCTGCTCGGCGCGCTCGCCTCGGGCCTGCGCAACGTTCTGGTGCTGACCGGCGATGATCCCAAGGCCGGCAGCCAGCCCGAGACCAAGCCCGTCTTCGATCTCGACAGCCGCGCGCTGCTGGCGCTGGCGCGGCGCATCAGCCGCGAGCGGACGCTGCCGCCGGACCAGCCGATCAAAGGGCCGACGACGCTCTTTCTCGGCGCCAGCGACCTTCCCGTCGATCCGCCGCCCGGCTGGGTCCCGAGCGGGCTGCTGGCCAAAGCCGAGGCCGGCGCGCGCTTCATTCAGACGCAGTTCTGCCTCGATATGGGCGTGGTGCGCCGTTGGGCGGCTCGGCTCGGCGAGCACGGCCTGACCCGGCGGCTCAATTTGCTGATCGGGCTCGCGCCTCTTCCCTCGGCCCGCTCGGCGCGCTGGATGCGCGAGAAGCTCCTCGGCACCATCATTCCCGATGCGGTGATCGCCCGGCTGGAGCAGGCGGCCGACCCGCGGCGCGAGGGCGTGGCGATCTGCGCCGAGCTGTTGCAAGAGCTGGCCACCATCCCCGGCATCGCCGGCGCGCATCTCATGGCGCCGCAGAACCCGGCGGCGATCCCCGCGGTGATCGCCGCCGCGGGCCCTCTGCCGCGCTGAGAGACCGTCGCGTCAGGCCGATGCCGTCGGCCAAAGCGGCGTGGGCGAGGCGGCGGCGCCGGCTCCGGCATCCTTCTCCCAGCCGATCATGCGTCGCAGGAAAGCGTAGCCGAGGGCGGTGAAAGCGGCGCGCTCGCGATTGTCCTTGCCATAGCCATGGCCGCCGGCGGCAGGCTCGTAGAAGAACGCGGCATAGCCCATCGCTTGCAGCTTCGCCGCCATCTTGCGCGCATGGCCGGGATGGACGCGATCGTCGCGGCGGCTGGTGGCGAGGAGGATCGGCGGATAGGCCCGGCCCGGCGCCGCAGCGTGATAGGCGGAGAGGCCGGCGAGGAATTGCCAATCGCGGGGATCGTCGGGATCGCCATATTCGGCGATCCAGCTCGCGCCGGCATGGAGCTTGGCGTAGCGGCGCATGTCGATCAGCGGAATGGTGCAGAACAGCGCGCCGAAGCGTTCGGGATAGCGCGTCAGCATGTTGGTGATGAGGATGCCGCCGTTGGAGCCGCCTTCGGCGGCGATGCGTCCGGGACGCGTCAGGCCGCGCCGCACGAGGTCGGCGGCGACCGCGGCGAAATCGTCGTGCGACAGGCGCTTGCCCGCGCGCCGCCCCGCCTCGTGCCAGGCGGTGCCGTACTCGCCGCCGCCGCGGATGCAGGCGATGACGCTGGTGCCGCCGCGCTCGAGCCAGAGCTTGCCGAGGGCGGAGTTGTAGGCCGGCAGCATCGGGATGGCGAAGCCGCCATAGCCATAGAGATGGACCGGCGCCTCGCCGGTCTCGCCCGGCGGTCCTATCTGGATATAGGGCACCGCGATGCCGTCGCTCGACACCGCTTCATGGCGCGTCACGGCGAGGCCGGCGGGGTCGAAGACCTGCGGCGCGCGTTTCAGCACCTGCGGCGCAGCGCCGGGACGGAGCAGCAAAAGCGCCGGCGGCGTCAGCGGATCCTGCGTGCTGGCGAGCAGCTCGCCGGTCGATTCCTCTTCCTCGACGTCGAGGCTCCAGACCTGCGCCGTGCCGCTTTGCGGCAGCCCGCCGATGCGTGCGCGCGCCCAGCCTTGCGCCGAGGGCGTCAGCCGCTCGAAGACCGGCCGGAGATCGTCGAGCAGCGACAGCACGAGGCTGTCGCCGCACCAGAAGAAATATTGCAGCGCCTGGCGCGGCCCCGGCTCGAACAGCCTCGCGAAGCGGCGCTCGCCGGCGAGAAAGGCGGACAGCGAGATGCCGAGCAGGCTGTCCGGCGCGTGGCGGCTGCCGCCGACCGTCCAGGGCGTGCGCGGCCGCACGACGAGCCAGTCATGGTGCCAGCGGAACCAGGCGTCGGTCGGCAGCTCGAGGCGCCGGCGCGGCCCTTCGCGGTCGCCGATCCAGGCGATGGTATCGAAGAAGCCGGGCTTCTCCACGAACCACAGGCGCTCCTCGGCGGCGCCGCGGTCGAGCCCGGCCGAAGCGCTCATGGAGGCCGCGTCCACGGCGAAAATCACCGGCGCGTCGAGCGGCTCCGTGCCGCGCCGCCAGCGCCGCACGGTGCGCGCATAGCCGGCCTCCGTCGCCATCCCCTCGCCCAGCGCCGAGGCAAGCAGCAGCGTGTCGCGGTCGAGCCACTGGGCGTCGCCTTTGGCTTCCGGCAGGTGGAATCCCCCCGCCACGAAGCCCTGCGCGGCGAGGTCGAACTCGCGCAGCACCACGGCGTCGCCGCCGCCGCGCGACAGGCTGAGGATGGCGTGGTCATGGCTCGCCGGCAGCGTCTCCGCGCCGGCCCAAACCCAATCCTCGCCTTCCGCGCGCGCGAGCGCATCGAGGTCGAGCAGCACCTGCCATTGCGGCTGCTCGCCGGCAAAGCTTTCGAGCGTCGTGGTGCGCCAGAGACCGCGCGGATGGTCCGCATCCTTCCAGAAATTGAACAGGCGCGCGCCGCGCCGGGCGATGCCGGGAATGTTGTCGGGCCGGTCGAAAATGGCAGCCAGCAGGTCGCGGTCGGCGGCAAAGCGCGCATCGCCGAAGCGGCCGAGGCTCGCCCGGTTCTGCGCTTCCACCCAGGCAAGCGCCCGCGCGCCCTCGACCTCCTCGAGCCAGAGATAGGGGTCGTCATCGGGCGCCGCGAGCGTCGGGCGGGGGTCGGCTTCCGGCATGATGGAGTTGTTATCACCGCCGCGCCGCCGCCTGTCCACCCGCCGGCCCGGCCCGCGCGGGGCCGGGCGCGGTCAGGCGGCCCGGATCCGCGACACGAACTGATGCACGTCCTGGCGGAGGCTGTCGGACTGGCTCGCGAGGGCGGCGGCGGCATGCAGTACTTGATGCGCGGCGGAGCCGGTATCGACCGCCGCGCGCATCACGCCGGCGAGGTTCATGGTGGCCTCCTGCGCGCCCGACACCGCTTGCTGCACGGTATGCGTGATCTCCCGGGCGGCCGTCCCCTGTTTCCCGACGGAAGCGGCGATGCCGGAGGCGATCGTGCTGACCTCTTGAATGGTGGCGGCGATGCGGTCGATGGCCGCCACCGTTTGGCCGGTTACTTCGCGCATCCCGGCGATCTGCGCTTCGATGTCCTTGGTCGCCTTGGCGGTCTGGTTGGCCAGCGCCTTGACCTCGCTGGCCACCACGGCGAAGCCCTTGCCGGCTTCGCCGGCGCGCGCCGCCTCGATCGTGGCGTTGAGCGCCAGCAGGTTGGTCTGGGCGGCGATCGTGCCGATGATCTCGATCACCTTGCCGACCTTCGCCGCCGCTTCGGCGAGGCTGCGCACCGTCTCGCTCGTCCCGCGCGCTTCCTCGACGGCCTTGCCGGCGATGTCGGTCGATTGCGCGGCTTGCCTGCCGATGTCGCCGATCGACTGCGACAGCTCGCCCGCCGCGGCGGCGACGGTCTGCACGTGGCTGGTGGTCTGCTCCGAGGCGCCGGCGACCGCGGTCGACTGGCGCGTCGTCTCTTCGGCCGTCGCCGCCATCGCGGTCGCCGTGTCCCGCATCTCGTTCGCCGCGATCGAAAGAGTCTCGACCACGGTCCTTACCGCCGCCTCGAAACCGTCGGCGAGCTGCCGCCGCTCGTCGCGCCGCCGCGCCGAGGCGGAGCGCTGCTCTTCCTGGAGCCGCTGATTCTCAAGCGCGTTCTCCTTGAACACGGCGACCGCCCGCGCCATCTCGCCGATCTCGTCCCGGCCGTCGGCGCCGCCGATCGCGACGCCGGTGTCGCCTTCGGCCAGCCGCCGCATGGTCGCGATCATCGCGTTCATCGGCGAGGTGATGCTGCGCCCGATCCACCAGGCGAGGGTCACGCCGAGCAGGATGCAACCGGCGGCGAGGCCGAGCATCAGCATTTGCGACCGCGTCATCTCCGCCTTGGACGCCTCGCGCGCCTGAAGCTGGCCTTTCACCGCCTCGTCGCGGATGCGCTGGGCCGCCTGCAGCATGATCTGGCCCGCCGGCTGGAGCTGCTTGCGAAGGACGTCATCGGCCTTGGCGGCGACCGCCAGGAGCGCGCCGAGGCTTTGCGCATAGGCCGCATAGGGTTTGGCCAGGGCCTCGATCTGCGATTTGACGCCGGCGTCGTCGGCCTGCTCGGCGGCGTCCTTGAGCGTGGAGTCCAGCTTTTTTTCGAGTTCGGCCAGAGGCGGCACAAGCGCGTCGTCTTGCCGGGCGACGTATTTTTCGACCTGGTCCCTGAGCGCTGCGAACTGATCCTGCGCCGCCTCCACGAAGGCGGCGCCGCTCAGCTCGCCCGCCTTCTTCGCGGCGGCGATGGCGGCGGCGATCGCCTGCGCCGCCGCATCGCCGTCCGCGGGCAGCGTTTCGGCGACGAGGTGCCGGCGTTGGCTGTGAAGCTGAACCACGGTGTCGAGCTTTGCGCCATAGGCCGTGACGCTCCCCTCGAGCGCGCTCACCGCCTGCCGCCGCTCGGGCTCGGCGAGCCGGGCGAGAAGCTCGCGGATCTCTGTCGCCAGCCGCTCCTTGGCCGCCGCCGCGCCGCGCGCGTCGACCTCGCTGCCGGTTGCGACGAGCTGATGGGCGCCGCGGTCGAAGTCGCCGATGTCGTTTTCGATCCGCAGGATCTCGGTGGTGATCGCGGTTTCCCGCTCGTAATCGTCGAAACGGTCGAGCACCCAGAGAGAGGCGAGACCGCTCGCGACGCCCATCGCGACCACCAAGACGAGAACGAAGGCGAAGCCGCCGAAGATCCTGGTCGAGATCTTCAGCCGATCGAGGCCGATAGCATCGAGAAACATGACCGGGTGCACCGTTTTTCCAGGGACGCGGGGTTCATCGGCGGCGGTAGCGACCGGCATGAGAGGCAGGTTGCCGCCCGCGCGGCTGTCCCCCCAGCCAGGCGGCTGCACACCCGGGCATGATCGAACCGGGAAAAGGTTTAGCTTCGGTTAGCTTCCCAAGGCGCGTCACAAAGCCGGCTTCAGGATGTGCGCCTGGCGTCGGGCTTGCCGGTGGCCCTTGCACCGTTTCGAGCCGGGCGAGGCGACGGGCAGCAGGTTTTGCGTGCTCTCGGTCCTCGGCAAAACCACAATGCCGGGACAGGCCGCGGATCGAATACCACTTGACATACAGTCGCGATAACGGTGTAGCATAAATCGTAAAGCTATTATTAATTGTCCGGACGGGAGACGGGCCGATCACGCTCTTGCCGGACGGTTCGAGGTTCTCGGATGGATGGCGCAGGGCAAGACCTGCTGGGAGGCCGCGGTCATCATGAAGTGCAGTGAAGCGACCGTGAGCCATCGCCTCGTAGAGCCGTTCCGAAAATTCGACGCCAGGAAGCAAGTCCAGACCGTCTCGCGCGCGCTGAGCCCTGAGGTCTTGGAACGCCGAAGCCGGCCGGCCGCGGCCGGCGGGCGGGCGCGAGGGGCTTTCGAAAGCCCATAAGCGGTTGCCACGCAATACCCGGCCGAGGTGGGGAAATGACATGAGACCAATCATCGGGGTGTCTGCTTCGCGAGTGACCAACGAGGATGTCGACTATGACGCCGCGCGGTGCCGCTATCTCTCCGCCGCTTACGAGCTGGCCGAAGGCCTGCCGGTGATCCTGCCCAATTTCGTGAGAGACGATGAGGCCGCCGCCAATGTGCTGCAGATCCTGGACGGCCTCATCCTTGCCGGCGATCGCCCCGAGGCGGCGGCGGAAAGATCCGGCGCCGTGCCGCGGGCGAACGGCACCCGGCTCGATCCGGCGCGCGATCTGACGGCGCCGTCGCTCCTCCCTTCGGCTCTGGAAGCCGGCATCCCGATTCTCGCGATCGGTCGGGGATTGCACGAGCTGAACCTGTACCTCGGCGGGGATTTGCACGAGGACCTTGCCGCCGAGGGCGGTTTCCTCAGGCACCATGAGGACGAGACGCCCGCGCGCGACGGCCGGCACCATCCGCGCCACGACCTGCACGTCACGGGCGGCCTGCTGCGCGAGATCGCCGGCAGCGACGCGATCACGGTGAACTCGCTTCACCGGCGCGGCTTGCGGACGGTAGCGCCCGGGCTTCAGGTCCAGGGCAAGGCGCCGGACGGACTCGTCGAGGCGGTTTCCGTTCTCGATGCGACCGCGTTTGCGCTCGGCGTCCAATGGCATCCGGAATGGTGCGCTCACGGCGACGAGGTCTCGCGCTCGATCTTCCGCGCCTTCGGCGCCGCCTGCCGCAAGCACCGCTTCCGGTCGCGCGAGCGCATCGAGCCCTTGGGACCGCTGCCCCGCTACCTCAAGGTAAGATAAGGCGGGCTGCGCCCCCTTCGCGCCGAGAGCCCTGCTCGAGGCTGCCGCACAACCTGGCGTTGCCTTCGTAACGAAAAGTCGCCATGATAGGCGGTGCCAACGGACGAGACGCGGGCATCATCGAAGGGGGCGCGGCCATGGCAAGAGCACGAACCAGGCGACCGACGACGCGGTCGGCCAGCAACGCCGTCAAAGATTCATCGCAGAGCCTGCAAGGCTTCGATCTTCTCGACCTCGCGCAATACACGCAGGAGAAGGCCTATTCGGCGACGGCGAGCAAGGACTTCCACCTGTTCTTCGTGGGGCGCGACGACGTCCACGACATCTTGAAATACGTGCTGTCGCGCGTGCGGGTGTCCTTGTACCTGAACATGTTCGGCTATGACGACGAGGAGCTCAACGCCATCCTGATGGCGAAAGTGCTGGATCCGAACGTCACCATGCTGATCACGCTGGACAAGAGTCAGGCCGGCGGCAAGCACGAGAAGGCGTTGCTGGACGCCGATCGACAACACGAACTGGCCGCCTTCAACACCCACTTCGCCATCGGCCAATCTTCGACGCACCAGATCAGCCACACCAAGGGCTTCGTGGCGGACGGCGTGGTGGGCGGCGAGGGATCGGTGAATTGGTCCGCCGCGGGGGAAGGCACCTTCGTCGTCACGGGAACGCCGGGCGGGCGCGGCTACAAGGCGCAGAACAACACCCAGACGATCTTCACCGATGCGGACTCCGTGAAACGCTTCCAGGCGGAGCTGATCGCCGAGCACATGGTGGCGCAAAACCAGCAGGAGCAGATCACGCCCAACGCGCGGCGGCGGCAGCGGCGGCTGCGCGTCGCCAAGGGCTAGCCGGCCCGCGGGACCGCCGGCCGACCGGGTCACGCCGGCGCGAGCGCGGTCCGTCGAGCGGAGGCGGGCGAAGCATCAGGAGGCACGGCAATGCCAGCGACCAAGATCATGCTCATACGCCACGCGGAAAAGCCGAGCGAGGACGGCAAGGTGAAAGGCGTGTCGGCGGCGGGCGCGCCGGACCCCGAAGAGCTTATCGTGCGCGGCTGGCAACGCTCGGGCGCCCTCGTCCGCTTCTTCGCGCCGCGCGATGGCACCTTCGCCGACCGGCGGCTGGCGACGCCCCGCGTCATTTTCGCCTCCGCGGTCGCCAAGCACAGCAACAGCCTGCGGCCGCAGCACACGGTGCTGGAGCTGGCGACGGTATTGAAGCTGAAGCTCGACTTGCGCCATGCCAAGGACGACGAGAAGGCCCTGGTCGCCGATGCCCTCGCCGCGGAAGGGCCGGTGCTGATCGCCTGGGAGCACGAGGCGATTCCCGACATCGCGAACCGCATCCTTGGCAACAGCACGAGTTGCCCGCAGAAATGGCCGGGCGCGCGCTTCGATCTCGTCTGGGTTCTCGATCGCCCCTCCGCCGCGGGCGGCTGGAGCTTCGCCCAGGTGCCGCAACTGCTCCTGTCGGGAGACAGCGCCGAGCCGATCGCGGCGGCATGACCGGGAAGGGCAATCTTAAGCCGCACCCATAATTTTAGCGGCTTGCAATTGGATCTCGTCCCTGAAGCCTCCCGGGCGGGTCGCGTTGTGCTATTCGATATCGAGTCAATTCGCGGGCGCATAGAGGCGATCGAAGCTCTGGTCGCCGATGCCGCCGGAGATTAAGCGGCCATTCCACGCGCGGCCTCGATATCCTGGCCGGCGAGGTCGTCCGCCGGTCGACGCCGTTGTTAAGCGACGCCCTCCCCAGGCGGCCCTCCCGCCGCATCGGCCGTCGAGCCTCAAACCGCCAGGGCCTTCTTCACGCTTTCGCAGAGAGCCGAGATTTCATAAGGCTTGAGCAGGATGGACTTCACGCCGGCCGGCAGGGGTTCGTCCCGCTCCAGATCCGGCGCGCGGCCGGTGCAGACGATGATGGGAAGCCCGGGATTGACGCGCTGGATATGCTCGATCAATTCCAGCCCGGTCATGGTGGGCATCGTTTGATCCGTGATGATCAGGTCGAAAGCCTGAGGCGTCTCCTGGAGGCGGTTGAGCGCCGCCATGGGATCGCTGAAGCGGTCGACCTCGTAGCCGTTCCGGCGGAGAATTTTCGCGGCAAGCTCGGCGAGCAGCGGCTCGTCGTCGATCACCAGAATGCGCGTTTCCGTGCGCATGTCCGCTTCCGACTCCGGCCTGGCCAGGCCAAGCGCCGCCGGCGGAGGCTTCGGCGCGGAGATCCGCTGCTCCGCCTTCGCGGGGGGCAAGAAGATCGTGAAGGCGGTGCCGACGTCCTTTTGGGTGCGCACGTGAATCCCGCCTTGATGGGCGTTGACCAGCGTCAGGACGGAACTCAGGCCGAGCCCCGTGCCTCCCGCGCCCTTCGTGGTGAAGAACGGCTTGAAGATCTCGCGCGCCACCGCCTCCGTCATGCCCTCGCCGTTGTCGACGATGCGAATGCGGCAATAGGGACCCTTCGTCAGGACGCCGACGAAGACGTCGACCGCCCCGTCCGAACCGACTTCGGCGTGCACGCCGTGCCGCCGCGCGGCGGCTTCGGTCATCTGCAGGCGCTGGGCGCGGCTTCCGTCGATATCCACCATGTCGACGCTGACGCCGACGCTTCCCGCCTTGCCCTTGAGCGCGTGGACGGCGTTGACGCAAAGATTGGTGAGGATTTGCTCGATCTGCGTCGCGTTGGCCGAGACGTGGCACGGCGAGTCCGGAACCCGCACCTCCAGCCGCACCGAGGTGGGGAAGAGGACGCGCAGCAGTTGCTCCGCGTCCTTCACGATCTCGCGCATGTCGAGCCGCGCCGTGCTCGGACGCTGCTCCCGGGTGAGCGAATTCAGCGAGGCAACGATGTTGCGTCCCCGCTCGGCGCTGACGATGACCTTGCTGAGCGAGGAGGAGACTTCCGCCATCTCCTTCTCGTCGGAAGGCGCCAGGCGCTGCGTCTCCGAAAGCGTCTTGCTGCCGTGAAGGGCGATCGAGGAAAAGCCGAGGATGACTGCCAGCAGATTGTTGAAATCATGCGCGATGGAGCCCGCGAGCGTGACGATGGCCTGGCTCGTTTCGGCCTGGAGGAGGCGCTGCTGCTGCTCCAGGCGCTCCATCTCCGCCTCGCGCTGCTCGGAAAGGTCGGAAACGACCACCAGGGTGTCGCCCGTGGTGATCGGCGTGCTTTTCAGGCGAAGAGGCTTGTGGTCGGACGATACCACCTCGAGCTCCTTTTCGCCGGCGATCAGCGCCGCGAGCGGGCGCTGATTCGTTCCGAGCGCCGCGCCGATCCGGTCCAGTCCCCAGCTTTGCGCGACGGCATCGTGATTCCCGATCATGACCGACAGGGACCTGTTGGCGAAGCGAAGCCGCCGCCCGCCGTCGAAGACGGCGATCGCCTGGGGAAGGCTGTCGATGATCTCCTGCAGCAGAGCCGTCCGTTTCGCCAGGGCGGATTCTCCGAGCCGCCGGATCTCCGATTCCTTGTTCCGAAGGTCGGTGATATCGGTGGAGACCCGGACGATCTCGCCGTTCGGCAGCCCGACGCTGGTCGGGCGATAGGTGCCGTAGTCGCGCTCGATGTCCTCGGCGCCCGTCCCCAGGCGAAGGAACATCCGCGTGAGCGCGGCGAGATATTCGTCTCGTCGCGCCGGATCCGGCTTGGCGCGGCTCCAGCCCTCGCGGCCGTCGAGCACCGGGACCGGATGATGCGACGCATCCATATAGGCGCCGATGATGTCGCCGGCGTTGACGCCGACCCGGATCAGGTCGGCGATGCAGCGATATTCCCTGCGGAATTCCTCGTTGAAGAGGAGAAGCGTTCGATCGCGCGCGAAAAGCGCGAAGCTGACCGGAAGCGCCAGGACGGCGTTCGACAGCCGCTGCTCGGCGGTTTGGGCGGCCTGCTGGGCCGTGACGAAATCCGTGACGTCCGTCACGGCGATGGCGCGGCCGCCGATGGCCAGGTTTCTGAAGTGAATGCTGACATGCCGCCCGTTGACGAGGCGGGCGCGTAGCTGGCCTTCCGCATGGGCGCGGTAATAATCGGCCAAGAAATCGGCGACCGCTTCCCTCTCGGCCCTTCCGCCGTCGCTCGCGACGACTTCGTCGATCGCCAGGCGGCGAAGCATCGCGCTCTGGCGGGCCGGATCGGCGTCGAGGTCCTCGGCCGGCGGCACCAGGCTGCGCAGCCGCTCGCTTTGGATGACGACGCGCTCGTCGCGGTCGTAATAGGCAAAGCCGATGGGCAAGCCCTCGACGATTTCGTGCAGCCGCTTTTCGGCGAGCGTCGAGCGGCGCTCCGCCTCGCGCAGGGCCGAGACGTCGGTCTGTATGACGATGAGGCGCTTGCCGTCGATCCACCGGAAGCTGCTGTCGATATCCACGCCGTGGGGATAGGTCGCTTCAAAGCGGCCTTCCGGCGCCGATCGCAGCTTTTCCTCGATCTCGCCCGCGAAGGATTCGAGCTCCGCCTGCCGGTCCGCGCGCCCGTCGGCCGCCTCGGAACGCATGACGTCCCGCAGCAAGCCGTGGAGGTCGCGGCCGAGGACGCGGTCCGGGAACGGATGCGGATGCATCCGGTTCATCGCGCTGTTGCGCAGCGTAACCCGGTCGTGCTCGTCGAATATCGTCACCCCCACCGGCATTTCGTCGAGGACGCGCTGCAGCCAGGCGCGCTGCTGCTGGTTTTGCTCCTGGAGGTCCTTCGCCCGGATCGTGGCCTCGCGGAAGACGCCGACCGCGCGCGCCATGAAGCCGATTTCGTCGCGTTGCGCGGCGCCGGGAATGGGCACGGCAAGGTCGCCGCCGGCGAGGCGCGTCATGGTCTCGGTCATGGCGCCCAGCGGCCTGATCACCCTGCCGACGATGACCCATATGCCGAAGGCGACCGCGATGAGGCCGAACACGACGAGCGCGCCCTGGACCGCTCTGCCGACGCGGTCGACGTGGCTTGCGTAAAAATACTGCTCGGACGCCACGCGGAGCTGAAGGTCGACGAGCTCGCCGACCTTCTCCAGGACCGGCTCGATCGACGGATAAAGCTCGCTGATCGCGTAAAGGTCGAGGCCGGCTCGATCGCGGGCCGCGACCAGTCCTTTCAGCTTCGCGACGGACGCATCGGCGATCCGCATGCGCGCTTTCGTCTCGGCGACCAGTTGCTCTTCCTCGGGGGTAAGGTAGGTGGCGAGGTAGGCCGTCCACTGGCGCCCGATTTCCGCCGTCGCCGCGTCCAGGGCCTCGCGGCCGGCGTCCCAGTCCATGCCGCCGCTGCGGATTTTGTGCGCGGCTTCGGCGATGTTCACCGCGTACATGTCCGAGACCGTCTTGAGCTGCTTCAGGCACACGACCCGATCGTCGTGGATCGTCCGCAGCACGTGGTCGTCGAAGCGGAGGCTGATCCAGCCAACCGCGGCGGTGGCCGCCAACGCCGCCGTGAGGACGAACAGGACCGCGAGCAGCTTCGTCTTGATCGTCGCCAACGGCCGGTATGCCGTGGCCCGTTCCGGAGGCAGCGGGCGCATCGCTGAACGACCGGAGGCGGCGGCGCGGTCGGTCATGGGGCGGTCGGCCCCTGCGTCTTGAGGGAATGGCCGATGCGAACCGCGTCGGTGCGATTTCTCGCGCCGATCTTGCGGAAGAGATTCATCAGGTGGCTTTTGACCGTGATCTCGCTGATGCCGAGGTTCTCGCCGATCTGCTTGTTGGACCAGCCCTGCATCAGCTCGTTCAGGACCTGCTGCTCGCGGTCCGTCAGCTCCGCGAGCGTCGATCCCTTCGGGCGGGCCACGGCTTCCGCCTCGCCCCCGCTCATGAGGAATTTTGGAATGTAGCGCTTGCCGGAGGCAAGGGTCTTGATCGCGTCCGCCAGCTCGTCGAGCGGCATGGTTTTGGGCAGGAAGCCCGCGGCGCCGTCGCGCATCACCGCCCGCGCTTCGGCGGGGCTCAGCATGCCGGACATGATCGCGACGGCGGCTCCGTCCGCCACGTCAAGCATCCGGCGCAGACCGCTCAGGCCGTTCATGCCGGGCATCCGCATGTCCAGAATGATCACGTCGAAGTTTCGACCCGCGCCGATCTTGCGGGTGCCGACCGCGGCATGGGCGGATTCGAAATCCTTGAAGGTGCTGACGGAGGCCGCAAGACCGCGCGCCTCGACGACGGTCTTTATCAGCTCGCTGAACAATTCATGGTCGTCGGCAACCAGGATATTCACGTTGCCCTCTAAGGTTGGCAACCAATATCGGGCCCTCGCCCCGCTGCCGTCATACTTTTGCATGATTCCGAGACGCCGAAGGAATGCTTAACGTCAATGGGACGGCACAGATAGTGTACACCGGGCGACGGCGATTATGTACAGAAACGATAAGTTGCTGATCGTTGTCGACGACTCCGAACAAATCAGATTTGCCCTGAGCGAGTTGCTCGCCTCGTCGGGATATTCGGTCATGGCCTTTCCCGGCGGGCTCGAAAGCATCGCCGCGCTGACCGATCTTGCGAAAAGAGGCATCGCTCCGGCGGCGGCGGTGATCGATCTCGTCATGGACGACATACTGGGGTATGAGGTCATCGCGGCGGCGAAAAAGCTGTTCCCGGCTTGCCCCGTCATCGCGATTTCCGGCGGGACGCCGAACGTGGATCCCGAGCTGCCGCTCGACCTTGCCGGACGACGGGGCGCCGATGTCTGCCTGCGCAAGCCTTTCGGCAACGCCGAGCTCATGCTGGCGCTGGGCTCGGCGATCAAGGGACACAGAGCGTGACGGAACGCGCCGGCACCGGCGCCGCGGCGGCCCGTCCGAGCGTCGTTCCGAACCCGATACGCAGCGTTCGCCTCGCCGGCAGGCTGCTGATCCTGGCGGTAATCGTGCTCGGCGCGTGGATGCTCAATCAATCCTACGAGACGGAGCTGGCGGAGGCGTCGCAGTCCCTGGGCAATCAGGCGGCCATTCTCGGCGAGAACGTCGAGCAATTGGTGAGCGCCACGGACATCTTCCTGGCCACCGCCTCGGAGCAGATGGCGTTCGACGCCGGCGGAAGATTGACCAACCTCGACGACATGCAATCCCTGCTCCGGGAATGGAGCCGGAGGCTTCCCCTCCCGGCGGCGTTCGTGTTCGGGTCCGCCGATGGGCGGCGGTTGCTGGACACCCGTCTCGAGCGGGTGCCCGACGGCTCCGACCTCAGCTCGAGGCCGGGATTCCTGTGGGGGCGCGCGGACCGGAGCTTGCGGCTCGGAATCCTGGGGCCGGCTCGTGTCGCCCCCTCAGAGGCGCCCGAAACGATCGTCTTCGTCCGCCGCGTCGAGAGCGGCGATCATCGATTCCTGGGGGTCATTGCCGAAATCGTCAACGCGCGGGACCTCGCGGCTTATTTCGCGCAAATCAAGCCCGGCGCGGCGGAGGCGGTCGCGCTCCTGCACGTGAGCGAGGACGGCGCCGAAGCCACGCCGCTCGCGCGATACCCCTATGACGAAGGATTCCTGAGAGGACCGCCGTTGCGTCAGTTCGATCCTCTCGTCCACTGGCTCGCGAAGACCCCGAGCTATGAAATCGCGAAAACGCGAACGACGGCGGACCGGGCCTATCGCCTGGTGGGATTTTACCGGATCGCGCGCTATGCGCTGGCGGTCAGCGTCGCAAGGGACTGGAAGGACGTCCTTGCTCCCTGGTACGGCCGCGCCTGGCCGATCGGTGCCAGCATGGCGCTGGTCATCGCGTTCATCCTCGCCGTCATGAGCGCTCTTGGCCGCCAGGTCAGGACGCGGATCGAGGTCGAGCGCCGGGCGGCGGCGGCGCTCGCCGAGCGGCGGGCTGCCGAGCTGGAGGCGCAGGCCTCGAAATTGGACGCCTTGGCGCGGTTGTCCGGCGGCGTGGCGCATGAGTTCAACAATCTTCTTCAACCGATCAAAACCCTGAGCGATCTCGGCCGCCATCGCCTGGCCGCGCAGCCCGAAGCGCCGCCGGACCGTTTGAAAGAGTATTTCGAGCGGATTCACGACGCGGCGACGATGGCCTCGGACATCGCCGACCATTTCCTGGTTTTCTGCGGCGCGGACAAGCGCTCCTCGCACCGCCACAGCATCGGCACACAGGTGCATGCGGCGACCGAGCACTTGCGCTTTCTGGTGCCCGACTGGGTGGATCTCGAATGCGAGGCGCCGCTGGGGATCGAGGCCCGCTTCGACGATCTCGGCCTCGCTCAGGTGATGGCCAATCTCTTCAAGAACGCGGTGGAGGCGCTCGAGGCCGGCCCGCAGGCGGGACGGAAGCCGCGGATCGTCGTTGCCGTCTCCCGCTCGGATTCGGGCGATGCGATACTCCGGGTGGCCGATAACGGTCCCGGGATGAGCGAAGCGGTTCGCGCCAGGATTTTCGAGCCGTTTTTCACGACGAAGGCGCCCTCGGGCGGGACCGGGCTCGGCCTCGCGGTGGTTTACGGCATCGTCAATGCCTGGGGCGGCCGGATCGACGTGGAGAGCCGGCCGGGCGGCGGCGCCAGCTTCACGATCACGCTTCCGGCCGCCGAACCGATCGCGGCGGCGCGCGAGGATTTCAAAAACCTCCGTCAATTGCCGGCGGCTTGAGAAAATCCGGCAACGGCGCGCCGGCGGTGCCGCTTGACGGCCGATAAATGCGCGCGAAGCGCGCCGCGCCGCAGACGGTTCATACTTTTGAATGATCGCGACGGCGCGTTGCCGATCTCATACTGCCGTCGCTGCATCGACCGCGGTGAAGCATATTCGTTAGAGAAGGGGCGTCCATGTCGAAGTTCCAAAATCTGAAGATCCGGACGAAGGTGACGGCCGCGTTCGGATTCGTGCTTCTCGTTTGCGTTTTTCTCGGGCTGTTTTCCCTGCAACGGCTGTCGCTGGTGAACGACTCCGCGGCCGACATGCGCGACAATTGGCTGCCGGCGACGCGCGCGCTGGGGGATTATTCCTTCAACACGCTATACTATCGTCTGCGCGGCGCGAACCTCATCATGGCCGACACGCCGGAAGCCCGCGCCAAGGCCCTGAAAGGGGCCGCCGAATTCCAGGCCAAGGCCGAAAAAGTCTGGGCGTTCTATGAGACGACGGTGACCTCGGGCGAAGAGCGCCGGCTCGCCGACCAGATCAAGGCCGCCTGGGCGGATTACGTCGCCGACACCAACAAGTTGGCGGCCATGGTCAATGCCGGCGACCTCAAGGGCGCCGAGGCCCTGTTCATGGGAGACATGTCCGAGATTTTCAACGAGAAGTTCGTCGGCGCTTTGACCAAGGACCTCGAGCTGAACGTCAACGAGGGCAAGAAGGCCGCCGACAGCGGCGAGCAGGCGTATGTCTCGGCGCGGTATTGGATCGTCGGCGCCCTGGTATTCGCCGGCCTGCTGAGCGTGTTCGCCGGCTTCCTCATCGTCGCCACGGTGGCGCGCCCGATCGTGCGCACCACGGGGATCATGGGCAAGCTCGCCGACCACGACCTGTCCGTGACCATCGAAGGCGCCGAGCGCGGCGACGAGATCGGCAACATGGCCAAAGCCGTGCAGGTGTTCAAGGACAACATGATCAAGGGCGACGAGCTGGCGGCGCAGCAAAAGGCCGAGCAGGCGAAGAAGGAAGCGCGCGCCAAGGCGGTCGAAGGCTATATCGGCGCCTTCGACACCTCGGTCTCGAGCGTGCTGGAAATGGTCTCCTCGGCGTCGACCGAGCTGCAGACCACGGCGCAATCGATGTCGAGCACGGCGGAAGAGACCAGCCGCCAGGCGACGGCCGTCGCCGCCGGGTCCGAGCAGGCGGCGACGAACGTGGGGACGGTGGCCACGGCCGCCGAGGAATTGTCGGGCTCGATCGCGGAGATCGGCCGGCAAGTGGCGGAGTCCGCGCGCATCGCCGGCCACGCGGCCGAGCAGGCGAACCAGACCAACGCGCAGATCCAGGGTCTCGCCGCGGCGGCGCAACGGATCGGCGACGTGGTGAAGCTGATCACGGACATCGCCGGCCAGACCAACCTGCTGGCGCTCAACGCCACGATCGAGGCGGCGCGGGCGGGCGAGGCCGGCAAAGGCTTCGCGGTGGTCGCCTCCGAGGTCAAGAGCCTGGCCAACCAGACGGCCAAGGCGACCGAGGAGATCCGCTCGAAGATCACGGAGATGCAAGCCGCGACCGGCACCTCGGTGCAGGCGGTTCAGGGGATCGGCGAGACGATCGCGCAGATCAACGGGATCGCCACCATGATCGCCTCCGCCGTCGACCAGCAGGCGGCGGCGACCAAGGAGATCGCCCGAAACGTGCAGCAGGCGTCGGCGGGCACCAGCGATGTGACCTCCAACATCACGGGCGTGACCAAGGCGGCGGCCGACACGGGCGCGGCCGCAAGCCAAGTGCTGGGCGCTTCCGGCGAGCTGTCCAAGCAGTCCGAGACGCTGCGCTCCCAGGTCGACGATTTCCTCGCCAAGATCCGCGCCGCCTAGGCGGCGCGGAACAGCGGCGCCGGCCTCGATCCCCTCAGAGGCGGGCGCCGCTGACTTGGCCCGGCCTTCGCTCGTTCGACGCTTTTGCCGTGCGGTCTCGCCGCCGCCTTCCCGGGCACCGTCGATTTCACGAATGCCGGCCGCGGACTTGATCCCGCCCTTCTCGCCCGCTAGCGGCGAATGTGCCGTGTCGGCTCGAAGTAGCCGCGATAGGTGGCGTGGAACGACATCAGGCAGTTCAGGAACGCCAGGAATATCAGCGCGTAAACGCGCCAACTCGACGGCTCGAGCGGAGGCCGCCAAAACACGAGGGCCAGGCTGAGGATGCCGAAAAAGACGTTGTTCCGGAGCCACCGCCACTCCTGGGCCCGATCGTCATAGTCGAGCACGCTGCAATTCACCGCGAGGGATATCACCGAGAAGACACCGTCGACGCTCAGGATCAGACAGAACAGCAGGAAGAAGTCCGCGATCGGGCTGCCGGACTTTGCCGTCACATACGAGCTTTGCACGCCGATGACGACGCCCGTCAGGAAGATGCCGATCGCGTCCGGCAGGATCTTCAGATCCTTCGGACTGTCCTCTCGGTACGTCGTGCTCAGATAGAGCCAGTTGGTCAGCAGGAAGCGCGCGCCGACCAGGACGTAGATCGCGAAGATCAATAGATCGTCCAAGGCGAAGCCGTGGCAGCTCTTGTTTGCGGGCAGGCATATCCATTCGACGACATGCGGACCGTTTTCCGCGGTCTTGCCCGGCTCGGCCAGGATCTGGACGGCGTTCGCGAAGCCCAGCGAGATGATGACGAGAACCATCTGCTTGAGGGCATCGGCGACAATGCTGCGGTTGCGATTGCTCTCCGGCCGGGCCGCGCGCCGCGCAGCCTCTGCGTCGCCGTCAGCGACCGCAATTCCATGCCCTGATTGCGTCATCGGCTTCTCCTGCCGTCGTTCCGGCGTGTCTTAATAGGTACGACCCGTTGCGCCCGTCGAATGATTCACCGGCGCGCTTCGCGAAGTCCAGCAGCTTGAGCATACAATGAGGGATCGTCGCCCCCGGCGCGACAACCGACTTTTCAGTTTCCGTTCCGGGATCCGCGTCGATTTACGTCGTTCCGGCGGCGCCGGCGCGGCGTCGTCCTCGCCCTTCGCGCGCGGGCGCGCTTTATGACCTCTTCTATGTCGACGGCTTTGCCTGCGCCGGCGTCAAGCGAGCGGGCACCTTGCTCGATGTCGCCGCGCAGACGATGGAGCTTCTCGACATGGGCCCGCAGCTCGCGGCCGATCTTCTCTTGCGCCGCCTTCGGCAGCCTCGCTGCCTCGGCAACCGCGTCTCTGAATACCCGGTTCACCTCAGCAATACTCTCACGAGGCGGCTTCGATCGCTCGATCTGTCGTTTCCTCGAGGAAAGCGATGACTTGCTGTCGGCTCACCTCGGGGAATCCTTCGAGAAAATCGTCGATCGATTCACCGGCCTCAAGGTAATCGAGCAGCGTCTGCACGGGAACTCTCGTCCCCGAGAATACCGCGGTGCCGCCCATCACGTCCGGGCGGACGGACAGAACAGATGCTCTCATACTCAGTATATTATTCTCCAACTGCTCCGATGTACAACGATCGCCTGCATCACCGCCCGAGCACGTCGCCGCTGAGCAAGATCCGCCGGTAGCCGAGCGCCTCCGCGGCGCGCTCAAACCGGCCATCGGGCGCAACGTCGCACGGGCTCTTATGCCCGTTTGACCGCTCCGCGCGGCTATCGCGACCTTCGCGCGGGAAAATCGGGTTGGGACAAGTTGATACCCCACTGATATTGTCAGGCGATTACGATTTCAGGACATGCCATCGAGATCAAAGTCCTGGTCCAATCGCTCATGAGCGCCGGTCGGTTCCGGCCTTGCGAAGCATGCCCAGAAAGTCTTCCGGCGTCAGGATGGCGACGCCCTCGTAGCTCCCGAGCGAGAGCAGATCCTTGTCTCTCGATACGAGTACGTCGGCGTCTGACGCAATGGCGCAGGCGAGAATCATATCGTCATTGGGATCTCGGACCACTCGGATTTCCGGCACATCCGAGAGTACTTCGGCGGCGAACCGGGCCGGCTCTCGGCAATATTCCACGACGTCTTCATCGGCGTAGCGATAGCGCTTGCGCAAGCGTTTGCCGGTGAGGAGCACCTGGGCAGTCTCTTCCAGAATATCGTCGGAGAGAATGAGCTCGAACGATCCCTCATCCGCCTGGCGTAGAAGATCGTATGACGCTCCGCCCTCGACGGGGTTAAGAAGCGCGCTCACGAGTACGGTGGTGTCCAAGACCACCTTAGGCATGCTTGCGGCGCAGCGCTTTGACCTCCTTGGCGATGGCTTCTTCCTTCGTCCGGCTGTCCTCGTGAGCTCTCGGCCTGCGATCCCGGACCCGCGACATCACGTTTTTGATTCCCACCCAGGCGCGCTTTCGTTCGACGACGGAAACCGGTTTCAGGAGCACGCCGCCTTTGACGATGCGGGCCTCGAGAAAATCGCCTTCCTTGACGTTGAGGGCCTGTCGCACCTCCGCGGGAAGGGTGAGCTGCGCTGCTCGGCGCACGCGCATCAGCGCCATTTCCATACGCTCCATCGGTCTGGTCACGTGAATACGAAATTACGCATTTCGTATTTGCATAGTACTCCGACGCGCTGGTCTGTCAAATCCTGCCCGAGAACGTATCAGCCAAGGTCCGAGATCGGGGGACATCCATATCTCTCCATTGTGGCAAGCGCGGCTCCTTTCGAGCACCACATGATCATATTGCGGAAAGCTGGGCAAAGCAGGAACTCGTAAAACGGGGTTCGGAGCAGCTTTTCGATCTCGCCGACGATCACCGCCCGAGCACGTCGCCCCCGAGCAGGATCCGCCGATAGGAAAGCGCCTCCGCCACGTGCAATCGCCGCACGGCGTCGCTGGTGTCGAGGTCGGCGAGCGTGCGCGCCACGCGCAGCACGCGGTGATAGCCGCGGGCCGACAAGCGCAGGCGCTCGGCCGCTTCCATCAGCAGCCGCTTGCCCTCGGCCTCGGGCGCGGCCAGCTCGGCCGAGCCTTCCGCCGCCGGCGGCAGCGCGAGATCGGCCGGCCGCACCGCCGGCACGTCGATGTGCAGGTCGATGCGGTCCAAGAGCGGGCCGGAGATCCGCGACTGGTACTCCTGCGCGCATTTCGACGCCCGGGCTTACGCGAGCCGCGGCCTTGCCGCCCGGCGAGCAGTCTGTGGCCCTCGGCCGGCTTGCCGACCATCTCCGGGTCGCCGGCGATCTTTGGTCGCGTCGAGCCCGTAAGCGTGGTAGCGTTGCAGGAAAGTTTCATGGGCGGTGAGGGATGAGCGGCCGAGATACCATTCTGGCGTGCCTACGACAGGCGTTGCCGGCGCTCTCGCGGCGCTATCCAATCCGATCGTTGGCGATGTTCGGCTCATTTGCCCGAGGGGATGCCGGCGATGCGAGCGATCTCGACATCCTGGTCGAGTTCAGCCGACCGGTGAGCCTCTCCACCTTCCTCGCGCTCGAAGATGAGCTGACGGCGCTCGCCGGCCGCAAGGTGGATTTGGTTTCGCGCCGCGCGCTCAAACCGAATATCGGCCGCAACGTCGCCCGGGATCTCATGCCCGTTTGACCGCCCCGCGCGACTACCGCGAGTTTCGCGCGGGAAAATCGGGGTGGGACAAGTTGACACATGATCCCACTGATGCATGCTGGGTGCCGATTACCGGCGCGATTCGGAGGCTCAATCCTTTGGCGGCGGATCGTCCGGCAGAGCGCGGCGCAAGGAGCCGGAGCTCGGCCAATCGTGCTGGTCCTGTTCTTCGCGCTTGAGGACCTCAAGATAGCGATCCTTTTCCTCCGGCGTAACCTCGCCGCCGGGTCGTGCGGTGTCGGCTGCGACCTGGAACGGATCGGCGTGGTAGAAGTGGAGCTGGGCGTCAGGCTCGGTCTTGTGAAGACGTTCTTGCAGTTCGCCAACCGCCTTCGCCGCCTCGCGGTCCGATATCTTGAAAACGTCCGTCAGCGTCTTTTGCACGCGATTCCAATACTTCCGCATCTCGTCGGGACCCAAATCTCTTGGGTCGCTGATGCTACGGTAGCCCTGCTCGTTGTCTTCGTCGGGTACCATAATTTCCTAGCCTCGTATCATACCACAATAGCACTAGAACAACGTCGAAGTCGCGGGCGGTGTTGCCTCTAGAACGGCATTCCCCAAGCCGGCGACCGCGCGCCGCGTGTGAAAGCTGATCTGGTCGCAATCGGCGATCACGAGTTGCTGCGGCCAAAGGGTAACCGGACCGTAGACGATATCATAGGCCGTCGGGTGCGGCGCTACGCGCTGATGCGGCGGAAAACCATGGCGGCAATCCGTCACCAGGCGCCAGAAGTCGCGGATTGGTCGCACGAAGGCAAGGGCGTCGAGATTCGCGAGCCAGTCGCGGTCAAGGTCAAAGCGAATCACAACGGCGAAGGGATTGAGCCGCTGAGGGGTGCGAAGAACGCGTATATTGGCCCACTGCTTCGCTTGATGGAGCCGTGTCGTGGTATAAAAGCCCTGCCCGAAGTCGGTATAGGGCCGACAGAGCGCCAGGTTGACCACGAACGGCGGTATCGAAACGCCGCGGCCAGCAAGACCGATGGAGTTGCTGTCGGTGCCGTGATAGACCCGCAGCGGCGGATTGGTCCATTGTGGCAAGCGCGGCTCCTTTCGAGCGCCACATGATCATATTGCGGAAAGCTGGGCAAAGCAGGAACTCGTAAAACGGGGTTCGGAGCAGCTTTTCGATCTCGCCGACGATCACCGCCCAAGCACGTCGCCTCCCAGCAGGATCCGCCGATAGGAAAGCGCCTCCGCCACGTGCAACCGCCGCACGGCGTCGCTGGCGTCGAGGTCGGCGAGCGTGCGTGCCACGCGCAGCACGCGGTGATAGCCGCGGGCCGACAAGCGCAGGCGCTCGGCCGCTTCCATCAGCAGCCGCTTGCCCTCGGCCTCGGGCGCGGCCAGCTCGTCGAGGAGCTGTCCGTCCAATTCGGCGTTGGTGCGGATGCGGCGGTCCGCCGGCAGCCGCGCGTAGCGCGCGCCTTGCCGCGCCCGCGCGGCGGCCACGCGCGCGGCCACCTCGGCCGAGCCTTCCGCCGGCGGCGGCAGCGCGAGATCGGCCGGCCGCACCGCCGGCACGTCGATGTGCAGGTCGATGCGGTCGAAGAGCGGGCCGGAAATCCGCGACTGGTACTCCTGCGCGCAGCGCGGCGCCTTGCCGCAGGCGAGCGCGGCGTCGCCCAGATAGCCGCAGCGGCAGGGGTTCATCGCCGCCACCAACTGCACGCGCGCGGGATAGGTCACATGCGCGTGGACGCGCGCGACGCTGGCGCGGCCGCTCTCCAGCGGCTGGCGCAGCGCCTCGAGGCTCGCGCGCTGGAACTCCGGCAGCTCGTCGAGGAAGAGCACGCCCAGATGCGCCAGCGACACCTCGCCGGGCCGGCCGCGCGTGCCGCCGCCGACCAGCGCCGGCAGCGAGGCGGAATGGTGCGGGTCGCGGAACGGCCGCCGGCGCATCAGCTTGCCGTCGCGCAACTGGCCCGCCACGGAATGGATCATGCTGACCTCGAGCGCCTCGGCCGGGTCGAGCGGCGGCAGCAGGCCGGGCAGCCGCGCCGCCAGCATCGACTTGCCCGCCCCCGGCGGGCCGATCATCAGCAGATTGTGGCCGCCGGCCGCCGCCACTTCGAGCGCGCGCTTGGCGGTCTCCTGGCCCTTGATGTCGCGGAGGTCGAGCGGCGAGGCCGGCGCCTCGGCGATGCGCGGCTCGGGACGGCCCAGCACCTGCGTCCCCTTGAAGTGGTTGATCAGCGCCAGCAGGCTCGGCGCCGCCAGCACCTCGATGCCGCCCGCCCAGGCCGCCTCGCCGCCCGAAGCGGCGGGACAGATGATGCCGCGCCCGGAAGCGGCGGCGGCCATCGCCGTCGGCAGCACGCCCGCCACCGGCAGCAACGCGCCGTCGAGCGCCAGCTCGCCCAGCGCCACGTAGCCCTCGAGCTCGTCCCCCGGCAGCACCTCCATCGCCGCCAGCAGCCCCAGCGCGATCGGCAGGTCGAAATGGCTGCCTTCCTTGACGAGGTCGGCCGGGGCGAGGTTCACCGTGACGCGCCGCGGCGGCACGGCAAGGCCGAGGGCGGCGAGCGCGGCGCGCACCCGCTCGCGCGATTCCGCCACCGTCTTGTCGGGCAAGCCCACGACGGTGAAGGCGACCAGCCCGGCGGCGATGGTGACTTGGGCGTCGACCTCGAGCACCTCGATGCCGGAAAACGCCACCGTATGCACCCGCGCGACCACGCCGCCTCCCGCTCAATCCACGGGGCCACTTTAGGGGACCGCCCCCGGCGAAGCCAGGGAGGGCGAAATCGGCGATCACGCCCTTTATAAATGCAGTCTGCTCCAGAAATTGCCAGTCGACATGCCCCTCGCGCCAACTATATCCCGCGCCGCGCGCAAACTATTATTGGTGGCTTTCAAGTAATATTTGCTCTTGTGACGGATTCTCGGGCGCGTCGATTGATAAACTTCTCGGCGTTACATGCGGTGTAGTTGGAGATTCGTGCCAGTATTTCATTCCCGGCGCATTGCTACTTCCTTTCTTCTTCTATTATTGCCGAACACCCGCCGATGCGAGGGGGGTGCAAGCAAGAGGAGAGAAACGATGTACGACAATCCGCGAAGCTTGCTCGATCAGATCACGCTGGTGCATGGCCCGCACGAGCTCTTGGGCCGGCATTTCATGAAGGCCGATGCCGCGGCGCGCGAGTGGGGCCTGCGCCTCAGGCTGCGCAGCGACTTCGACGCGCTGATGGAACTCAACCGCGAGAACCGCGATAGTTGGCCGCCGTTGCCGCCAATATGCGACCCGAAGCACAGCGATCTCCGAAGCGATTCGGCATTCTGGCTCGATGGCCTCGACTATCGCGGCGAGACGGTGGTGACGGAATTCGCTCGGTTCTTCGATTTCAAGAATACCAACGTCGTCGACGAGATACGCTCGCTCAGAGTCTACTACGAGCACCCTGAACCGCATCTTGCCGCTGGAGAGCGCGTCGAGATCGATGCTCCGGCGGCAAAGGTCGTTCGCGGACGAACTATGTACGGTGGCGCAATATGGGTTCGGCCAGATTGGCGCCGTAACGGTCTGACCCGGATCATTTCACACATCTGCGCCGCCTATGGGCACACGCGCTGGAATACTGAATTCACATGGGGATTCATGGAGCCACGGATGCATGCACGCGGCTTATCGCGCGCCTATGGTCCGCATGCGGCGGCCGAAGGATTGCTTGTCCGGCTTCCTTTCCGCGGTGATCTACCGACGGTTTTGCTATGGATGACTACCGAAGCGCTGCTGAAGGATTTGGCTGCCAGCGTCGAAGCAACGATGATCCCGAGTGAGCGATATGCCCATCAAGAGACGGTCGCCGCTCGAGGAGCGCCACGGTAGAATCAGCCGGTCATAACGACCCCGCGCCATGATCTTATCGGAGATGTGGATCGTGGCGCGGATTGACCGAAGCTGAGGACTATCGCTCGCCATAGCCTCGGCATAGGCGGTAGCAGCCCAGGCGCCGTATGCTTGATCATAATGATCGTGTATGTCGTGATCGACCAAGCGTTCGCTTTCACCCGGCTGCCGGCATTCAATCCCGGCGCCGAAATGCGCGAAAACGAGCCGCGACGTTTTCGGACGGCGCCGTACCAGGACCATGCGATCCCGCAGCCGCGATCTGCCAAGCACGCCATCAATATCTTCGGGCATGCGGCCGCGGCAGGTACGCCAAAACTCGACCAGCGGTCGTACCTTCGCGAATTCCCGCCGGTCCAGCGCCGTCAGCTTGCGCTCGACCGCGACCCAGGAATGACACCAGTCGTCGATCCCGCCGGCCATAAGCTGCTCGGCGCTGACGGCAAAGGCCGCGGCGTCGGCGACGATCTCATAGGACCACTCGTCCTCGCGCAGCATGGCCATAATGATGCGCGGAAACTGCCGATCCTTGAGCGCGTAAATCGTGCCGGCCAGGGTCTCGACGCCGAAATGGCCGACATGCATGGCGACGCGGGCGCCGGTCCCGTGCCGCCGGATGTGGATGAAGCCGCAGTCGCGCACGACATGGGCGACCGGGTCCGGATGCGCGCTGAACCGGCCGAAGCGCCGCACGAGGTCCCAGGAATAATCGGTCGAGCTTTGCCCTTTCTCGTCGATCAGGATGCCATCAGCCATGATTTCCCTCCGGCTTTCTGCCCTACGCGCCGCAGCCGCCTGCGGACGGCTCAATCCACCCTACTATATGTTTCTATATGTCTCCGTACTGGCCGCCTTGGCCAAGCGTAGCACGCGCTCGCGCAAATCGCTGTGAATAATCGCGCGGAAACTCATCACCAGCTCGATCTCCATCGGGGTGAGGCCGGCGTCTTGCATCCTCACTTCCGCCGCCACCTCTTCCTTGAACAGGTCGGCCATCGGCAAGTGCAGGAACTTCACCGCCGCGGCGACCTGAACCGCGGAGAGGCGCCGCGTGCCGCTTTCAAACCTCTGCACCATTTGCGCGTTGGTGCCGAGCACGGCGCCAAGCTCTCCCTTGCTGACGCCGGCCATGACGCGCGCGTCGCGCAACCGCCGCCCGACCAGGCGATCGACTTGGTTGACGCGCCGCTTGCCCGTTTGACGTCGCGACGGCCCGCTGCTTCGCGCGGCAACGCTGAAGTTCCTTTCCCGCTTCATGACAAAGGTGCCCTGCCTGATGCCGAGGAAGGCGACATCCTATCGCCTTCTCATTCCGGCTGCTACCAAAAGTGGCGGTAGCATTTTTGTGATCGCGGCGCCCCGGGGCCGGGCGGACGGGCGCAGCGATCAATCACGCGCGCGCTTCGCGGGCAAGCGCGCAACGTGGTCGATGGGCGGGTCAGCGCCCGCTCAGGTTCTGCTCGCTGATGATCTTGGTCAACCGGAGCAGATGCTCGCGCATGTCATCGCTGCGGATGGCGCGGTAATGACGGACCAGTTCGATTTCCTTGGTGGTGAAGCCGGCGGTGTCCGTTGCCGCCTGCTGCTCGGTGTCGTCCTGAAAGAAAAACGACATCGGCACGCCGAGAAACTTCGCCGCCGCAGCCAATCGGCCGGCGGACAGGCGATTCTCGCCGTTCTCGTATTTCTGCACCGCTTGAAAGCTCACGCCGATGGCGTCGCCGACTTCTTCTTGGCTGGCGCCGGCGAGAAGCCGCGCTTGGCGCAAACGGCTGCCGACTGACAGGTCAACTTGATTGGCGCGGCGTTTCCTCGGTTTGCGTCGTTGGGTGTCCGCGGCAGACTCGTTTTTCGACTGCGTCATAATGTAAATCCTCCGTTCCCAGTTTGCGCGGTCGGGCTCGCTTTATGCGGGCGGCGATACCCTAGCCAAGTGTTTGACGCCACTTTCTACCATAAGGGGCGCCATTTCCGGCCAGACAACTTAACCCGGAAGTCGTATGACTTCAATTGGTCATATGCATCGAATGGCTCGGATACGACGATCAGGGAGTGGTTCCGACGGGGCGATTCGACGCCGCACCCGCGAAAACCTCAATCAAACAGCGGTGGCGCACGCTTGCGTATGACGCGCGGCGCAGCCGCGGCGATCTGTCAGGCGCGGGGGCGGGCGCCGCGGGCCGCCAGGCGCGCCTCGATCGCGTCCCAAATCCCCGCTTCGAGTCGGGTGCCGTCGAAGCGGTTGATCTCCTGGATGCCGGTGGGCGAGGTGACGTTGACCTCGGTGAGGTAGTTGCCGATGACGTCGATGCCGACGAAGATCATTCCCTGCTCGCGCAGCGTCTCGCCGATGGCGGCGCAGATCTCGCGCTCGCGCGCCGTGATCGTCGCCTTCATCGGCTGGGCGCCGACATGCAGGTTGGCGCGCGCCTCGCCCGGAGGCGGCACGCGCAGCATGGCGCCGACCGGCTCGCCTTCGATCAGGATGATGCGCTTGTCGCCCTGGCGCACTTCGGGCAGGTAGCGCTGGACGATGATCGGCTCGCGGTAGAGCTGCGTGAAGAGCTCCAGCAGCGCGTTGAGATTGTCGTCCGCGGGCGGGAGATGGAAGACGCCGGCGCCGCCATTGCCGAACAGCGGCTTGAGGATGATCTCGCCGTGCTCGCGGCGGAAGGCGAGGATCTCGTCGCGGTCGGCGGTGATGAGCGTGGGCGGCATCAAGCCGTCGAAATGGGTGGCGAAAAGCTTGTCCGGCGCGTTGCGCACGTGGACGGGATCGTTCACCACCAGCACGTCCTCGCGCACATGCTCCAGCAGATGCGTCGCGGTGATGTAGGACATGTCGAAGGGCGGGTCCTGGCGCATCAGGATCACGTCCATCGCGGCGAGCTGCAGCGTCGTCTCGGCGCCGAGCGTGAAATGCCGGCCGCGCTCGCGCCGCAGCGCGAGCGGCCGCGCCCGCGCCGTCAGCCGGCCGTCGCGAAACGACAGCGCCCGTGGCCCGTAATGATAGAGCGCATAGCCGCGCGTCTGCGCCTCGAGCGCCAGCGCGAAGGTCGAGTCCGCATCGATGTTGATGCTTTCGATCGGGTCCATCTGGATGGCGACGGCAAGGCTCATGCGACGCCTCCTCCTGCTGCGGCCGGCCGCATCATAACAGGCCGCCCCGCCGATGCGCGAGATGCCGCCGCCGGCCGCCGCTCCGATTTCGCCGCGCTCGCGAAAAGTTTTTCGCAAAAGGCTTTGACGACAAGGAGATTGCAGATATCGTCCTTGACGCCGAGGCGACATCGGCGGTAGGGCGGTCATGGTCCCCGTGCCGAGGGACACTCCCCTAACCTAGGACGGAACAGGCCAGAGAACAGGGTGCAAGGGAGGTCAGGTTTGGGGAGAGAGGCATCCCGCCCGCGGCCGGCGGGCAGCGCGCGCTCGACCGCCAAGGCGCGGCGGTGAGCGGCAGGGCGGCCAAGGGCGCGGCCGCGCCGCTTCTCGAGATCGACGGGCTGTCGGTCCGCTTCGGCGGCATCGTCGCGCTCGACGACGTCTCCTTCCGCGTCGAGAGCGGCGAGATCTGCGGATTGATCGGACCCAACGGCGCCGGCAAGACGACCCTCTTCAACGTGTTGAGCCGGCTCTATCACGCCGATCGCGGCACCATCCTGTTCGAGGGCCGCCCGCTGCTCGACCGGCCGCGCCATGCCATCGCGCCCCTGGGCATCGGCCGCACCTTCCAGAACCTCGCGCTGTTCCGCACCATGACGGTGCGCGACAACGTCATGATCGGCGGCCATTGCCGCGCGCGGGGCGGCTTTCTCGCCAACGCGCTGCGGCTGCCCTTCGTCGGCCGCGAGGAGCAGGCGCTCGGCGCGCGCGCCGAAAGGCTGCTCGAGACGCTTGGCCTCGCCGAACTCGCCGGAGTGCCGGTGAGCGCGCTCTCCTTCGGCACGCAAAAGCGCGTCGAGCTGGCCCGCGCGCTCGCCAGCAGCCCGAAGCTGCTGCTGCTCGACGAGCCCGCGGGCGGGCTCAACCACGAAGAGGTCGACGAGCTGCGCGAGCTCATCGGCTCGATCCGCGACCGGCTCGGCGTCACCGTGCTGCTGGTGGAGCACCACATGAACCTGGTCATGAAGGTCTCCGACCGGGTCGTGGCGCTCGATTTCGGCCGCAAGATCGCCGACGGCACGCCGCAGCAGGTGCAGAGCGACCGCGAGGTGATCCGCGCCTATCTCGGGGGTCCGTTGTGAGCGCCATCCTCGAGACGTTCGGGCTCTCGGCCGCCTACGGCCCCACCCAGGTGCTGCAGTCGATCGATCTCGCCGTCGAGCAGGGCGGCATCGTCACCCTGCTCGGCGCCAACGGCGCCGGCAAGACCACGACGCTGCGCGCGGTCTGCAACATGATGGTGCGGCTCGGCGGCGAGATCCGCTTCGACGGCGAGCGCATCGACGGCAAGGCGACCGAGGACATCGTCCGCCTCGGCATCGGCCACGTGCCCGAGGGGCGCGGCACCTTCGTCAGCCTCAGCGTCGAGGAGAACCTGCGGCTCGGCGCCTATACGAGGCGCGACAAGCTGGTGGCGCGGGATTTCGAGCGCGTCTACGGCTATTTCCCGCGCCTCCAGGAGCGGCGGAACCAGCAGGCGGGGACGCTGTCCGGCGGCGAGCAGCAGATGCTGGCGATCTCGCGCGCGCTGATGCTGCGGCCGAAGCTGCTGCTGCTGGACGAGCCGTCCTTCGGCCTCGCGCCGCTGGTCGTGCAGGAGATCTTCCGCATCCTGCGCGCCATCAACGAGCAGGACGGCGTCAGCATGCTGCTGGTCGAGCAGAACGCCAACATCGCGCTCGCGCTCGCGCACCGCGCCTATCTGCTGGAGACCGGGCGCATCATCATGCACGGACCCTCGGCGGCGATCGGCGCCGACGAAACCGTTCGCCGCGCCTATCTCGGCTATTAGGAGAGGCCATGCAAGCCTTTCTGCATCAAGTGCTCTCCGGCTTCGCCACGGGCGGCATCTACGCCAGCATCGCGCTGGCGCTGGTGATGATCTATCAGACCACCCATCACGTGAACTTCGCCCAGGGCGAGATGGCGACCTTCTCGACCTACATGGCCTGGAAGATGATCAATCTGGGCTTCTCCTACTGGCTCGCCTTCCTGCTCACGCTGGTATTCGCCTTTGTCCTGGGCGGGGCGATCGAGCGCCTGATCGTGCGTCCCTTCTACAAGGCGCCGGTGCTCAGCGTCGTCGCCGTCTTCATCGGCCTGCTGCTCATCATCAACAGCCTCTCCGGCGCGCTCTTCACCTTCACGATCAAGCCGTTTCCAAGCCCCTTCCCGTCCGACGCCTGGTACGGCAGCCGCTATCTCTCCTCGCATGAGGTGGGGATGATCTTCGTCACCTTCGCGGTGCTGGCGGTGGTCTTCGTCTTCTTCCGCTTCACGCCGCTGGGCCTCGCCATGCGCGCCGTGGCGGAGAACCCGGTGTCCAGCCGGCTGGTCGGGATCCGCGTCGGCTGGATGCTGGCGCTGGGCTGGGGCCTCGCCGGGCTGATCGGCGCGGTCGCCGGAACCATGACGGCGCCGGTGGTCTATCTCGACCCCAACATGATGTTCGGCATCCTGCTCTACGGCTTCGCCGGGGCGCTGCTCGGCGGCGTCGACAACGCCTGGGGCGCGGTGATCGGCGGTTTCATCGTCGGCGTCTTGCAGAACCTGGCCGGCGCCTATGTGGTCGGGACCGAATTGATGGTCACCGTGGCGCTGGGGATCATCATCGGCATCCTCGTCATCAAGCCCTCGGGCCTGTTCGGCCGCACCATCGTGACCCGGGTTTGACCATGGCGACGCTCGACACGCCGCGCCCCGCCGCCGTCGCGCTCCTTGCCGGGCTGAGCCTCGGCCGCTGGAAGCTCATCGGCCTTGCCGCGGTGCTGGCGGCGGCCTGCGCGCTGCCCTTCGTGGTCAGCAGCTATCAGCTCTTGCTGGCGACCCAGGTGCTCGTCTATGCCATCGCGCTTTTGGGGCTCAACATCCTGACCGGCTATAACGGCCAGTTCTCCCTGGGGCATGGCGCCTTCTACGCGATCGGCGCCTACACCACCGCGATCCTGCTCGACAAGACCGGCATCCCCTATTGGGTGACGATACCGCTCGCTGGCGCTCTCTGCCTCGTCGCGGGCTTCCTCTTCGGCCTGCCGGCGCTGCGGCTTGAAGGGCACTATCTCGCGCTCGCCACCTTCGCGCTCGCGATCGCGACGCCGCAACTGCTCAAATACAAGCATTTCGACTATCTCACCGGCGGCGTCCAGGGGATCGTCATCACCGCTCCCGACGCGCCCTCCGGGCTGCCGCTGCGCAGCGATCAATGGTTCTATTTCTTCTGTCTCGCCTGGACCCTGCCGCTCTTCGTCGTCGGCTGGAACCTGCTGCGCGGCCGCACCGGCAGGGCCCTGCTGGCGATCCGCGATCATCCCATGGCCGCGGCGACCATGGGCATCGACACCGCGCTCTACAAATCCCTGACCTTCGGCGTCTCGGCGATGTATACCGGCATCGCCGGCGCGCTCGGCGCGCTGCTGGCCCAGTTCGTGTCGCCCGACAGCTTCGACTTCTTTCTCTCGGTCAGGTTTCTGGTCGGCATCGTCGTCGGCGGCCTCGCCTCCATGACGGGTGCCTTTTTCGGCGCGATCTTCATCGAGTTCGTCCCGAACATCGCCGAGGAGATATCGAAGGCCGTGCCGCAGGCGATCTATGGCGCCATGCTCATCATCTTCATCTACTTCATGCCGACGGGCGTCGCCGGCCTTTTGCGCCTGCTCGGCGCCCGGCTCAGGCGACTGGCGTCGCCGGCCGCCGGCCGCTCGCACCTCCCTCCCGCCCGATAATCGGCGGCCTTTCCCGATTGTCGCGGCCCCGCCGGCCTTGACAATTTCTACTGGTATCGGCCATTGGTTCTTGCAATCGCCGTCGCCGTGGCCGGCGGGGAGGGGCTCATGACGGCCATGACGATCACGCGAGGGGACGCAGGAGCATGACCGCGAGAAACCTGTTGGCGGGCGCCGCCGCGCTGCTGGCGCTGGCGGCGCCGGCCGTTGCCCAAGACACGCCCGGCGTCAGCGCCACCGAAATCAAGATCGGCAACACCACGGCCTATAGCGGCGCCGCTTCGGCTTACAGCGCCATCGGCCGCGGGCTGAGCGCGTTCTGGCGGATGGTCAACGATCACGGCGGCGTCGCCGGCCGCAGGATCACCTTCATCTCGGTCGATGACGGCTACAGCCCGCCCAAGACGGTCGAGCAGGTGCGCAAGCTGGTCGAGCAGGACGGCGTCGCCTTCCTCTTCAACACGCTGGGCACGGCCTCCAACACCGCCATCGAGAAATACCTCAACCAGCGGAAAATCCCGCAGCTCTTCGTCGCCACCGGCGCCGACAAATGGGGCGATTACAAGGAATACCCCTGGACCATCGGCTGGTCGCCGAGCTACCGCGGCGAGGCGCAGATCTACGGCAAATACATTCTCAAGGAGAAGCCCGGCGCCAAAATCGGCCTGCTCTATCAGAACGACGATTTCGGCAAGGACTACGCCGCCGGCCTCAAGGACGTGCTCGGCGACGCCTATGACCGGAGGGTGAAGGAAGTCAGCTACGAGGCGACCGACACGACCGTCGAGTCGCAAATCGTGACGTTGCAAGGCGCCGGCGTCGATCTGCTGGTCACGGCCGCGTTGCCGAAATTCGCCGCGCAGGCCATCCGCAAGGTCTATGACATCGGCTGGAGGCCGCTGCACATCCTCTCCACCGTATCGCGCTCGATCGCCCAGGTGATGGAGCCGGCGGGGACGGAGAAGGGCATCGGCGTCGTCACCGCGGCTTACGTCAAGGACATGCTCGATCCCGCCTTGAAGGACGACCCCGGCTTGAACGAGCTGCGGGCGTTCATGCGGCAATACCTGCCCGACGGCGACCTCGCCGACAACAACTACGTCTACGCCTATGGCGTCGGCCTGACGATGCTGCAGGTGCTGAAGCAGTGCGACGGCGACTTCTCGCGCGAGAACGTGATGCGGCAGGCGGCCAATCTCCGCGATCTCGATCTGCCGGTGTTGCTGCCGGGCATCAGGATCAACACCAGCCCGACCAATTACCATCCCATTCGGCAGATGCAGCTACAGAGATGGGACGGCAAGACCTGGGTGCGCTTCGGCGATGTGATCAACGACACCGGCGCCTGATCGGCGCGCCGATCGTCGCAGGGCCTCCCGCTCACTTCAGCGGCTGCACCTCGATGGCGGCGCGCGGCGTCGGCGCGCCGGCGGGCGTGTCCCCGGCGGCGGGCGCGGGCGCCGGTGGCGGAGCGGCGCCGCCGGCGGCGGTCTGCGCCGCCGGCTCGCCGGTGCGGATGCGGACATAGGAGACGACGCGGCGCACATTGGAAATGTTGCGCGCGTAGTCGGTCACGCGGTCAAGCTCCTGCTGGCTGCGCGCCGTGCCGATGACGTAGACGACGCCGTCCTCGGTGCGGATGGTGTAGTTGATCGACTTGACGTATTGGTCGAACAGCAGATCGTTCCTGAGCCGCGTCGAGATCACCGTGTCGCGCGCCTCGTCGATGAAATGCGTGTCGGGACCGACCTCGATCTCGTTATAGACCTCCTTGACGCCGTCGGCCTTCCAGGCGCGCTTCACCGCCTCCTGGCGCCAGTCCTCCTTGGGCACGCGGCCGGTGATCAGCACGCGCCCGTCATAGACCGTTGCCGTGAGGTCATGCGCCACCTCCTGATTGTACTCGCCCCAGGACTGGACAACGACGGAGCGGGTCGCCGCGTCCTTGACCTGCTGCTCGGGGCTCAGCTCCTGGCCGAGCACGGCATAGCCGCCGGCGGCGCCGGCGCCGGCGGCGGCGACGACGCAGCCGGCGAGCGACGGCGCCGCCGCCAGCAGGGTGCCGGCGAGGACAAGGGCGCGGAGGCGGGAAGGGGCGTGGATCACGGCGGCGGTCTCCTGGCAGGGACGGGGCGACCTATTCTCGTGGCCTAACGTGGCGGCGCAAGGGCTGCTTTATGACAAAAGTGAGCCGCCGCCGAGCGTGAGTTCGGCAATCACCGGATGGTGATCGCTGGCGATCTCGGACAGCGCGTGATGCAGCACCTCGCCGCGCTCGACGGCAAGCTGCGGGCTGACGAAGATGTGGTCGAGCCGCATTGCCGCGTCCTTGTCGGGCGAGCGCAGATCGGTCGGCACCGAATAGCGCCGCCCCTCCGGCGGGATCGCGTCGCGCAGGCCGCGCGCCGCCAGGAGCGAGAAGATGGCGCGGCCACTGTCGAGAAAGCGGGCGAGCGCCGCCTCGGGCTCGGGCGAGAAGCGGCGGAACCCCTGGAGCAGCCGCGCCTCGTCGACCGCGTCCTCGGGGCTGATGGCGTTGAAATCGCCGCACAGCACCAGCGCGCCGTCGACGCCGTCGATGAGCGCGGCGAAATCGGCGGCCTTGCTCTCGGGCCGGCGCAGCGGATGGGGATGATATGAGGCGACCGTGACGGCGTCCTCGGCGAGCGCGATCTCGGCGCGCAGGCCGCCGCGGTTGTAGATGCGCGTCTCCTCGGCGCGGCGGATGGGAAAGCGGCTCAGGATGGCGTTGCCCCATTCGCGGTCGTAGAGCGCCGAAGCGGCATGGGGAAAGCCCAGCAGCGCGCCGTAATCGATGGTGACGCCGTCATAGGCGTCGCAATAAAGCGCCTCGTTGAGCACGACGATATCCGGCGCCAGCTCGGCGCAGAGCTGCTGCGCCGCGGCGAGCCGGGCGCGGTCGATGCGGCGCCGCTCGGCCTCGTCGGCGCCGACCGGGCGGAAGCCCTCGAGGATGTTGTAGCAGAGCAGGCGGAAAGAGTCGGGCATGGCGCGCGGCCGTGTTCTAGCGCGATCCGCGCTCGTCGCGCCAGGCATCGGCGATGTGGCGCGGCCAGCGCCACGGCGTCACCAGCATGACGTCGAAGCGGATGTCGAGCCGCGCCAGCTCCGGCCGCAGCGCCAGGAAATGATCGAGCGCGCGGGCGATGCGGCGGCGCTGGCGCGGCGCCAGCGAGTCGGCGGCGGCGGCGAGGCTGTCGCGCGCCTTCACCTCGATGGCGGCAAGCACGCGGCCGCGCCGGGCGATGAGATCGATCTCGCCGGAGGGCACGCGGAAGCGCCGCGCCAGGATGCGCCAGCCGCGCAGCCGCAAATGCCAGAGGCATTTCAGCTCCGCGACGTGGCCGCGCAGAACGGCCCGGCGCCGGCGCGCGAGGCTCACCGGCCGCGCCCGGCCAGCAGCAGCGCGCGGGCATAGACCTCGCGGCGCGGCTTGCCGGTGGCCGCCGACACCGCGGCGCTGGCGTCGCGGATGCTCATGGCGGCCAGCGCCGCCGCGATCTGCCGGTCGAGCGCCGCTTCCGACAGCGCCGGCGCCGGCGCTTGCGGCGGCGCCACCACCACCGCGATCTCGCCGCGCGGCGGGCCGGCCTCGCGATAGTGCGCTTCGAGATCGGCAAGGCTGCCGCGGCGGACCTCCTCGTGAAGCTTGGTCAGCTCGCGCGCCACCGCCGCCGGGCGCGGCCCCAGCACCGCCGCCATGTCGGCAAGCGCGCCGGCGAGGCGCTTGGCGCTCTCGAAGAAGACCAGCGTCGCCGGCACCGCCGCCAGCTCGGCCAGCGCGCGGCGCCGCGCCGCGGGTTTGGGCGGCAGGAAGCCGGCGAAGAGGAAGCGATCGCTCGGCAATCCCGACAGCAGCAGCGCCGCCAGCATCGCCGAAGGGCCGGGCACGGCGGTCACCGGCACGCCCGCGCCCAGCGCCGCGCGCACCAGCTTGAAGCCGGGATCGGAGACCAGCGGCGTGCCGGCGTCGGACACCAGCGCCACCGCCTCGCCGCGCCTGAGCCGCTCCAGCAGCAGCGGCCGCACGCGCTCGGCATTGTGGTCGTGATAGGCGAGCAGCGGTCGCTCGATGCCGTGGCGCGCCAGCAGCTTGGCGGTGACGCGCGTGTCCTCGCAGACGATGACGTCGGCCGCGCGCAGCGTCTTGAGCGCGCGCAAGGTGATGTCCTCGGCATGGCCGATGGGCGTCGCCACGAGATAAAGCCCGGGAGCGGCGGCGTCTTGCGATTTACTTCCCGCGGGCACGAGACTAGGCTCGCCGCCGGTCGTGGTGACGGAGGGTGCGCGTGTTCGGCCGGTGTGATCGGCGTCTGCTCGGCTCGCGCCTTGCCGCCGCGGCATTGTTCGTCCTCTGCGCGCTGGCGCTATCCGCCTGCGGCAAGACCATACCGGTATCGCCGCCAAAGCCGCAAGCGCCGGCGGTGGCGCCGCCGCCGGCCGAGGCGGTGCAGCCGCCGGCGCCGGTCGTGCCCGTGCCGCTGCCGCCCCCCGCGCCGCCGGCGCCCGTCGCCGCCGCCAAGACGCGCGTGGCGCTGCTGCTGCCGCTGTCGGGCGCCAATGCCGCGCTCGGCGGGGCCATGCTCGACGCGGCCGAGATGGCGCTCTACGACGTCGCCGACGACCGGCTCGAGCTGATGCCGCTGGATACCCAAGGCGCGGCGCAAGGCGCGACGGCGGCCGCGCAGGCCGCGCTTGCCGGCGGCGCGAAGCTGCTCATCGGCCCGCTGCTGGCCGCCGAGGTGGCGGCGGTGAAGCCGATCGCGCGCGCCGCGGGCGTTCCCGTGCTGGCGTTCTCGACCTCGACCCAGCTTGCCGGCGACGGCACCTATCTCATCGGCTTCCTGCCGCGCGAGGAGATCGCGCGCGTCGCCGCCTTCGCCCATGCCAAGGGCGTCCTGCGCTTCGCCGCGCTGGCGCCGCACACGCCCTATGGCGAGATCGCGATCGAGGCGTTGCGAGCGGCGGTCGCGGCGCAAGGCGCCACGCTCGGCCGCATCGATTTCTACGATCCGGCGGCGCCGGATCCGACGCCGTCGGCGAAGGCTTTCGCCGCCGCGGCGCAAGGCGTCGACGCCGTGCTGCTGCCCGAAGGCGGCGCGCGATTGAAGGCGCTGGCGCCGTTGCTCGCCTATTACGACGTCGATCCCGACAAGGTGCATTTCCTCGGCACCGGCCTGTGGGACGAGCCCGGCATCGGCGGCGAGACCGCGCTTGACGGCGGCTGGTACGCCGCGCCGCCGCCCGCCGCCCGCGCCGATTTCGAAAAGCGCTTCCGCGATCTCTACCGCCATCCGCCGCCGCGGCTGGCGACGCTCGCCTATGACGCCACCGCGCTTGCCGCGGTGCTGGGGCGCGGGCCCGGCGGCGCCGATTTCTCCGCCGCGGCGCTCACCAACCCCAGCGGCTTTTCCGGCGTCGACGGCATTTTCCGCTTGCGCGCCGACGGGCTCGTCCAGCGCGGCCTCGCCGTGCTCGAGGTGCGCCGCGACGGCAGCGCGGTGATCGACCCCGCGCCGGAGACGTTCGAGGCGATGAGCAATTAGCCAGTCGTCAGTTGTCAGTTATCAGTCGCCACTGACGACTGACGACTTACGACGCCATCAACGCCGCCAGCACGGCGTTGAGGCGCTGGCGGCCGGCGGGCGTGGCGCGCAGGCCGCGGGCGTCGAGCGCGATGAAGCCGCCCGCGACGAGATCGGGCAGCCGGCCAAGGTCGAGCACGGCTTCGATCTCGGCGCCGGTGCGCGCGTGGAAGCGCTCGCGCTCCACCCCTTCGGCGAGCCTCAGGCCCATCATCAGCGCCTCGCGGCGCTGCTCGGCGGGCGAGAGATCGAGACTTTCCTCGCGGCCATGGCCGCAACCCTCGACCGCGCCAAGCCAGGTCTCCGGCGCGCGATATTGCCGCGTCGCGGTCCTGCGGCTGTTCCGCGTCAGCCGGCCATGGGCGCCGGGGCCGATCCCGGCGTAATCGCCCTGGCGCCAATAGGCGAGATTGTGCCGGCTCTCGCCGCCGGGCCGCGCGTGGTTGGAGATCTCATAGGCGAAAAGCCCGGCGCCGGCGAGCCGCGCCTGCGTCGCCTCGTAGAGGGCGCCGGCGAGATCCTCCTCGGGCAAGGCGAAATCGCCGCGCGCATGGGAAAGGGCGAAAGCGGTGCCGGGCTCGATGCCAAGCTGGTAGAGCGAGAGATGATCGCCGGCAAGCGCGGCCGCATGGTCGATCTCCGCCTCCCAGGCGGCGAGCGTCTGTCCCGGCCGCGCGTAGATGAGATCGAAGGAGAAGCGCGGGAAATGCCGGCGCGCCAGCGCGATCGCCGACAGCGCTTCGGCGAGGTCGTGCCGGCGCCCGAGAAAGCGCAACGCGGCGTCGTCGAGCGCCTGCACGCCGAGCGACAGCCGGTTGACGCCGGCGGCGCGCAGCGCCGCGAAGCGCGCCGCCTCGACCGAGCTCGGATTGGCCTCGAGCGTGATCTCGATGTCGGCGGCGAAGCGCCAGCGCTCCTGCGCGCGCGCCAGCAGCGCCGCCACCGTCTCGGGCGCCATCAGCGACGGCGTGCCGCCGCCGAAAAAGATCGAGCCCAGAACGCGCTCTCCGGTCTCGCCGGCGGCGTGGTCGAGATCGGCCAGCAGCGCGTTCCGCCAGCGCCGCTGCTCGATGGTCTCGCGCACATGGCTGTTGAAGTCGCAATAAGGGCATTTCGAGGCGCAGAACGGCCAATGGATATAAAGCGCCAGCGCCTCTTCGTCCGCCGGCGCGAGGATCGCGCGAGTCATGCCTCCGCCTCGCGCGCGAAGCACGCCGCCGCGAGCTTGCGGAAGGCGTCGGCGCGGTGGCTGATCGCATGCTTGTGCGCCGGGTCCATCTCGCCGAAGGTCTCGCGGCCGCCCTCGGGCACGAAGATCGGGTCGTAGCCGAAGCCGCGCGTGCCGCGCGGCGGGAAGACCAGATGCCCCGGCGCCTCGCCGCGAAAGGTCTCGACATGGCCGTCGGGCCAGGCGAGCGCCAGCACCGCGACGAACCGGGCGCTGCGGTCGGCATGGCCGGCGAGCCGCGCCTCGACCTCGCGCATGGCGCGCGCGAAATCGCGCTCCGGCCCGGCCCAGCGCGCGGAATGGACGCCGGGCGCGCCGCCGAGCGCCGGCACCGCCAGGCCGCTGTCGTCGGCGAGCGCCGGCAGGCCGCTCGCCTGCGCCGCGGCGCGCGCCTTGAGCGCCGCATTGGCCTCGAAGGTCTCGCCGGTCTCCTCCGGCTCGGGCAGGCCCAGCGCCCCGGCGCCCGCCACCTCGATCGCGAAGGGGCGCAGCAGCGCGGCGATCTCCCCGAGCTTGCCCTTGTTATGCGTGGCGACGACCAGCCGCGCGCCGGCGAAGCGGCGCGCCATCAGACAAGCCCGAGAACGCGGCGCTGGAGCAGCACGAGCTGGCCGATGCCGAGCCGGGCAAGCGCCAGCATCTCGGCGAAGCGCTGCTCGGCGAAGGGCGCATGCTCGGCGGTGGCCTGGATCTCGACGATGCCGCCGGCGCCGGTGAGCACGAAATTGGCGTCGGCCTGGGCGTTGGAATCCTCGGCATAGTCGAGGTCGAGCACCGCCTCGCCGTCATGGATGCCGCAAGAGATCGCCGCCACCGCGTCGCCGAGCGGCAAGGCCGGCAAGCTCCCCGCCGCCACCAGCTTCTGCAACGCGACGTGAAGCGCCACATAGCTGCCGGTGATCCCGGCGGTGCGCGTGCCGCCATCGGCCTGGAGCACGTCGCAATCGATGCGGATCTGCCGCTCGCCCAGGGCCTTGAGGTCGGTCACCGCGCGCAGCGAGCGGCCGATCAGCCGCTGGATCTCCTGGGTGCGGCCACTCTGGCGCCCGCGCGCCGCCTCGCGCTCGCTGCGCTCATGGGTCGAGCGCGGCAGCATGCCGTATTCGGCGGTGATCCAGCCGCGCCCGGTGTTGCGCAGGAAGGGCGGCACCTTCTCTTCCACCGTGGCGGTGCAGATCACATGGGTGTCGCCGAAGATCGCCAGGCAGGAGCCTTCGGCATATTTGGCGGCGCCCGGCTCGAGGCGGACCTGGCGCAACTCATGCGGGGCGCGGCCGGAGGGGCGCGACATCATTGTGCCTTTCTGGCGTGTCGGGCCGGAAAGCTAATGCGGCGGCGGGCCCGCGTCCAGCATCGCCGCGGTTGACGCTGCGCCGCGGCCTACCTACATTTCCGCCGCCCCAGGGATATCCGAGAGAGCTTATGGCCGCGGAACGGCTGCCGCTCGTCCCCAAGCCGGTTGTCACGGAGCTTAACGAGCGCAGCCGTGAGATCTTCCGGCAGATCGTCGATGCCTATGTCGAGACCGGCGAGCCGGTCGGCTCGCGCACGCTGTCGCGCCGCAGCGGCCTCGATCTCTCGCCCGCCACCATCCGCAACGTCATGGCCGATCTCGAGGAGGCCGGCTTGCTGTTCGCGCCGCACACCTCGGCCGGACGGCTGCCGACAGAGGCGGGGCTGCGGCTTTTCGTCAACGGCCTCCTGGAGATCGGCGGCCTGAGCGAGGCGGAGCGCGCCAGCATCGACGGCCGGCTGGTGGCCACCGGCAAGAGCCTGGCGCAAGCGCTCGAGGAGGCGACGGCGGCGCTCTCGGGCCTGTCGCATTGCGCCGGGCTGGTGGTGGCGCCCAAGACCGAGCGGCGTGCCTTGAAGCATATCGAGTTCGTGCCGCTGCCGCCGAGCCGCGCGCTGGTGGTCATGGTGACCGAGGACGGGCTGGTCGAGAACCGCCTGATCGAGACGCCGCTGGGCACGCCGCCCTCGGTCATGGTGCAGGCGGGCAACTATCTCAGCGCGCGCCTCGTCGGCCACACCATCGACGAGGCCAAGGCGGCGATCGCCGCCGATATCGACAGCAACCGCGCCCAGCTCGACGAGCTGACCCGGCGCCTGGTCGAAGCCGGGCTCGCCTCCTGGGGCGGCGGCGGCGAAGGCAGCGCGCTCATCGTGCGCGGCCAGGCCAATCTGCTCGACGACGTGACGGCGCTCGCCGATCTCGAGCGGCTGCGCGCGCTCTTCGACATGCTCGAGACCAAGGAGGCGATGCTGCGGCTGCTCGACGCGACGCGCGAAGGCGCCGGCGTGCAGATCTTCATCGGCTCCGACAACCCGCTCTTCGGCGTCGCCGGCTGCGCCATGATCGTGGCGCCTTACGCCAACAGCCGCGAGCAGGTGGTGGGGGCGATCGGCGTCATCGGCCCGACGCGCATCAACTACGCGCGCATCATCCCGCTGGTGGATTACACCGCGAAAATGATCGGAAAACTCTTGGGATAAGCGACATGAGCGACGACAGGAACGAAGCCCAGACGGCGCCCAACGGCGAGGCCGCGCCGGCGTCAGCGGCGGCAAGCGCCGAGGAGCGGCTCGCCCGCGCCGAGGCGGAGCTGGCCGAGACCAAGGACCGGCTGCTGCGCGCGCTGGCCGAGACCGAGAACGTGCGCCGGCGCGCCGAGCGCGAGCGCGCCGACGCCTTGAAATATGGCGGCGCGAGCCTGGCGCGAGAACTGCTCAACGTCGCCGACAATCTGCGCCGCGCGCTCGACAGCGCGCCGGCCGACCAGGCGGCAGACGAGCGCATGCGACCGCTCCTGCAGGGCGTGGCCGCCACCGAGCGCGAGCTGCTGGCCGCCTTCGAGCGCAACGGCATCCGCCGCATCGATCCCGCCGGCGAACGCTTCGACCACAACCTGCACCAGGCGATGTTCGAGGTCGAGAATACCGGCCAGCCGCCGGGCACGGTGGTGCAGGTGCTGCAGCCCGGCTACGTCATGCACGACCGACTGCTGCGGCCGGCGATGGTCGCCGTCGCCAAGGGCGAGAGCAAGCCGCCGTCGGACGCGCCGCGCTTCGACGAGGTGGTGTGAAAGGGGCCGGCCGTTCCGCTCGCGGCCATACGGAAGATGTAAGTCACCCCATCCGAATGGCCTATGACGCAATCTGGTAGGTATCGTTCTCGAGATCCAATTCGATCTTGAGGAGGGTTACGGCGACCTCCGGCCGCTTTTCCCTGCCGACCGGCACCAATCGAACCAGCCCGTAACGCGCGAGCTTGCCGAGCGTGCGAGATAAGTTGCCTTGCTCGCGGCCGGTCCGCTCGGCGAGCGCGGAGACCGAGGGCGGGCGCTCCCGCCTGATCACGGCCAGGAGATGCCGGTTTTCGGGAGTGAGCGCCCTCATCAGCGCGTCCAGCGATCCCGTCCAAATCTTGGGATCGCCGGGCTTGAACGCCTTTTCGCCGCGCGCGGCGGCGAGAAGCCGTTCCCGCATTTCCTTTGGCGAGGAGAGGCCGATGCGCGTGCCGCGCCGGCTTCCCGTCCGGCGTACCGGTCGCTTCAATTTCAATATATCCATTCTCCCGGGTTTCGGCGCCGTTCTCGCATCGGCTCACGCACCAACTCGAAGCTCCGGCGGCAGATGGGCATCGATGGCTTCGAAGAAATCGCCGATGAGCGTTTCGGCGTCGATGAACTTGTACGGCACGAGTTGATCGTCGCCGAAGCGGCGCCAGTGATCGAAGGCAATCGGGCCGGGCCGTCCGCGCTTCCTGGCCGCGTGGCGGTTGTCGAACCGCACCGGGCAACGGTCTCGATCATCGAAAAAAGGCAAGGAATATTTCAGCCCCGCCGGACGACGCGCGGTTGCCGCGATCTCTTTCACCGCGATCTCTTTCACCGCGATCTCGTATCAAAAGCCGTTCGGGTAAATGTATCTTAATCCATTGCATTGCTTGAAGAATTCGTGCGTATGATCCATCGCGATTTTGGCGTTCCCGACGGGTTGGCCCGCATGGGCAGAGTTGACTCCTCTTTCGTCGAAGCCGACTCGCCGGTATATCCTGCGGATATATATATCCTATAGAGATATAGCCAAGTCAAGGCCGGCGGCGGGCCTCGTGTCCCGCCCTCCGGCGCGGCGGGCACGCGGCGGGCGGCGCGGGAAAAACCGCGCGCCGTTTCGGGAATATTAAGCGCTTTGGGGTAGGCTCGGTCGCTGCTGCCCCGTAAGCGCGTGAAGCCGGTCCCCGTGTCGCAAAAAGCCAAACCGCTGGTCCTGCTGGTCGAGGACACCGCCCCGCTGGCCCAGCTCTATCTCGAATATCTCAAGAGCGCGCCGGTGCGGGCGCAGGCCGCCGCGACTTTGGCCAAGGCCAAGGAGGCGCTGGCGGCGCTGCGCCCGGCGGCGGTGGTGCTCGATCTCGAGCTGCCCGACGGCAACGGGCTCGATCTCATCGACTGGGCGCGCGGGGCCGGGCTCGACTCCGCCTTCATCGTCATTACCGCGCATGGCTCGATCAATGCCGCGGTGGACGCCATGCGCGCCGGCGCGCAGGACTTCCTGGCGAAGCCGTTCGACGCCGAGCGCCTCGTCACCACCTTGACCAACGCGCTCGAGCGCCGGCGGCTCTCGCGCATCGTCGAGACGCTCGGCACCGAGCTCGGCGACGACAAGTTCGAGGGCTTCATCGGCGCCGACCTCTCCATGCAGGCGGTCTATCGCGTCATCGACCTCGCCGCCAAGAGCCGTTCCACCGTCTTCATCACCGGCGAGAGCGGCACCGGCAAGGAGGTCTGCGCCGAGGCCATCCATCGCCGCGGCTCCCGCCGCGCAGGCGCCTTCGTCGCGCTCAATTGCGGCGCGGTGCCCAAGGAGCTGATGGAAAGCGAGATCTTCGGCCATGTGAAGGGCGCCTTCACCGGCGCCACCGCCGATCGCGAGGGCGCGGCGAGCCGCGCCGATGGCGGCACGCTCTTCCTCGACGAGCTCTGCGAGATGGATCTGGCGCTCCAGGTGAAGCTGCTGCGCTTCGTCCAGACCGGCATGGTGCAGCCCGTCGGCAGCGACAAGAGCCGCAAGGTCGATGCGCGCATCATCTGCGCCACCAACCGCAATCCGCTCGCCGAGGTCGAGACCGGCCGTTTCCGCGAGGATCTCTATTACCGCCTGCACGTCATTCCCATCCAATTGCCGGCGCTGCGCGAACGCGGCAGCGACGTGCTGCTGCTGGCGCGGCATTTCCTGGCCGAGTTCAGCCGCGAGGAGGGCCGGCGCTTTCAGGGCTTCAGCCCGGAGGCGGAAGCGCGGCTCTGCGCCTCGCCCTGGCCCGGCAACGTGCGCCAGTTGCAGAACGTCATCCGCCAGACGGTCGTCGTTCATGACGGCGATCTCGTCACCGAGGCGATGCTGCCGGCCGACATCGACGGCGAGCGCCCGGCCGAGGCGGCGCGCACCGCAAAGCCGGCGCCGGTATCGGCATCGACGGCGGCGGCGGCGGACGAGATCGTGCCGCTGGCGCAGCTCGAGCGCCAGGCGATCGAGCACGCGATCGAGCTTTGCGGCGGCAATATGACCGAGGCGGCAATCCGCCTCGGCGTCAACGTCTCCACCATCTATCGCAAGCGGCAGAGCTGGGCCGCGCCGGCGGCGCAGTAGGCGCTAGGGCGCGTCCGCCTGCCAGGCGCGGCGTCCGTCCTCGAGCGCTTCGGCGGCGGCTTCCGCCAAGGCCAGCAGGCGCGGCTCCGGCGCTTGCGGGGCCGCGCCCTCGATCTCGCGGGCAAGCGCGGCAAGGCGCTCGAAGCCGAAAGTCGCCGCCGCGCTCTTGAGGGAATGCGCCGCGCGCGCGAGCGTCTTGCGCTCGCCCGCGGCGATCAGCGAGCGCATCGCCGCCAGGCGCTCCACGGTGTCGCCGAGAAAGACCTCGACCAGCCCGTCCGCCGGGCCGGCGCCGATCTCCTCGGCCAGCAGGCCAAAGCGCGCCCGCTCGAACGCGGCGCCGCCCGGCGGCGGGACCATGCCGTTCGCGGAGGAGGGCTCGATCCCGGCGGCGAAGCTCGCCGGCGTTACCGGTTTGGCGCCGGCCGGTTGCTCCTCGCCGCCGTGGCGTCGGGCAGTCTCGCGCGCCGCGGCGGTGATCTGCGTCGGGCTCCCTTTGTCGTCGGCGGGCGCTGCGCCGGCGCTGCGCTGCCGCGTCTCGCCGCCGGCAAGCGCGGCAAGGGACGGCGCGGGCCGGTCGGTCTTGGCGGCGAGGAAGGCAAGCCGCGCCGTCAGCAGCGCGGCGGCGCCGAGGACCGCCGGCGCCAGCACCCGCGCTCCGTTGCCGCCGGTGAGCATCGCCGCAACGGCCAGCAGGAGGAAGGCACCGCAGAGGAAAAGGGCGAGGTCGAGGCGGCCGGCGACTGCACGCCAGGGCATGATCATTCTCCCATGAGCAATACCCATAACCGATCGCGGTTAAATTTTCGCGCAAGCGCGGGCCGCGCAAACCCCGCTGGCAAATTGCCCGGGCGATCCGCGAACGGCCTCGTTCCGAAGCGCGGAATTCTGCGGTTTTCGGCCTGGCACGGAGCTTGAAGACGGGAGGACGAACCTCAAGGAGCCGTGCCGTGACCGCCGACATCATCCTGCTCGCCGACTACCGTCCCCCCGTCGCCCCGCCGCCCGCCGCCTTGGACGCGGGCAACGCCGCCATCGCCGTCGGGACGCTGGTAACCGCCTGCCGCGCCCTTGCGGCGAGCCTGAGGCAGATCAGCGAAAGTTGCCACGTCGTGCGCGAGCGCATGAACCAGCTCCATGACGACGCCAAGGCCGCCGCCGCCAGCGCCGCGGAGGTGGTCGCGACAACGCAGCGCTTCCCCCGCTTCGACCTCCCGTTCGAGGAGATGGACAATGTCTGAGACCGCAGCACGACCGGTTGCCCTGGTCGTCGACGACGACTTGTCCTATCGGCTCTTCATGCGCCAAGTCCTGGATCTCGCCGGCTTCGAGGTGATCGTCGAGAGCAACGGGCGCTCGGCGCTGGACCGGCTGGCGGAGCGGCCGGTGACGGTGCTGGTGACCGATCTCGTCATGCCCGAGATCGAAGGGCTGGAATTGATCGAGCTCGTCAGGAACGGCTTTCCCGACCTCCGCATCGTCGCCATCTCCGGCGGCGGCCCCCAGGGAGGCAGCGCCTATCTTCGCTTTGCCCGGCTGATCGGCGCCAATGCCACGCTGCAAAAGCCGTTCAGCGGCACCGCGCTGATCGAGGCGGTGCTGCCGGCGCCGGAATGAGCGTCGCGGAAGACCGCCGCCGCCCTGCCCTGCCCCCGCAATGGCGCTCGACGTCGCGCTTATGGGCTCGGCCGGCAGCGGGCGCCGGACGGGCGGAACAGCCTCGATTGATAGAACTATAAGTTAGCCTTCTATGTGCATGCGCACTTCTGGCGATGAGGCGGCGGCCCCTCGCCCGAAGCGGCGTGCCTTGCATTGCCGCCGGCTCCCTCCCCATATCCCGGCGCAGCGCGGGATTTGCCGGAATGGCCGGCCGTGCCGTTGTAGCACGGCCCGGCCATCCATATATAAACCCTGCCCGCCAGGGGGAAATGGGCGCAACGGAGCGAAGCTAAGGGGGGTCCACGCGGTGCCGCCAGGGGCTGCGGGATCCTGCTGCAACAAGAGGTGGCTATGGCGAAAGTAATCGGTATCGATCTCGGCACGACGAATTCCTGCGTCGCCGTGATGGAGGGCAAGAACGCGAAGGTGATCGAGAACGCCGAGGGCATGCGCACCACGCCCTCGATGGTCGCCTTCACCGAGAGCGGCGAGCGTCTGGTGGGCCAGGCGGCCAAGCGCCAGGCGGTGACCAATCCCGACGGCACCTTCTACGGCGTCAAGCGGCTGATCGGCCGGCGCATGACCGACCCGATGGTCAAGAAGGAGATGGATCTCGTCCCCTTCAAGATCATCCAGGGCGACAATGGCGACGCCTGGGTGGAGAGCCGCGGCAAGAAATACGCGCCCTCCCAGATCAGCGCCTTCATCCTGCAGAAGATGAAGGAGACGGCGGAAGCCTATCTCGGCGAGAGCGTCAGCGAGGCGGTGATCACGGTTCCCGCCTATTTCAACGACAGCCAGCGCCAGGCGACCAAGGACGCCGGCAAGATCGCCGGGCTCGAAGTGCTGCGCATCATCAACGAGCCGACGGCGGCGGCGCTGGCCTATGGGCTGGAGAAGAAGGGGATCGGCACGATCGCGGTCTATGACCTCGGCGGCGGCACCTTCGACATCTCGGTGCTGGAGATCGGCGACGGCGTCTTCGAGGTCAAGGCGACCAACGGCGACACCTTCCTCGGCGGCGAGGATTTCGACAAGCGCATCATCGACTACCTCGCCGACGAGTTCAAAAAGGAGCAGGGCATCGACCTGCGCAACGACCGCCTCGCGCTGCAGCGCCTCAAGGAGGCGGCGGAGAAGGCCAAGATCGAGCTCAGCTCCTCGATGCAGACCGAGGTCAACCTGCCCTTCATCACCGCCGACCAGACCGGGCCCAAGCATCTCAACATCAAGCTGACCCGGGCGAAGCTCGAGGCGCTGGTCGACGACCTCATCCAGAAGACCATCGATCCCTGCCGCAACGCGCTGAAGGATGCCGGGCTCAAGGGCTCCGAGATCGACGAGGTCATCCTGGTCGGCGGCATGACGCGCATGCCCAAGGTCATCGAGGTGGTGAAGCAGTTCTTCGGCAAGGAGCCCAACCGCTCGGTCAACCCGGACGAGGTGGTCGCCGTCGGCGCCGCCATCCAGGCGGGCGTGCTGAAGGGCGAGGTCAAGGACGTGCTGCTGCTCGACGTGACCCCGCTGTCGCTCGGCATCGAGACGCTGGGCGGCGTGTTCACGCGCCTCATCGACCGCAACACGACGATCCCGACCAAGAAGAGCCAGATCTTCTCCACCGCCGAGGACAACCAGACCGCGGTCACCATCCGCGTCTTCCAGGGCGAGCGCGAGATGGCGGCGGACAACAAGCTGCTGGGCCAGTTCGACCTGGTGGGCCTGCCGCCGGCGCCGCGCGGCATGCCGCAGGTCGAGGTCACCTTCGACATCGACGCCAACGGCATCGTCTCGGTCTCGGCCAAGGACAAGGCCACCGGCAAGGAGCAGCAGATCCGCATCCAGGCCTCGGGCGGCCTCTCCGACGTCGACATCGAGAAGATGGTCAAGGACGCCGAGGCGCATGCCGAGGAGGACAAGAAGCGCCGCGAGCTGGTCGAGGCCAAGAACCACGCGGAAAGCCTCATCCACACCACCGAGCGCACGCTCAAGGAGGCCGGCGACAAGCTGCCCTCGGGCGAGCGCGACGCGGTCGAGGCGGCGATCCGCGACCTCAAATCGGCGGTCGAGAGCGGCAATGTCGATCAGATCAAGGCCAAGACCCAGACGCTGGGCCAGGCCTCGATGAAGATCGGCGAGGCGATGTACAAGGCGCAGGCCGCGCAAGGCGGGCCGCAACCCGGCGGCTCGGCCGGCGGCCCGGGCTCGGCCGGCGGGCCGGGCGCGGCGGGCGGCGAGAAGGTCGTCGACGCCGATTTCGAGGAAGTCGACGAGAAGAAGCGCGGCTCGGCTTGAGCCGCCGCCGAGGTCGGGCGAGCCGCCCCGCTGCGAGGCGCTGATCCTCGCATCGGGGCGGTCGCGTGCTAAGGGTTGCGGGGCGCATGGCGAAGAAGGATTTTTACGAGCTCCTGGGCGTGGCGAAAAACGCCTCGGCCGATGATCTGAAAAAGGCCTACCGCAAGCTCGCCATGCAGTATCACCCCGACCGCAATCCCGGGGACAAGGCGGCCGAGCATAAATTCAAGGAGCTCAGCGAAGCCTACGACGTCCTCAAGGACGAGCAGAAGCGCGCCGCCTATGACCGCTTCGGCCATGCCGCCTTCGAGAATGGCGGCCGCGGCGGGCCCGGCGCCGACAATTTCGGCTTCGCCGCCGGCTTCGCCGACATTTTCGACGAGATGTTCGGCGAGTTCATGGGCGGACGGCGCGGCCAGGGCGCCAATGCCCGGGGCAACGATCTCCGCTACAATCTCGAGATCACGCTCGAGGAAGCCTTCAAGGGACGCCAGACCACGGTGCGCGTGCCGACCATGGCGCCGTGCGAGCACTGCGGCGGCAGCGGCGCCGAGTCCGGCTCGAAGCCGGTGAGCTGCCCCACCTGTTACGGCAACGGCCGCGTGCGCGCGCAGCAGGGCTTCTTCACCATCGAGCGCACCTGTCCCGCCTGCCACGGCGCCGGCCGCGTCATCGAGAATCCCTGCCGGCACTGCGGCGGCCAGGGCCGCGCGCGCAAGGAGAAGACGCTCTCCGTCAGCATCCCCTCGGGCGTCGAGGACGGCACGCGCATCCGGCTCGCCGGCGAGGGCGAGGCGGGGCTGCGCGGCGGCGCGCCGGGCGATCTCTACATCTTCCTCGCGGTGAAGCCGCACCGCTTTTTCCAGCGCGACGGCGCCAACATCCATTGCCGGGTGCCGATCTCGATGCCGAACGCGGCGCTGGGCGGCACGATCGAGGTGCCGACCATCGATGGCGGCCGCGCCAAGGTCGCCATCGCCGCCGGCACGCAAAGCGGCCACCAGTTCCGCTTGAAGGGCAAGGGCATGTCGGTGCTGCGCTCGGGCGCGCGCGGCGACATGTACGTGCAGGTGGTGGTGGAGACGCCGGTCAACCTCACGAAGCGCCAGCAGGAGCTGCTGCGCGAGTTCGACAAATCCGGCGACAGCAAGCCCACGCACCCCGAAAGCGAAGGCTTCTTCGCGCGGGTGAAGGAATTCTTCGAGGATCTCCGCGAATAGCGCCTAAAGGCGCTATTCGCAGGCGGGCTCTCGCGGTTGCTGGCGCAACCGCTGCCGCCCGCCGGCGACGACGCTGTCGCGTCGCGCCTACTCCGCCGCCACCTGCGACTTGCTGCGGTCGCCCATCACCTCGAGCAGCCGCTCGCGGATGTCCTTGAGGCGCTGCTCGTGCTCGACCTTGTGGCCGAAGAGATCCTTGACGTAGAAGACGTCGACCACCTTCTCGCCGAAGGTCGAGATCTTGGCGTTCGAGATCTGCAGATTGAGGTTGGTGAGCGCGCGCGTCACCTCGAACAGCAGGGCCGGCCGGTCGCGGCCGTTCACCTCGATCACGGTATGGGTGCGGCTCGCCTGGTTGTCGATGAGCACGCGCGGCGGCACGGTGAAGACGCGGGTGCGGCTGGGGATGGCGCCGGGCTTGGCCAGCTCGATATGCGGCTTGACCCGGCCGGACAGCACGTTCTCGAAGAGAACGGCGAGCTTGGCGAGCTTGTCCGGCCGGTCGAAGGCGCCGCCCGCGTGGTCCTGCACGGTGAAGGTGTCGAGCGCCATACCGTTCGTCAGCGTCAGGATCTTGGCGTCGACGATGTTGGCGCCGGCGAGCGCCAGCGCCCCGGCGATGCGCGAGAACAGGCCGGCATGGTCGGCGGTATAGAGCGTGACCTCGGTGACGGCGCGGCCGGCGTCGACGCGCGTGTCCACGGTAAGCGGCGCGCCGCTGCGCTCGGCCTCGCGCGTGAGGCGCGCGTGGCGCGCCTGGGTCTGCGGGTCGAAGGAAAGCCAGTAGGAGGGATAGCCCTTGGCGATGAAGGCGTCTATTTCGGGCGGCGAGAAATCCGGCAGCAGCGCCCGCACCGCCTGCTGCGCCGCGACGATGCGCTGGTCGCGCCGGTCGGCCACCAGCCCGCCCGACATCTCCGCCACGGCGCGGTGATAGAGCTCGCGCAGCAAGGTCGCCTTCCAGCCGTTCCACACCTTGGGCCCGACCGCGCGGATGTCGGCCGCGGTGAGAATGAGCAGCAGCTTCAAGCGCTCGGGCGACTGCACGCGCTGGGCGAAGTCGCGGATGGTCTGCCGGTCGTCGATGTCGCGCTTGAAGGCGGTGTTGCTCATCAGCAGATGGAAGCGCACCAGCCAGGAGACCGTCTCGGTCTCCTCGGCGCTGAGCCCGAGCCGCGGCCCCAGGCGCTCGGCGAGCTGCGCCCCCAGCTCCGAATGGTCGCCGCCGCGGCCCTTGGCGATGTCGTGCAGCAGCACCGCGACGTAGAGCGCGCGCCGGCTGTCGATGGTGCGGATGAGCTCGGTGGCGAGCGGCAGCTCCTCGGCGAGCGCGCCCGCCTCGATCTTGGCGAGGATGCCGATGGCGAAGATGGTGTGCTCGTCGACGGTGTAGACGTGGTACATGTCGTACTGCATCTGCGCGACGACGCGGCCGAAATCCGGCACGAAGCGGCCGAACACGCCGGCCTCGTTGAGGCGGCGCAGCGTGATCTCCGGCTCCTGGCGCGAGGTCAGCATCTCCATGAAGAGCCGGTTCGCCTCGGGATCGGCGCGGAGCCTCGCGTCGATCAGCCGCAGCGACCGGGTGATGAGGCGCAGCGCGTGCGGGTGGATGTCGAGGTCCTGCTCCTGCGCCACGCGGAAGAGCCGCAGCATGTTGATGGGCTCGTCGCAGAACGCCCGGTCATGCGCCACGTCGAGCCGGCCGGCGTCGACGATGAAGCCCTCGATCGAGCGCTTGCGCGGCTTCCAGGGCCGCCAGGCGAAGCGCGGCCGGCGCTCCTGCTCCAGCTCGAGCTGGGCGCAGAAGATGCGGGTCAGGTCGCCGACGTCCTTGGCGATGAGGAAATAGTGCTTCATGAACCGCTCGACGCCGCGCGAGCCGGCATGGTCGGTATAGCGCATGCGGCGCCCGACTTCGCTCTGCCGGTCGAAGGTGAGGCGGTCCTCGGCGCGGTCGGTGAGATAGTGGAGGTGGCAGCGCACGGTCCAGAGGAAGTTCTGCGCGCGCTCGAAGCGATGCGCCTCCTTGCCCGACAGAACGCCCTGTTCCACCAGCTTCTCGACGTCGTCGACGCGGTAGATGTATTTGGCGATCCAGAACAGCGTCTGCAAATCGCGCAGGCCGCCCTTGCCCTCCTTGACGTTGGGCTCGACGACGTAGCGGCTGTCGCCCATGCGCTGGTGGCGCTGGTCGCGCTCGGCGAGCTTCGCCTGCACGAACTCGGCCGCGCTGCGCCGGATGATCTCGCTTTCGAAGCGGCGCCGCAAATCGGCGAACAAATTCTGGTCGCCCCAGATGTAGCGCGCCTCGAGCACGGCGGTGCGGATGGTGAGGTCGGCCTGCGCGTGGCGCAGCGTCTCCTCGATCGAGCGCGTCGCCTGTCCGACCTTGATCCCGAGATCCCACAGCGCGTAGAGCATGTACTCCACGACCTGCTCGGTATGCGGCGTCGATTTGTAGGGCAGCAGGAACAGCAGGTCGATGTCGGAATAGGGCGCGAGCTCGCCGCGGCCGTATCCGCCCACCGCGGCCACCGTCATGTGCTCGCCGGCGGTGGGATTGGCCAGCGGATAGACGTGGCGGCCGACGAAGTCGTAGAGCACGCGCAGGAGTTGGTCCGTCAGGAAGCTCAGGCCGCGCACCGTGTCGGCGCCGTTGCCGTCCTGCTCGAAGCGCTGGCGGATCTCGGCGCGGCCCTGCTGCAGCGCCTGGCGCAGCAGCTCGACCACCCGCGCCCGCGGCGGCTCCGCCGCCTCCGCGGCCAGCGCGTCGAGCGCCGCCGACAGCGCGCGCCGGTCGATGATCTCGCGCTGGCGCTGGACCTGCTGGCTCATGGCTTCAGTCTAGCCGCGGGCCGGGGGGACCGCTACCGCCGGCTTCCGGTTCCGTTTAGGATGCCGATCCCCGCAACCCGCACCTCCGGAGGATCGATGCGCGCGCTGGCTGTCGTTTTCACCCTTTGCCTGCTGGCCGCGGCGCCGGCCTTTGCCGGCCCCAGGCAGGAGGCGAACAAGAAGGCCGTGATCGCCTTCTACGAGGCGGGCATCAACCAGAAAGATTTTGCCAAAGCCTCGCAGTATTTCGGGCCGCGCTACACCCAGCACAATCCCAACGCCGCCGACGGGCCCGAAGGCTTCAAGCGTTTCATCGACTTCCTGCGCGAGAAATTCCCGCAGTCGCACAGCGAGATCAAGCAGGTCTTTGCCGACGGCGACTACGTCATCCTGCACGTCCATGCCGTGCGCGAGCCCGGCACGCGCGGCAACGCCATCGTCGACATCTTCAAGCTCGAGCGCGGCAAGATCGTCGAGCATTGGGACGTGGTCCAGCCGATCCCGGAGCAGGCGGCGAACCCGAACGGGATGTTCTAGCCGCGGCCACGCGGCGCTCGGCGGCGGCGGTTGCGTAAGCAGCCGCGAAAGCCGCACCGTGCGTCCTTCGAGACGCGCCCTTCGGGCGCTCCTCAGATGAGGACGCATCGAGAATGGCACCGACGGACGATGCCCGATTCACTCTCGCCTCATCCTGAGGAGCGATGCGAAGCATCGCGTCTCGAAGGACGCACGGCGCGGATGCCGCGCGCGTTATTTCCCTCGTACCGCGGAATTCGCCGCCGGAACCGGATAGAGCGCGCCGCCGCCTTCATGCGACAAAGCCGGACTTCACGATGATGGAGCGTCCCCATGAGCTTTCGTGTATCCGGCCTGTCGGTTTCCGAATTCACGCCGCTCTTCGCGCTGAGCGATGCCGAGCTGCTGGCCCGCGGCTTCCGGCGCTGCCGGGCGCCGATGGCGGGAGCGCGCATGCCCTGCCGCGTCAGCCTTGGTTTCACGCCGCCAGGCGAGACGGCGATCCTGCTCGCCTATACGCACCAGCCCGCGCCGCATTCGCCGTTCCGCGCCTCGGGTCCGATCTTCGTGCGCGAGAAGGCGCGCGAGACCTTCGATCGCATCGACGAGCTGCCGCCGGCGCTTGCCGACAGCGCCGCGCTGTCGCTGCGCGCCTATGACGAAGGCGACATGATGGTCGATGCCGATATCGTGCCCGGCAGCGCCGCGCGGCCGGCGCTCGAGCGCCTGCTGGGGCGTGTCGACGTCGCCTATGTCCACGCGCATTTCGCGCCGCGCGGCTGCTATCTCGCCCGCATCGACCGGGCATGAGAGGCGCGGCGGGCGGCGTCGGTGCCGCTACCGCCGCGTCGCGACGAAGACCGCGGTGCCGAGCATCACCGTGCCGCTGCCGCGGTTGATGGCCCGGCGCGCGGCGGGCGCGGCGAGAAGGCGGCGGGCGTGGCCGGCGGCGGCGATGTAGCCGCCGAGCACGGCGCCGTAGACCACGATCAGCAGCAGCGTCAGTTCGAGGAAGCCCGGCAGGCCGAGCGCCGCGAGATCGACCAGCGTCGGCAGCAGCGCCAGATAGAACATCATCGTCTTGGGATTGGCGAGCGCCAACGAAAAGCCGCCGAAGAGCGCTCCCCAGCCCTGCCGCCGCGGCGTCTCGGCGGCGGGCGCGGCGGCGGGCGGCGTCCACAGCCGCCAGCCGAGAAAGGCGAGATAGGCCGCGCCCAGGTATTTGAGCGCGACCATGATCACATGCGCCGCGGCGGCGAGCGCCGCGACGCCGAAGACGGCGCAGGCGAACCAGAAGACGTCGCCCAGCACCAGCCCCGCCGCGAAAGCGACGCTGCCGCGCCCGGCGCCCAGCGCCACGACGCGCGCCAGGAGGCTCACCACCGCCGGCCCCGGGCTGGCCATGGCGACGGCGACCGCCGCGACAAAGACGATCGTCGCGGAAAGACTCACCTGTCGCCTATTCCGGCTTGTCGCCGAGCGGCCGGCCGCTCGGATTCCGCGTGCGGTGCACCGTCCCGGCATCGATGTGCGGCGCCTGCCTCGCCTTCGGCACATGCTCGCTCGAGCCGTCGACGGTGATCTTGGCCTCGGGCGCGCCATCGCCGGTCGGCGGCGTGGCGATGATCCCGGTCGGTTGGCTTGTCACCGGCTCGGCCGCCTGGCTCGGCATCGCGACGGCGATGCCGCCGCGGCGCAAGCGGCATGCATCCATTTGTGCACGGTATCCCCCCTCGGTTCTTGTCGTCCCGATCCATAGAGCGCCTCCCGAGAGCGCGGAAAGCCGCCACCGCTAAGGCGGCAGCAATCCCTTGAGCTTGTAGATCAGCTCCAGCGCTGCGCGCGGGCTGAGCGCATCGGGTTCGATATCGCGCAACGTCCTCTCAACGGCCGATGGCTTGGCCTCGGCGCGGCCGGAAGGGCGCGCCGCGGTGAAGAGCGGCAGATCCTCGGCAAGCCGGGCCAGCGCGCCGCTCTGCTCGCCTTTTTCCAGGAGCGCCAGCACTTCCTCGGCGCGTTCCACCACCGCGGCCGGCAGGCCCGCGAGCTTTGCCACATGGATGCCATAGGAGCGGTCGGCCGCGCCCGGCGCCACCGCGTGCAGGAACACCACGTCGCCCTGCCATTCCTTGACGCGCATGGTGTAGCAGGCGAGATGCTCGAGCTTCGCCGCGAGCGCGGTGAGCTCGTGATAGTGCGTGGCGAACAGCGCGCGACAACGATTGACGCCGTGCAGATGCTCCACCGCCGCCCAGGCGATGGAGAGGCCGTCGAACGTGGCGGTGCCGCGGCCGATCTCGTCGAGGATGACCAAGGCGCGCTCGCCCGCCTGATTGAGGATCGAGGCGGTCTCGACCATCTCCACCATGAAGGTGGAGCGGCCGCGCGCGAGATCGTCGGCGGCGCCGACGCGGCTGAAGAGGCGGTCGACGACGCCGATCTCGGCGCGCTCGGCCGGCACGAAGGAGCCGGCCTGGGCGAGGATGGCGATGAGCGCGTTCTGGCGCAGGAAGGTGCTCTTGCCCGCCATGTTGGGTCCCGTGAGCAGCCAGAGGCGCTGGCCCGGCTTCAGATCGCAGTCATTGCCGACGAAGCCCGGGCCGCCGGCCTGGCGCAGCGCCGCCTCGACCACGGGATGGCGCCCGCCGGCGACGGCGAAGCCGAGCCCGTCATCGATCGACGGGCGGCAATAGCGCTCGCTCTGGGCAAGCTCGGCGAGCGCCGCCGCGACGTCGAGGCGGGCGAGCGCGGTCGCGGTGCGCGCGATCTCGCCGGCGCGCGCCATCGCCGCCTGGACAAGGTCGTCGAAGAATTTGAGCTCCATCGCCACGGCGCGGTCGGCGGCCGAGGCGATCCGGCTCTCGAGCTCGGAAAGCTCCGGCGTGGTGAAGCGCATGGCGCCCGCCATGGTCTGGCGGTGGATGAAGCGCTCCTTCAGCTTCTCGGCATGGACCGCCGTCACTTCGACGTAATAGCCCAGCACGTTGTTGTGGCGGATCTTGAGCGAGGCGACGCCTGTCTCGCCGGCATAGCGCGCCTGGAGCGCGGCGATCCGGCGCCGGCTTTCGTCGCGCAGCGAGCGCAGCTCGTCAAGCTCCGCCGCGTAGCCCGCGGCGATGAAGCCGCCGTCGCGGGCGATCAGCGGCAGCTCGGCGGCAAGCGCCCGGGCGAGATGCGCGACGAAAGCGCCGTGCTCGCCGAGATCGCCTTCGGCGCGCTCCAGCAGGCGCGGCTTTGCCGGCGCCGCTTGCAGCAGCCGGCGGAACTCGGCGCTCGCTGCGAGCGTATCGCGCAACGCCGCGAGATCGCGCGGACCGCCGCGGCCGAGCGCGAGGCGCGCCATGGCGCGCTCGATGTCGGCGCAGCGCTTCAGCGCCTCGCGCAGGTCCTGGCGCAGGCGCTCGTCCTCGACGAGGAAGCTCACCGCGTCGAGCCGGAGCGCGATGGCGCGGGGATCGGTGAGCGGCGCCGCCAGATGCTCGGCGAGCATCCGCGCGCCGGCGCCGGTGACGGTGCGGTCGATGGTGGCGAGCAGGCTGCCGCGGCGTTCGCCCGCGAGCGTCTCGGTGAGCTCGAGATTGCGCCTGGTGGCGGCGTCGATCTCCATCACCGCGCCGGCGCCGAGCCGGCGCGGCGGCTGCAACAGCGGCGCCTTCCCTTGCTGCGTCAGGCTGACATAGTCGACCAGCGCGCCGCCGGCGGCGAGCTCGGCGCGGCTGAAGCTGCCGAAGCCGTCGAGGGCGCGCACGCCGTAAAGCGCCTCGAGGCGCTTTCTTCCGTTCTCGCTGTCGAAGCGCGCGCCGGGCAGCGGCGTCAGCCGGCTCTGCCAGTCGCCGAGCAGCTCGACGACCTCCCGGCGCTGCAGCAGCCGGTCGGGCACCAGCACCTCGCCGGGCGTGAGCCGGGCCAGCGCCGCGCCGAGCCCGGCCGCGGTCACCGCTTGCAGGCGGAAGGCGCCGGTCGAAAGCTCGAGCCAGGCCAGCGCCAGCTCGCCCGCGGCGTCGGCCAGCGCCGCCAGGTAATTGCTGCGCCGGGCGTCGAGCAGCGTCTCCTCGGTGAGCGTGCCGGGGGTGACGATGCGCACCACGGCGCGGCGGATGGCGGCCTTGCTGCCGCGCTTCTTCGCCTCGGCCGGGTCCTCCATCTGCTCGCAGACGGCGACGCGGAAGCCCTGGCGGATGAGGCGCGCGAGATAGCTCTCGGCGGCATGCACCGGCACGCCGCACATCGGGATGTCCTCGCCTTCGTGCCGGCCGCGCTTGGTGAGCTGGATGTCCAGCGCCGCCGCCGCCTTGGCGGCATCCTCGAAGAACAGCTCGTAGAAATCGCCCATGCGGTAGAACAGCAGGCAGTCGCGATGCTGGCGTTTCAGCTCGAGGTATTGCGCCATGGCCGGCGTCGCCGCTTCCGGCGGGGGCGGCGGCTCGATGGCCGCGCGCAAGGCACTGTCGGGAGCAGGGCGCGGTGCGGTATCGTTCATCGCGAAACGAAGGGGTTGCCGGCGGCGGGCGTTTGACCTAAGGCCGCGGTCAACCTAGCACGGATGCGGAAGGACAAGACAGCGCCATGGCCCGCCCCCACGACCAGCCCTCTTCCGCCGTCATCCGCGAGGCGGTCGCTTCTTTTGCCGACAAGGCGGCGCTGCGCCGCGCGGTGGCGGCGCTGCTCGATGCCGGCTTCAAGCCCGCCGATCTCTCGGTGCTGGCCAGTCATGATTCGCTCGAAGTGGCGGGCGAGCTGCCGGGCTATCCCGGCAAGCCCGGCGCCAGCCTCTTCGCCGGGCTCACCGACGAGGTCGGCTATCTCGCGCCGCTCACGGTTGCCGGCATCGTGCTGCTCTCGACCGGGCCGGTCGGTGCCACCATCGCCGCGGTGATCGCGGCGGGGCTCGGCGGCGCCGCGTTGAAGGAGGTGCTCGATCGGATCGCCGCCAATGAGCACAGCGCCGCCTTCGCCGCCGCGCTCAACGCGGGGGCGGTGCTGCTCTGGGTGCGCGTCGACGACCCCCGGAGCGAGGCGGCGGCGCTGCGGCTGCTGGCGGAAGCCGGCGGCGAGGCGGCGCATCTCCATGCGCGCGCCCCCGGCCCCAAGGGCTGAGCGGCGCGCGCCGATGCTCCCTCATGCCCGCGTGCCGGTCTCGCGGTCGAAAAGAGAGAGCCGGCGCGGGTCGAAGGAGAGCGGCATTCGCTCGCCGGGCTTGGCGCGCTCGGTGCCGGGAAGCCGCGCCTGAAGCGGCGTGCCGTTGCCGGTGCCGATCATGCCGCCGCGCCCGCCGGCTCGCGCTTCAGCTTGGCCGGACGGTGGGCCGCGTCAGCGTGCGCGATACCACGACGCGCTGGGGTAGCTGCTCGGCCAACGACGACCGCGTCTGGCTGCTGCGCATCGGTTGATCGCGCCGCGGCGTCAGCCGCCGCGCGCCCGGCGCAGATGCTCCTCCGAGCGCCGGCGCAGCTCGTCCGGCGTCAGGGTCTCCTTCCGCGTCGCGCACCACCAGACATAGCCGAAGGGATCCCTGATCCCGCCGATGCGGTCGCCGTAGAACTGATTCTCGACCGGCCGGGTGGGGCTGGCGCCGGCGGCGACCGCGCGCGCGATCCAAGCATCGGCGTCGTCGACATAGAGATGGAGCGTGACCGGCGAGCCGCCGAGGCGCCGGGGGCTTTGCGCGTCGAATTCCGGATGCTCGTCGGCGAGCATGAGGCGGCTGTCGCCGATGACGATCTCGGCATGGCCGATGGTGCCGCCGGGCCCGTCGAGGCGCAGCACCTCGACCGCGCCGAAGGCTGCCTTGTAGAAGGCAATGGCACGCGCCGCGCCGTCGACGATGAGGTAAGGGGTAAGCGTGTGATATCCTTCCGGGAGGTGGCTCGGTCTTGCTTGCATGGCAGGCTCCTGGCGCGTCCGCCGCAGTGTGGCAGAGGCGGTGCGGGCGGTCCTTGAAAAAATGCGCGGCGCGCCTCGGGCGTGCGTAGAAGCGTACTCTGCCCTCCTTTATGGGCGCCCGCGCGCGCCGGCTAGGTTCCCACTCTTGAGTCGATCTCGCCCGTGATGATCGTCTTGCCGACCGTGAATACCGGCACCGCCTCGTCGAAGCCTTTGAGGCGGCGCGTCCCCAGGGACTCGAGCGCGATCGTGCCGCTGACCGATGCGGCGGCCGCTTCGTCGATCAGGATCTGGCGATCCTCGGCGGCGGCGCAGAGCCGCGAGGCCAGGTTCGTGACGCTGCCGATGGCGGTGTAGTCGAGCCTGCCTTCGTAGCCGATGCGCCCGACCGTCGCCTCACCCCGGGCGAGCCCGACGCCAAAGCCGACCTGATAGCCGCGCCGGCGCCAGCCGACGATCAGGGCCTGGACCGCCTGCTGCATGTCGACCGCCATGCGCACAGCGCGCTCGGCCGGGTTGTCGGGGCAGCGCATGGGAGCGTTCAGCAGGAGCATCAGCCCGTCGCCCGAGAACGAGGTCAGGGTCGCCTCGTAGCGCACGATGATCGCGCCCAGCGCTTCATAATAGTCGCCGAGCACGCTCATGATCTTTTCCGGCGCGGCGGCGGCGGAAAAGGCGGTGAAGCCGCGCAGATCGCAGAACAGCACCACCACTTCGGCGCGATGTCCGGCGAGCGCCTCGTCCTGCCCCGCCTGCTCGACCAGCTCCGCCACCTGCGGCGAGAGGAAGCGCTTCAGCCGGGCGATGCGTTCCGAGCGCTCCTGCGACAGCGCAAGCTCGCCCGCCATCTGGTTGAACCGCGCCGCGAGCCGCTCCAGCTCGTCGCCCGTCGCGATATGGATGGGCTGGTCGAACCGGCCGGCGCCGATGAGTGCTGCGCCCTCTTCGAGGAGGCGGATGGGGCCCGTCATCCGCCGGGCCAGCAGCCAGGCGAGCGCGGCCGCGAAGAGCGCGCCGAGCAGCACCAGAATCGCCGTGCGCCACAGCGCCCGGCGCAGCGGCGCCAGCGCCTCCACGGTCGGCTGCTCGACGAACGCCATCCAGTCCGGGCCGGCAACCCGCGCCATGGCGGCGAGCACGGTCCGATGCCCGGCATCCGCGCCGGCGACCGCTTCATCGCCGGCGGCGAGCGACGCTTGCTGCAATCGGCGCAGCGCGGCCACCGCTGCGTCGTCCTCGCCGCGCAGCATCAGGCTGATATCCGGATGAGCGACCAGATGCCCCTCGCGGTCGAGCGCGAAGGCGTCGCCGGCGGTGCCGACATGGATGGCGGAGATCACGTCCCAGATCAGCTTCAGATTGATCACGGCGATGGTTACGCCCGCGCTCTCCCGGCTGCCGGCCACGGCGATGGTCATGTAGGGCTCGGAGCCCTTGTGCAAGGTCACGGGCCCGTACCAGACGCCCGCCGCGCGGGCCCCCAGATAGGCCGGGTCGTCGGCATGGTCGGTCCCGCTATTGACGATGTCGGGATCGGTGCGCGAGGCGTGCAGCCGCTCGATGTCCTTGCCGTCGACCAGCACGACATCGACGATCGCCGGCACCTGGCGCAGCAGGCGCAGCACGTCGTAGCGATGGCGCTCGTCCGAGCCCTCGCTCCACGGAAGCTGCACCGTCCATTCGAGCTGATCGCGGATGTCGTCGAGGAAGGCCTGGATCTTGCCGGCCGCCGCATTGGCCTCGGTTCTGAGCCGCTGGCTGATGTTGGTCCGCTCGTCGCGATAGCCGAACCAGGCCTCGATCGCGCCGCTCGCCAGCAGCGGCACGACGACGGCGATGAACAGCGCAAGGAAGTATTTTTGGAACAGCGGTCGTCTCGGCCGGTCAGCGCCGGCCGGCGGTTCAGCGCTCATTCGATCACGTCGTCGGCGCGGAGCTGGGCGGACTCCGAAATCGTGATGCCCAGGGCCTTCGCGGTCTTGAGATTGACGGCGTACTGGAACCGCGTCGGCAGCTCCAGCGGCAGATCGGCGGGCTTGGCGCCGTGCAGGATGCGGTCGGCGAGGCCGGCGGCGCGATCCATGATATCGCTCATGTTCGGCCCGTAAGCCATCAGGCCGCCGTCATGGGCGAGTGAATCGTATTCGAAAATGCTCGGCAAATGGTGCGCGGCGGCAAAATCGATGACGCGCTTGCGGTTGAGGTTGGTGAGGACGTCGGTGACCATCAGGATGGCGTCCGGCGGCGTCTTCGTCATCTCCGTGAAGGCGGTATCGAAATCATCGGGCGCATGCACGCCCAACGGCACGATGACCATGCCGAGCTTCGCCGCTTCCTCCTCCGCCGCGCGGTAGCGCAAGGTCATGCCGAGATCATCGGCGTTCCACAGCACCGCGACCGAATGCACGCCGGGCACGGCCTCCTTCAGGAGCTGCAGTCGCTTGGCGGAAAGCTCCGTCGCGATCTCCGAGACGCCGGTGATGGTGCCGCCCGGCCGTGCCAGGCTGTCGACGAGATGGGTGGCCACCGGGTCGCCCGACAGCGTGACGACGATCGGAATGCCGCCGGCATGCTCCTTGGCGGCGATCGCCGCCGGATAGCTCACGGTGATGATCACATCGACGTGGCTCGCCACCAATTCCTCGACGAGCGCCGGCAACAGGTCGATTTTGCCTTGCGCCGCCCGGGGCTCGAAGGCGATGGTCTTGTCGGGCACGTAGCCGCGCCGCACGAAGTCCCGGACCAGCTCCGGGCCGAGGAGTCCGACGCCCGGCGGCCCGGAGGTGAGCAGGCCGACGCGATAAACCTTCGGCGCGTCTTGAGCGGTGGCCTCGCCCTGCGCCAGCCAGCACGCGGCGACCATCGCCGCCGCTGAAAAGATCGACCGGCCAATTCTCATCATTCGGCCTCCCGGACGGCACCGATATTTCCCCGATGACCGGGGCTGCCACGCCATGGTGAGTCCATTCGCCCTTGACCGACATGCAGAGAATTCGGCACGTCCCGCCGGCAACCCGGCGAATACGGTACAGGACGCGGTCCGCTTCTGGAAAGGGGCGGCGATGTCGGGTTCTGGATTGACCGGCGGCGTCCGGCTCGAGGGTCTTGCCTGTGAACGCGCGCCATGATCGGGATGCCGCACCCGGTGCCTATGCCCGCCGCGGCGCACCTCCCCTCACACCCGCTTTCCGCTCTCGCGATCGAAGAGATGCAGCCGCCGTGGATCGACCGCCAACGGCATTCGCTCGCCGGGCTTGGCGCGCTCGGTGCCGGGAAGCCGCGCCTGGAGCAGCGTCCCGTCGCCGAGCCTTCCGTGGACGATGGTGTCGGCGCCGAGCATCTCGGCAAGCTCGACCGTGACGGTGAGCGCCGCCGCGCCGCCGGCGGCGAGATGCTCGGGGCGGACGCCGAGGGTCAGCGCGCGGCCGGGAGCGAGCGCGCCGCTGTCCGCGAGGCGCGGCAGGCGCGTGCCGTCGGCGAGCGCCACGCCGTCGCCGGTCGCCACCACCGGCAGGAAGTTCATCGCCGGCGAGCCGATGAATCCGCCAACGAAGACGGTCGCGGGCCGCTCATAAAGCTCGAGCGGCGCGCCCACCTGCTCGGCGCGCCCCGCATGCATGACGATGAGCCGGTCGGCCAGCGTCATCGCCTCCACCTGGTCGTGGGTCACGTAGATCGCGGTGGTGGCGAGCGATTGCTGGAGGCGCCGGATCTCGACGCGCATCTGCACGCGGAGCTGGGCGTCGAGGTTGGAGAGCGGCTCGTCGAACAGGAAGACCTGCGGCTCGCGCACGATGGCGCGGCCCATGGCGACGCGCTGGCGCTGGCCGCCGGAGAGCTGGCGCGGCTTGCGGTCGAGCAGCGCTTCCAGATGCAGGATGCCGGCGGCGCGCCGCACCCGCGCCTCGATCTCGGCGCGCGCGAGCCCGCGGATGCGCAGCCCATAGGCCATGTTGTCGCGCACCGTCATGTGCGGATAGAGCGCGTAGTTCTGGAACACCATGGCGATGTCGCGGTCCTTGGGCTCGATGGCGTTCACCACTTTGCCGGCAATCGCGATCTCGCCTGCGGTGACGTCCTCGAGCCCCGCCACCATGCGCAGCAGGGTCGACTTGCCGCAGCCCGAGGGGCCGACCACGACGATCAGCTCGCCGTCGGCGATGTCGCAGGAGACGTCGTGGATCACCTCGACGGCGCCGTAGGATTTGCGCAAAGCCCGGAGCGAGACCTCGGCCATCACTTCTCGCTTTCGATGAGGCCCTTGACGAACCAGCGCTGCATCAGCACCACCACCAGCGCCGGCGGCAGCATGGCGAGGATGGCGGTGGCCATGACGATGTCCCAATCGGTGCGGCCGTCGCCGGTGCCGATCATGCGGGTGAGCCCGATGACGATGGTGGTCATCGGCGCGCTGTCGGTGACGATGAGCGGCCAGAGGAACTGGTTCCAGCCATAGATGAAGAGAATGACGAAGAGCGCCGCGAGGTTGGTGCGCGACAGCGGGATCACGGTGTCGAGGAGGAAGCGCAGCGGGCCGGCGCCGTCGATCTTGGCCGCCTCCACCAGCTCGTCGGGGATGGTGAGGAAGAACTGGCGGAAGAGCAGCGTCGCGGTGGCCGAGGCGATCAGCGGGACGGTGAGGCCGGCGAAGCTGTCGATCATGCCGAGATCGGCCACCACCTTGTAGGTCGGCACGATGCGCACCTCCACCGGCAGCATCAAGGTGACGAAGATCATCCAGAAGACCGCCATGCGCAGCGGAAAGCGGAAGAACACCACGGCATAGGCCGAGAGCAGCGAGATCGCGATCTTGCCCAAGGCGATGATGAGGGCCATCACCAGGCTGTTCCACAGCATGCGCGCCACCGACACGCCGCTGGTGGCGGCGACGCCGCTGACCAGCGCGTCGCGGTAGTTCTGGAAGAGATGCGCGCCCGGCAGCAGCGGCATGCCGGCGAGGATGTCCTGCGGCGTCAGGCTCGAGGCGACGAAGGTGATGTAGATCGGGAAGGCGATGATGGCGATGCCGGCCCAGAGCACGAGATGCGGCAGCCAGTCGAGCGAGGCGGGGCGGGCGCGCATCAGTAGTGCACCCGGCGCTCGACATAGCGGAATTGCAGCGCGGTGAGCGCCACCACGATCGCCATCAGGATCACCGATTGCGCCGCCGAGGCGTTGAGATCCTGCGCCTCCCAGCCGTCGTAATAGACCTTGTAGACCAGGATCTCCGTCGCCTTGCCGGGCCCGCCGCGGGTGACGCTGCGGATGACGGCGAAGGTGTCGAAGAAGGCGTAGACGATGTCGACGACGATGAGGAAGAAGGCGGTTGGCGACAGCAGCGGAAAGACGATCGTCCAGAATCGCCTTCGGGCGTTGGCGCCGTCGATCGCCGCCGCCTCGAGCAGCGATTTCGGGATCGATTGCAGCCCCGCCAGGAAGAACAGGAAATTATAGCTGATCTGCTTCCAGGCCGAGGCGATGACGACCAGCGCCATCGCCTGCGCGCCGTTGAGGAAATAGTTCCACTCGACGCCGAGAGCCGTGAGCGCGAGGCCGAGCAGCCCGACATTGGGATAGAACAGGAAGAGCCAGAGCACGCCCGCCACCGCCGGCGCCACCGCATAGGGCAGCAGCAGCACCGTCTTGTAGGCGGCGGCCGCCTTGACGACGCGGTCGGCCATCACCGCCAGCAACAGCGAGGGCGCCAGCACCAGCGCGGTGACGGCGACGGAGAACACGAGGGTGCGGAGGATGGCGTCGGCATAATCGGGATCGGCCAGCACCGCGGCGAAATTGTCCAATCCGACGAAGCGCGAGGAGAGGCCGAAAGGGTCCTCGCGATGGAGCGACTGCCAGAAGGCCTGCCCCGCCGGCCAGAAGAAGAAGACCAGCGTCACCGCAAGCTGCGGCGCCACCAGCAGGCAGGGCAGCAAGGTGCCGCGGAAGATGACGCGCCGCTGCATCTTCCCGCGCCCTTCGCGCTATTTCGTCGCCGCTTCGAACTGGCTCAGGACGGCGTTGCCGCGCTTCACCGCGTTGTCGAGCGCCTGCTGCGCGCTCTCCTTGCCGGCGAACGCGCCCTCGAGCTCCTCGGCGATGACGTCGCGGATCTGCACGAGATTGCCGAAGCGCAAGCCGCGCGAGTTCTCGGTCGGCGGCTTCGCCGTCATCTGGAGGATCGGCAGCTCGGTGCCGGGATGCTCCTTGTAGAAGCCGCCGTCGCGCGCCGCCTCGTAGGCCGCCTGGGTGATCGGCAGATAGCCCGTCGCCTCGTGAAAGCGCACCTGCTGCGGCGTCTGGGAGAGAAAGGTGAGGAACCGCGCGACGCCCTTGTACTCGTCCGGCTTCTTGCCCGCCATCACCCAGAGGCTGGCGCCGCCGATGATCGAGTTCTGCGGCGCGCCCTTGACGTCGGGATAATAGGGCAGCTCGCCGACGCCGAAGGGGAATTTGGCGCCGGCCTTGGCGAGGCCGAAGAAGCCCGAGGAGTTGAGCGTCATGCCGCATTCGCCGCTGACGAATTTCTGGTCGGGCTCGATGGTGCGGCCGCCATAGTCGAAGGTCTTGTCCTGCTGCGCCTCGGCGAGGTTGGCGATGTGGCGCGCCAGGACCGGATTGTTGAAGTCGAGCACGGTGTCGGCGCCGTCCATGCCGTTCGCCTTGGTGCCGAGCGGCAGGTTGTGCCAGGCGCTGAACTGCTCCACCTGGATCCACGAGATCCAGGAGCTGGTGAAGCCGCAGGCATAGCCGGCGGCGCGGATCTTCCGGGCATCGGCGAAGAGCTCGGGCCAAGTCTTGGGCGGCACCGCGGGATCGAGCCCGGCCTTGGCGAAGGCGTCCTTGTTGTAATAGAGGATCGCCGTCGAGCTGTTGAAGGGCAGCGACAGCATCTTGCCGTCGCTGGTGCTGTAATAGCCGGCGATCGCCGGCAGATAGAGGTGGGGATCGAAGGGCTCGCCGGCTTCCGCCATGAGCTGGAAGACCGGCTTCACCGCGCCCTTTGCCGCCATCATCGTCGCCGTGCCGACTTCGAAGATCTGCACGATCGCCGGCGGATTGCCGGCGCGGAAGGCGGCGATCGCCGCCTGCATGGTGTCGGCGTAGCCGCCCTTGTAGACCGGCACGACCTTGTAATCGCTTTGCGCCCGGTTGAACTCCCCGGCCATCTCGTTGACCAGCTCGCCATTGACGCTGGTCATGGCGTGCCACCATTGAATCTCGATGGGCGCGCCTTCGGCGAAGCACGCCGGCGTCGCGGCAAGCGCCAGCGCGGCGGCTGCCAGAAAAATCCTTGACACGCGCATGTCCGATCCTCCCCCAACTCGCGCCGCGGCGGCGCTGATCCTTCTAAGGCGCGGAACTTTGCCGAACGGCGACGGTCTTATGAAGCCGGAATGACGCCCGGAATTCATCGAGATTACCCTTTGCCGAGGCCGTTTTGTTAAACCGATTGGCCACTTGCGGGAAATGCGAGGGACAGGGTATTTACGAAGTCGTGAAGACCGCAATGCCCTTTCGCACGACCCTCCCGCGGGAGCTGAAGCACCAAGCCGGCAACGTCCCGGTGCGGGTGCGGGTAAGCCGGCGCGCCCAGCGCCTGGCGCTCAAGATCGACGCCGTCGGCGATGCGGTGGAGCTGGTCCTGCCGCCGCGCACGTCTCTCCCGCGGGCATTGAATTTTCTCGAATCCAATCGCGATTGGGTTGAGCGCCGCCTGGCGGCGCTGCCGCCGCGCCTCACTTTTGCCGATGGCGAGCGGGTGCCGGTGCTGGGGGTGCCGCATCGCATCCGCCACGTGGCGCGGTCGAGCGAGCACGGCCCGGTCTGGATCGAGGCGGGCGAAATTCGCATCAGCGGCGACAAGGCGCATATCGCGCGCCGCCTGCGCGATTTCCTCAAGGAGCGCGCCCGCCAGGAGGTCGGCCGCCGCGCCCGCCGGCTCGCGCTTCAGCTCGGCCGGACGGTGGGGCGGGTCAGCGTGCGCGATACCACGACGCGCTGGGGGAGCTGCTCGGCCAACGGCAACATGGCCTTCTCCTGGCGGCTGGTCATGGCGCCCGAGGCGGTGCTGCACTATGTCGTGGCGCATGAGGTGGCGCATCTCATCGAGATGAATCACGGGCCGCGTTTCTGGAAGCTGGTCGACAAGCTCGTCCCGCAGGTCGAGCGCCAGCGCGCCTGGCTCAACGACAACCGCGCCTGGCTGCTGCGCATCGGCTGAGAGCGGCGGCAGCGGCTCAGGCGGCAAGCGCCGGGCCGGGGGGCGGGACGGCCAGGCCGCCGCGTCGCGCCAGCCACAGCAACAGGCCGAGCCCGGGCAGGCAGGCGGCGGTGGCGATCAGGAAGAACTCGGTCCAGCCGAGTTGATCGGCGATCCAACCGCCGGAAGAAGCGAGCACGATGCGCGCCACGGAGGCGAGCGCCGAGAGCAGCGCGTATTGCGTCGCCGTGAAGGCAAGGCTGCACAGCCCGGAGAGATAGGCGACGAAAGCGGCCGAGCCGATGCCGCCGGTCACGTTCTCGGCGGCAATGGTCAGCGCCAGCACGACCGGATCGTGCCCGACGCGATATTGCAGGATGTACATCAGCACCGACAGCATCTGCACCACGCCGCCGACGAGGAGCGCGCGCATGACGCCGACGCGCGCCACCAGCAGCCCGCCGAGGAACACGCCCGCCATCGCGGCCGCCATGCCGAACACTTTGGTGATGCTGGCGATCTCGGCGTTGCTGAAGCCCAGCGTGACGTAGAGCGGCCCCGCCATGCTGGCGGCGATGGCGTCGCCGAGCTTGAACAGCACGACGAAGACGAGAATGGCGAGCCAGCCGCGATGCCGCGTGAAATCGATGAAAGGCTCGATCACCGAGGTCTCGAACCAGTCGCCGGGCGGCGGCGGCGCCTCGGGCGGCTCGCGGGTCATCAGCACCGTGGCGAAACCGACCAGCAGAGAGGCCGCCATGACGGCATAGGCCGCCCGCCAGCCGAACGCGCTCAAATAGAGCGCGCCGGCCGTGGACGCTATGATGCCGATGCGGTATCCGATCTGCGTCGCCGCCGCGCCCGCGCCCTGCTCCTCGGCCGCGAGCAGCTCCACGCGATAGGCGTCGATGACGATGTCCTGGCTTGCCGACAGGAAGGCGACGAGCACCGCGACGATGGCGACCCACGCGCGCGCGGCGCGCGGATCGGTGAAGCCCAAACCCAGGATGGCCAGCGCCAGCAGCGTCTGGATGAGGAGCGCCCAGCTCCGCCGCCGCCCGAGACGCCGCGTCAGCAGCGGCAGCGCGACGCGGTCGAGCGCCGGCGACCACAGGAATTTGAAAATGTAGGCGAGGCCCACCAGCGAGAAGAGGCCGATGTCGGTGAGCGAGACCCCTTCGGTCCTGAGCCAGATCGACAGCGTCGACCCGGTAAGCGCATAGGGCAGCCCGCTCGAGAAGCCCATGCACAGGATCGCCAGCATGCGCCGATCGCGATAGACGGCGAGCGCCTCACGCCAGGAGGTCATGGGCCGGCACCGGCTGCCGCGGCTCCGCGACCGGCCTCACCTCACCCCGATCCTCTCCGTCCCCCGTGGAGCGGAGAGGCAGGGTGAGGTGGGGCGAACGCGGCGTTTCAGGCACTTCCGAGCGGGGCGCTACTTGTCCGCGTCGGCCGCGACTTGCAGGCGGATGATGCTGTCGGGATCCTCGACCGCGCCGTTGTCGCCCTCATCGCCTTTCTTGATCGCGTCGATGTGCTCCATCCCCGACACCACCTGGCCCCAGACGGTGTACTTGCCGTCGAGAAAGGGCGCCGGCGCGAAGCAGATGAAGAACTGGCTGTCGGCGCTGTCGGGGCTCTGCGCGCGCGCCATCGAGCAGGTGCCGCGCAGGTGCTTGCCCGCGTTGAACTCGGCCTTGAGCTTCCGGCCGGAGCCGCCGGTGCCGTCGCCGCGGGGATCGCCGGTCTGCGCCATGAAGCCGTCGATGACGCGGTGGAAGACGATGCCGTCATAGAAGCCTTCGCGCGCCAGCTCCTTGATGCGCGCGACGTGGCCGGGCGCGAGATCGGGCCTGAGCTCGATGACGACGCGACCCGCCGGCACGTCGAGATAGAGCGTATTCTCGAGATCCGCCGCGCTCATGGGGCACCTCCAACAAGGGACGGGCGGGTTATCCCACGCCGGCCCGGCGACGGCAAGCCGCGCTCAGTTCTTTTCTGCTTGTCGGCGTCGGCGGCGACTTGCATGCGCAGGATGCGGTCGGGATTGGCGACCGCGCCGCCGCGGGCGGGGTCGCCCTTCTTGATCGCGTCGACCGCCTCCATCCCCGAGGCCACCTGGCCGAAGATGGTGTATTTGCCGTCGAGAAAGGGCGAGGCTTTGAAGCAGATGAAGAACTGGCTGTCGCCGCTGTCGGGATCGTTGGCGCGGGCAAGGCCCACCGTGCCGCGCAGGAAATGCGCCTGGCTGAACTCGGCCTTGACGGTCCGCCCGGAACCGCCGGCGCCGGTGCCCAAGGGGTCGCCCGTTTGCGCCATGAAGCCGTCGATGACGCGATGGAAGGTCAGCCCGTCATAGAAGCCGCGCCGCGTCAGCTCCTTGACGTGCGCCACGGTCAGGGGCGCGAGGTCGGGCTCGAGCTCGATGACGACGCGGCCGGCCGGCACGTCCATATAGAGCGTGTTCTCGGGATCGGCGGCGCGCGCCGGCGCGAGCGCCAGCAGCAGAAGACCGGCGACAAGGGCAGAAGCTGAAAAACGCATCGATGCGGTCCGCCTAGCGGTGAGCGAGGCGGCGACGATAGCGGAGAAGGCGGAGGCTGTCAGCCAGGCAGTTATCAGTTATCAGTCGTCAGTTCTCAGTCCGTCGGGCAACTGACAACTGACGACTGATAACTGATAACTGATAACCGCCTATCCCGCTTGCGCGGCGCGCGCCTGGCGCTTGCGCTCGTTGGGATCGAGGAAGCGCTTGCGCAGGCGGATCGAGCGCGGCGTCACCTCGACGAGCTCGTCATCGGCGATATAGGCGATCGCCTGCTCCAGCGTCATCAGGATCGGCGGCGTCAGCCGCACCGCCTCGTCCTTGGCGGTGGTGCGGATGTTGGTGAGCTGCTTGCCCTTCAGTGGGTTGACGTCGAGATCGTTGTCGCGGGTATGGGCGCCGATGATCATGCCCTGATAGACCTGGGTCCCGGGCTCGATGAACATCGGACCGCGATCTTCAAGGTTCCACAGCGCGTAGGCCACCGCCACGCCGTCGCCGGTCGAGACCAGCACGCCGTTGCGCCGGCCCTCGATCGGGCCTTTCCACGGCTCATAGCCGTGGAAGAGCCGGCTCATGACGCCGGTGCCGCGCGTGTCGGTGAGGAACTCGCCCTGATAGCCGATGAGGCCGCGCGTCGGCGCGTGGAAAGTAAGGCGCTGCTTGCCGCCGCCCGAGGGGCGCAGATCGACCATCTCGGCCTTGCGCAGCGCCATCTTCTCGACGACGATGCCGGCGAACTCCTCATCGACGTCGATCAGCACTTCCTCGACCGGTTCGAGGCGCCGGCCGCTGGCGGCATCGGTCTTGAAGAGCACGCGCGGGCGCGAGATGGCAAGCTCGAAGCCCTCGCGCCGCATGGTCTCGATGAGCACGCCGAGCTGCAGCTCGCCGCGGCCGGCGACCTCGACCGCGTCCTTGTCCTCGGTCTCGCGCACCTTGATGGCGACGTTGCCTTCGGCCTCGCGGCGCAGGCGCTCGACGATCACGCGCGAGGTGACCTTGCCGCCCTCGCGTCCGGCGATCGGGCTGTCATTGACCGAGAAGGTCATGGCCAAGGTCGGCGGATCGACCGGCGTCGAGGGCAGCGGCGCCGTCACCTCGGGCGCGCAGAGCGTGTCGGCGACCGTGGTCTCGGCGAGGCCGGCGATGGCGATGATGTCGCCGGCGCGCGCCTCCTCGATCGGCCTTCGCTCCAGCCCGCGGAAGGCGAGCAGCTTGGTGAGCCGCGCCTGCTCGATGAGCTTGCCGTCGCGCGACAAGGCCTTGACCGGCATGTTCATGCGCGCGACGCCGCTATGGATGAGGCCGGTCAGCACGCGGCCGAGATAAGGATCGCTCTCCAGCGTCGTCACCAGCATGGCGAAGGGCCGGTCGGGATCGGCGGCCGGCGCCGGCACGTGGCGGATGATGAGATCGAAGAGCGCGCTGAGGTCCCGGCGCGGCGCGTCGAGGTCGGCCACCGCCCAGCCGGCGCGGCCTGAGGCGTAGAGGGTGGGGAAGTCGAGCTGCTCGTCGCTCGCCTCGAGCGCGGCGAAGAGGTCGAAGATCTCGTCATGCACCTGATGCACGCGCGCGTCGGGGCGGTCGACCTTGTTGATGACGACGATCGGCCGCAGGCCTTGGCGCAGCGCCTTGGAGACGACGAATTTGGTCTGCGGCATCGGCCCTTCGGCGGCGTCCACCAGCACGACGACGCCGTCGACCATGCTCAGGATGCGCTCGACCTCGCCGCCGAAATCGGCATGGCCGGGCGTGTCGACGATGTTGATGCGCGTGCCGTGCCACAGCACCGAGGTGCATTTGGCGAGGATGGTGATGCCGCGCTCGCGCTC
>Ga0187781_10000022_pt1 | contig 109340 bp, 99 predicted proteins | sample 0715_SJ02_MP02_2_FD_132447 | JGI IMG/M metagenome (GOLD analysis project Ga0187781, IMG submission 132447) | Tropical peat soil microbial communities from peatlands in Department of Meta, Colombia - 0715_SJ02_MP02_20_MG | ecosystem: Environmental > Terrestrial > Soil > Wetlands > Peat | place...
CGAATCGCAAACCAGGTTCTCTGCGAGAACGAAATGGCGCTTCTTTTCGCGTCGGGGGAGAAGTGTTGCTTGACATCGCCCATCGTCGTTAGAGACGGAATGACAAAACTGACTTAATCAGGCTTTCCCTAAGACGCGAGAAATGGGGCACCCTTCAGCCAGTGCAGGTGATCTCTATTCCGGCACGCGAGAGATGGGGCGGCCTGGGCCGCCCTTCGTGACTGCGTGGTGCGTTCCGACTTCTGCTGTGTTCCCTCTCAAAATCGATGCGTCTCCACTACGGGAGAATCTCCGTCGGCGGGCTTGGCGTCGTCGGCATGAATTTTGCCGTCATCCTCGGCATAAAACGAGCGGTGCTGGGCGTCCATATTCTTTGGGGTCAGGGTCAGGACGTAGCTGTCTTTCGTTGCTTTGTAGCCGACCGTGTAGTCCCCGCGGTCGGGATTCACCATGCGCTGGGTGAAGGTTCCGGAGTGAACCAGTTGCGCGAGCGTGGCGGCGTAGTGACCATAGTGCTTGTTGAAGCCGACTTCGGCGCGCATGACGACGCGCATGTAGGCGAGGGCGGCGAATTCGGAATCGGAACGCGCGGGATCGCTTTTGTATTTGGGCGTGTAGGCGGGCGCGGGTGGTGTCGGCGCCGGTTCAGCGGCTGGCGCGGGTTGAGGCGGTGGTGCAGGTTCGGTTTGTTGCGCCAGCAACGGCACTGCGAAAGCGAAGATGGAAGAGATGATCAGAACGAATGATTTCATTCCTGTCTCCGAACAGATCGCGATCTGGTTTCCCTGCGAGGTCTTAAAACCCCGTGACTCCTCAATTCCAGAGCCAGTTTCCATGTTACTCCCGTAATTTCCCTTCGGTCACCTTCTCTTTGCATACCAAGGGATTATTACTATGCTGATAGACAGAATCTACGCCCTATAGGGAAAACTATGAAAGCAGCCGTCGCTAGAAAACCCGTGATCCGCATCGCCGTGGTGGAGAGTGATCCGCTGCGATTTGTTGGCTTCCGCGCGCTGTTCGACTCCGAGCCGGAGTTCGAACTGATTTCGGCAGCGTTGCCCGAGATCAACACGCTGCAGAACGTTGATCTTATCCTTTTGGGCAACCGCTCCGGGCAAAATTTGTTTGACGTGATGGCCAGCCTGAAAGCGACACGGCCGGATTTGCGCATCATCGTGACCGGGTCCGGCATTGACGAAGAGACCATCCTCAAGGCGATTGCCTCCGGGGCCAAGGGATATGTGGACGAAGCCGCCCCGCCGGCGGAGTTTGCACAGGCGATCCGCGTGGTGAACCAAGGATCGGTATGGGCGCCGCGGCGCGTGCTCTCCATGTTCATCGAGCGAGTGTCGTCCTCGCCAGGGCGGATTTTCCCGGCAGGCCGCGTGAGCTTTACCGACCGCGAGAAAGAAGTTCTGGAAATGCTGGTGGCAGGACGGTCGAACAAAGAAATCGGCGGCCAGTTAGGCATCGAGGAGCGCACGGTCAAGGCGCATGTGGCGAAGTTGATGCGCAAGGTGGGTGTGCAGAACCGCATTGCGCTGTCGGTGCACGCGATCACGCATTCGCTGGTGACGACGAAATAGCGAGCTACGAACTGGGAGCTCTGAGTTGCGAGCTGGTTCACTGGAGCAGTCCGAACCGAAAGGCTCGTATCTCAGGGCTCAAAGCTCATCGCTCGCGATCAAAGCTCGTAACTTCCCGCCACTTACCTTCGTAATCTTGTGGCCTTTCTGCGTCCGCACCATACTCAGACTACCTACCACAGAACCTGGGAGACGGGGTTGAGAGTGGCGATTAGGGTCACTGCTCTCAGCCCCGCATTTTTTTGTCTTAGTCCCGAGCTCTCAGTCCTGAGCCGAGAACAAGCGCCGGAAGCGCATCAAAGAGTGTAATCGCGGCGTTACGCCATTTACCTGGCCCCGGTGTAACATACCTTCAGGTTGTGGTGCTCGGCTGAAAGAGAGGTGGGCCGATGAACACTCCTCGGGCGCTCTCCAAGACCTTGGTGGCGCTGGTGCTCGCACTGGCTGGGTGCGTGTCATGCAACCTCACGAATCCGCCTCCTCCGCCTCCGAATGGCGGCCCTGAGTTCCTGTACAGTGCGCCTCTTAGCGACCTCTCAAACACTTCTCTGGCAGCTAAAATCGATCCCAGTACAGGAGGGTTTAGTTCTGTCTTTGTCAACGTGGTGCCGTTCTTCTGCAGCGGCGGCGTCGCCGCTGTAGACGGTCAGTTCCTCTATATGTCTCTTCCGACGACGACTTGTGGTAGCGGTGGCTTGATTATTGGCTACTCCATCGACCCAACCTCCGGTCGGCCGACCCCACTCGCGGGGTCACCCTTCTCGGTGGGACTTGGTATTTCTCCTGCGGGCATGGCCATGGTACCGAGCAGTTACCTGCTCTATGTAGCGGATGCAGGCACGATCGACGCGTTCACCGTAGAACCCACAGCAGGTGTTTTGGCGCCCATCTCCGGTTCTCCGTTCGCATCGGGAGATAATCTTCAGTTGGTGGTCGATCCCTCGGGCAGGTTTCTATACGCCTCCGATGACGGCGTGCCCGACGGTGTTTTTGCCTTCGCAATCGATTCCGGCGGCGCACTGACTCCGGTACCAGGTTCGCCCTTCCAAATCCCGGGTCAAAGCGGCAACAGCCAGCCTTACGGCATTGTGGACACGGGCAAATTCGTCTATACCGCTCTCTACGCCACCAATCAGATAGCGGCGTTCTCCATCGATAGCGCGACTGGTGCCCTCACATCTGTACCGGGCTCCCCTTTCCCAACCGGAGCCAACCCAGTCGTGCTTGCGTTGGCGAACAACTTCCTCTATGGCGTGAATGGGCAAGACGGTAGTATTTCCGGCTACACAATCAACCCGGCCACTGGCGGGCTCACACCCATCCCCGGTTCCCCTTTCATTTCGGATAGCGCAACCATCGCGGCTGATCTTTCGGGAAAATATCTATACGTCAGCACAAGTGTGGGCATTGAGAGCCTCAACATCAATCCGACTACTGGCGCGCTTACTCTGGGAGAAGCAGGCGTTTCCAATGATGGGGGCCTGTGGCTGACAGTGGCGCAATTGCCTTCGACGCCGGCACAGAAGGTTGACGCGATGGACGAGACGATGTCCTCGCGGCGATAAGCTTATCCTCGTACCGCTTCTTGTGGCGCTTAGTTGGCGAAATCCGACCCGTCCGCACAAACTGCATTTACAATCGCACTACCCGGATCCCAGGAAGTGATGAGGACCCATGAGAAGGCTCCCGGTGTTGCTCCAGCCGCTGGAGCGGCGATTTCCGTCAAGGAGTGATTGGGGGAATGCTTCCCCCAATTGGCCCGCTGACGCGGCTAGGTGATTACGCTTCATCTCTACTAGTTTTCGGATGCAGTCTCGGCCGGATAGTTGAAGAAGAGCTGATTGCCGTCGGGATCATCGACCACCAGAAGCCGGTAGCCCCACGAACCCTCCTTGACTGTAACATCCTTGGCCTCGAGTTCGGCGCGCAGCGCGTCCACCCCGGCGGCCGCGGCCTCGCGCGTCGCCGGCTCGACATTCAAGGAGATGAACATCAGCGCCTTGCCAATCTTCTCCGGCCACATGTCGGTCAGGATAAGCGCGCAGCCCTGCCGATCAACCTGTGCGACGCGCGCTCTGCCGTCCTCGTCGTTGCGCCAGGGGCTGGTGAAACCGAGCCGGTCAATGTAAAAGCGGAGCGAGGCCTCAACGTCGGTCACGTGTAGGACGGGGCGCGCGAACCAGTCTGTCATAGGCGGTATATCCTAGAAATGAAGCATATGTCTCGCAAGTATCGCACAGGGCTGTCCGCTGTTGAGAAGAGGCATTCTCGCTGATGAGTCCGGTTATGCGACCGATGGTTTCGTCCGGACGGCTCATAGCTCATCGCTCCACGCTCCAAGCTCGGGACGACCTCGCACTTGCCAGCGCCCGCGCACCGTCCTACCTTTTGACAAATGCGAAGGCGTTTCCGGTGTATAGTAGTGCCCCCAGGACACCAAGCCAAAACGCCGTCTAGGGAATCGCCTGCACCAGCGGTTCAGCTGGCGGAATTTGCCGGGGGATTCAAAAGTCGATAAGGATCTGGACTTATGACGTTACAGAGATGGGCACTGACCGTCGGATTCACGTTCCTGACAATTGGTGTCGGCGCGCAAGAAACTCCCCCACCTTAACAGGCCTCGGTGGATGCTACCCTCCCGCTAGCTTCATCCCGATACGACAAGCTAATGAGCAAGGCTTGAAGCATGTATAACGCATCGTGGATTGCTTCGGCTTCATCGCACGGGACCGATCCTCCCACCAACAGTTCGCGTAGGCGCTCTGACAGCTTTTCTCTGGCCTTCTGAATTAGCCCTGGAATCTGTCCATAATCCTTTTCCAGAATGGCGGCCATATAGGCTTGTTTCCAGTCGGTGTTGTTGGGTGCGAAAAAGATGCGTGAAGACATAGAAAACCTCTTACAAATCCGATACTCGTGCGGATGGAACCTACCTTACGGACCCAACCCATCTCGGTGAGATGAAGTACCCCACTACGATGAATGACGCAAACCTAACATCACACATCCGGCGTGGCCAGCGTCAAAGAGCGACATGTTTTTGGACCAAAGTTGCGAAAGAAATCGGAGTGACTTGTACGGAGTTGCTTCGTGGTTGAAAGAAATTCGACTATCGGGACTTGACTGCAGGGCCCGCCCGGAGAAAACTTTTCTTGCCGTCCTCCCAGCCTGCGGCCGGCGCGAATCCAAGCCTGTACCGCACCGATTCATTTACAATCGAAATACCCAGATCTCAAGAAGTTGTGGTGAGGAACCATGAAAAGGCTCAGGCTGTTAACTCTAAGCATGTCGCTCGCCTTATTGTCATCCGCTGCAGGTTTTGCCGCCGACGATCAAGAAAAAGAGTCGAAAGCCGCCGATCGTGTGCAAGCAGCCGCGGACGTTCTGAATGAGATTCAAGGTGCCCCCGACAAGGGCATTCCGCAAGGAATTCTCGGCTCGTCGGAGTGCGTGGCCGTGGTGCCGTCCTTGCTGAAGGGCGGGTTTATTTTCGGCGCCAAGTACGGGCGCGGGCTGGCCAGTTGCCGAACTCCGAAAGGATGGAGCGCGCCGGCGTTCTTTACCATCGGAGGAGGAAGCTTCGGGTTGCAGATCGGCGGGCAGGCGGTGGACCTGGTGCTGCTGATCATGAATAAGAACGGCGTACAGCATCTGCTTTCGAGCGAGTTCGCTCTGGGGGCGGATGCGTCGGTAGCAGCCGGTCCGGTGGGGCGCGAGGCTGAGGGCGATACCGACTGGAAGATGCGGGCTGAGGTGCTGACCTATTCGCGAGCCCGGGGCGTGTTTGCCGGAGTCACTTTGAACGGCGCCGTAGTGAAGCAGGATAAGAACTCGACACGTGAGTTTTACGGGCATATGGTAACGACAAAGGCGTCGTTGACCGGAGAGGTGGACGCGCCGTCGGCGGCCAATCCATTCCTGACCACGTTGGCGAAGTGGGCGCAGGAAGCGGCGAAGTGAAGGGTAGCGAGCCAAACGCGCGTTTGTGGCGTCGCAAAAGACGCCCTTCGACGCGCTTCGCTTGCTCAGGGCAGGCTCGCAGCGCGCGGCTCGCCCAGGGTCCTTCGACTCGGCAAAAGGCGCCTCGCTCAGGATGACAAGCGGAATCCGTCTCATGCGTAAGAGTGATTCTTGCGAGTAATACCGTCGCGCTTCCCGCATGCGTCGCCAACTCGAATACGCGGCCGCTTGGCCGTTCATCAAGGTTCTGGGCGTTCTGCCGAGGCCGCTGGCACGGGCCTTCGGCATCGGTCTGGGCCGGATTGTTTATCTCGCGCATGTGCGATTGCGCCGGGTGGGCATGCGCAACCTGGCCCTGGCATTTCCCGATAAAACTGAAGCGGAGCGGGCGCGCATTCTGCGCGGAGAGTTTACTTCGCTGGGCCGGCAACTGGCCGAGGTGTGCCAGTTTCCCAAATACACGCGCGAAAACGTTGAACGGGTCGTCGTGTATGACGGGCTCGAGAACTACGAGCGGGCATACGCTCGAAACAAGGGGGTTTTGTTCCTGACTGCGCACTTCGGCGGGTGGGAGCTTTCCGCTTTTGCGCATTCGCTCCACGGGCACTGGCTGCACATCGTGATGCGGCCGATGGACAATTCTTATCTGAATCGGTTGATCGAGCGCTACCGCACCATGCACGGCAACAAGACGGTGGGAAAAGATGATTTCGTGCGCGGGCTGCTGGCCGCGATGAAGGCCGGCGAAACCGTGGGCATATTGATGGACACGAATATGACTCCGCCGCAGGGAGTATTCGTGGATTTCTTTGGGATTCCCGCATGCACCGCCAGCGGGCTGGCGCGCATTGCGTTGCGCACCGATGCGGCTGTGGTTCCGGGTTTCACGATCTGGGATCAGGCACTGGGCAAATACCGGCTGCGGTTCGATCCGGCGGTGGAGTTGGTGCGCACGGGCGATCTTGAGGCCGACATCGTCGCCAACACGCAGAAGTTCACTGGAATTGTCGAGGATTACGTGCGCAAGTATCCCGATCAATGGTTGTGGGTGCACCGGAGGTGGAAGACACGGCCGGAGGGGCAGCCGGCGCTCTACTAACGGAAGGGCAACCCGCTGGGCGCGTAAAAGAGTGATCGTTGGTGGCGGAAATCACTTCAACCCATGTCATTTGTTGACAGCCCTTGTGCTCAAGCGCATTGGGCGGATAATAGGGGCTGAGAGGAGTACAAGCTGATGAACGCTGACCCAAACGGATTCTGCTATGGCCTTCGGTTTGGACGAATATCGGCGTTGCAGCGTTGTCTTAGCGTTTTTCTGTTCGCCATGCTGACGATTTCCGCTGCGGCGCAGTCGGTCGACAAAGAGCCGAAGAACGCGACGGAGTGGTTCCAACGTACCGACGATCAAATGAATCTGCGCATGCCCGGCTCAACTCCCTTTCACATGAAGGTGGTTTTCCATGCTTTTCCAGGCCTCGTCCTGGACAAGCAAGAATCGTCGCAGATCATCTCAGGCGATGGAACCTACGAGGAAACCTGGCTTGCGCCGAAGACGTGGCGGCGGGAGGTGACGCTGGGCAGCTATCACGCAGTTGAGGTGCAGTCCGCGACAGCGCGAAAGATGCAGGCCAGCTCAGACTATGAGCCGAGCCGCGTACTGATGCTTCTTGAAGCGCTGCTGTATCCCATTCCCCGCGACCTGTACTCGCCGTCGCTCATGGAGGGGCACCCACGGTGGAAGATTGAAAACGGCGCAGTCGGCAGCCTTTCCTATGTAAAGATCAGCCGCACCTTGGGTCCGTATGATGATGTGCATGCCTATCTTTTCCTGCCCAAAGGAGAGCTGGTCCAAAGTATTGAGATGGGTATCGTCACTAGCTGGCAGAATCCGGTGATCTTTGGAGGAAGGGTGGTTCCGCGGCCGTACAAGGGTTGGTACACGGGACCTGCTTACGGCAGACGTGACGGTTGAGCCTCCCGGCGCATTCGATGCAGCGGCCTTCGAACTTCCCGGTGAGCCGGCCGAGCCGGGGATGACCCTGCGTCCAATCCACACGTACGAGTACAGCGTCTCGCTTCCAACTAGGACGTACAGCTTCACCTCAATGGGTGACCAGAGAGCCTTTAAGGGTATCGTTCGGCAAATCCTCGACCGTCACGGCGTGACCAGGGAGGTGGAAATCCTCCACTCGCCGAATCCAGACGCTGCCGCGTCGCTTCTGCCCCTGATCAGGGGCGATAAGTTTCACCCGGCGAAGATCGATAACAGCCCCTGCGAGATCGCCCAGCCGATGAGCTTTGGGCCGCACTAGCAGGTGGTCTTCGGTTCCGAATGGAACTTACACTGCCTTGATTGCCGAAAAATCAGCGTTCAGTGTGATCCGGAAAGACGGTTACCGGTTCAACACGATTTTCGATCGGGTTCGAAAGAGACGATAGTTTGAATAAGTATGGCTCTCGCGCGCTGTCGAGCCGGCCAGGTTTGTGGTGATGACAACCTGAGTCGGCAGCCATAGAGGCGACGGCACATCGACGATGGATGTCTCGGCGAACTGAATGTCGGTGCTCAGCCGGTGAAGCGGTATTCCAGCCGGAACGGAAAGAAGCTCTGAGCGCAAGCGCTCGATCCGGAATTGTGCTGGATCGATCCAGGCCACTCCCTGCATGAAGATCTCGTAGGTCTGGCCCTCGTATCCGATTACTGCGGGGAGCAGAACCGATCCGGGCTTCTGGGCAAAGGCCACCACCTCGGTTTCGCGCCCATGCATCTTCTGTTGTCCCAAATAGCGGAATTCGAGCTGGTTGCGGTTCGTGGGATAGAAGTAGAGCCACGCGCTGGCGGAACCCTGCGAGATCGGTCCCGTGGGTTGCGGCTGCGGCAAGACTGGGCTGGCGGGAGGCAGGTCCGCCAGAGACGGCGGAGCATGGAGCGCGCCGGATTCCGCGGCTTTTTCGATGAAATCAGTTTGCAGTTTCTCACCGGTTGCGATGTCCACGCGGTACTCGTCGAATGCTACGCCTTTCGCACCCATGTGGTGTGGCAGCATGAGGAACGAATAGTTCGCGCGCGTGGTGAAACCGTTTTGCTCGGAGACGACCGCTTCATTCGAGACGAGGTTTGGCATTTTGCGGGCGATCTCAACCGTCTTGGCTCCGATTTTGTCGAGGAGCGCCCTGAGCTGCGATTGATCTTGCGCGGCCTTGAGATGGGCCAGCTCTGGGACAGCCAGCTGAATCTCAGCGATCGAGCAGGAGGCAAAGTTTGGGAACTTGATTTCCGGAAGGCTGGGCTTGGCCGTCGGCGCCGCTGGAGTCTTCCCCAGTGGTTGCGCGAGAATGTCGATCTCCTCAGCCTTGGGTGCGGACGGCGCAGGAGTCTTCCCCAGCGGTTGGACGAGAATTTCAATCTGTTCCGGCTTGGGTGCAGGTGGCGCTGCCTGATTGCTGCCATCCGGCGCCGGACTTTGCTGCGCAAGAAGTTCCCCGGGCCAAACGAGCCGAAATGAGGCCAGCGCGATTGCGGCCAGAAACCATGGTCGGCAGAACACAGAACTTCTCCTCGAAGCCCCCAAGCGTTTATTCAGATGTTACACCTCGCCGCTCGCCGCATTGGGGGGACCGACCTATTCCGATGCTGGTTCTGATTAAATCGAATCTTGTTTGTGGAGCTCCCGCTGAGTACGTCTATTCAAGGGGCAATGCCTTTCCACGAGAAGGCCGGTGTCAAGTTGGTTTCGAGAGGCTGCAGTCTATCGGTTAGAGGAGTAAACGTCCACGGTGAATCCGACAATCTTGAAGTACGCAGAGTTCCGGGTTGTCCCGACGCGAACGACGACTTGGCTTAAGTACCGCGTGTGCACCGGGTCGTTGACGGAACAGATGCGAGGTACAGCCCACACGGCGCCAGCCAGGGTCGCTATCCACAGCAGGATGGCGGCTATTCGGATGCCGATCCCGAGGCTTTCTTCGATGACAGCAGTGTGCGCGCACATATCGCCGATTCGCTGCCGCACATTGGAACAGGCAGCCACCGCCGTTCCCACGAGATAGAAGCCAAGGCCGTCTACGATCCGCAGAACATTGCGCACGGCGCAGGCCGACAAGGAACCACGTTGCGCGGTTTTTACGACTCGGATTCCTACCAGGGCCTTGCCGAGAGTGGCTCCACAAGCGGCTTCCAGCAGCCAGCCGTAAAGAAAGAGTAGGGCAGCATTCAGCGTGACAGCGATTACGAGTGAGGCTGTGGTCAGCTGCAGCTCGGTCCCGTCAAACGTGGCTAATCGCATAAAGACCCAGGCGTCCACAACGGCGAACAGGCCGAACAGAAGTGCTGTGTCCAGGACGAATGCGATGAAGCGGTCGCCTAATCTGGCGAAACGGTATTGGACAGGTTTGCGGGCTGGAGTAGGAACGGGAGTCGCGGCACCGGCGGCTCGCGCCGGCTCGATCACCCCGCACTCCTCGAGCAGGTGTTGGCTGGCGGGAATGGCTCCACCGCAGCGTTTACAGTGTTTTGCGGACGAGCTGATTTGACTGTGACAATGCGGACATTCCATATTTCGCGATAGCGGCAAACCGTCCGCTGGTTAAGGATAGCGCTGCGAGGGCTGATTCCCAGCATCACCCAAGGTCAGCGGTCAAGAGGACAATGGCCGGTTGGGGAGATTCGAAGTTGACTGGGACGAAGACGGCAGAGATCCGCGAATGGAAGTCATGCGGACGGAGGGCAGCCGGCGCTCACGGACCCCAATAATCGAACTTGAAGAGAACACCCCTAGGAATGTTGAACTTGATGCTTCCGCCGCATTCAACCGTATGGCTTCCAGGTTCGATGCGACCCGCTTGACCGATCGGATATGGCCAGACCTTACCGTCAACCTTGATCGGTCCACACTTGCCGCCGTTGTCATCCATAACGGCGAGGTAGGTGTACCCGTCTTGCGACGGAGCGGCTGAACCTCTCAACTGCCCGTGAGTACACGCGGCACAAAGAACCAGTACTGCGGCGAAGAAGGCTACGCGGATCATGTCATCGAATCTTACGCCGTCACGATCCCGTAGTTGGTGAAAAATCGCGATTACGCTCACTGGCCATTTCACTAAACTCAGATTGCCCGCCTTGCCTTCCGGTAGAATCGAATTCTTATGGATACTCCTGCGAACACTCTACCGACTGCTTTTGATCAAATCGCAGAACGGGAACGGCAATTCCTGTTGCAAACCTACAGCCGATATCCCGTCGCGCTGGCACGCGGCAAGGGCGTGTTTTTGTACGACATCGAGGGCAAACGCTATCTCGATTTCGTTGCAGGGATCGGCGTAAACGCGCTGGGGCACGCGCATCCGCGCATCGTGAAGGCGATTCGCGAGCAGGCCGCCAGGCTAATCCACATATCGAATCTCTACTACAACGAGTATCAGGGGATGCTGGCGGAAAAGCTGTGCGGGCTGGCCGGCGGATCTTCCGGAGACGGATCTGCCGGACAAAAGTTCCGAGCGTTTTTTCAGAACAGCGGAACCGAGGCCATCGAGGGCTCGATCAAGCTGGCGCGGCTGGCCGGACATCGCGCGGGCGGCGGGGCCAAGTGCCGGCTGGTGGCGCTCGAGGGTTCGTATCATGGGCGCACATTTGGCGCGCTGTCGCTGACCGGGCAGGATAAGCATCGCAAGGGATTCGAGCCGCTACTGGAAGATGTGGCATTCGTCAAGCAGAACGACATTGAAGGGCTGCGGGCGGCAGTGAACGACAACACGTGCGCGATTGTGCTGGAGCCGATTTTTGGCGAAGGCGGAATCTTCGAGTGCTCGACCGAGTTTTTGCAGGAATGCCGCACGCTGGCAGACCGTCACCGCGTGGCGCTGATTTTTGATGAAATCCAGTGCGGGCTGGGCCGCACGGGAACGATCTTTGCGTTCCAGAGTTTCGGAGTGACACCCGACATTGTGGCGATTGCCAAGCCGCTGGCGGCGGGGTTGCCTTTGGGAGCGTTCATCGCGAAGGAAGAGTTCGCGTCAGCGATTTCGCCGGGACAGCATGGCACCACGTTCGGCGGCGGACCGCTGGCGTGCCGCGTCGCGCTGGAGTTTCTGGCGATCGTGGAGGAAGAGAAGCTCCTGGAGAATGTCAAAAAAGTGGGCGCGTATCTGCGTGAGGAGCTTCTGGGGTTGGTAAAGAAATGCCCGGCGGCGAAAGAAGTGCGGGGACGAGGATTCATTCAGGGAATTCAGCTCGACATTCCGGCACGTCCGATCGTAGACGGCGCGCTGGCCGAAGGCGTGCTCTTCAACAGCACGCACGATACGGTGGTGCGCTTTCTGCCGCCGTTCCTGCTGGAGGAAAAGCACGTGGACAAAGGGATTCGCGTGCTGAAAAAGCTGCTAGGGAAGAAGGTGCAGGCAGCGGCGTGAGTCCCCACCCTTCGACTTCGCTCAGGGCAGGCTTTCTCGCGCAAAAAGCGCGCGAGAAATGGGGCCTAGCGGGCCTCGGACCGCGGAACCTCAGGTTCCGGCAACCGGAGATAAGGAGGCGAGCCAAACGCGCGATTTTGTCGCCGCAAACTGCGCGGGCGATTCGCGCGGCTCGCCCAGATCCTTCGGCGGACAAAATGCGCCCGCCTCAGGATGACAGGCGAAAAAACCGGGGAGCCGAAGCTCCCCGAAGTGAAGTGACAGAGGCGTTGTTTCATTTAAATAGAATCCCGGGGACAGAAAAAAGTTGTCCCCGGCGAGCAGATTTTGTTCGCCCGAACGAAGTCCGGATGCACGAGCTCCAGGTGAACCAGGCTTAGATGAACGAGATGCAGGGAACTGACGCAGGCTTGGTTGCCGCGGCCAGCCGGGATGCCGAAGAATGCTGGATGGACTTCGACGGCGCGCAGATGCGTTATCTGCGCACTGGGTCAGGGCCGGCGATCATCCTGCTGCACGGGCTTTTGGGCTATTCGTACTCGTGGCGATACACCATGCCGGCTCTGGTGCCCTATCGGACGGTTTATGCTCCGGACATGCTGGGCGCGGGTTTCTCCGACCGGCCCAATGGAATCGATCATTCCATGGGCGGGACGGCGCTGCGCGTCGTGCAATTTGCCGAGAACCTCGGACTTGAGTCGTTCGATCTGCTGGGAACATCGCGGGGCGGCGCAGTAGCCATGTGCGCAGCAGCGGAGTGCGTGAGCGGCGGCAAGCTGCAAGTCCGCAGGCTGGTGCTGGTTGCCCCGGTGAATCCGTATTCGCGGCATGGGCGCTGGCTGGCTCCGCTGGCCGGCACGCGCGTTGGGTCAGCGATCGTTCGCACGGCGCTCGAGACCATGCCGTCTCTTTATCCTTACTGGCACGGACGCATGTTCGCCGATCGGAAGAAGATTCCTCCCGGTAGTCTGCGAGGCTACAAGGCGCCGCTGGCGAAACCGGGATTGTTCGAGCACGCGCTTGAGATTGTCAAGACATGGTCCTCTGATCTGCGGGAACTCGAGGCTCTGCTGCCCCAGCTGGCGCAGGTGCCCACTTTGTTGATGTGGGGAAGCAAAGACGGGGCGGTGTACGCATCGTCGCTCCCGCCGTTGGCGCGGCATTTTGCAAGGGCACAGACTATCGTTTTCCCGGGCGTGGGACATCTGCCGTATGAAGAGTGTCCGGAAGAATTCAACCGGGCGTTGATTGAGTTTCTCGATTCAGAGTGAGTGATGCATGCCGCCGCCTGTTATGAAACTGGCCGCGATACTGTTTGGCGTAAGCGTTACGCTTCACAATCTGGAAGAAGCGCTGTTTCTTGTTCGATGGAGTCGCACTCATTTGAAATTGTGGTTCGCGCCGGATCAGAGGATCTATTCGATCTTGACTTCCCTAGTTAGTATTGCGGTTTGGATTCCAGTGATTGGGGTCTGCGTTTGGCCGCAAAACGTGCGTCTTCAATCCGCGCTGGCGGGTTTTGCCCTGGCCATGACGCTCAATGCGGTGTTCCCGCACTTGCTGGTGAGCGTGGCCACGCGTTCTTATTCTCCGGGAACGGGAACCGGAATGCTCCTCAACTTGCCGCTTGGGGTATGGTTGATCCACGAGCAGTTGAAAGCCCACCTGCTTGCGGATGTGTGGCGGCAGGCTGTGCCCTACGCCGTGCTTTTGGCGCTCGGCGCTTTTGGAAGCTTGTTTGGGGCCCACGCGATCATGGCTGGGAGGCACGGTCCGCAAACCTAAACGCATGACCCACTCCATCCTCGACCTCCTGCAAAGCGCGCTGGTTCACTATGGTTACTGGGCCGTGGCCGTGGCGCTGCTTGTGGAGAATGCGGGCGTGCCCGTGCCGGGCGAAACTATTCTTCTCGTGGCTAGTATTCTGGCGTCTACTGAAGGCGACCTGCGACTTTCCTGGATTATTGCAGTGGGGACGATCGCGGCCACGCTGGGCGACAACGTGGGCTTTACGCTCGGTTACCGCGGCGGGCGGCCACTGCTGGCACGCTACCAGTCGGTCTTCCGCATTCGGAGTCAAACTCTGGCTCGAGGCGAACGCATGTTCGCGCGCTACGGCGCGGTCGCTGTGTTTTTCGCGCGCTTCGTCTTCGGGCTGCGGATCGTAGCCGGACCGCTGGCGGGAGTGTTGCGCATGCCCTGGCGGAAATTTCTCATCTTCAACTTTCTGGGAGCGACGGTCTGGGTGACGACAATTTCCGGTGCGGGATTTCTGTTCGGGCGGAGCTGGGAGATGGTGCAGCGAGGCGTAAGAGAGTTCGACCTGGCGGTTGCGATCGTAGTTCTCATCGTGATGGGCGTGTTGTGGTGGCGGAGCCGGCAGGAGGGCTGAGCGGCATCTATGGAGTTAACTTTTGCATAGATGCGGGCCGCGAAAGCGCGGCTATACTGAGCGGGTCGCGCCGGACCTCGATCGAGCGGGCGTGATGTGGTGATCGGCGTAACGAATTTTCACCGGTTGCGTCCGAGCCGGAAATCGGACAAGGAGGAACGCATGAAGAACATTGGGTTTCTGGTTCTGATCGTTCTGGCCACACTGTTGTTCACGGTCGCCTTCCCGGCGGCAGCCGGACCAAAGGCCTCAACCGCGCCGGTGGTTGCGGCGGTACCGGCAGCGGCAGCCGTACCTGTCAAGCACGAGCACATTCACGAAGCTCTGGAGGCAATGAGAGAAGCGAAGCGTCAGCTGGAAGCTGCAGTGCCCGAGTATCACGGCCACCGTGCTGAGGCCATAAAGCACTTGGACGCAGCCATCCATGAGGCGGAGATCTGCGATCAGGAACCGTAAGCCAGAGGGCGGTAAGAATTTGGGGCAGCGTCAAACTGGTGCTGCCCTTTTGCGCCAACTTCCTAGCAATCCCGCGAGCCGTCACTTCCCGAACACGAGTCCAATCGAGGCCCCGAGGCGCAGGACGTCACCTGAGTGAAACTCCGTGTTGCCGAAAATATGGTAGTAATGCGCCTCGGGACGAATGAACAAGCGTCCCAGGAGATGGCAGGGCACGCCCGCCCCTGCGTGCACGAGGAAATGGTTGCTGCTGATGACGGTGGGACAGGTAGCGAGATTGCAGGCGGTGCCCTGGTTGTAGAAAACTGCGGTTTGCGCGCCAAATCCCGCCATAAAATCGGCGCGCATTCTCCCATTGATGCGCGACGTGTACACTCCGTTGACGTCATACAAGACCGGGCGATAGTTCTGATAACCGTTGTACAGCGCGCGATGGTAGCGGAACGCACCTTCGACGTTGAGGCCGAAATGATTCTTGAAAACCGCCTGGACGCTGGCGGAAGGATACGTTCCACCTCTTTCGGGAGGAACAATAGTGGAAAGCGAGGAACTGCTGGATCTGGTGGAGAAAAGTGTGCCCCCGCCGGCAGCGACATCAATCTCCTGAGCGCGGGTGATGCTTACCCCTAGTAGGAATGCACAGGCGAACGCGAGCGATCCGAGCTTTCTCAATCCACCTCCTCGAAAGCGTGATTGTTGTTGAGGCGGTCCGGCCCGGAATGGCAGCAGGCAGGCAAATCGCAGGCAGACGCGCCCGTCAAAGCAGACTATATTAGCGCATCCGCAGCGACCATTTGGCACCGGGCGGCCCGTCCCCGCGTCTGCCCGTAGAGCCGACGGTTAGTCTGATCCCCCGATCGTGTATCCGATGGAGGCACCCACGCGAACAACATTGTTACTGTTGAAGTCAACAATATTGTTGCGGATCCAGTAATAGTGCGCTTCGGGGCGCACAAAGACGTGGTGCCAGAAGTAGTAGCGAATCCCGCCGCCAACGTCTACCAGGAAGTGGTGGGAACTGGTGAAACACGCGCCGAAATAGATGCAGTTGGTCGTGTTTGAATACTGGTAGTAGCGGGTGTCCTGCCAGCCGATGCCCCCGAGCAGGTCCGCGCCGACCTTCTTACCCAGACGCGGCTGATATACCGCGTTGAAATCGTCAATGATGGGGCGGTAGGGCTGACCGCCCGATTCGCCGTAGGCGCCCGCGCCACCCCTCCACGTAACTTCGTAACCAAAGCCGATGTGACGATGAAAAATCACGTCGGCGGTCACGGCGGGATAGAGGCCTCCTTTTTCAGGGCAGCCAGTCGTGGTGTTGCAGGCACTAGATCCGGGCGCCATGATCGTTCCAAAACCGAGCGCCACGTCACCTTGCTGCGCGGAAGCCAGACTAACTAAGAGCGAAAAGACGAAGAGGGTCGCTGCAAAGGCGAACTTTCTCAAGTGAACCTCCTGTAATGTTCGTTGTTCCAGTAAGATGCGCCCGCAACAACGTTGGATGCAGGCGAATCGGCCAAGCCTCTATCATAATTCGCATCGAGGCCGGACTCAAAGCGCTCCAGCAGGTCAAGGAACGAGCGCCTGCTCACCCCAACGAAGTTAAAGACAGCCAAGAATCCGCGTGCGAGCCGACAGGGCTTACCGTGCTAAACAATAAACCCGCTGCGGCAGCATAAGTTGCCCTCCGGCGCATTTTTGCTGGGGCTGTTGACGAGTCCTTCGTCTGCGATCACGGGCGCTTAACACTGCTTCCTCCACGAAGGATGTGATCGAGGGAGATTGGGCCCGCGCCGAAGAAAATCAGGGCAAAAGCCAGGACGGCAGCGGCGAGAGGAAACTCGTATCCGTGGTCGCCGGTGAGACCGTTGTGCCAGTGCACCTTCCAGATAGCGACAGCCAGATTAATGCAGACGGTAAAGGCGGCTGGGCGGGTGAAAAATCCGACCAGAATAAGCAGGCCGCCGAAGAATTCAGTGAACGCTGAGACGTAGCCTAGCCAGGCGGGCAGGCCGAGGCCGGCGACGAACTCCGCGTGGTGATGCAGGCCGCCAAAAACCTTGTGATAGCCATGGACCACCATGATTACGCCCAGCGCCAGACGCATGACGAGAAGAGCGAGCGGCTGCAAACGATCGAGGTAGCGCAAATGGTCCTCCCGAAAACCAACAAGCTATAGGTTATCGCAGCCAAGCCACGCGGAATAGCGAGCTTTAAGACACTGTTCCCAAACGGGTTAACTGGAAGGTGGATGGCGGAGTGATTCAGGCCTTTGTCTCCACTCAATGGGTGTTAAGACTGTCCCAAATAACCCTTGCCGTCATGCCAAACCTAAGGTAGAGTAATGCCTGATTTTGTGGGGTTACCCGCCCGGGGGCGTGACTTTTCAGGAAAATCAGAACAGGCGGAGACGTGTATGAGTAGAGCTTTCGTGTACCTAGCTGCTGGGGCTGTTTTGTCGACGACAGTTTTCATTTCGGCCCAAACTACAACAACTTCAACTACTTCTTCTTCGACAACAACAACCACGAACAAACCTGCGGCGACAGCAAAGCCGGCCACGACGCCAACGAAGGTGGTAACGACACCGGCGAAACCGGCGACGGCGCAGGTCAAGCCGGCGGCAACCACCGCACCGGCCACGTCGGCTGGTCCCACGGCCGGCCAGGTTATGCACCCGGCAGCAATGACGCAGGCTGTCCAAGGTGCGCAGCCGGCGGCAACGACGCAACCGGCAGCAACGTCGCAGCAGCCGGCGGCAACGTGGCAGCCGTCCTCAAATGTGCAGCCGGCTAGTGCGCCGGCTTCACGCACGGCTCCCCTGAACAACGCCGCCGGCGCGGCGAGGAATTATGGCAGCAACACAAGCAGTCCCTCTGGAGACGGACGCGCGCCAGTAGGAGGATTGGGCGTGGGAAGCTTTCTGTGGCCCGGCGGCTGGACTCTGACCGCTTATGGTTGTTTCCGCACCGACACGCGTTTGTTCTGCGACTTTGACACCACGAATACAAACAACATTCCGGTCAACACCAGCATCTGGTCAGGGGCGGGAGGGGTCAATGTGGTCGACGACGGCGGCAAGATTACCACGCGCCACAATGCCTTCTTCGTCGGTACGGATGGCAGCCAGTTCCAAACCGCTTACGTTTCGCAGCAGCCGGTGCGGTTTATCATTGAATACGACGATGTAGACCCGCGCTACACCTCGGTCTCGTTGGTGCTGACTACAAATCGGATCAAGTCCGTTCCCGTATTCGCTATCGATCCGAACCAGCCTTCCGGAGTGTTTCCGAGCCGCACCGCGCCGGGAGCAAACGGAACAGCAGCCGCACAAAACGGAGCGGCACCAGCGAACGGCGACAGCATTGACAAAGCGCAGCAAACCGTCGATGCTGCAAAGGCCAAAAAGAAGAAACTCACTGACCTCTTGAACGGCATTACAAGCAAGTAAGCTGGCCAAAACTTTCACCCAGGCCCAGAGCGCAAGTTCTGGGCTTTTTGTTTGCTAGCTTCTTTTGAAGCGCCAGCCGGGAAGGCGGTTTGGCCCGTCGGCGTAGTACCTCCGTACCGTCTCTAGTACTTCAGTTACCGTTCTTCGGGTGACTGGTGGTGGGTCACACGGGTACTACATCTGATTGGGCCGGAGCGTTCGAATACCCCAATATGTAGTAATCCTGCCTTCCACCCGTTTTCTGCCATCCCAGGAAACCGGCCAAAAACCCCAGAAAACCGGGAGATTCGCTTTGAGCCGGGGCTTTTTCGGGCTGATATATGCTCAGGACACCGAGAGTCCTCGGAGCTCGTCAGAGGAGCGCGAGGCGGTCTCCCACTAGCAAACCGGATGTGCCGGAGAATCCGGAGCCGGCGATGGATCTGTGATATGGCAAAGGAACTATGGCCGACGCGCGAGAAGTGATGAACATTCGCCAGGCGTCGCAGTACCTGGGCGTGAGTCCGGACACGCTGTACAAGTACGTGGGCGAACAAAGGATTCCAGCGTTCAAGCTGGGCAATCGCTGGCGCTTCAAGAAGTCGAAGCTGGACCAGTGGATGGAAGAGAAGTCAAGCCAGCTAGAACCGGCGGCGAAGCGCAAACCGAAAGCGGCAGGAAAAGCCGCCGGACAAGTCTAGAAAGTAAATGCCGCGGGCCGAAGTCGCCCGCGCCACACAAAGGTGGGCACATGTTTGGAATGGGATCAAAGTCCATAGTTGGTCTGGATGTAGGTTCTTCCAGCATCAAGGCAGTGGAGTTGAGAAAGAAGGCGGGGAATATCGAAGTCGCGCACCTGGGGCTGGAACCGCTGGCCTCCGACATCGTGGTCGATTCCATGATCGTGGATTCGGGGACGGTCTCGAGCGCGATTTCGAAACTGTTCCTGGACAACCAGATCAAGACCAAAGAGGTGGCTACCGCGGTGAGCGGGCACTCGGTCATCGTGAAGAAAATCTCGCTGCCCTCGATGAGCGATCAAGAGCTGGCCGAGACCATCGAGAAGGAAGCGGCGCAGCACATCCCCTTCGATCTGGCCGACGTGAGCCTGGACTATCAGATTCTCTCCGACGAAGTGGGCAGTCCGCAGATGGATGTGCTTCTGGTGGCCGTGAAGAAGGACAAGATTTTGAACTACACCAACGTACTCTCGATGGCCGGACGCACGCCGAAGATAGTGGACATTGATGCGCTGGCCCTGCAGAACTGCTACGAGTACAACTACCAGCCTTCGCCCGGGCAAGTGGTGGCGCTGCTGAACCTGGGCGCCAGCGTGATGAACATCAACATCGTCAAAGGCACGACGCCCCTGTTCCCGCGCGACGTCAGCGTGGGCGGCCATCAGTACACCGACTCGCTGCAAAAGGAACTGGACCTGAGTTTCGATGACGCTGAATCGCTGAAGCTGGGACGGAAGGTGGGCACGTTGAGCGAGGACGCGAAGCAGCCCATTCTGCAGCAAGTCACCGAGATCATCGTGCTGGAAATCCAGAAGACGTTTGACTTCTTCCGCGCCAGCGCCGCCGGGGAGCACATCGAGAAGATCTACCTGGCGGGCGGATCGTCGAAGGTGCCAGGCCTGGTGGAGGCGCTGCGGCAGGAGTTCTCCATGCCGGTGGAACTGTTGAATCCATTTCAGCGCGTGCTGCCGCCGGCTGAAGGGCTGGGCGCGGAACTGGTGGAACAGAATCCCGGCCAGATGGCGGTGGCGGTGGGCTTGGCCTTAAGGAGCTTTGAATCCCTATGATCAGAATCAACCTGCTCGAAACAGCCAAAGGCAAAGGCAAGCGCAGCAGCGGTCCGTCGATGCCCTCGATGGAAATGGGGGACATGGGGTCGCCCAAGCTGAAGGTTTTGGTGATCCTGGTGGTCGCGGGACTGGCAAATCTGATGGTCTGGTACCGGCTGGATCATGTGACAAAAGATCTGGACGTCAAGATGAAAGAGGCCGAGAAGAAGAACCACGAACTGGCCGACGTCAAGGCCCGGTTCCTGGAGCGGCAGAAGCAGGCCGACAGCTACAAGCGGCGGGTGGATGTGATTGACGGATTGCGGGCGACGCAGAGTGCCGGTCCAGTGAACCTGCTGGCCATGCTGGGCGAGACGGTCAACAACACCGAGGCGGTGTGGCTGAGCAAAATGGACGACACCGGGCCGAGCGTGAACCTGGAAGGCACAGCGCTGTCGACCGACGCGGTGGCGAACCTGATCGCCAACCTGCAGAAGACCGGCTTCTTCCGCAATGTGGAGATCAAGGAAACGTGGCAGGACGAGACCATCAAAGATATGCAGGCGTTTCAGTTCACCCTGACCTGCGACAAGTCGAAGTCGTAAAGGCGGAACTATGGCGATGAATTTTAGCGAACTGTCGGGTATCAAGCAGTGGCTGGCGGTGATTGCCGGGGGGGCGCTGGTGACAGGAGCGCTGTACTTCACGGTCTTCAAGGGCCAGAGCGAGAAAAACACCGCTGCGCAGCATGCCCTGGACGACAAGATTCGGGAGAACAACGAACTGGAATCCTACCGGCCGAAGCTGAAACAGATCGAGCAGCAACTGGCTGAGCTGAAGCAGCAACTGGAGATCGAGCAGCGCATTGTGCCCGACGAGAAGCAGGTCGACCAGTTCATCACCATGATGGGCGGCGAGGCGCAAAAGGCGGGCGTGGAAGTGCGGCGCTACGCGGCCAAGGAAACGAAATCGCAGCAGTACTACACCGAGGTTCCTTTCGACATGGAACTGGACGGGCCGTATTACTCGATGCTGAATTTCTTCGACCGCGTGGGCAAACTGGAACGCATCGTCAGCATCAGCAACCTGCTGGTCTCGACGAGCAAGAGCCCGCAAGGCGCGAAGGTCAAGCACTCCTACCAGTACGCGCCCAACGAGAGTGTAGTGGCGAGTTTCACGGCAACCACGTATTTCAGTCACGATACGCAACCTTCAACCGCCGGAACCGGGGCGAAGACCGGAACGGCGGCGAAGTAGGGAATGGCTATGAAGCTGACGACAGGCATTCTGGCAATAGCAATCACGGTGGCGGCGGGAGCGGCCTATGGGCAGAGCCCGGACGCGATCGATAACGCGCGCAGCGTTGCCAAATCGCTGCAGCAGAAGCAGGCCAACGATAGCAACGCGGCATTGGATGCGGCGGGAGTAGGCGCGGCCAAGCCCGACCCAGGAGCTCCGGCGCCGGCGGTCAAGCCGGCGGTCATTCCGGGATCCAAGCCGGCGGCAGCTTCTCCAACGGCGAAGCCCTCACCCAAGCCGGCTCGGACGGCAACCAAGCCCGCGGCGGCGACTGGCCAGTATAACCAGCTGCAGCGGGTGAACGTGGCGCCGGGAGCGGACGGCCTGCGGATCGAAATCAGCTCGAGCGGCGCGGTGACGCCCAAGGTCAGCAAACTGGAGTCCCCGGCCCGCATTCTGGTGGAGCTGCCCGAGACGATTGATGTCACGCCGAAGAATCGCATCGCCGTCGATAACGCCGGGGTAAAGGCAGTGCGCATTGGCATGGATGGCAAGACGCCGCCTACGACCAGCGTGGTGGTGGATTTGGAGAAGGCGACTGCGTATGACATGACGCCGGGCCCATCCGACAAACTGGTGCTGACGATTCATGGGCAAGGGTTAGCCAAGGCTGCTCCTGCTCCGGCTCCGGCAAAGACCGCCGCGGCTGCGGCCCAGCCGGTAGCAAAAACCCAGCCGGCTCCGGTCAAGGCGCAACCTGCGGTGAGCGCTGCCAAGACCAGCGCTGCTCCGGCAAAGGCGCCCGAAATCAAGTTGGTTTCGAAGGCGACTCCTGCTGCGACCAAGCCCGAAGCCGCGTCCAAGTCTGCGGCTCCAGACAAGGCCGCCAAGGCGGCCGCGCCCAAGCCGCCGGAGAAGCAGGCGCCCGCGAAGGATGCCAGGGCCGCGGCACCGGCCCCCGCCCCGGCTGCTCCGCCGGCGGATGCGACCAAGGCCGCGGATGCCGCCAAGCTCGAGCCCAAGCCAGAAGACAAGAAGTGGGCGATGAATGGCAAGCGCGATCCCTTCTTCAGCCCGGTGGTACAGCAGCAGGGCGGGTCGGGCTGTTCGACCGGGAAGAAGTGCCTGGAGATCGGCAATATCAATCTGCGGGGCGTGGTGAAGTCCGACAGCGGGTTCATCGCGGTTGTGACCAACAACCTGAACAAAGCATATTTCCTGCGGGAGAACGATCCCGTATTCAACGGCTATGTAATGAAGATCACCGGTGACTCCGTGGTGTTCCAAGAAACGGTGGAGGACAAGCTTGGCAAGCCGTTCACGCGCGAAGTGGTCAAGCGGATCTTCACGCCGGCGGTCTAGCAAGACGGCGGAGAACCAAAGCCGCCGAATCAAGTTTCAATGAAGGACACGCGGGCCTGGCCCGCGGGTTGGGGAGAGGCGAAATGCGAAAGCAACTGCTGACAATGTTCGTATCGGCGCTGGTCATCGGGTGGGTGGCGGCTGCAGCTGCCCAGGCACCGAACCAGCTCGATCGCGTCAACGTAGTCCGGGGCACGGACAACATTCGGATCGAGATCAGCTCGCGCGGCGCGGTAACGCCCAAGCTCAGCAGCCTGGACTCGCCTGCCCGCGTGGTAGTGGACCTGCCGGGGACGGTGATGGCCAACGGCAAGTCCCGCATCGCAGTGGGCACGGGCGGGGTGAAGGGCGTGCGCATTGGCATGGATGGACAGGACCCTCCGACCACCCGCATCGTCGTCGACCTCGACCAGGCCTGCACTTATGAATTGACGCCGGGCCCGGCGGGCAAGCTGATGCTGACGCTGCACGGGAACGCTATAGCCAAGGCTGCCCCGGACAGCGCTCCGAGCGCCGAGGCCAAGCCCGTGGCACTGAACCCAACGGACGGCCAGCCGATGTCGCCGTTTTCGCCCCGGGTGATGCGGACTGCGCCGCAAGCAAAGCCTGAGACAGCGCCTGCGTCCAAGCCGTCCGCTGAGGAATCGGCTTCGCCCCGCGATTTCGTGATGGTCGAGCCGTCCTATGCGACGAAGAATCAGGCCGCGGACGAGCCGACGGTTCGCGCCCAGGAAGCGGCGGCGCGTTTTGCCGACAAGACGGCTGTAGAGCTGCTTGCTGCTAGCGAGAACGCGGCTCAGGGTCAGACCCAGTCCAGCACGGCCATGCAGCCGGCGGTGAATCTGGCGGCCGAGCAAAAGGCCCAGGCTGGACAGCAACCGGCTTCTGCCGGGCCGAAGTACACCGGCGAGCCGATCTCGGTCAACTTGAAGGACGTTGATCTGAAAGATTTCTTCCGTCTCATTCATGAAATCAGCGGTCTGAACGTCGTGCTGGACCCGAACGTTCATGGCACGCTGACCGTGGTTCTGGATGATGTGCCGTGGGATCAGGCGCTGGACATCGTGCTCAAGAACAACGATCTGGCGCGCGAACTGGAAGGCAATGTTCTGCGCATCGCCACCGTGGACACGCTGAAGCATGAAGCCGACGCCCGCCGGGCGCAGATTGAGTCGGAAGCGCTGGCGGTCGAGAAAGTCTCGGTCACACGCTTCCTGAGCTATGCCAAGGCGAAGGACGTCATCATCACGGTGAAGAAATTCCTCTCGCAGCGCGGCGATGTGGTAGCTGACGACCGGACCAACGCTGTCATTGTCAACGACATTCCGAAGGTGCTCCCCATCATCGACCGGCTGCTGACGCAGCTCGACCGCAAGACGCAGGAAGTTGAAATCGAAGCACGCGTCGTGGCTGCAACCCGGCAATTTGCCCGCGACATCGGCACGCAGCTGGGATTTGGCTGGGGCAACGGCCACACCGCGGTCGGCGGAGGCCAGGGCGTTGGCACCTCGTCAACGACGGTCAGTGGACTCACTCCCCAATACATTGTGACGCCGGGAACGGGTTCCACCACGGGATTCACCATTCCCCTGTTCTCGAACCTGGGAGTTACGTCGCCCACGAGCGCTCTGCAAATCGTCAACGCCAGCAACAACGTGAGAATCGACGCCATCCTATCGATGGCGGAGTCGCGCGGCCTGCTGAAAGTGCTCTCGCGGCCGCGGGTCGTGACCCAGAACAACATTCAGGCCCTGGTGAAGCAGGGCGTGCGCGTGCCCATCGTCACCCAGGCGCAGTTGGGTGGTCCTCCGACGGTGACGTACGTGGATGCCTTCCTGCGGTTGACTGTGACTCCGCAGATCACATCCGAGAACACCATCTTCCTGAACGTGGATGTCGAAAACACGACTCCGAACTTCGGGCAGGAAGTGCAGGGCAATCCGGAACTGATCACGCAGCAGGCCACCACGCAGGTGCTGGTAACCGACGGTGGCACGGTGGTGATTGGCGGCGTCATCCAGACGCAGAACTCGATCAACATCTCGCAGGTGCCGCTGCTGGGCAATATCCCGTACCTCGGCAACCTGTTCAAGCACACGCAGGTGCAGACTTCCAACCAGGAGCTGATTTTCTTCATCACGCCGCGAATCATTCAAACATAACGAGTCGCGAGTCGTGAGAGCGAGTCCCGAGCAAGAGCCGCCGGCCTGACGAACCTGTCAGGCCGGTGGTTTCTTAGCAGCGAGCGGTGAGCTATGAGCTATGAGCGGGCCGGTTGCCGCGGGCACGCAAGCCACCCTCTCCTGATCACCCAGACTCAATCCGAAAAGTTCCCCCTTTGCGGAACACAGATCACTTGCTCATCGCTCATAGCTCACAGCTATCCTGCTACACTCACCAGCAATGGACTTCCACGCGCGCCAGAAAAAGCTTCGCGAGCATCACGCCACCACCCAGTTCGACGGACTCCTGATCAGCCATCTACCCAACATTCGATATCTCTGCGGCTTTACCGGGAGCGCGGGATTACTCCTGGTCGAAGAATCCGGAAGCGTGTTTTTCACCGACGTCCGCTACGACACCCAAGCGCACGAGGAGGTCAAAGGGGCGAAGGTTGTGGTAGGGCGCAGGGCCATCCTCCAGTGTTTGGGAGAATGGCTGGGCCGGCGGCGAAAGCGGGCGCGGAAATGGACCTTTGGAGTCGAGGCTGAGCATTTCACCCTGGCCGACAAAGACCGGTTGAATGATTTGCTACCTTCGGGTATGAGGTTGCGTGCTGGTCCGGCGCTCGTGGAGCGGGCACGGATGGTGAAAGATGCCGACGAAGTGAAGAAAATCCGCAACGCCGCGATCCTGGGATCGAAGCTGTTCGGCCGGGTGCTTGAAGTCCTGCGTCCGGGGATAAACGAACTCGCTGTGGCGGCGGAAATCGAATACGCGGCGCGGCAAGCTGGCGCGGAGGAAATGTCATTCCCGACCATCGTCGCTTCGGGCGTGAGGTCGGCGCTCCCGCATGGCCGGGCTTCGAGACAGCCGATCCAGCCGGGGGCGTTCGTGGTCTGCGACTTCGGTGTTATACTCGCAGGTTATTGTTCGGACCAGACGCGCACTGTGTGGGTCGGCTCGGCCCCGGATGAGGCCCGCCGTGCCTATGACGCAGTGCGGCAAGCTCAGCAAGAAGCGGTGAATGCCGTGCGGCCCGGCAGCGCCGTGGGCGAGGTGGACGCCGCCGCACGCAAGGTGTTGCGCAAGGCTGGTTTAGGGCGCTATTTTACCCACTCCACGGGACACGGCGTCGGGCTGGAGATCCACGAGGCGCCGCGCGTGGCCGCCGGGCAGCAGGAGATCTTGCAGCCCGGCATGGTCATAACCATCGAGCCCGGAGTCTATCTACCGGGCAAATGGGGCGTGAGGATCGAGGATATGGTGGCAGTCACAGCCGGAGGCTGTGAAGTGCTGACGCCAACGAGCAAGGATTTCGTGGCAGTTTCGTCTTCTTAACGTTCGACCGGGCAGAATCGCGGCCCGGTTTCTTCGTGCGTGCGGTTTTCGAGCGCTGCGGAGTGGCCAAGCGGTCCCACCGTAAACGGATGAATCAAAAAGAGCTAAAAGAACTGATCGAGTTCTTAATCGAGAAGGACATAGCCGAGTTCGAACTGGAACGCGGCGACGTCAAGGTGCGCATCAAGCGGGGAGGAGAGCACGTTTTTCACCCCCACACGGAGCCGCGCTTCTACTCGGTGCCAGCCGCGCCAGAGACGCACGAAATCGGCGCCGCTCCGGTTGTGCCTGTGCCCGCTGAGCCTCCGCCTGAGCCGGCTCCCGAGGAAGGTCTGCACATGGTGAAATCCCCGATTGTGGGGACCTTCTATGAAGCGCCTTCGCCGGGAGCGCCACCCTTCGTCAAGGCCGGAGACACAGTTGAAGTAGGCCAGGTTCTTTGCATTGTCGAGGCCATGAAGTTGCTCAACGAGATTGAGTCCGACGTAGCTGGAGAGGTCGTCAAGAAGCTGGCAGCCAATGGCCAGCCCATCGAATACGGCCAGGAATTGTTCGCGATAAGGCCGAGGAAGTGAATCCTGGATCTCCCGTCGGGCGCGGAGCCGCACCTAATAGTGTCACTAGCTACGAGCCGCGAGCTTTGAGCTGGAGTCTCGTGGCTCGAAGCTCATAGCTCGGAGCTCACGGCTTTTCCTCATGTTCAGTAAGATTCTGATTGCCAATCGCGGCGAGATCGCGTTGCGCGTCATCTGCGCGTGCAAGGAGCTGGGGGTCCGCACCGTTGCGATCTACAGCGAAGCCGACCGCAACTCGCTGCACGTTCGCTTTGCCGACGATGCCATCTGCATCGGACCGCCGCAGCTGGCGCAGAGCTACCTGAATATTCCGGCTGTGATCAGCGCGGCCGAGATCGCGAACGTCGATGCCGTGCACCCGGGCTACGGGCTGCTGGCGGAAAACGCCAACTTTGCCGAGGTGTGCGAAACCAGCAGCATCAAGTTCATTGGACCGCGTCCAGATGTAATCCGGCTGATGGGCGAGAAGGAAAGAGCGCGCACCGCCATGAAGCAAGCGGGCGTCCCGATTTTGCCGGGTTCGGACGGGATTGTGGCCTCGGAGGGCGACGCGCTCGAGTGGGCGCGCCAGGTCGGCTTTCCGGTAATCCTAAAGGCTTCGGCGGGCGGCGGTGGACGGGGCATGCGCATCGTCCACAACGAAGACCAATTGCCGGGACTATTCAAGGCGGCGCAGACCGAGGCGGCGGGCGCCTTCGGCAACGGCGATCTTTACATGGAAAAGTATGTGGACCATCCGCGGCACATCGAGTTTCAGGTCCTGGGCGATGAGCACGGCCATGTCGTGAGCCTGGGCGAGCGCGAGTGCTCCATCCAGCGAAGGCATCAGAAACTGCTCGAGGAATCGCCCTCCACGCAAGTGACCCCTGAGCTGCGCGAGCAGATCGGAGCGATCTTGTGCAAGGCGCTGACGGCGGTCGGCTACACCAACGCGGGCACGGTCGAATTCGTCATGGATCGGGAGCGGCGCCTGCATTTCATCGAGATGAATACCCGCATTCAGGTCGAGCATCCGGTGACGGAGATGGTCACCGACGTGGATTTGGTCAAGAGCCAGATCATGATCGCGGCGGGCGCGCGCATGAGCGAGGTGCTGATGGGCCCGATCGTGCATCGCGGACACGCCATGGAATGCCGCATCAACGCCGAGCATCCGGAGAAATTCACTCCGTCGGCGGGAAAGATTACGGCGTTTCATCCTGCGGGCGGGACCGGCGTGCGCGTGGATACAGCGGCGTACGCCGAGGGCGTGATCCCGCCGTATTACGATTCGCTGATCGCCAAGCTGATCGTGCGCGCCAAAGATCGCAATGAGGCCGTTTCGCGCATGGCGCGGGCGCTGGAGATGTTCATTGTCGAAGGCGTCTACACGACCATTCCTCTGCACCGGAAGATCTTGGCCGACCCGGATTTCCGGGCAGGGAATTTCGATACGGGGTTTATTGAGAGATTTATGAAGAAGAATGGCGGATAGGCCTTCGATCTGTATGCCTATTTGCGGCCGACTGGGAACGTTCGAACTACGATGCCGCGATCGATCTCAGTTCGACATACACGATCCGGCCTCGCGATATGGATTGTGTTCAGCAGAATCTGCTTGCGGGTGGTAAACGAGATTCCCAGCAAGATGTCGTCGGGATCAGCGTCGGCCTGCCAAATATCACCCTCAATCGTCTGCGCCGGTGTAGTGTGGTACTCTCCCTGAAAATTATGTCCACCCTTGAAGGTAAAGGCGACGGATTTGTCTGTCTCCTTGGAGCGGTCGCTAATCTGGCAGATGGGAAAGGATGAGCGGTAGACGGTCTTGCCGTCGAGGAGCATCTCAATTCCCATTTTCTGGTCTTCGGTGCAAGTCCCGAACCAGGTCCATAGCTTTTCGTTCGGCGCAGCGGAGTCCTGAGGAGAAACTGCCGCCGGGATGAGGGCAAGAGCCAGAGCTATGAGGATACGAAGAGCAGGCATTCAAGGGCCTCTGTACCCTTAAGGCAGGCTATCGCAGATGGGGCTAACCATTATTCGGAAAGCAGATAAACTGATGAGGGCATGATCCTTCCGCGTCTCTACGCCATTCTCGATGCTGGCTTCTTTCCAGACGCCCACGCCATGTTTATTGCGGCTGAGGAACTTGCCGCCGGCGGCTGCACGCTTCTGCAATACCGCAACAAATCCGGGAATGCGCGCGTGATGCTGGAGCAGGCGCGGGAATTGAAACGACGCCTCTCCCACCCCTTCGACTCCCCCTCACTTCGTTCAGGGTCGCTCAGGGCAGGCTCTAACGCCGCAAGGAGCGCGGCGTTAGGGTGGGGCGCCCAGCTAAAGAGACGACTTCCTTCCCAAAGTCAAAATCCCCACTTCTCCCAAAAACGGGGAGAAGTGGGGCACCCCACGTTAGAGAAGGCCGAAAGTCAAAGTCCCCACCCTGTCGCACAGAACGCGATAAGGGTGGGGCAACCCTCCGTTCGACTCATCATGAACGACCGCGCCGACCTATGCCTGGCGGCGGAGTTCGACGGCGTGCATGTCGGTCAGGAGGATTTGTCGCCGGAATCGGTGCGCAGAATCGTCGGGCCCGAGCGCTGGCTGGGAGTCTCCACGCACAACCCCGAGCAGATTCGCGAGGCTGATCTAACGTCGGCCGACTATCTTGCCATCGGGCCGGTGTTTCCGACTTCCAGCAAGGAGAGGCCTGATCCGGTCCTCGGCCTCGAAGGTGTGCGCCGGGCACGGGCACTGACGCGCAAGCCATTGGTGGCAATTGGAGGGATTACCCGGGCGAATGCCGCATCAGTGATCGAGGCCGGGGCGGATTCGGTCGCGGTGATATCTGACTTGTTACGAGAGCCGCGCAAATCAGCAGAGGAATTTTTGCAGATATTGAGGTAAAGTTCTCAGACATCGCGGATGCTCGTTCTTGCATTGTCATCCTGAGCGAAGCGAAGGATCTATGCAATCCGGCGGCGTCTTGCTGCTAGTTGCATAGATCCTTCGTCGGGCAAAGAGCGCCCTCCTCAGGATGACAAGGCGAAAGTGGTTACGATTAAGACCGGCCACCAGAGGGCCAGCGATAAACGACTAACGACCGACGACTAACGATCAACGACCAACGACCAACGACAAGGAGCCATTCCTGAGCACACCGACAACGACGCAGCCCACTAGCGACTGGGAAATTCACCGTCAGCAGGACCAAGAACTGGTCAAAGGGCTCGGTCTGACTAGCGCCACGATGCTGGTGATGGGCTCCATGATCGGCTCGGGCATCTTTATTGTCTCGGCCGAAATCGCGCGCGAAGTTGATTCGCCAGCGCTCCTGATTGGCGCCTGGGCCGTGGCCGGATTCATGACCGTTGTGGCCGCACTCAGCTACGGCGAACTGGCGGCGATGATGCCGCGAGCGGGCGGGCAGTATGTTTACCTGCGCGAGGCGCTGGGGCCGCTGTGGGGATTTCTCTATGGCTGGACGCTGTTTCTGGTGATTCAGACCGGAACGATCGCGGCCGTGGGCGTGGCCTTCGGCAAGTTTCTTGGTGTCTTCTTTCCTTCGGTCTCTTCCACAAATTGGGTCTGGCACATCTGGAAAGTCCCGCCGATCCCGATCGGGCCAATGGTGTTGGGCAATATGGATGTTGGCGTCAACACGCAGAATCTGGCGGCGATCCTGCTGGTGATTTTTCTGTCGGTGGTAAACATTTTTGGCGTGAAAACCGGCGCCGCGATTCAGAACGTCTTCACCGCAGCGAAGGTTCTGGCCCTGCTCGGACTAGTATTCTTTGGACTGGCGATCGGGCACAATCCATACGCGCTGCGGGCAAATTTCGGCGGCACGGACTTCTGGAGGAATGCGATTCACGGCGCGCTCCACCCGGTGCAGGTCGGAGTCGGTGGGCCGATCGCGATGGTCAGCACGCTGACGATTCTGGCCGTGGCTCAGGTGGGATCGCTGTTCTCTGCAGACGCATGGAATAACGTGACTTTCACCGCCGGGGAAGTGAAGAATCCGAGCCGCAACCTGCCGCTGTCGCTGGCGCTGGGTTCCGGAGCGGTGATTGCGCTCTACATCGCGTGCAACTTCATTTACCTGAGCGTGTTGCCGCTGAATGGAACTCCCGCCGGCGCCTCCGTCCTGGAGCGCGGCATCCAGTACGCCGCCGAAGATCGCGTGGGAACGGCGGTCATGACACAGATGTTCGGCCCGATTGGTGGCCTGCTGATGGCGTCGGCGATCATGATTTCGACCTTCGGCTGCAATAACGGGCTGATCCTCTCCGGTGCGCGCGTCTACTATGCCATGGCCAAGGACGGCCTGTTCTTTCGCAGTGTCGCCAGATTGCATCCCAAATACAAGACGCCGGCCATCTCGCTGATGGTGCAGATGGTGTGGACATGCGTGCTATGCATCTCGGGCAGTTACGGCCAGCTCCTCGACTACATCGTTTTCGCCGTGCTGGTGTTCTACATTCTGACGATTGCTGGTTTATTTGTGTTGCGGCGAACGCATCCCGACGCGGAGCGCCCCTACCGGGCGTTTGGTTATCCGGTACTACCCGCGATTTATATTGCGATGGCATTGTTCATTGATGTCGTACTATTGCGCTACAAGCCGCAATACACGTGGCCGGGGCTGATCGTGGTGCTGGTGGGGATTCCAGTTTATTATGCGTGGTCGCGGAGGGGGACTGCAAAGGCGTCGCAAACTTCTGCTTAACCTGTGAGGAGATTCGGAACCGATGGCGAAGCTGACGGCAACCAAGACACTGGAAACATTGCAGCGGGAAGCGCAGGAGACGGGACAACATACCCTGAAGCGCTCGCTCGGCCCGATCTCGCTTGTCATGCTGGGCATAGGAGCGATTATCGGTGCCGGTCTTTTCGTGCGGACTGCCGCAGCCATTGCCGACCGTTCGGGACCGTCGGTGACGCTTGCGTTCATGGTCGCGGGAGTTGGATGTGCTTTTGCCGGACTTTGCTATGCCGAGTTCGCTTCCATGATCCCAGTTGCCGGGAGCGCCTACACGTATTCCTACGCCACCATGGGTGAGTTGGTCGCCTGGATCATCGGCTGGGACTTGGTGCTGGAATACGCCGTTGGTGCAGCCACGGTTTCCATCGCCTGGAGTGAATATTTCAACCGGGTGCTCGATTGGTTCGGCATGCGGATCCCCTATCAATGGAGTCACTCTCCCCTGGAACGGGTGGCGGGCACGGGAGCACACGGAATCATCAACATTCCCGCCTTATTCATTCTCGCCCTGTTGTCGGCACTGCTGATCAAGGGGACGAAAGAGTCGGCAATCGTCAACGGTTTCATCGTCATCCTGAAAATGACGATTGTGATTCTGGTGATCACGATCGGCTGGGGCTTCATCAATCCGGCCAATCACACGCCCTTCATTCCCGCACCGACAACTTACGTGACCCCTCAGGGCATCACTCACCATTTCGGCGGCATACTGGGCATCCTCGGCGCGGCGGGAGTGGTCTTCTTCGCGTATATCGGTTTTGACGCCGTTTCCACGGCAGCCCAGGAGGCAAAGAACCCGAAGCGCGACATGCCGATTGGCATTCTGGGTTCACTGGTGATTTGCACGGTCCTCTACGTACTTTTCGCATACGTCCTCAGCGGCGTAGCGACCGTCCAGGATTTCCGCTCGGCTGGCCGGGAAGCGTCGGTCGCATTTGCCATCACCAAGTACATGCATGGATACGAGTGGCTGTCGAAGTCGGTCACGGTGGCGATTCTGGCTGGATTCTCGTCGGTGATTCTGGTTATGCTATTCGGCCAATCGCGCGTCTTCTACTCGATGAGCAAAGACTGCCTGGTTCCGAAGGTTTTTTCTGAAGAGCATCCACGCTTTCGAACGCCTTATAAATCAAACATGCTCTTCTTTGTATTCACGGGATTGTTTGCCGGATTCATCCCCGAGGACATCGTTGGCGAAATGACGAGCATTGGCACTCTCTTCGCATTCATTCTGGTGTGCTTGGGAGTCTGGATCCTGCGCGTGAGGCGGCCCGAGTTGGAGCGGGCTTTCAAAGTTCCCGCGCTGCCTGCCGTGTCGATCCTTGGCATCGTGGTGTGCGGCTCCATGATTTACGGTCTGGGCTGGACCAACTGGCTGCGGCTGATTGTGTGGCTTGCCATCGGGCTGACGATTTACTTCAGTTACAGCTGCAAGCACAGCAAGGTTCAGGGCTCGATCGCCAACGGTACGGCGGCGGATGCTCCCGCGCGGTCGATGGCGGATTGAAGAACAGCAATCAGCTGCCGGCTTTCAGCCTGCGAGGTGCAGATCAGCGGTTATCCTGCCGAAAATCCCCACTTCTCGCGCAAAAGAACGCGCGAGAAATGGGGCACCCAGCCTGCGCTCCCCTTTTCCTAATCCCAAGGCGTAAGCTGTTGGCTGAAAGCCGATAGCTGAAAGCTAAGAGCCTAAGATGAAAGCCTTCCGCAATCTGCGAGTGATTGCCTCGCTTCTGCTGCTGGTCATGGCGGTAGGCACGGCAGGGTATCACTACATCGAGGGCTGGCCGTGGTTTGACGGCTTCTACATGGTGGTGACGACGCTGACCACCATCGGCTACCAGGAAGTGCATCCGCTCTCGCACGCGGGGCGCGTGTTCAACGTATTCGTGATTCTGTCGGGCGTGTCACTGTTGCTGTTGGGAGTGGGGGCGCTGAGCCAGGCTTTGCTAGAATTCGAGCTGCAAAGCTTCTTTGGAAGGCGGCGCATGGAGCGCGACATCGGACGGCTCGACGGCCACTACATCATCTGCGGCATGGGGCGGGTAGGGCGGAGCGTGGCGCGGGAACTGGCGCAGAAGCCAGTGGCGCTCGTGATCATCGAGAATGCCGAAGGTAAGCGCCAGCGCTACGCGGCGGAGAACTGGCTGGTCATCGCCGGCGACGCCACGCAGGAGGAGATCCTGCGGCAGGCCCAGATTGGCCGCGCTCGCGGCCTGGTCGCGGCTACCACCACCGACGCTGCCAATCTTTACATCGTGCTCACTGCACGCGCCTTGAATCCGCATTTGAAAATCATCGCGCGGTGCAGCGAAGACAATGCGGAAAAACATCTTTTGACGGCAGGCGCGGATTCCGTGGTGTCGCCTTATTCGTTCGCCGGGCGACGAATCGCGCAGTCCTTGCTGCGCCCGCACGTGGTCAGCTTTCTCGACACCGCGACGACGCATCTGGGAATGGACTTGGAGATCGGCGAGATTCAGATCACGCCGGGGTCTGTGTTCGCCGGAAAGACGATTGAAGGTTCGCACATCCGGCAGGAGCGTGGCGTGATTGTGCTGGCCATTAAGCGGCGCGAGGGCATGCGCTTCAATCCTGCGCCGGATGAGCGGATCGAGCCGGATGACTGCCTCATCGCCATGGGCGAACCGGCACAATTGCGGCAGCTCGAACAGGCGGCTGCCTCTTCATGAAAAACGGAATCTCATGAAAATCGTGACCGCGGCAGAAATGCGCGCCATTGACAGCGCCACCAGCGAGCGTTTCGGCGTGCCGTCGCTCACGTTGATGGAAAACGCGGGCACTGCGGTCGCCGAGCACGTTCTCACGCATCACGCCGCGGCGCGGCGGATCGTCATCTTTTGCGGGAAGGGCAACAACGGCGGCGATGGCTTTGTGGCGGCGCGCCGGCTGCATCAGAAAAGCAAAACCGTTCAGGTCATCCTGCTGGCCGATCCCTCAGAACTGAAAGGCGATGCTGCCGCCATGTATGGCAAGCTGCCGGTCGCGGCCATCATTGTTCGTTCAAGCGACGAATTGAAGAGCGACCGGGTGCGGCTCTCGCTGCCGGCCGACTTATATCTGGATGCGATTCTCGGCACCGGCTTCAAGCCGCCGGTGAGCGGGCTCTATGCCGACGCCATCGCGTTGCTGAATGCGACCCGGGCGCCAGTGATTGCCGTGGACATTCCTTCGGGCGCGGATGCCGACGCGATGGCGCCCCAAAATGCCCTCATGGCGCGAGCGGACTCAATCGTCACGTTCACGGCGGCGCGGCCGGCGCACGTTTTCAGTCTGCTGACAGCGGGGCCGACGTATGTGGCAGGCATCGGGTCGCCGGAAGAAGCGATCGTTTCTTCGCTGAAGCTAAATGTGATCACGGTGCGCGATTTCGCGCCGCTGCTTGACCCGCGTCCGCTGGAATCAAACAAGGGCAATTATGGGCACGTGCTCGTGATTGGGGGATCGGTCGGCAAGGCGGGTGCGGCAGCGATGGCGGGAATGGCGGCCTTGCGAACCGGCGCAGGACTGGCAACTGTAGCCACATCGAAGTCGGTGCTGCCTACGGTAGCGGGATTTCACGCGGAAGTAATGACCGAACCGCTGCCCGAAACCGACGCGGGCACGATTTCGGCCTCGGCGATCGATCGCCTGGATGTGCTAGCGAAGGGGAAATCGGTTCTGGCGATTGGGCCAGGGATCTCGCGTTTTCCGACGACGTCTGGATTGGTGCGAACGCTGGTCAGCAAGAGCGAGATTCCTATCGTTCTGGATGCCGATGGCCTCAATGCGTTTGAAGGAAATACCGGCGAACTGAATGGCAAGGGAAGGTTGCTGGTGATTACGCCGCATCCTGGCGAGATGGCGCGGCTGGCGGGGTGCACAGTCGCTGACGTGCAGAAAGATCGGCTGGGCGTGGCGCGCAAGTTTGCTCGCGAGCATGACGTGATCGTGGTGCTCAAGGGTCATCGGACTTTGGTGGTCCAGCCCGACGGCGAGGCCTGGGCCAACACTTCGGGCAATCCGGGCATGGCGACCGGAGGCACGGGCGATATTCTGACCGGCATGATCGCCGGCATGATCGCCCAACAAAAGCCTGCTCAGCATCCGAACGACGCGCTGCTGGCGATTCTTGCGGCAGTTCATCTGCACGGGCTGGCCGGCGATGAGATGCGCGAGATCGTGGGTGAGCATTCGCTGGTGGCCACCGATCTGCTGCGGGGATTGCCCGACGCTTTCGAGAGCGCGCGCCGCACGGCGCGGGAGAAGTTCGTATGCTGGGGAGGGTAGGACGCTGTAGCCACCCAAAATCCACCGGGGCTGAAGCCCGCCAGGTATCCGTTCTTCACGCGGCCTAAAGGGCCGCTCTTCCACTTCGTTGTCCGTCCGGACATTAACCAATCAGCCAACATCCACTAACCTCTTGACGACGCACGATCTCGGTAACCGCAGTTCAGGCTCGCGATGCGGAATTCGGACGACGGGCTTCAGTAATCTATTACGCAACAGGGGATAGTGCCATAGTTCTCGTGGCTTATGACCTATTTCCCCCAACCGCATCCTTCGCGGCGCGCCGCTCGTGTCAAGCTGGGAGATTCCGTCCTGGCTGCGATCCGTTTGGAAGACGGCCGGCGCACCAAAGGCAAACTCCAAACCATCTCCGCGACCGGCGGTTTGCTGCGTCTGGCCCACTCGTTGGGCCAAGGCGACTTCGTCGAAGTGGCCTTCCAGACGCAGGCTGGCCCGGTGCACGGCATGGCCGAAGTGCTCAGCCCCATGCGGAAAATGACCGACGGCGTGTTGCAGCCGTTCCGCTTTGTGGCGCTGGAGGACGACGACCATCGCCGCCTGCGCACCTCGCTCGATCACGTGGTGGAGAGGAATTTGCTGGGCTTGAAGTCGAGCGCGTTCTCCACATACTGAGTGAGTATGTGGGGACAGCCGCCCCTTCAACGAGCTCAGGGCAGGCTTTCGGCTGTCCGGGCGAGCGCGAGCTCGGCGCCGCGATAGGAAACTGCTCGCTATACTGGTCGTGTGCCCGGCCAGGCCAGAGCGCGCGAGGTGTTCCGGGAGATCGTTACTCATTCGGCGGAGGAGACGATTGCTTTCGGCCGGACGCTGGCCGACCTGCTTGCGCCTCCCAAACTTGTTTTGCTGCGCGGCGAACTAGGAGCGGGGAAAACCACGCTGGTCAAGGGAATTGCGGCGGCGTTCGACGCGGCCGCGGAAGAAGACGTCACCAGTCCTACCTTCACGCTGGTGCACGAATATCGCGGGCCGCGAGCCAATCTCTATCACATTGATCTTTATCGCGTAGATACGCCGCGCGAGTTGGAAACGCTCGGGCTGGATGATCTGCATTCCGACGATAGCATTTTGCTGATCGAGTGGGGCGAGAAATTTCCCCGCCTGGTGCGCGAGCGCGATGTAGAGATTGTGCTGGAGCGGGTAGGGGAGAACGAGCGGAGGATAGGAGTCAGTAGCTATTCCAGCATGTCCCGGAGCCGGAAGTGAATTGTCAACAGCGCGTCGATCGCATGCTTGCCCCAATGAGAGTAGTACAGTAGTCGCCAATTCCAGATAATCTCCTCAGGCGGAGTTTCTTCTCTTTGCCTCAGAACGAGTCCTTCCCTCAAATCACGGTAGATGTCGGCGATATCGTCGGCTAAGGTCCCAAAGATAGCTTCTTTGTCGGTTGTTGGGTCGAAAACCTGCATGTACCCGTCCCAATCGCCGAGCTTCTCTTTGAGAGAATTGTAGATCTGTCTCCATTGTTCGTCGTTCATTCGAACGCTTGCCCGCGGTTCACACGCGGCCTGCTCGTCCGGCTGATCGTTCTCATTGCTCAAGGTTACATCTGGAAGTCGGATAGCTTCTCCGATAAGTTCGGGCAGTATCCTGTACATACGGACGAGCACGTCGGTCCTATCCATGTTTGGTGCCGCATCCACCACAGAGCAGAAGCGCTCCGCAATCGCTCGGAAGCGATCAGCCGCGTCCGCATTGCTTTCACGCGTGTTCATCACCTGAGTCTGCCCAGCAGCACGGGACCCCATAATGTTATACCGGTCGGGTGCCCCATTTCTCGCGCGCTTTTTGCGCGAGAAGTGGGGATTTTGATTTCCCCAAGCCGCGTCCATTCTGGGAATGGCAACAAAGAAACTCGTTAGACTCACAAACAGGATCACCCGTGCACGGCTATCCTTGCTCTATGCCCTGGGGCTTGAGGCGCTACTACGGAACCGGCGGCCTGCACTTCATCACCTGCAGTTGTTACCAGCGGCGGCAGCTTCTGGATACTGCCGAACGTCGGGATTTGTTGTTAGAGATTCTTGAGCGAATGCGCCTTCGCTATCGTTTCGTGGTCGTTGGCTACGTCGTCATGCCGGAACATTTTCACCTGCTTATCTCTGAGCCCGAAGTTGGGACGCCGTCCACCGTGATGCAGGCCATCAAGCTGGGGTTCGTGCGGCGGGTGTTCCCCCATCCTTCGTTTGGGAAGGTTGGCGACTCAAAAGACCCCACTTCTCGTGCCAAAAGCGCGCGAGAAATGGGGCACCCGCTTGAGTGTTTCTACTCAGGGAGGGTTGGTGACTCAAAAATCCCCACTTCCCGCGCAAAAAACGCGCGGAAAATGGAGCACCCAGGTTTGTCTGACATGGGACACCCAGGTGTCTCTAACGGGGGATACCCAGGTGTGTCGAGTCACTTCTGGCAGCGGCGATTTTATGACTTCAACTTATGGAGTCAGCGCAAGGAAGTGGAGAAGCTGCACTACATGCACCGCAATCCGGTGGAGCGCGGGCTGGTCGAGCGCCCGGAGGACTGGAGGTGGAGCAGCTTTCGTGCCTATGCTTGCGGAGAAGTGGGACCGATTCTCGTCAACGACTGGTCTTTATGGGAACACGGATCTGCTCGCGGGTCTCTTAGGATTCGGTCAGAAAATTCCCCACCCTTCGACTTCGCTCAGGGCAGGCTTTCTCGCGCAAAGAGCGCGCGAGAAATGGGGCACCCGAGTTAAAACCCCATAATGTTATACCCGCAATCCACGTAGATGACTTCGCCGGTGATGCCGCTGGAGGCGTCGGAGGCGAGAAAGACTCCCGTGGAGCCGACTTCGCTGACCTCCACATTGCGGCCGAGCGGCGCGTGATCCTCATGTGCTTTGAGCATATCGCCCAGGCCGGAGATGCCGCGCGCCGCAAGGGTTTTAAGCGGGCCGGCGGAAATGGCGTTCACTCGAATTTTCTTCTTCCCCAGTTCGTAAGCAAGATAGCGCACCGAGCATTCTAGGCCGGCCTTGGCCACGGCCATCACGTTGTAGCGAGGCACAACTCTTTCGGACGCAAAGTAAGTCATCGTGATGATCGAGCCGCCATCTTTCATGAGAGGAGCGGCGGCGCGGGCGACCGCAACCAGTGAATAGACGCTGACGTCGAGCGCGACGCGAAAGCCTTCGCGCGAGGTGTTGATGAATTCTCCTTTGAGTTCGTCGGCCGGGGCATAAGCGATCGAGTGCACCAGAGCATGCAGCTTGCCATAACGCTCTTTCAGCGTGGCAAAGAGGCGTGCGATTTCCTCGTCCTTGGAGACATCGCACATGTAGCCTTCGGCGCCCGGCAGCGAGAGGATGAGGTCTTTGGCTTCCTGCTCCAGGCGCTCGTTCTGGTAAGTGATGGCAAGCTTCATGCCGGCGGCATGCAATCCCTGGGCGATAGACCACGCGATCGAGCGCTTGTTAGCGACCCCGAAAACGACCGCGTTTCGCCCCTGCAAGTCATAGGACATGGGTGCTCCTTGGGAAGGGGAAAGAATAGCAGCCGGAGCAGTTCTTTACCACGGAGGGAATGTGGAAGCGAGCCTAGCGCGCCCTTCGGCCGCTGCGCTCTCTCCGAGCAGGCTATGCGCTGCGCGCGGCTCGCCCAGGTCCTTAAGCGGGCAAAGTGCGACCGCCTCAGGATGACATCGCGATGTGATCCCAGCCCTTGCACCCAGCCGCGTTCGGCGCTAGGATTCGCCTGCTGATCGAAATTGACATCCTTATCGCGTGCGCACGGAGGCTGGCAATGAAACGCGGCTTATTACTGCTGTTTGTCCTAATCTCTCTCACAATTCTTATTCCCCAGGCAACCGCTCAGGTGGATCGCATCATGATTGGCGCAGGCACGGACGAAGACCACGCGCTGCAAGCCATTTCGAATGAGTTAGACCCGCAGAAGAAACTGGCCATGTATCAGGACTTCGTGCAGAAGTTCTCGTCCAACCCGGCGGCGGCGGCATACGGAAACTGGCAAATTTCGCAGGCCTACCAGACCGCGGGCGATCTTGAAAAGGCGCTCGACTACGGCGACAAGGCGCTGTCCGGGTCTCCCCGCAACCTCGACATTCTGGTGTCGCAGGCCAGCATGGCGCTGCAGGCCAAGAATAACGCGAAGCTGATGGACTATGTGATCAAAGGAGGCGAGGTGTGCAGTTCGATTACCAAGCAGGCCAAACCCGAGGGCATGAGCGACGAGGATTTTGCCCGGAAGGTGACCATGGATAAGGGCTCCACGCAGAGCAATTGCGATTTCATGGAAACGTCGGCAGTTAACGCCATCTCGGGGGAGAACGATCCCAAGATCCGCATGGCGTACATTGACAGGTTTAATGCGGCGTTTCCGGATTCGAAGTTCCAGGAAACGGTGGGGAGCCTGGCGCTCGATGCATTAAGCCAGATGAAAGACAACGCCCGTTTGGTGGCTTATGGGGAGAAAATTCTGGCGGCCAATCCCAAGTCGCTGCCGGCACTGCTGCTGCTCGCCAACTTCTACGCGGAGGACACAAAGCCGGGAAGCGCCGCCAAGGCGATTTCATACGCGCATAGGGCGATCGAGGCCGCGAATGCCGATGCGCCGGATGCTGACCAGTCGCGGAAAATCTCGGCGGGCGTGGCGCACAGCACCGTCGGGTGGATGTACCTGAAGCAAGAGAAGTGGGCGGAGGCAGCTCCAGAACTGAAGGCTGCAACAGCGTTGCTCAAAGGACAGGATGAGCAGCAATACGCACGGGCTTTATATGGTCTCGGGTTTGCCTACGCCAAGCAGAACCAGATGGCCGACGCGCGGGAGGTGCTCGCCGAGGCCGTAAAGATACAAGGCCCTCTGCAGGCGATGTCGCAGGATCTGCTGGGCAAGGTCAGCGTCACGAAGGCCAAGGGAAAATGAATTCCGGCTTGCGCGGTGCTGCCATTGTCTGGGTTGGACTGACCGCGGCTGCGCTCTACGCAGGTGCGGGCGACGCTCCGTTGCGTTCGCCGTGGGACGGCCATCCGGTAACTGCGAGCGATGCGCCCTTCACTTGCGTCGCGGCTCCGCAATTGCCGCATGATTTTGCAACGAATTCCTATTACACCGACAGCCATCACTCGATTGTCGATCCCGCTCTGAAGAAGAAGTACCAAGACTCGGTCGCCGGCATCGAGGATTTTTCCCGGACCATCGTCAAAGCCGCGGACGCCTTCCAGAGCTCGAGCAGCCGGGCGGCGGCCCAGTGCGTCGTGTCGTTGCTAGAGAGCGCGGCGAAACAGAGGGCCCTTGCCGGGACGATGGAAAGCAATCAGGCCTCCTACGTACAGAAGTGGAATCTGGCAGCATGGGCGGTGGCGTATCTCAAGATTCGAGCCAGCGGTGTCGTGTCGGACGATCAGCGGAAAGACATCACCAAGTGGCTCAAGAAACTCGCGGATGATAGTCGCAAATATGTCGAAGAAAGACGCCAGCACTCGGGTGCGCATGACGCATACAACAACCATCTCTATTGGACCGGATTTGCCGTCGCCGCCGCGGCCATCGCCAATGACGACCGTGGGCTTTTCCGATGGGGCGTGGATGCCTACAAGCAAGGTGTGCACGACATCGGCGAAGATGGGACACTGCCGCTCGAGATGGATCGCGGCCAAATGGCCTTGCATTACCACTTGTTTTCGCTTGCCCCACTGGTGATGATTGCGGAATTTGGCGAAGCGAATGGTGTCGACCTCTACGCGGAGCGCGATTATGCGATCAAGCGCCTTGTAGCCCGTTGCGTCGACGGTCTCGAGAATCCCGGTTTCTTCCAGCAGAGAACGGGGGTGCAGCAAATTACGACGCCGGAGATCGAGTCCTGGCAGATTAGCTGGGCTCAGCCTTACACGCGGCGTTTCCCTGACCGGAGCATCTCAGCCTTGCTGGGAAAAGCTTCGCGCTTGAACTACACCACGTTGGGGGGATTGCCACCTCCTTAGCCTCAGCCTGCACGGGCACGTGGAGGTCGCTACTTCTGCGGGTTCACCAACTCCTCAGAGAGCAACTGCGCTTTCCACGCCAGGGTGCGGGCACGATCGAGATCGCCGGCTGTAGTTGCGGTCTTGGACTGCTCCATGAACTGGCGTATCTGATTGACCATGTCTTGCTGGCTGGAAGTGAGATTACGCCCCTCGATTTTCTTGAGGTTCTTGGCTGCAGCTTCCAGCATTTGGTTGGCGGTGGTGCGCTGCTGGGCGGCTTGGGCGCCGCCAGGTCCGCCAGCCAATTGGAGGGTCGGTTCGGGAGAGCTTCCCAGCGGCACAATCACCTTAGTCGGAGGACAGTTGGCGGACCGAACTGTTCCGGGCTTCCTCCCAGATGCCGGATTCGTTGAGCCTGCGCTGGCAGGGTTCGAGGCCGACTGGTTTGCATCCGATGCGATGGAAGGGGCGGCGTCACAATTGCGTGGGCTTACTTTTTTCTTGTTACGGGCGGGCTGCTTGGCCACTGGGGACTTCGGACCGGAAGGGGCTTGAGTTGCGCCGGGCGCCGGCGAAGTTGGCCCAGACTTAACTGGCGGGCCCTGCGTAGCGGGCGGGGCTTGAGCTGCCGAATTGACGGTTGGGGACGAACTGGTTGGCGCAGCCTGCTGCTGATCCTGGCTAACAACTGGCGATAGGGATCGGGCACCGAATGCCAGTGCAACACTGATTAGGATTGCGGCCAGAGTCATATCTGAAGCCCGATACGACGTGAACCAAGACAAACTAATCTTACGCTTTCCCAGTGCGGAGTCCAGAAGAGACGATCTGCCTTCTCATCCGCGGAGTCGGCTGCCAGTTAGTCCCCGGTTGCTCTCACCTTTCCTGCGGCGTATTCGCGGCTGGACGCTGCCGGTCCAGCCACGGGAATATGGAAGCGGAAAGTCGTGCCTGCCCCGTCGGCCGATTCAAAGTCCACCGAACCATAGTGCCACTGGAGAATCTGGTAGGTCTGGGCCAGGCCGATGCCACTGCCATCTTTCTTGGTCGTGAAATAAAGCTCGAAGATCTTGTCGCGCATCTCCTGCGGGATGCCGCTGCCCTGGTCGCGTACCTCAGCGACGATTGCGCTGTTTTCCCGGTGGGCGGCGATCGTCAAGCGGCCGCCATGCGGCATAGCCTGAACTCCGTTGATGACGACATTCAGAATGGCCTGCTTCATCAGATCCAAGTCCACCTTGACCGGCAGGCGCTGTTCGGGCATCTGCCGCTCGATGGTGACCCCGTGCTGCTCTGCGTCGGGAGCGGCGAGCTGCGCCACATCCTCCAGCAGACGGCGCAGGTCCACTTCTTCCAGATGAAGATCGCGGGGCCGGGTAAAATCTACGAGAGTTTGCACGACACGGTCCAGGCGGCGAATTTCACTGTCAATGATGTCCATGTGCCGCCGGGTATCGGGTTCCTGCTTGGCCAACTTGTTGCGCAGAAGTTGCAGGTGCAGCACGATCGCGTTGATGGGATTCTTGACCTCATGGGCGACGCCGCGGGTAAGGCGTCCGCTGGCGGAGAGACGGCGCGACATTTCGATCTCGTCGCCGATTCGCTCCACCGACTCGGTGTCGCGCATGATCAGCAGGGCGCCGATCTGCGAGTTTTTCTCCTGCACGAAGTCGAGCGATACCTGCACGCGTTTTCCGGCTGCGGCCTCAAACTGGCGCTCGGAAAGCGGCCGCCGCTGTTCGAAAGCGTCGAGCAGAGCCGCCCCGAGGCGAGAGTAGCGGTCGAAAATCTCCTGCACCGTGTGCCCCAGCAGCTCGCCGCGGGGACGGCCAAGAAAAGTCTCGACTGGGGCGCTCACCAGCACCACGCGCGAATCGCGCGTGAACAGCATCAGGCCATCCTGCAGTTTGGCCATCAGCTGATCCACATTGTCCTTGAGGGCGGAAAAAATTTCCTTGCTGTCACGAATTTGGCGGCCCAGATTCGCGATCTTCAATGTGACCAGGCCATACTCATCGTGGCCGGAAGCCGCGGCATCGAGTTCATCGGTCGCGCCCACGCTGTCGAGGTTGCGGTGGATTTCCTTCAACGGGCCGAAGGCCAGGCTGGAGATTCCGGCGGAGAGGAACAGGGAGACGACGACAGCAACAATCGAGAGATAGAGCGCATGCATCAGCTTCATGTTGATTTCACGCTTGAGAAAAACCGGGGAGACGCCGATGCGGATGGTTCCAAAAGGCTCGTTGTTGAGGCGCACGTCATAACTGACGTCATATACCGCAACCGGACCGCGGACCAGTCGAAGCTGGTCGAGAAAGCGAGCGGACCGCACCTGCTGGAAATCCGGCCGCGGGGGCACGACCTTCCCGACCATGGCGGCATCGGTGTGAAGCAGTGCTTTTCCATCGGTTCCGACAATAGCTGCATCCATCACGAACACCCAGCTTCCCCGGGCGGATTGCAGGAGGTTGTTTAAGGCAACATCGGTTTGCAGATATTCGATGAGAGCGCGCCGGACCGCAACCGGGTCATTGGTGTCAATTTTTGTGCTGCTGAAGTCGGGAGATTCGATTTCCACCGCATAAGCCAACTGGTGGGCGAGTTGGCGGGCGGTTTCGTGGGCGTTTTCGATTCGCAAACGCAGAATCTGGGAAATATAAAGATAGGAAAAAGCCGACACCATCACCACGACCATGAGGGTGATAGTCAAAACGATGGCGGTTTTCCTAAGCAGCATAGGCATCCAGGTCTTCGGTCTTGAGTATCAGCCATTACGGCCAAGATTGCTCTAAACTCTCTCCTTCTTTGCCCTGCCGAACTAGAAGTCATCCCACAAATGAACCGCGAGAGTAGAACCCGCTGTCCCTTAGGGGCTAAAGCCCGCATTTTTCGACGGCCCTGAGCGGCGCGGCTGAAAGCCGCGCCCTTCCAAGGCCGATTGGAGATGGCTACATGGCTTCTAGGCCTGACACTGCAAAACCCAGAGGCAAAGTCGCTAGTCGAGATTGAAGCGTCAGCCCACCGAGGCCTCCTCTTTGCCCGGCGCCCCATCGGAGGCTGCGCTGCCGTACTCTTTCAGCTTGTTATGCAGCGTCTTCAAGCTGATGCCGAGAATCTCCGCGGCCCGGGTTTTGTTGTTGCTGGTCGCTTCCAGAGTCTTGAGAATCAGCATCTTCTCCGCCTCTTCCACCGTGGTGCCGACGCCCAGGCGAACCGCATCGGGATCGTTGGCGGCGGCGCGAAGCGGGGCTTGCCCAAACCCGGGTGGCAGATGCTTGGTCTCGATAAGCCCGGCGTCACAGACGATAACTGCGCGTTCAATTGTATTGCGCAACTCGCGCACATTTCCCGGCCAAGAATAGGCGTTGAACTGATTCACCACCGCCTCGCTGACCGCCCCGACGCGGCGGGAATGCTTCTCGCTCATTTCCGCGAGCAGCAGCTGGACGAGACCGGGAATGTCTTCTTTATGCTCGCGCAACGGAGGCATGTGAATGTTGAAAACGTTCAGCCGGTAATAAAGGTCGCTGCGCAGTTCGCCACGGGCCACCGCTTCGTCGGGAATCTTGTTGGTGGAGGCAAGCACGCGCACATCCACGGGAGTCTCGACTTTGCTCCCAAGCCGGCGCAGGCGGCGGTCCTCCAGCACACGCAACAGCTTGGCTTGAGTGGCGACCGGCATCTCGCCGATTTCATCCAGCAGGAGGGTGCCGCCCTCGGCTAGCTCGAAGCAGCCGGTGCGGCGCTCCAAGGCGCCGGTGAACGCGCCTTTCTCGTGCCCGAAGATTTCACTCTCCATCAGCGTCTCTGGAATGGCGGCGCAGTTAATGGCGACGAAGGGCCGGTCCTTGCGCGGGCTGAGTTCGTGGATGGTGCGGGCCACCAGTTCTTTTCCCGTGCCGCTGGCTCCGGTGATCAGTACGGAAGCAGTGCTGGGTGCGACCATCTCGATCAGGCGGAAGATTTCCTGCATCTTGCGGGAAGAGCCGCTGAGCCGCCCCAGCGAACCAGCGTCCCGCAGCCGGCGTCTGGTGGCCTCGAGTTCTGCCCGGGTGCCGAGCAAAGCAGAGGCATTGCTGAGAATTGTGTGCAGGCGGTCGGTGTCAATCGGCTTGGTGATGTAGTCGTAGGCTCCCATGCGCATGGCCTGCACGGCGCTGTCAATGGTTCCCTGCGCAGTGACCATGATGACGGCCATGGTTTGCGCGTGTTCGGCGAGCTGGCCCAGGTGCCCAAGCAACTCGATCCCACCCATGCGTGGCATTTTGATGTCGGTGATCACAATGGAGGGGAGCCAGCTCGTCGCTTTGTGCAAGCCATCCGCTCCGTCGCGGGCAGTCTCGACGCGATAGCCCCAGGAAGAGACCAGTTCGGCTAAACCTGTACGTTCGTTTTCTTCGTCCTCGACGATCAGCACTCTTTCCTGGCTCATCGGCTTAACCATAGTTGTCGTGAGAACTGGCGGAAGCTCCGTCCGGGAAGCTTCGGCGGCCTGACCAACCTCCACGATACGCGGCGGACTTGCTGCCGGGCAAGGTCCAACGTGGTCATTGGGCGGCCCTTGCCGCGGCCGCAGCGGCGGTGTCAAGTTGAGACGCGCAAGCGCTGGTGCAAATCTCGGCAATTCTGGAACGCGCACTTTTGCTTTAAGCTTCAGTGCGGTAGACTTTCTTGGGTTTCCAAGCAGCAGAATTCAGTTTCGTCGAGATATGACGTCGTCCTTGCAAAGGCTGTGGTCTGCCCACACGGTTAGCGGCGAGCCCACATATTGGAGGATTCCATGTCACTTTGTAGCGCACGCAAGGTTTGTGCTTCTGTGGTTGGTATCTCTGTGTTTCTTGCTTTGGCTTTGATTCCCACTTCCGTATTCGCGCAAAGCGATTCCACCCCCGAGTGGGACTTGTTTATTGGCTATCAGTATCTGAATCCCGGCGGAACCGTTCCGACCGCCTTTACCGACCCCAACAATCCCACTCCGTACAAGCTGCCCGGTATGGGCGCCGGGTTTGGCTCGGCTCTGACCTATAACTTCGATTCCCATTGGGGCGGCGAACTTGACTTCGGCCACAACTGGGGAAGCAGTAATTACGAAACCACTCTGTCGGTAGGGCCGCGCTTGATGTGGCGGACGGACTCAGCGAACTATTTCATCCATGGCTTGGTCGGTTTGAACCGGCTTTCGGTGAGCGGGCTGAACGGGAGCAACGCCATCGGCCCAATCCTGGGCGGCGGCATGGATCTGGCGCTCACCAAGAAGATTGCCTGGCGACTATTTGAGGCCGATTACCTCTGGTCACGTCACAACTACGCCAGCGATGCCTCTGCATACTTCCCATCCTTGCAGCATCCTTCGCTGGAGGGTGCCCGGCTACGTACTGGCCTTGTCTTCAGTTGGGGTGGTGCGCCGCCAGTTGCTCCAACCGCGTCCTGCTCAGTGCAGCCGACCGAAGTGATGGTCGGAGAGCCGATCGCGGCCACGGTCGCGGCCAACAATTTCAATCCCAAACACACGGTGACGTATGCCTGGAGCGGCAACGGCGGACAAGTGACAGGGAAGGACACGACCGCGAGCATCGATACAACGAACGCAGCCCCGGGGAACTACACGATCACGGCGCATGTGACCGACCCCAAGGAGAAAAAGAACAACGAAGCGACTTGCTCGGCCAGCTACACGATCAAACCTTTGCCGCCGAAGAATCCACCGACCGTTTCCCTGTCGGCCAGTCCCGCCAGCTTGATTACAGGCGGAAGCACGAATGTGACGGCCTCGTGCAGCAGCCCGGACGGCGTCCCGGTCTCCGTGGCCAACTGGACATCTACTGCGGGCACGGTATCCGGCAGCGGCAATTCCGCAACCTTGAGCACCGCCGGAGTTCCGGCCGGGCCAGTAACCGTGGGCGCAACCTGTACGGATTCGCGAGGGTTGACAGGGCAGGCCACTACCCAAGTGACGGTGGAGAATCCACCGCCTCCGCCGGTGGACAAGGCACTGGAGGCGCGGTTGTCCCTGCACAGCATCTATTTCCCGACCAACATGCCGCCGGTGACGGATCCGAACGCCGGTCTGGTTGCCAGTCAACAGAAGACCTTGGTTAGCCTGGCAGCCGACTTCAAGAAATACCTTGAAGCCAAGCCGGACGCGCATCTCGTCCTGACGGGGCACGCCGACGTGCGCGGGTCCGTTCCATTCAACCAGGCCTTGTCGGAGCGGCGCGTGGCTCGCGTCAAGAGCTTCCTGGTCGAGCAGGGCGTACCTGAAGGGGCGCTCGAAACCGAAGCATTCGGGAGTCAGCGAAATCTCACGCTCGAGGAGGTAAAGACCTCGATCGAGCAGGCCTCGGACTTGACGCCAGAAGAACGCAAGCGCGAACTGGCCAGAATCAACGTCATCAAGCTGGCCAGCAATCGGCGTGTGGATGTCACACTCAAGGCCGCAGGCCAAACCGAAACGTCAGTCCGCGGCTTCCCATTCAACGCCGAGGACGCCCTGACTCTGATCGGCGGGCGGACAAGCGAAATAAAGAAGCCCGTCAAACCTGCCCCGCAGAAAAAACCGGTGAAGAAGCCGTAAGAATTCTGGAGGGTCGAAAAACACGGCGGAGGGCGATCAGCCCTCCGCATTTTCTTGCTTTCGAAAGAAGGAGCTTCACATCCGGCACGGCCAGACGCGTTCCCGAACTGCCCTAAAGTGCCATCGTCAAATCAATGATTTCGTGAGAATGTGGCAGGTATTCAGCCTGCCACTTCCGTGCGGCGGTGATCGGGGCCAGTATGGTGGTGATGATTCGGTTCCTCTGGCCGAGAAACCTGACCCTGTGGCTGGTTCTGCCTGCCCTGCTTCCGCTTTCCTGCTCGCGACCAGCGAGCACCCCCCAAGCTGACCCGCGGCGAGTCCCTTTCGAGGCGGGTGAAACCCCACAACGGAACTCGCGCCCGAACGATCCGTCAAATGCAGGGAATCAGAACGCACGGTCTGAATCCGGTTCCTCCTTCGCAGACTCGTGGAGCCTGCCGGCTGGAACCCTCGTCAGCGTGCGGCTGAGGAATCCCGTTTATGCCGACAGTGCGAGTTTCAGCGGTGTGTTTGACGCCGTTCTGGATGAGGTGGTGATGCTTGACGGGAACGCGATCGTCGCGCACGGCGCCTCCGCGGAAGGGCGCGTAGAATCCGCTCACGCTTCGGAATTGGCCAACGACCGGAGCTACGTGCGGTTGACGCTGAACTCACTCGACATCGGCGGGCGGGATTTTGCCATACAGACCTCAAGTCTTTTCGTGCGCGGCGATGCCAGTGTGGCTCCCGCCGCAGGGGGGACACATGCCGCGGAGATCGTTCATCTGGCCGGTGGCCGAAGGCTGACTTTCCGGCTAACCGAGCCTGTCTTGATAGCCGTTTCTCCCGAATCCCTGGTCCGCTGACCCCCCACCCTGTTTTTTCGCAGTTTTCCACAGAAAGATTTCCCATTTTAGTGACGAGTGTCCTAAGCAAGCACAGGGTCAGTTTTCTATAGTGCGTCCCGAAGCGATAAATGGGAAGTCTAGTGGGAATCGGTTGTTCCCATCTCGGGAAAACTAAAGGCTCTGAGTGCCAGACGCTGGATTCCTTCTGGGAAGTATCCCGTTCAGAGTATCTGTATGAGCGCAGCCGCTGAACTTCCGACGACGTGGCTGGAGACGAGGGCGGAGTTGTGTCCCCTATTCGCCGCGGCGCCATTCGGCCTGGCGGAATGCCAGACGGACGGTGACATTATCGCTATGAACGCCGCGCTGGAACGCATGCTCGGCGGGCATTCTACGGCGGTACGCTTCCCGCACCTGGCAGACCTGGTTGTGAGGGAAGAGCAGCCAGAAAGCGGGCGTTTGCTGAGTGAGTTGCTGGTTGGGGAACGCAGCAGCTTGGAGATCGAGGCTAAGGTCGGCGCGGGAGGTGTCCAGTCGGTGCGCTGGACTGCCTGGCGGGTTCCCGGATCGAATGGCAGGCCCGATTTGGTGCTGGCCATGGCCGAAGACGCAACCGCCGACCAGCAGGCCCAGCTGCGCCTGCGGCAGGCGGAGAAGCTGGAAGCTGTCGGGCGTTTGGCCGGGGGCATCGCCCACGATTTCAACAATCTTTTGACCGGACTGTTGTTGTACTGCGATCTGCTGATTGCGAGCCTGGAGCCGGGGCACAAAGCTCGCAGGTATGCCGAGGAAATCCGCAGCGCCAGCATGCAAGCGACCGGCTTGGTGCGGCAGTTGCTCGCTGTAGCGCGGCCTGCGACTGGCGCGCCGCGTGTACTGTCGCTCAACGAAATCGCCGAAGGCATGGGGAATTTGTTGACCCGGTTGATCGGCGAAAACATTGAGCTAAAGTCTCATCTCGATCCGAATCTGGGTTTGGTGAGGATGGACCCGGCGCAGGCTCAACAGATTCTTCTAAACCTGGTACTGAATGCACGGGACGCGTTGCCCGATGGCGGCCAGATCACCGTCGAGACCAGCAATTGCAAAGTCCAGGTGCTGACAGAGCCAGTTCTCGCGACAGACCGGGCGGCCTCGATTCCCTGCGCGCTCCTACAGGTTAGCGACAACGGCTGCGGTATGGACGCGGAAACGCGGGCTTGCCTGTTCGAAGCCTTTTTCACTACCAAAGCTGTGGGACGGGGCACCGGGCTGGGACTGGCGACAGTCCACGACATCGTGACCAGCAACGGTGGCCTGATCCACATCGACAGTGTGTCCGGCAGTGGCACGCGCTTCACCGTGCTTCTGCCGCTCGCGCCCGAGGTGACCGGAAACGGACGAGCCTCGAATCACGACATCAGCCCCTTGCAACCCGCAAGAAACGAAGGGGTACTTCCACGCCAAGAAGAGGAAAAACGCCATGACGTCTGCAGTCTTAAGTCCAATGCCGAGCACGCCACAACTGGAGCCCGCCAATTTTCTCAACCTGCTGATCGTGGACGATGAACGATCAGTCCGCGAGGCCTGCCGCGAAGTGGCCATGTCGCTGGGCTTCGCCGCCTACGCCGCCGATTCCGCCGAACATGCCTTTCGGATGGTCGAGTCGCAGGGATTCGACGCAGTCTTGCTCGATCTGCGGTTACCTGGCGCGGGCGGGCTTGAAGCGCTCCGCCGCATCCGGGAACGCCGGCCGGACGCAATCGTGGTCGTCGTGACCGGTTACGGGACGGTGCAGTCGGCCGTCCAGGCTATGAAGAATGGCGCCTATGACTATGTTACCAAACCCTTTAGCGCTGATGAGCTAAGGCTTCTGTTGGAGCGGGTGGCCAGCCATTTGAAACTCCGGACCGAAAACCGGCTACTGAGGGAGAAAGTGAAATCCAAGCAGGGATTTGGCGGCATTGTCGGCCGCTCTCCAGAGATGGAGAAGCTCTATCGCATCATCGCCAAAGCTGCCAATAGTGTGCACCCGGTACTGATTCTGGGCGAAAGCGGCACCGGCAAGGAGATGGTTGCGCGCTCTATCCACTATTCCGGTCCCTTCCGCGACAAACCGTTCATCCCGGTCGATTGCGGGTCGCTGGTGCCCACGCTGATCGAGAGTGAATTATTCGGCCATGTGAAAGGCGCATTCACGGGCGCCAACCAGGCCAAGGACGGGCTGATGGCCATGGCTGAAGGGGGAACGATTTTTCTCGACGAGGTGGGAGAACTCCCGGTGGATCTGCAAGCCAAAATGTTGCGGGCGATTCAGGAAAAAGAGATTCGCCCGGTTGGCAGCACGCGCCGGGTTCCCATCAATGTGCGCATCCTGGCCGCGACCAACCGCGATCTGGAGCAGGCAGTGATGCAAGGGGCGTTTCGCCGCGATCTCTATTTTCGTCTGAACGTGCTCAGCCTGCGCATCCCCGCACTGCGCGAGCGCCGGCAAGATATTCCGCTGCTGATTGCTCATTTCCTGGAGCGCATGGCGCATACCTCAGGACAGGAGAAAGCGCTCAGCGATGAGGCTCTTAAGGTCTTGCTGGCCTACGATTGGCCGGGAAATGTCCGCGAGTTGGAGAACTGCCTAGAGCGCGCTTACGCCTTTACCAGCGGCCCTCTCATCCAGTTGGCCGATCTGCCGCGAGAGATCGCCAATCTGCCGGCCCCGCCGGCTGCGTCGGGAAATGGCAATGGACACGCCAAGATCATTCCCATGGCAGAGCTGGAAAGGCAGACCATCTTGAATGCGATTGCGGAACTCAATGGCGACAAACTGCAGGCTGCCCGACTACTGGGCATCGGCAAGACCACGCTCTACCGCAAGCTTAAGGACTACGCCGCCGAGGGGTGCCGGCCCTAACGGTTCGAGAGCGAACTGTGTGAGGGCAACAGGTTCCGCAACGGGAAGCCGCCGTGGTCGCTGATTTCGCTAAGCCTAGTGTTTTCAAGGCGGCAGTTGTGGCGGCGGGCGTGCAATAGAAATGAGCATGATTCTACTCATCACACCGTCAGCACGCGGCCAACAGTGCAGCGAGTCCTTGCATGCCGCCACGGGCGAGGAAACGCACTGGGCCCAAAACCTGCAGGATGCGGCCACGCGCCTGCGCCAAGACACGTACTCCGCCGCAGTCATTGACCAGTTTCTGGTGGAAACCGAACCTCACGAAAGCGAGCAAATGCTGGAACATCTAGGAAGCGCTTTCCCGGTCTACATCAACTTTGCGGTGACGGGAATGGAACGCCTGGTGCGCGAAACCCGCTCGGCGCTGCACCGCCGCCAGCGCGAGGAGTTCGCCGCCAAGCGCTCGGTCAGGGAACAGATGCGCAGCGAAATGTGCGAGACCCTGACGGCGATGCTTCTGTCTTGTGAACTGGCGATGTCAGTGCCGGACGTGCCGATGCTCGCGGTCGAGAAAATTCGTGCCATTGACGGTCTGGCGCGGGAATTGAGATTGCGGCTGCAGGTGAGCTGACGCCGGCTGGGCATTTCAGGTCAGACAGGCAAATCGGCGATTCGAGTCGGGGAAGTCAACGCCCGTCAGAAACCAAGCAAGAATGCCGCAGGCAGAAGCGACCACCAGCGATGACGGGTGCGGAACAATCGGCGCAGTGCGAGGGACATTCGTGATTGTTGTGATGAAAGCCCCGAGGACGACGCTGCCGATGGCAATCCACTGGTAGAGCCGCAGACCGGCCAGAACGGGCGTTTGCGGCTCGCCGCGATACGCCTCTTCCACGAATCTTCCCAACCCAGAAAGAATCAGATACACGCCGCCGACCATAGTCGTAGTTGTGTGGAGCAGATAGAGCCGGGTGATAAGTAGTGCGACGATGACGTTCCACAGCAACGAGTACAGCGGCGTGGGATGGATCGGAACGCCGCGCAGGGAATCGATGCGATACACGCGGGAACGGGGATGCACGTATCGTATGCCAATGGCTTCATCTGCCGGGCGGCCATGGCAACATCCCTGCACGAGGCAACGCAGGCGCCCGATCCCTTGAATCCAGGGAGCGGCCACCACCAGCGCGCTGAGGACGATCCAGGGGCTGGTGCCCGAGAGGAGGGCGGAGACAATTCCGCCGAGGGTGCAGCCGATCATTCCGCCATAAAAGCCTAAAGGTCGCAGTAGAGCCGGTGAGCCTTCAATCCATTGCGCCCACAGCGCCGCGCCAACGGCCCCGCCGACGAAGATCGAAATTGGGATCGAACTCTTGCCCGGCCCAAGCAGCGTATCGAGAAGCACAACGCCGACAAAAACACCAGCAGCGGCATAAGCGCCGTGGTTGATGATCCTCACGGGGCCGATGCGCCACTCCCGCCAGGAATTCGCGACAGTTTCCGCAGCATCGCGCAAGAACGACCAAAGTGCGCCCATGCGAACAACAATCCAAACGATAGCCAGACCAGCAAGAACATCTGCGAGCGTGTGCATTCCGGTCGTCAGGCAGCTCGCCGAAACCAGAGAGGCCCAGATCCGCCAGAGCCATTTCTGACGCAGGCTTCTTCCGACCGCCTCGGCGACCAGAAACGCCCAAATTACATGGTAGGAGGGGAACGCGGCTGCGGCGCTGTCGTGCGCCCGCTCGAAGTTCAGCAGCTGGCTAAATACCCCGACTGCACTAAACGGTCGAGGCGGCGCGATCAGAGGCACGGCCAAGTAGAGCGGAAATACAATCACCATCGAGAACAGCGTTCGGCTGGAAAACCAGCGCAGATCGTGCCTGGTGCGGACGAGCAGCGGCGTCACTAAGACGAAGAGATAAACACTGCCATAGAGAACTTCGGTCCAGGGCAGATCTGGAATCCGCGACTCGCAGGGAAGATAGGCGGCACGTCCGTCTGCTGGCATTCCGATGGCGACCACGGCCTCATAGAGGACGAACCAGGGCAGCAGCACCGTCAGGTAGCAGCGCATGCGTTCCCGTGGCGTTGGCGGCGAATCGTCGTCTTTGGGAAGGAGACGGTTCTCGGGAAGGGCCTCGCCAAAGCGCCGTTGCATGTCGGGGAGTTCGTATCCCAACACCAGCGCTGCGCTGGCGAGAATTACGGTCGGCGACACCAGCCACAGGCCGCTTGCTGAACCCACCGCAATAGCAACTCCCACGCACAAGAGTGCGAAGCCAACATAGATGGGATGGCAAAGCAGATGGTAGATTCCGGTTGAAACGTACCGTGGAGGCGGGAAGGCATTCATCGGCAAGCCGCCGCCCACTCGCCCAAGAGAAGCCATTCCGCACGCCATCAGCGCCGCTCCAGCTACGACTGCGGTGAAGCCCAAAGCATGACAATGAATAGCCGGCAACGCGACGACGCCCTCCGCGCCGACTGCCCAGATCACGAGAAGAATTGGCAAGACGACGACAAACAACAACGCGTAAAGCACTTTCGCCACGCTGTGCGTTCTTAGTGCTTCCACTCGACGACCTCATGGATGGCCCAGCCGCAACTTTCGGTTTCGCCGGTGCGGAGTCGGCCGCGGCTCCGCCATTTGCACTCGTTGACCGAGAGTATGCTTCGCGGAAGCGAACCGGCCAACCGGGAAATGCCGGGAAACACGGTGTCTCCCAGTTGCCCTTGGCGCAGGATCAGGCCACGATCCAACTCCAGCCGCCCGCCCATATCAGCGAGCACAACTTCCGACTCGGTGATCGAAATGACCGATTGCTCTTTGCTATTGTGAATGACCATTTGCCGGTGGTCAGATCCTTGCCCCTGCCAATCGATCCAGACTAGAGCATCCTGCTGCGAAAGATATCGGCCCCAATTGAGGCTGATCAGAGGCAGTTGCCACGGCGGGAGGGAGAGAGTTAGGCATTCTACGTAGCCGAGTCCTGTGATCCTGGCATTTCCTCGAAGGCGTACGTCGGCGTGAGACATCGGCTGAAGACAATGCCAGTCAACCGATCCGTGAGCATTCTCGAATACGGTTCGCCGCACGGGAGGCCGTAACGCCGACCATCTGCCCTCGAGCTTCAATTCGGGCTGGCTGAGCCGAATGACAGAATATTCGATTGCTGGGGTCTCGCCTCCGCGCAGGGAAGAGGTGGAGCGGACCTCGCCGTTAAGTACAGTGAGCGCGCTCTGGTAGTGAAGCGTGAGACCTTTCCACAGAAGATCAGCGACATACAGGATGACCGCATCGCCACTCTCGGCAACGCAGTCTAGATACCACTTCGTGAGGAGAAAAGGATTTTTGCTCAAGTCTGCCGGCCAACTCATCAAACGAGCCGATCATTATAAAAGCGGGACCGGTTACCGTCCGACATTTCGCCATCGACGGCCTGGCGCGAGAACTGAGATCCGGCTGCAGGTGAACTGATCGCAGGTTTTGTTGGAAGCTTTGGCGCGCTCGAAACCTTGGTGTGGAGTGAATTTCTGGATGTGGCACCGATTTCTGACCCGGTCAAGCCGGCCGGACGGCGGCTCCGTAGGCACATTCGCCAGTCAGCTCGTCAAATAATTCATTCCGGTTATTGACCCCTCAGACTTGAGTTCCGATAATCCTCCAACTACGGGGTTCGGTCGTTTCAGACATTCCAACGCACGGCATGGGGCATTTCCCACGTGGTTGGAAGTCCGCTGCGATTCAGCAACACGACTGGAGGACTGCGCGATGCGCATCAGAGGCTTGGTTTGGTTCTTCGGGGGTATTCTCACTGTCTCGACCGTTACTGCCCAGCAGATCACGGGAAATATTCATGGAGCGATCCTTGATCCGAGTGGTGCGGTGGTGGAAGCGGCTGCCGTAAGCGCGAAGCAGATCGAGACCGGACTCACGCGCACCACCATCACAGACCGTAACGGCAATTACCTGCTCGTCGAACTCCCCGTCGGGCACTACCAGTTGGAAGTCTCCGCCAAAGGTTTCCAGAAGTACCGTCAGGAAGGGATATCCCTTGACGTGAACCAGACGGCAACCGTGCTGGTGCATCTGCAGGTTGGCTCGGAGACGCAGCAGGTAAACGTGAAAGCGGATGCGGGACTGGTGCAGAACACCATCAGCAGCCTGGGTGAAACGGTAATGCAACGGGAGATCGTCGACTTGCCCCTTGACGGACGGAATTTTTCTCAGCTGGGAGTCTTGCAGCCGGGTGTCGTACCCCTAACGCCCGGACTGCTGGAAGCGGGCGGGCCGGCACGCGAGAACGAAGGCTATGCGGTCGATGGACAGCGTCCGGAGTCGAACAATTTTCTTATCGACGGCGCGGACAATGTGAGTTCGGTGGATGGCGGCTTTGTTCTCAAGCCGCCGATCGATGCCATCGACGAGTTTCGAATTCTGACCCACAACGCCAACGCGGAGTTCGGACAAAATACCGGCTCCACGACCAATATCGTCACGCGCAGCGGGACCAACTCGTTTCATGGTGCGCTGTGGGAATTTCTGCGCAATGACGCGATGGATTCGTCGGACTATTTCACACGATCCGTTCAGCCGCTGAAGCAGAACCAGTTCGGCGCAACTTTTGGCGGACCAATCGTCAAAGATAAGACCTTCTTTTTCGGATATTACGAGGGTTTCCGCAACCGGCAGGGTGAGTCCGTGCCTGCAACCGTGCCATCCCAGGCCGAGACCCAGGGCAACTTCGGCGAACTGTGCACCAACATTCCGGGAGACAGTTTCAACCAGAGCAGCGGATTGTGCATGAATGCACAAAACCAGCCTGATCCGAATGGGCAACTCACATTTTTTGGTACTTCGGTGCCGTTCAATCAGATGACCACGTTCACGCCGATCAATCCGGTCGCGGCGAACGTTGTACCCTTCTTTCCTACCAGCGCGACGAATGCGTTCATCCCCACGGAGACGAAAGATGAAACCAACAATCAATTCGGCGTCCGCCTCGACCACTATCTTTCCGTTTCCGACACTTTGAACTTCCGGTACATGTACAGCAGCGGCCCGACGACAGATCCGCTGTCGCCGGCCGGGGCCAACGTGCCCGGCTTTCCGGTAGGCGAGTACGATCGCGCGCAAAACTTCGTCACTCAGGAGACACACATCTTTTCGCCAGGAACGATCGGTGTGGCGCGATTTTCATTTCTGCGCAATACATTCCTGCTCGACGAGCATCTGAATCACGAATCACTGGCCAGTTTGGGCTTCCAGTACGCTCCCACCCTTCCACTCGCCGCGGGACCGCCGTTTATCCAGATCGGTGGATACGCCTCGGTGGGCGATCCGATCACCGGACCGCGCTACACCTATCAGAACACGTTTGACCTGTCGGGGTCATTGAACTGGATTCACGGGCGACACGAGTTGAAGTTCGGCGGAGGCTACCGGCGCGACCAGATCAACGGGCTGCAGGGCATCGCAAGCAACGGATTCTTCGTGTTCGCTCCCATTCCGTCATTTGAGGATTTCCTCTACAACGACGGCTTTGCCAATTTTCTTTCCGGCAATCCGGTCGTCTTTTTACAAGGCGGCGGCGACTTCAGCCGCGAAATACGCGGCCGCGCTCTCGACGCCTATGCTCAGGACACTTATAAAGTTTCTTCCCGTCTGACATTGAACTATGGCGTGCGTTATGAACTGCCTTTTCCGGATACCGAAAACCACAATGAGGTGAATCTATTTGTTCCGGGCGCACAGTCGCAGGTCATTCCTTCTGCGCCCCCGGGTCTGCTGTATCCCGGGGACCCGGGAGTTCCGCGCGGGCTGATTTCGACCGAAACCACTGCATTTGCGCCGCGAGTCGGCGTGATCTGGGATACAAGCGGTAATGCGAAGACCGTGGTCAGCGCCGGCTACGGGATATTTTACGAGCCGTTCTACAACGGAGAAGGCGGTCCGTTGCAGGATCCGGTCAGTGCGCCGCCTTATCTCAAGACGCAGCAAATCAGTTTCCCTGTCAATTCCTTTGCGAATCCGTACTACGTTCCGAATCCCTTCAGCCAGCAATTTCCCGAGCCGATGACTTTGCTTGTGGATGCACGCAACCTGCATCTGCCCTACGCGCAGGATTGGAACCTCAACGTGCAGCGCTCTTTTGGCGAGGCCTGGCTGTTGCAGGTCGGATACGTCGGGACGACCGGGGTTCATCTGCCCCGTTTCATCGAAGGCGACCCGGCAGTCTTTTTTCCTGGCGTCAACTCGCAGGGTCCGATCTCGAACGAAAACAACGTGAACCAGCGGCGTCTTTATTCGGGATGTACTCTGGCGCAGCCGAATAACTGCATTTACGGCTCGGTCGGTGAGATTGCCAGCATTGCAAACTCCGGCTACAACGCATTGGAAGCAAGTTTGAGAAAGCGCTTCAGCCACGGTTTGTCATTTCTGGCGTCTTACACCTACTCGAAGTCGATCGACGACGTTTCGTCGTTCAACATCACCGGGTCTGCGTCCCAACCCGTCGCTGGAGAGAATGATCTGGCGCAGAATCCGTTTGATCTCGCGGCCGAGCGTGGGCGGTCCATGTTTGATGCGCGGAATCGTTTCGTCCTGAGTTATCAGTGGAACCTTCCGTTCTGGAATCATGCCTCCAACTGGTATCAACGTGCCTTAGGCAACTGGCAACTGAACGGAATCTTTACGGTCATGAGCGGGACGCCCTTCACCGTCTTCGACTCAAATGACGTGTCGCTGCAGGGGCAGGCTCCGGAGATCACAGGCTTTTCTGCCAACCGTCCGAACTTGGTGGGCAACCCCAACCACGGTCCGCGCACGCCGCAAGAGTGGTTCAACGTGAGCGCGTTCCAGCAACTTCAACCCGATCCGCTCGGCCGCTTTGAGGTCTTCGGCGACGAAGGGCGAAATGTAGTCGAAGGGCCGGGCTACTTCAATTGGGATTTTTCTGCATTCAAGGACATCCGCGTGACCGAGTCCAAGGAATTTCAATTCCGCGGGGAGTTGTTTAATGTCTTGAACCACACCAACTTCCGGCTGCCGATCAGCGACATCAGTTCGCCGAACTTCGGCCAAATCCAGCAGGACGTGGGACCGCGAGTCATCCAGGTGGCCTTGAAGTTTCTGTTCTGAAGCTGCGCCTGGAGCGAGACTGATCGAAAAGTGCCGATCGCTCTCGGAAAAATCCTTTCGTCTGGCCGCCATTCCCACTAGAATGATGGGACTGGGGGATGCCGCGTCCCACACGGCATCTCGCCGATTCTTCCCGGAGGTTCTGTGCACGTTCTGGTTACAGCCGACACGCTGTCGGGATCGTGGGCCTATACGCGCGAGCTGGTCGCGGGCCTGGTCACGCGCGGCGTACGGGTGACGCTGGTCAGCTTTGGCGAAATTCCGCTGCCGGAACAAACGGCGTGGATGGACCATCTGCACGGTCTCGACTATCGGCCGACGGCATTTCGCCTGGAATGGATGCAAGAAGCAGAAGGAGACCTGCCGGAATCGTCCGCCTTTCTGGTGTCTCTGGTTCGCGAGCTGAAGCCAGATGTGCTGCACCTGAATCAGTTCTGCCACGGTGATCTCCCTGTGGATGCGCTGAGGGTAGTGATGGCGCACAGCGATCTGATTACCTGGCGGAAAGCGGTGCAGGACCACACGCCGCGGCGCAATCCGCCGAAGTGGTATCGCGAAAGGATTGAGCGCGGAATTGAGGGCGCCGATGCTGTAGTTGCGCCGTCGGCCTGGATGCTGGATCAGATCTCTGCAAGTTATGTTCGTCCGCGTCGAGGAGAAGTCATTTATCCCGGGCGCAATCCTATCTTGTTCAATCCGTATATCACGAAAGACGATTCGGTGATGGCCGTCGGCCGTTTGGTGGACGTGGGCAAGCAGGTTTTCCTGCTAACCCAGCACGAGCATCCCGTCCCCGTTTGCATTGTTGGCGCCGAGCATACTGTGGCTGTGCCTCGCATTCCCATCCGCGCTGACGTGAAAGTTGCTGTGGCGGAGACTTCGGTGGCGATCTGCGGACCCCAAACGGAGGCCCAACTCCGCGCGCTCTACAGCCGCGCGTCCGTCTTCGCTGCCACGGCGCGCTACGATCCCCTCGGTTTGCAGTTGATGGAGGCCGCATTCTCACGCTGTGCGATCGTGGCCAACGACATTCCCGGCTTTCGCGAAATGTGGGGCGATGCAGCTTTGTATTTCCGCACGAATGACGCCGCCAGCCTGGCAGACCGCATTCGCCGGCTCAACGAGGATCGCCCAATGCGGCGCGCCTATGGCGAACTCGCCTACTCGCGTGCCCGTGAGCGCTTCACCAGCAAGCGCATGATCGATAACTACCAGCAGCTCTACCGCGACCTGCTTTCAGCTCGCTCCGCGGCGGCGTAAGCCGCAGAAATGCGGGAGTCCGCACCGTCATGGTATCTTCTCTAGGCCCGCTTGAGACCCGTCATGTTGGAGGAATGACTCATGGCACAGGTAAAGATCACCATCAGGCCTAACGGCCCGTATCGCGTCGAAGCGCCGGAAGGCGTAGTCGAATTGGTGGACATCAACGGAAATCGCTTCGACCTCACCGGCAAACCCGCATTTTCGCTCTGCCGCTGCGGCGGCTCGGTCAACAAGCCGTTCTGCGACGGGACGCACAGCAGGATTGGGTTTCAAGGGGCTGAGCTGGCCGTCAAGAAGGCTGAGGGCGAGTCGTAATCTCCGGGCGGCACATCGCTAGTGTGCGTTTTTCATCTGCTCAGCTTTGTTGCGGGCTTCTTGGGCTTGATCGGTCATCCCCTTAGCTTCGAACGCCTGGGCGAGAGCATCCTCGGTGTCCGCGTCGTCTTCCTTTTCCCGCTGTTTGAGGTAAGCGGCGATAGCCTCGTCGTACATCTTCAGCTTGGAGTACGAGTTGCCCAATGAGTAATAGGCATAATCGGAGTCTGGGTCGAGGCGGATGCCGGTTTTGAATTCTTCGATGGCTCTGGAATGATTGTCCTGAGCTGCTAGAGCCATGCCCATGCCGAAATGAGCGTCAGCGTCGCTCGGATCCTGAACCAATACCCGCGCAAAGCACTCCTGAGCCTCGCTGGCCCGCTTCTCGTTCAAGTACGTCATACCTAGTTCAAGACGGGCGCCAAGATGCTGCGGTTGGAGTTCCAGCACGCGCTTCAGTTCTGACTCCGCCTGAGGATATTGTGCTTGGTTGAAGTAGGCGTGAGCGAGTGTCAGGTGGGCCGGGACATAAGTGGGCCGTCTGCGAATGAACTGTTGCAGCTGGGCAATCGCCTGGTCGGGTTGGTGTTCACCGATCAACTGCTCGGCGCGCTCAAGACTCGCGGCGGGACCGTGCCAATACCACACTCCGTATCCTGCTCCACAGACGAGCAGCGTCCCAAAGAGGACCACGCCGATTCTGCCCGCCACGTTGTCGTGCTCCGGCGCGACGCGGGCGATGAGGGCGCCGAGGATCAATCCGGTGACCAGCCCGCCGACATGTGCAGCGTTGTCGGTGATGCCCGACAAGGCCCCGAACACTAGGTTATAAGCCGCGAAGACCACAACGCTTCTCAGCGTGCCGCGGATAGCCATTCGAGGCAAAGAGAACTCCCCGAGATAAAACGAGGCGATCAAGGCGCCGGCAATTCCGAAGATCGCTCCCGAGGCTCCGGCGCTCACGCCGTACGGGCGCCAGGCGATGCTGGCAATGCTCGCGCCTATTCCCGAGAGCAGATATACAGCCCCAAAGGTCCATGAACCGTAAAGCGACTCGCAAAGCGCTCCCAAATCCCACAGACACCACATGTTGAACGCAATATGGATGATGCCGATATGCACGAATACCGAAGTCAGCAATCGCCACCACTGTCCAGTAAGCGTGAGTTGGCGGGCATTGGCGCCGCAACGAATCAGATCGGCCGAGGTCGGATTGAGGATGGAAACCCCAGCGAGAGCCATGGCAAGAAACACGAGGACGTTGATTCCAAAGAAGACTTTTGTCAGGGTGACGGCCGTCTCACGCCGCACCCACGGCGCCGGCATGACGTGTTGCTTTGCATCTTCATCGATCTCGCCGCGTTGCGCGAACTCGTGCTGCACGCACCACTGGCAGATCCTCTTGCCGAAGGTAAACGCCGGAAGCTTGCGACCACACTGAATGCAGTTGGCCATGGCCTACGAAAAAGCCTATCAGCAGTTCAGGTGCGTAGGAAAGATGGTGGGACGCGTCGGTGGTGGGGTTTTAGCGTACTCAAGAACACCACTACCGGACGCGTCTGGAAACTTTGGTATTCGTGGGGGTGGGCGGCGGGCAGCGGTTTAGAGATTTTGTGTCAGCATCTCCAGTTCTCCGGGTCCAAGATGGAGGAAGGCGGCAGCCGCTGCAACCTTGAGCGCATGGTAGCTTTGAAGTCCATCGAGGTCGCCTGCTTTGCGCAGTCGGGGCATCGTCGCGCTGTGGCCGTGGTCATTTGGAGCAAACCACATCCACACACTCAGTTTTACCAATGTGAGCACGGAATAGAAGCGAACTTCGACCGCCTTCTGCTGGAGCGCGCGGGCGAGCTCGACGCTGCGCGGATCATGACAGTTGGCCTCCGCATTGCCGAACTCCACTAAAACCTTTGAATTGTGGGACATGCGGCGCACCAGTTCGAGGTAAAGGCGCATTCGCTTGCGCTGCGCCTGGCGAAACTCCTGGCGACTGAGTTTCCAGCGGAATTCGAACTCCGCGGCGGGATCGAGCAGCGACTCGGCCAGCGCCAAATCCACCGGATAGAGGAAGTGGACAACGTCGTCGAAATCACGCCTGGGGAAACGACTCCAGGCGCAGAACAGCATATAAATGCACGACAACGCTCCCACCGCGACGATCAGCCAAGTCAAGAAAATGGCAATCATGGCTAACGCATTCTCCGCAACACATCTTTATATCGTTCCAATTCGCCGGGGGAAGGGGCCGAATCCATGGGGCCTGGGGTCTCTGCCTTCTGGGGCACGCTGAAAAACCAAATCCAAATCAACACAGCCAGGGAGTATGCCACAACTGACATCACGCTCCACAAAAAAGTGAATCTTGTTCCAAAATCCGAAAATTTGGTAGTGGCGAGTAATGCGACCGTCGAGTAGAGACCAAAACCCGTGGCCACACCAAAAGAGTACTGACGCCAGCGGAGGCCGAGGATCGGGACTAGTGTCACCAGCCCCGCGAAGATGAGCACTTGCACAAATCGAACAGCGGTTTCGACGACGACGATGCACAGCATGAGACGGCCACCAAGCTGTGCTGCGCTCGCCTGATTTCGGGCGACGCTCAGGCCGATACTGCCAAGAAGGATAGCGGGAAAGGCCAGGCGGACCCACCATGCTCGGGTGATGGGCCTAAGCACGGTTCTGAAGACCTCATACATTACCAAGACGCCAAGGACAGCATAGCCCGCATCGGTGATCCAGTAGGTAGCAAAGTACGCGCTCCTGTGCTTTTGCACTGCGAAGCGTGCGATATCCGCAGCCACCCCGAAGACAACATAAGCAAAAAACCACGGACAAGAACGATATGCGCGCTGATGAACCAGCACAAATGCCAGGACCACCAGCAGACACAACGGGATGTACCAGAGCACAAACATCGGACCGGGAGCAGCATATCGCATCTGCTCCCGGCCTTGCGAGGGCAATTAAGCGCCGTGAGAGGGAGGCGCCTGCACCGGTCCGGTCGGCACCAATACGGTCGGTATAGGGCCGCCGCCGTCGGCCAGGGCTACCGAGGCGAACGACAGAAGCAAAAACACTACTGCTAGCATCTTTTTCATCGGAGATTCTCCTTGTGGTGGTGTGGGGTAAAAACCCCGCAACAGTTTAGCCGCGAATTCGCGGCTGACATCATTCTTGGTAGTTGTTACGAAAAACGAACAAACTCCCCAAAGCTTGTTTCAAAAACAGGTTTCTTGAGTGAGAGAGCTTTGCCCTCAGGGGCTGAAGCCCACATTCCTACTGACTCCTGTCGGCGCGGCTGTAAAGCCGCGCCCTTTCAACGCCGGTTTTTGGGACACTGTAGGAACGCTGCATGCTCCTCTGGAAAACGGCGGCCACCTGGTCGAAGGCCTATGTCTTGCGCAGACTCGGGCATCGCGGCAGGCGATTGCTTAGTGGATCGTTTTTCGCGACATGCATGAGCGGACACTGGGATGTACCGGAGTTGAATCGTCGGGCCGGGGGCAGGCTATCGCATCTGCCCCCGGCCTTGCGAGGGCAACTAGGGATGAGGAGGTGGTTGCACCGGTCCGGTCGGCACCTGTGTGGTCGGTATTGGGCCGCTGCCATCGGCTAGAGCCACAGAAGCGAACGACAGAAGCAGCAACACTACTGCGAGCAAGTTTTTCATCGGAGATTCTCCTTGTGGTGGTGTGGGGTAAAAACCCCGCAACAGTTTAGCCGCGAATTCACCGCTGACAACATTGTTGGTAGTAGTTACGAAAAACGAACAAATCCCTGGGAAGCGCGATCGTCCTGTGGAAAACCGCGGCGTCTGGCGGAAGGCTGACGGCTTGCGCGGAACCGGCGTTGCGTAGGTGCTTATTTCAGTGGATCGTCTTTGTCTTCCGCGACATGTAGTCCATGAGCAGATACTGCCCCAGCGTGTGGGGCGTGGTGAAGTAGGCCTTGCCGCGGCACATCTCGGTGACTTTCTGCACGAACTGGACCAACCCGTAGTCGGAAGCGAGCATGAAAGTGTTGATGAGCACTCCCGCCCGCTTGCATTTCGAGACTTCTTCCAGCGTCTGGCTCACCACCAGGGGATCGAGCCCGAAGGCGTTCTTGTAGATGCGGCCGTCTTCGAGCGTCAGGGCGGAAGGCTTGCCGTCGGTGATCATGACGATCTGCTTCATGTCTTTTCGTTGCCGTTGCAAGATTCTCTGCGCCAGCCGAAGGCCTTCACGCGTGTTGGTGTAATAAGGGCCGACCTGCACCCGAGCCAGTTGCGATAGCGGCATCTCTTCGGCGGAGTCGTGAAACAGCACCAACGACAGCGAGTCGCCGGGATACTGCGTGCGAATGAGGTGCGACAGCGCCATCGCGACTTTCTTTGCAGGAGTGAAGCGATCTTCGCCGTAGAGAATCATCGAATGCGAGCAGTCGAGCATGAGCACCGTCGCGCACGACGACTGATATTCGCACTGGTGCACCTGGAGGTCTGGATATTCGATGTTCAGCGGCAGCTTCAGTCCTTCGCGCTGGATGGCGTTGGACAGCGTCGCGGTAATGTCGAGGTTGAGCGTGTCGCCAAACTCGTAGGTTCTCGACGATCCGCTGGCTTCGATGCCGGTGGCGAGATCGCGCGTATCGTGCCGTCCGAAGCTTGACTTGCCCAGCGATCCGAGCAGGTTCCGCAGGGCCTTGAAACCGAGGAAGTCCAAACTCTTGTCGGTGACCTCGAACCGGGCTTGCTGGGCCTCGCCGGCCTGGCCTCCGACGCTGGAAGGTTGCGCCGGATCTTGTGGTTGGTCAACTGAAATGTAGTCTTCCTGCTGCATGCGCTCGATGAGCTTCTCGATCAACTCGTCGAGTTGGCCTTCCATCTGCATGCGCTCAATCTGTTCGCGTAAATTCTCATCGAACAACTCTCCATCCATCAGCGCTCGCTCAATCGCTTGCTTCAATTCCTCGAGCGTGTGCTCGCCCGGAGGCATCTCGTACCACATGGAGTCTTGAAAGCCGCTCCGCAGAAGATAGTCGGAGAGCGCGCCGAGCAGATCCTCCAGGCTCATTTCGCCGGCGGGATCGGGCACGTATTTGGAGTAGCGAATGCGCTTCATGATAGCTGCGAGTCCCAAGTCCTGAGTTGCGAGCTCCGAGGCCTTGACTCGCAGCTCGGGGCTCAGGATTCGCGACTAGTTAAACTGTCTTCTTTGCCGGTACGGCCGCTCCTCCGGCTCGAAAGACTTCTCGCGCACCGGCTCCGGCTTTTTCTCGCCCGCTTTGAACACACGCTCCTCGTTGCGCCCGATGCGCTTATGCGCGTGCAGGCCTTCAAGGATGAACTCCGCTGCCGAAACCTGCTGCTCGGGCGTGTCCTTCTGCGACACGCCCAGAGGGCCGAGCTTTTCCACCAGTCCCTGGATTTCCTTCAGATTCTGCAGCGCTTCCACGGCCGAGAACGAGTCAGGCAGCTGAATCTCGCCGCCCAGGTCAAACCACTGCACAATCTGCTGCATGTTGGCGCCGGTGAAATACTCGTCGTAGGTTTTGGCGATGGCAGTGCGGATCAGTTCGCGGCCCACGTGGTCGGCGCCTTTTTGTTCGCCTTCGTATTCCAGCTCGAGCTTGCCCGTGATTGCAGGCAATGCGGCGTAGACGTCGCTGATGCGGGGCACGACCAGCTTCTCGTCATTGCGAATCGCACGGCGCTCGGCATTGGAGATCACGTTCTCGATCGCGCTGATGGGCAGACGCTGGCTGACGCCGGAGCGTTTGTCAACCTTCTTGTCTTCGCGCGCCGCGAAGGCAACACGTTCGATAACTTCCTGCACGTATTTCGGCAAATGCAGAGGATGGCTGTTGCGCCGGGTCCACGCTTCCTGCGCCGTGATTGCGATTCCTTCCTCCACCGTCGCCGGATAATGCGTGCGAATCTCAGAGCCAATGCGGTCTTTGAGCGGTGTAATGATCTTGCCGCGCGCGGTGTAATCCTCAGGATTGGCGCTAAATACGAGGGCGATGTCGAGGGGCAACCGAACCGGATATCCCTTAATTTGCACGTCGCCTTCCTGCATGATGTTGAACAGACCAACCTGAATCTTGCCGGCCAGGTCGGGAAGCTCGTTGATGGCGAAAATGCCGCGATTGGCGCGGGGCAGCAAACCATAGTGAACCGTGAGTTCGCTCGACAATTCGTGGCCGCCGCGAGCGGCCTTGATGGGATCGATGTCGCCAATCAGATCGGCAATGGTCACATCGGGGGTGGCCAGCTTCTCGACAAATCGCTCGTGCGGCGTTAGATATGCAATCGGCGCGCTGTCGCCCAGGCGCGCCACTTCGTCGCGACAACGGCGGCAAATGGGCGAATAGGGATTGTCGTGAATCTCACACCCGGCGAGATACGGCAGGTGCGGATCAAGCAGCGAGGTCAGAGCGCGCAGGATGCGGCTCTTGGCCTGTCCGCGCAAGCCAAGCAAAATGAAGTTATGGCGCGAGAGAATCGCGTTGATGATCTGCGGCACAACCGTGTCGTCGTAACCTACGATGCCGGGAAACACAGGAGCATCTCCCTGGCGGCGCAGGCGGGCGATCAGGTTCTCGCGCACTTCGTCTTTCACGCGGCGCTCGCGCAAACGTTCCTCGGAATACATGCTGCGGCGCAGATCACCCAATGTGCGCGGAAGACTCATGAGACGAACCCCCAGGCCACTACAATGAATTGATTATACCCCGTGTTGCGGCGGTTGCCCTTGGCCCTGCTACGAAAGATTGTTGCCACTCGCAGACTTCGGATCAGACGTCGAAGGGACGAAGCGCCAGCTAGCAGGAGTCAGTGCAAGTGCCCGTTGCCGCCGGCCTTCTCTCGCGCGCGAGCCACGCGACGCAATGCCGGCAAGATGCTCTCCAAATGCGTCACGAGAGCCGGCATCCGTTGAGCTTCCGACCGCATCGCGAGGAGGTTCTGTTTAAAGTCGAGATCAAGCGGTAGGGATCCCGCGAGAGAAAACGACAGCAGGGGCTGACCGGTCTCGGGAGAGTCCTGGGCCGCTCCGGCCAGCGACAGGATCTCGCGATGAAGTTCTACCGCTCGCTTCGTCTCGGCCTTGTTTGCAGCGGCCGGCTCGTCCGGAATCAACATAACCTCAGCCCGCAAGAACGAACGTTCCCGGTTCAGTTCGAGCACCTCAAAGCGATCGCGGCCCTCCGCGACCAGGTCGAGTCGGCCGTCTGGATACTTCTTTGTGACCTTCACGATGAGGGCGGTGCAGCCAATCTCGGCGATGCCTTGCTCGAGCGCGCGGACCACGCCGAACGAGGCTTGGTTCGCGAGACACTCGCCGATCATTTCTTTATAGCGCGGCTCGAAAATGTGCAGGGGCAGTGCGACGCCGGGAAACAGGACGAGATCTAACGGGAACAGAGGAAGTAGCGGCACACATTCTCCGATTCGCGCCGTCGCGGACATCCGATTGTACGCCTCGGTGCGTCTTGACTTGCCGCGCGACAGGGCATACAACGCGAACATGAAACTTGCAGGCAAGGTCGTGGTGGTAACGGGTGCCTCCATGGGAATTGGAGAGGCGATCGCTAAGGCTTTCGCCGAAGAAGGTGCGGGCGTGGTGCTGCTGTCGCGAGACGCCGGGCGGGCTGAGGCTGCACGCATACGGCTCGGTTTTCTCGACCGCACCGCCGCCTTTTCCTGCGACGTGCGTTATTCAGAAGAGATCGATCGCGTGGTGTCGCTGACCGTGCATCATTTCAAGCGCGTGGACGTGTGGGTCAACAACGCCGGCCACGGTTTGCTGGACTCGGTTGCGCGAGTTGACATGGCCGCCTGCCGCGAACTCTTTGACACCAATCTGTTCGGCGCGGTGATGGCGATGCAGGCAGTGATTCCGGTCATGCGGCAGCAGGGCGGAGGCACGATCATCAACGTCTCCAGCGTCGCCGGGCATATTCCGCTTCCATTCCATTCAATTTATAGTGCGACCAAGTTTGCCCTCAACGCCATCGGCAAGGCGGCACGCATTGAACTGAAGAAGGATGGCATCCATGTGATGACGGTTTGTCCGGGCTACGTGCGGACGGCTTTTAGTGACAATGCTGTCCGGGGCAGGGAACTAAAGCAGGTGCGGCCAGGTTCAGTGCGCGGTATCAGCGCCGAGCGCGTGGCCCGCGCCACATTGGAGGGGTACCTGAAGCAGAAGCGGGAAGTGATCGTGCCCTGGACAATGCACCTGCCGATCAAGCTCTATCAGATGTTTCCCAGCCTCGTGGAGTGGGGGATGGGAAAGATGGCGAAGTGAAAAGGTTTTAAAGTTTCAAGGTTTCAGAGTCTCAAAGACTTTCACACGACCCCCGTAAGCCGTAAGGTTCTTGAAACTTTGAATGCAAACGATCAATTCTCGGTTCATACAGAATTCGTGCCGGGCAGATCTGGCTGAGTCTTTTTTGGCGGCAAACTGGATAGATTCTTGTAAAGGATCAGACCTCCAGTCAGCCATAAGGCGAGGCCTGTTCCTCCCGAGCATACGCCTACCCGCAACGAGCTTTCAGGAAGCCAAAGAGAGCCAAGGGCAGCCAACGAAATCACCGCGCACGTTGCATAGTAAACAGGCAATTTGAACAGCTTGCCGAGAGGAAAAAAGTGGAGTCCCACCACTCCATCAACCCAATTGGCGTAAAGGTCGCTTCTTTGCAACTGAGCCAGGATTGGCGCGCCTAGAACGATCGCGGCAACTTCCGTGGCGACAATAACGGAGAACCAGACCCTGTAGAACCTCTTCAGCTGCGTGCTGAGCATAGGTCGGGGAGCATAGCGGAACGCGATAAGTTGGCCGATCGACCAGGCCAAAAGAGCAGCTGAAATCAAGGTGATTGCATACAACCAGGCTTTTCGTCCGCCGTTCGTGGCCACGTTCCACCAGTACAGGGAATACTCCCCGAAACCGATGCACACGATGGCCCCGACTGTTCTCCCCCGAATGCGAACCCACAGGTCTGGTCCGGGTGGGCCAAAGAATCCTGTGTTCATCTAGCCTCCTTGGGCGCTTCACCGCGGTGGAAGCCCGAAATTTCTTTCAATTGAAACCTTGAAAAGTTGCTATCCCAACTCTCCCATCATTGCTTCCATTTCCGATTGCGCGTGCAGATTGCCGGTGCGCCGAGCCGAAGCGATGCCGTCCTGCAGCATCTTCTTCGCGTCCTCGGTGCGCTCAGCGCGCACCAGCGTTTGTGCCGCCATGAAATATCCGGCCGTGTAGTCAGGATTGCCTTCCAGCAAGATAGAAAATTCGGCCAAGGCACGGTCGAAGTCGCCCTGTTTGGAGTACTCCATAGCGAGGCCGTAGCGCGCGAAGGCGTCCTTGGGATTCTCTGTCAGGATTTCGTTGAGAGCGGCGATGCGGTCCATAAAGCAGTAGTCAGTAGCTAGTAGCCAGCTGAAACGAGCTTACTATAAACGACGTGGCAGACTGGCGGAAACGCCTGCATCCCGTCCCAACATTGGCGTAGAATATCGCCTTCCACGCTAAGCGATATGAACGACATCACGCTGGTATCCCGTCCCGTTCGCGATTCGCAGTCCGAAATGGCCGAGATCGTTCTTCCCAACGACGCCAATCCCCTGGGTGACCTGGCGGGCGGGCGGCTGATGCACTGGATCGACCTGGCGGGCGCCATGGCAGCTCACCGGCACTCGCGCAACTACGTCGTGACCGCGTCGGTGGACCATATTGATTTTCTGGTTCCAGTGCGCGTGGGCGACCTGGTGATTCTGCGTTCGTCTGTCAACCGCGTGTTCAAGACCTCGATGGAAGTGGGTGTCAAGGTATTTGTGGAAAACTATATCGCCGACACGGCGCAGCACGTTGCGTCGGCCTATTTGACGTTCGTAGCCATAGACGGCGCGGGAAAACACCTGACTGTTTCTCCCGTGATTCCCGAGACCGATGAGCAGCGGCGCCGCTACGACGATGCCGGAAGACGACGCGAGATTCGGCGTTCCGAACTTGAGCGGCGGCGCAAACCGCGCTAAGTCGGTGCTGATCCCCCGGCATCGAAATCGTGTTAGCAGGAAGGAGTACCGAGATCCGTCATGGATAGTGCACTTCTAGTCCATCGCCTTCATTTCGCATTTACCGTTACGTTCCACTACCTTTTTCCCCAACTCACGATGGGCGTGGCACCGTTGATCGTGGTGCTAAAGACGCTTGCCCTGCGCCGGAACGACGAAACCTACAACCAGGCTGCCCGCTTCTGGGCGCGAATTTTCGGCATCAACTTTGTGCTGGGCGTAGTCACGGGCATTCCCATGGAATTTCAGTTCGGCACAAACTGGTCTGTGTTCTCGCGTTTTGCCGGAGGCGTGATCGGCCAAACGCTCGCCATGGAAGGCATGTTCGCCTTTTTCCTGGAATCGGCTTTTCTGGGGCTGTTCTTGTATGGAGAGAAACGGCTCGGCCCGCGCGGCCACTGGTGGTCGGCAGTCGCGGTGTTTTTGGGATCGTGGCTTTCAGGATTCTTCATCGTGGCCACGGATGCCTGGATGCAGCACCCCGTTGGTTACGTCAAAGCCGCCGATGGCACAGTGCAGCTTTCGAGTTTCTGGGCCCTGGTGCTGAATCCGTGGGCCTGGTGGCAGTACGCGCACAATATGAGCGGCGCCGTGATTACCGGGGCGTTCGTGATGGCATCGCTCGGCGCCTTCTACCTGCTTTGGGGAAAGTTTGTGGAGTACGGTCGCATGTTTGTCCGCGTTGGAGTTATGGCCGGGCTGATCTTCAGCGTACTGCAATTGTTTCCCACGGGCGATGGCCAGGGCCGCCTGGTAGCAAACAATCAACCTGTAACGCTGGCGGCCATGGAGGCGCTGTTTACGAGCCAGCTGGGAGCGCCGCTGGTGGTCATCGGCCAGCCGAATGTAGACGAAAAGAGAATTGACAACCCCGTCGTGGTTCCCGAGGCGCTCAGCTTCCTGACTTATCGCGCATGGAAGGCAGAAGTTAAGGGACTCGACGCGTTCCCTCCGGATCAGTGCCCTACGAATATCGCCCTGCTCTACTTCAGCTACCACATCATGGTGGGACTGGGGACGTTATTCATTGCCGTTGGCATTGTGGCGGCTTTCTTGCTGTGGCGTGGCAAGTTGTTTTCGAGCCGCTGGATGCTCTGGATTTTGCTGCTTGCTCTTCCGTTTCCTTACATCGCTAACACTGCCGGATGGATAACGGCCGAGATCGGACGTCAACCCTGGCTGGTCTACGGCTTGATGCGGACGGCCGACGGCTACTCGAGAACGGTGTCCGCGGGAAATGGAATTTTCACGCTGCTTGGTTTTATGGGCATGTATACGGTGTTGGGGATTCTGTTTCTGTTCCTGGTTCGGCGCGAGATTGAGCACGGGCCGGAGGCACAGCCCGAGTCCGGGCATTGAGCTCCTCGTTTTGTCATTCCTGAGGAGCAAAGCGCCGAGGAACGTGCTGTTCCGGGGTTTGGGTGGCGCAGCGCTTCAAGCGCTGCGATAAAGCGGTTCGTTTTGAGTTCCGGTTTTAGCGGCTGAGGTGTCGAGGTCACCGATGGAAACCCTTTGGTTCATGATTGTCGCAGCCATGGTCGCCGCATATGTGGTGCTCGACGGCTTCGACCTTGGCGCTGGCGTGATTTACCTCGGCGTTGCCAGGACCGACGAGGATCGGCGCAGGATCATGCGCGCCATCGGACCAGTCTGGGACGGCAACGAGGTCTGGCTGTTGGCAGCGGGAGGCGTCCTCTACTTCGCATTTCCGCTTCTCTATGCCTCGAGCTTTAGCGGTTTCTATCTGCCGCTGATGATCGTTCTATGGCTGCTCATGTTGCGCGGTGTCGGCATCGAGCTGCGCGCGCACATGGATAATCCCGTCTGGCGCGGATTCTTTGATCTTGTATTTGCCGTTTCCAGCACGCTGCTGCCTATCTTTTTCGGCGCCGCCTTAGGCAATGTTGTCCGCGGAGTTCCTCTCGGCTCCGATCACTATTTCTTCGAGCCGCTCTGGACGAATTTCCGCGTCGGCGTGAACAACGGCATTCTCGACTGGTACACCGTCCTGACCGGCGTGATTGCGCTGGTCACGTTGACGGCGCATGGATCGTTGTATGTCGCGGTCAAAACAGAAGACGAATTGAACCGCCGTGCCCGCGCGGTCGCGTTGTGGATGTGGCCGCTGCAAGTGATTCTGACGGTTGTCGGATTGGCCGCGACAATCTACATTCGTCCAGACCTGCCCGGAAATCCCGGAGTTCTCAACAACTACAAGCACCACGCTATCGGCTATCTGATTCCGGTCATCGTGTTTGCGTCGCTCGGCGTCATGCTTTACGCCATGCGCAAGCGGCAGGACAAGCTTGCCTTCGTCTCCTCGGCTGTCTATATCATCGGGATGCTGGTGGGAGCGGCATTTGCGCTTTATCCCGTTGTGCTGCCGGCAAGCACCGATCCTTCCCTCAGCCTGACCATCCATAACGCCGCCGCAGGCCGGCACGGCTTGAGCGTCGGATTCGCCTGGTGGATTCTGGGCGCGCTCCTCGCCCTCACGTACTTCTTCTTCCTGTTCCGCATGTTCAGGGGCAAAGTGCGGCTAGAAGGGGAGGGGTATTAAAGGCAACGGTCGAGGAATTCCATTACGGGATCTCAGGCTTCCCGGCGTCCTTGAGCTTCTTGTTGAGCTCTGCTTTGCGCTTTGCGGAAACGGCGGGCTGACAAAGTAGAAGTCAAAGAGTGAGTCCAAAACGTCGAGATTCCACTCTGCTTCGCCCGGTTCAACGTCTACGATAGCTCCGGTGGTTGTGCTCTTGATTGTGTGAGCGGCAAAGTTACCTATATTGCGGACTGCGTGGAGACCCTCCGCGATGTGCGATGGTACCCTGCCAGAGCTGATGACCTCCTCGATTTGGTCGAAAAGATCCTTGCTCTTTGTACCAGCCTTATCGCGCAGCACTGCCTGTAGGTTTCTTCGGCTGAGGGCGGCGCTGGCCTTCGGGCTGTCGCCCAGCACGCTGCACGCCTCAACGTAGTCTTGGCGGTAGGGGTCCGGAACCTCCGCAGGGACTGGCCGTGTGCATCTTCGCGGGTATGCCATGAAACTTTCGACGCGACCGGTGGAGTAAGGAGTGGTTCGCTCGAGGAGAATGATGGTTTGACCGCACTCTGGGCATCGCTGTTGATAGATGTTCCAAACACCCTCGTATGACGTCCCCCCGCCCGGGAGGCCCAGGCTGGCCTCGACGATTTGGCTGTGTCGCTGGAGGCCGCTGTGGATTGCAACGCTGCAGTGTGGGCACTTCATAGCGCGCCCAGCATAGCATGGCGATTGCCTCTTGGGCAGCCTACTTCCGCCTGTATAATCAAGTTTTTGGGGTTCTGCCGCATCTTCAATTCTGCAACCCATTGTGGAGCTTAATCCTTTGAGCGCACACATTCCGCATCAGCATGCACAAGGCCCGGCGGGCCCTCAACCGCTCGCGGGCGTGGACGCCATCATCGCTGTTGGGTCGGGCAAGGGCGGCGTCGGGAAGACCACGCTGGCGGTCAATCTCGCCGTCGCGCTGGCCAACATGGGACACCAGGTCGGCCTGCTCGACGCCGACGTCTACGGCCCCAACGTTCCGCTGATGCTGGGCGTGAATTCGCAGCCGCGCATGGTCGGCGAAAACCGCATTCAGCCGCTCGAAGCGTTCGGACTGAAAGTCATCTCGGTCGGACTCCTCAATCCTGGTGACAAGCCGATTATCTGGCGCGGGCCAATGCTGCATCAAATTGTTCGGCAATTTCTCGGCTTGGTGGAGTGGGGACATCTCGACTACATGATTGTGGACCTGCCGCCGGGGACAGGCGACGTGGCGCTGTCGCTGGTGCAGACCGTGCCGCTGACGGGAGCAGTGGTGGTTTCGACTCCGTCCGATGTTTCTCTGCAAGATGCGCGCAAGGCCATCGAAATGTTCCGCCAGATGAAAGTGGATCTGGTGGGTGTGGCTGAGAACATGAGCTATTTTGTTTGTCCACACTGCCGGCACGAAACGGACATCTTCTCGCGGGGTGGAGCCGAAAGAACCGCGCAGCAGTTCGGCGTGCCCTTCCTGGGAAGCATCGCGCTTGATCCGGAAGTGCGCAAGGCCGGCGACGGAGGACGGCCGGTCGTGCTTGAGGGCGAGAATTCACCCCACGCCAAATCCATATTTGAGTTCGCGCGCAAAGTGGTGGACCGCGTGGCGGAAATTAAAGCCAGCGCCCCAGCGAGCGTAATCCAGATCCAGTAGAAAATCTCAACCACAGAGGGCACAGAGGTACACGGAGGGATACTCTGCCAGGCTCCGTGTCCGGCGGTGTTAATCGCGTTCCTGCATCTAGAATAGTTAGGTAAAATTAGATGGGAGCTGTGTCTTGCACCGGCCAGACGCCGCTCGCATCAAGATAACTGAGATAGCCGCATGCCAGACTCCAACATCGGGACGCGCGAACGCGAAATCCTGACCGCGATCGTCGAGACTTTTATCTCGACGGGAGAGCCGGTCGGATCGCGCACGCTGGCGCGCTCGAACCGGGAGGGACTGAGTGCGGCGTCGATTCGCAATGTGATGGCCGACTTGTCGGATGCGGGCTACCTCGAGCAACCGCACACTTCGGCCGGCCGCATTCCTACGACCGAAGCATATCGCTACTACGTCGAGCAGATTTCGGGGACGGCCCGGCTCGCGCCGGAGGATGAATCCATGATCGCGGCGTCGTTGGTTGGCATGAGCGACGTGCAGGAATTCATGGAGCGCACGTCGCACGTTCTCTCGCTGATTTCGCACAACGTCGGTGTGACGATCGCCACCGGGGGCGCCAAGCATGCGCTGGAACACGTGTATTTTTCGCGCTTGGGCGATCAGAAGGTATTGGCGGTGGTGGTGACGCGGTCCGGGCTGGTGCGGGATCGCGTGCTGCGCCTCGATTTGTCTCAGGCCGATCTGGATCTGGCGGCGCGCTACATCAACGACAATTTTCGCGGCTGGACTATGGAAGCCATGCGCGCCGAACTCGCCCGCCTCATCGAGCAGGAGCGCAGCGAATACGACCGCCTGATGAATTCCATCGAGCGGCTTTACAAAGAGGGTGCGCTCGCGGCCGAGCAGGGTGCGCAGGTGGTATTCGTGGAAGGCGCGGCTAACCTGGTGACGAGCGAACAGGACCGCGAACGGCTGCAGGAGATGTTGAAGACGCTGGAGGAGAAGGAAAAAGTCGTCCAGCTTCTGAGCGCTTACCTGGACGTCAAGCAGGAAGCGGTCCGCGTGGTCATCGGTCTGGACGAGGCTCTGCCTCCCATGCGGAATTTTGTGTTGATCGGCACGCCCGCACATGCCGGCAATGAAGTCATCGGTTCGCTGGCCGTGATTGGCCCGACGCGCATGGATTATCAGCACACGATCACAGCGGTTTCCTACATCGCGCGTTTGTTCGATAAGGTCCTGAATGAATCGGAGTGACGTGGACGGGGTTATGGGGAAATCAAACGGGAAGTCAGAAGTGAAAACAGCTGGGCTCGATGTGGAGCACGAACTGACCGCGGGTGATGGCGGCGAGAGCGCGCCTTCGGAACCCGCGGAGGGAACTGCTGGGGCCGGCGGTGCGGCGCCGCTCAGCGAGGAATTACAGAAGCTGAAAGCAGAGCGCGACACGCTGGTGGACCGCTTGGCCCGCGCGCAGGCCGAATTCGAGAATGCGCGAAAGCGCGCCAGCAAGGAGCAGCAGGAGTTTCGCGACTTCGCCACTGCGGATGCAATCAAATCGTTGCTTCCAGTGATCGACAGCTTCGAGCGGGCGCTCGACGCCAGGTCCGCGGCGGGCGACTTTCGCAGCGGGATCGAACTCATCTACAGGCAGTTGCAGGATGCGCTAACGAAACTGGGGGTGCGGGTGATTCCGGCCAAGGGAGAGCCGTTCGACCCGCGTTACCATGAGGCGATCGAGATGGTGGAGACCTCCGACGCGGCCGACCACGAGGTGCTGGGAGAATTGCAGCGCGGCTACAAGTTCAAAGATCGCCTGCTGCGCCCGGCTATGGTGAGAGTCGCCAAGAATCCGGGAAAGTAAAGAACTTCAGGTGCCCCTGAGGCAGGACTTGCAGACGATCTTTCCCATTCTCCGATACAACGATGCTCGCGGCGCGATTCGATGGCTGTGCGCTGCATTCGGTTTCGAACAAGTGTTTTGTGTTCCGGTGGCGGGCGAGCATGTCCGGCACGCGCAACTGAAGCTGGGCAAGAATCTCATTATGGTTGGGTCAGTGAGGGCAGATGACGGCATAGCTAGCCCCAAAGCGCTCGGCGCTGCGACTCAAATGCTCGCGGTCTTTGTGGAGGATCCCGACTCGCACTTCGAGCGGGCGCGAGCGGCAGGCGCGCAGATTTTGCATCCGCCAAAAGACACTGATTTTGGTTCGCGCGAATATCATGTGCTCGACCTGGAAGGCCATCCCTGGACATTTGGCACCTTTCGTCCGAATGCGGATTGAGGAGTCGGGCAAGAAAAAGACGGGCGGCTGCGAAGAGCTCAATTGACAACTAACGCAAAACGCGATTACTACGACGTGCTGGGCGTGACGCGCACGGCCACGGAGCAGGAACTCAAGACTGCGTATCGCAAGCTGGCGCTGCAGTTCCATCCGGATCGAAACCCCAACAACCCCGATGCGGAGGAGAGATTCAAAGAGGTCAGCGAGGCTTACGCCGTGCTTGCCGATTCGGAAAAGCGCGCCGCCTACGATCGCTTCGGCCACGCGGGACTGGGCGGTGGAGGGGGCGCAGGTTTCGATCCCACCATTTTCCAGGATTTCAGTGATATTTTCGGTGACTTCTTCGGGTTTGGCGAGCTGTTCGGAGGCGGGGGAGGAAGACGTCGCAGCCGCGTCCAGCGCGGAGCCGATCTTCGCGAAGATCTGACTCTCGAATTTGAAGAGGCATTTTTTGGCAAGGAGAGCCGCGTCACAGTCCGCCGTCATGAAGCTTGTGAGGACTGCCGCGGCTCGGGCGCCGCGCCGGGGAAAGGCCCGAGCACCTGCCGGTCCTGCAGCGGGCGTGGGCAAGTGCGTTACCAGCAGGGCTTCTTCAGCATCGCCCGCACCTGTCCCGCTTGTCAGGGTGCGGGCAGCGTGATCACTGATCCTTGCCCAAAATGCAGGGGTGAAGGCCGCATCCTGCGCCAACGTTCCGTGGATGCGAAAGTCCCGGCGGGAGTGGAGGATGGAACACGAATCCGTTTTGCCGGCGCCGGCGAGGTGGGCCAGTTCGGCGGCCCGGCGGGGGACTTATATGTTGTCCTGCATGTGAAAGAGCATCCCTTCTTTGGCCGCGAGGGCAACGATCTGCACTGCGTGGTTCCGATCTCCGTGGCCCAGGCCGCGCTGGGTGCGGAGATTCGCGTGCCTACGATGGATGGCGAACACACGTTGAAGATACCCGAGGGCACGCAGCCAGGCACGACTTTTCGCATCCGCAATAAAGGCGTGCCGGCATTGAACGGGCACGGCAAGGGCGATCTGTACGTCGAGATTCGCGTGCAGGTTCCCGGAAGGCTGAACAAGCGTCAGCGCGAACTACTGCAGGAACTCGAAGCTATCTCCAAGGTGGACAACCAGCCGCTGTTGCAGTCGCTGCTCGCTAGGATGAAAGACGTCTTCGGGTAAGACTCGAGGGCTTGGGTGTTAAGCGTTAGGTCTTGGGCCTTCGACGCCTAAGACCTATGGCCTAAACCCGACCATGACACGCCGACGCTGGATCGCGGACGAATTTTCAAACGGCTACGCTGCGCTGATTGGCGAACATGCAGATCATCTGATTCGAGTTTTGCGCGTCCGCCTCGGCCAGCAGTTCGATATTGTTGCGAGCCACGGAGTCGTGTATCGCGGGCGAGTGCGCAAGATTTCGGAAAGCCGCGTGGAGTTCGAACTCCTGGGGGAGATTGACGCTGCGACTCCGGTACTACTGACGCTTCTTCTATCGGTCTTCAAGTTTGATCGCATGGAGTGGGCGATCGAGAAGTGCACAGAATTAGGCGTGGCGAAGATCGTTCCCGTGATCGCGCGGCGTACGGATGCGCATCTGGCTGCGGCATCTGTCAAGCGCGGCGAACGCTGGCGAAGGATTGCGACGCAGGCTGCGGAGCAATCGCGGCGTGCCGGCCCGCCGGAAGTCACCCCGCCGCTGAAGCTGCAAGATGCAGTTAGTCTTCCTGGCGCACTGCGCATCGTGCTGTCGGAGATGGAATCGCGGACGCAGCTAGGGAATGTTCTCGCGGCTTCTTGTGGAGAAGTGCTCCTTGCGATTGGTCCCGAAGGCGGATGGACCAATGACGAACTACAGGTGTTTCAGAAGACTGGATGGATTTCTGCGTCGCTCGGGCCAACCATTCTTCGCGTCGAGACTGCCGCGATCGCAGCCACCGCCATCATCGTGGCGGCTCGGGGCTAGTGCGAATGCCGCGGTCTTTGCCGCAGAGCTTCGATAATCAAGCCAAACAGCGCGTAGGTCGCTGCATTCGCGATCAGAGCCCAGTACAAGGAGACGCCGACGTGGAGGCGAACGCTCGCCAGAACAATTGGGCAAGTGAGCTCCACGAGAGGCATGATCGGGTCGCTGAACGTCAGCGGGGGAGAAGCAACGGCAGCGTACACCGCCCACATACCAGCAATTAGTAGCCCCGTGCCTGCCCATATAGCAATGCGGAATTTCATGGTGCCCCTTCCCCAGGACTGTCCAATGATCTCATGGTTCTGCGAGTGAATCCAACCAGATCCACGACTATCGTTTGCCGCGCTTCCCTCAACCCGCCAGGTGATATGCTGGCCCTCAAATGCCGGTTGCAAAGTCCAAGCCCCGTTCCGCCAAGTTCATTCCTGACGATCGCCAGCGGGAAGCCATCGAGCACGTGCACGGACCTCTGCTGGTGGTCGCGGGCGCAGGCACGGGGAAGACTTCGGTTCTGACCTGCCGGATTCAGCGCCTGGTCGCAGAAGGTCATGCGCAGCCGTACGAGATTCTCGCCCTGACTTACACCAACAATGCCGCCCGGGAAATGCGTGAGCGGGTGCGGCAGTTGCTGGGCGGCAAGAGAGTGCATGTCACCACCTTTCACGACTACTGCCTCGATTTGCTCCGACGCGCAGGCCGGGACTTTGGCGTGCTCGACGAGCAGGATCTATGGATCTACCTGCGCCGCCGCATCCACGAGCTGCGGCTAGAACATTTCATCCGCGCCGCCAACGTCGGCCAGTTTCTGACTGATCTGCTCAAGTTCATGGATCGCTGCCACGACGAACTGGTCAGTCCGCAGAAATATGCCCAATACGTGGAACGCCTGGAGCGCGGCGAAGTTTCTATCCCACGCGTGGCAAAGTCAAAAGAAGTTTTGGATGACTCCGAGACACTTGGACGCTGCCGCGAGATCGCGCGCGTGTTTGCTACTGTCGAGCGTTGGCTCGAAGAGGAGAACCTCGGCACGTTCAGCCACATGATCGTTCGCGCGCATGCCCTGCTGCACAGCGACGAAAACGTACTGGCCGAAGCCCGCGGCCGCGCTCGCTTTATCCTGGCCGATGAGTTTCAGGACGCCAACTTCGCACAGGTGAAAATTCTCGCGCGGCTCGGCGGGTCCAATGGAAACGTATTTGCCGTTGGCGATCCCGATCAGGCCATTTACCGGTTTCGCGGGGCTTCGAGCGCTGCCTTCCAATTGTTTCGGCGCCAGTTTCCCGACACCAGGATGGTAGTGCTGGGGAAGAACCGGCGCTCGACGACTTCTATTCTCCGCAGCGCGTTTGCCCTGATCGCCAAGAATCCGCCCGTCTTCCCCGCGCGGCGCGATAGCAAGGTTGCCTATGATCGCGCTCCGCTGCAGTCTGCCCGTGACCAGGAGGCTATCGCATCCGGCGTGCACATACCGAATACTCCGGTCGAGGTTGTCGTTCTCGCCAGCAAAGACGCGGAGGGGCCTGACCTCGCACGCGCCATCAGCGATACACGGAGGAAAACGAAGGGCAGGTGGTCTGACTTCGCCGTCCTTTACCGATTGCACGGCCACCGTGATGAAGTTGTCGCCGAGCTGGCCGAAGCCGCCATTCCGTTCGTGGTCGAACGCATGGATATTTATGACACTCCGGAAGTGCGTGACTTGTTCGCTAGCGTGCGGACTGTGGTTTCCTCGGGAGATGACGTCAGCCTGTTTCGCGTTGCCGCGTTGCCGCGATTTCATGTGGATCCCGAGCAGCTTCGCCAGGTTATGCGGGCCGTCGCGCGCGACTCGCGGGAGGGACCGGTTGTCCCTCTTTCTTCCGCACTCGACCGTGTGAATGGTGGCGCAGAAGTACTCGCCGCGGTGAACGAAGCCCAGGGAGAAATCCGCCGCCGGCAAGCCAAAGCCCGGGCGGCTGTCGATGTTATCGTCAAACATTTTGGGCTCGACGCCGCGGCACCCAATACGCAAGCGGCGCTTCGATTCGTCGAAGATTGGCAGAAGAGGAAGGTCAACCGGACAACCGACTTGCAAGAACTGGCCGACTATCTCGAATACTTTCGCGAAGCTGGTGGAGTAATTCCGCTGAATGCAACGGAAACCGAACCAGCCGAAGATGGCAGGCGCGAAGACGCGGTGCGCCTCATGACCGTGCATGGGGCGAAGGGGCTGGAGTTTCGCCACGTTTTCATTCTGCGCGCCAATGCGAATTCATTCCCCAGTTCTTACAAGGAGACCTTGGTGGCATTTCCTAACGAATTGCGCGACGCGGATTCCGTGGTGGAAGGTGGCGACAAGCTGCTTCACGATCAGGAGGAACGGCGCCTGTTCTATGTGGCCATGACTCGCGCCCGCGACTCGCTCACGATCTATTCGCGGCAGGGAACTGGCCAGAACAAAACTCCCAATGGCTACATGCGTGAATTAATCGGGAACTCAACGCTCAACCCCTACCTGAGAGCGATTCCGGCACGGGGCGCGCAAGCGAGCCTTGAGATTCTCGCCGCGGCTTCCCCCGCATACCCGGCTGAATCTCGGACGACGCGATGGCTCGAACTGCCTGTTGTCGCCGGCCTGCACACCCGGCTCAGCGCCTCCACCGTGGAAAGCTACCAGCGCTGCGGGCTGCAGTTCAAACTGGACCGCGACTGGCGTCTGGCGGCAAGACCCGCGGCTGCGATGCAATACGGCGCCAGCATGCACCGCGTCTTGAAAACTTGTTTTGATTCCATCCGCCTCGGCCGCCCTAAGACTGACGAAGAACTCGTCGAAATCTTTCGCCGCGATCTGGCCGAGGCCAAGATTCAGGAGGCCTATCAGCATGAACTGTACGAAAAGCAGGGCATCGCGCAACTGCTCGACTTCCTCGCTTCTTTGCAATCCGTTCCCACTCCAAAGGTCTTGCGTACGGAACAACCGTTTGAGTTTCGCGTGGGAGAAACCACCGTCACCGGCCGGATCGATCGCATCGACGTGCTGCCAGACAGAAGAGTAGCTATCGTCGATTACAAAACCGGAAAAGCCCGCGATCAGAAAAGTGGGGACGAGAGCCTGCAATTGTCCCTGTATGCAATCGCTGCCCGGGAGATGTGGGGATACGATGTGGGCCCGCTAATCTTCCACAACCTGGAAAACAATGTTCAAGTCGTTACGACCCGTAGCGAGACCCAACTACGCGCGGCCCGGCAGTCCGTGACCGATGCCGCCGAGGGAATCGCTGCCGGGCGGTTCGAGGCAAAGGAAGGGATGCACTGCAATTTCTGCGCTTACCGGAGTCTTTGCCCAGCGCAGGAAAAGCGGATTCCGCTCACGCTGGGCATGCAGCCAGGTTGAGTGGCCGAGGGAACGCGTACTAATCTGCAAAAACTTAGGGGACGCATTGCGCGTCCCCTTTTGACTTCGTACTGGCCTTGCTTAGTGTTTCTTTTTCTTCTTCGCCTTCTTCTTGGTTGCCATTGGTTCTATTCTCCCTTCCATTCTTCATGGAACTGTGCAGCGGTCTTCAACTGCAACTAGTTGATGTATAGAGTCAATGAAAAGTGAAGTCAAGAAAAAAATGAAGCATCGCACTGCGCGAAGTCGTGGTACCAAAGTCATGCGATAGGAACTGCGCGGAAGAAGTCAACGGAAATTTCGTGTCGATTTGCTTTTGCGTCGTCAAGCAGCGCCAACATCGGCGAGGATCTCTTGCATGACGCGAACGTGGTTCCTCGAACGCTCTCTGGCGCACGACCCTCGGATGAAAGCTCACGGCCGCAACCATCCCCTTGTTACCACATCTATAATGAAGGCCGCGAAATCTTCGTCGGAGGTTGATTCATGGCCGCTTTTGACGATGTTGTCATCCTCTCTGCCTGCCGCACCGCTGTCGGGAGATTCCAGGGCGGTCTTTCCGACTTCAGCGCGCCGCAACTCGGCGGGATCGTGGTGCGCGAGGCCGTAAAGCGCGCCGCCGTCGATCCCGCTCAAGTCGATGAATGCATCATGGGCAACGTCGTATCGGCCGGACTCGGCCAGAATCCGGCGCGGCAGGCGGCAATCTTTGGCGGACTCTCTCCCGCGACGGGTGCCATGACAATCAACAAGGTTTGCGGCTCGGGACTGAAAGCTGTTGCTCTTGCGGCGCAGGCAATCCAGACCGGCAACAGTTCCATCGTCGTTGCCGGTGGCATGGAATCCATGACCAACGCTCCTTATCTTCTGCTGCAGGCGCGCAAGGGATATCGTCTAGGCAACGGGCAGGTGATCGATTCCATGGTCCACGACGGCTTGTGGGACGTTTACAACAACTACCACATGGGCATCACCGGCGAGAACGTTGCCGAGAAGTATGGCATCACGCGAGAGGAGCAGGATCAGTTCGCTGTCAATTCGCATCGCAAGGCTGTCGCCGCGATCAAGGAATGCCGATTGAAGTCGCAGATCGTTCCGGTGGAGATTCCGGCGAAAAAGAAAACCGATCCTTCCACTCTCTTCGATAAAGACGAGTGTCCGCGCGAGGACACGACCATTGAAGTGCTCCGTTCGCTGAAGCCCGCGTTCAAGAAGGACGGGACCGTGACCGCCGGCAATGCTCCCGGCGTCAACGATGGCGCTGCGGCGGTGGTGGTCACCAGTGCGCAGCGAGCGAAAGAACTTGGCACGAAGCCCATGGTGCGAATCGTCGCGCAGGCAACCAGCGGAATCGATCCGGCGTGGGTGATGATGGCTCCCGTGGACGCAATCCGCAAAATCTGGGAGAAAACCGGCTGGAAAAATCAAGACGTCGATCTTTACGAGCTCAACGAAGCCTTCTCGGTACAGGCGCTGGGAGTCATGCGCGAACTCGGGCTGAATCCCGAGAAGGTCAATGTGAATGGAGGCGCAGTGGCGATCGGGCATCCCATCGGCGCCAGCGGGGCGCGCATCCTAGTGACGCTGATCTACGAAATGATCCGGCGTGATGTGAAGCGAGGAATCGCCGCACTGTGCCTTGGTGGAGGGAATGCGGTGGCGATGGCAGTGGAACGGTAGCGCCCAAGTAAAACGCCGGTTTCTTCCCTGGAATGAAGTGTCCCGATTTCACCCCGCTAAGCAGTGTCAAACATTGCAATGGTCTATCCAGGGCCCGCCCTGCATAATGGCAGCGGGGACGCGCGCCCATGAACGCCCGGTACTTCCTGGCTAAGTATCTTGTGCTGCCGTTCACGCTGATTGCGGCGGCCTGCGTATTCGCGAGCACGGGCGTGCGCGAGCCGTGGAAGGGACTCCTTGTTAACGTAGGGGCGGCTTTCATAGGGAGCATCGTGACGGTCCTCTACGTCGACAAGGTGCTTGGACGGCATCAGGAAGCGATATGGTCAAGGGTTCGCTCGAAAGTACTGTTTCGTCTGGAAAGGGTGGCAAATGCAACAATCAGCTCGGTGAGGACGGCCTTTGGTCTCGCACCGCCCAACGTGCAACATGATCCCATGAATCTGCGTCTGATCCGGGAGGAAATCCTACAGCTTGCCGAGCGGCGGCTGGTCCCTTCTCAGCCCTTCGTCGAGGCGATGGATCAACAAGAGTGGAGGACCCTCGCGCTGAGCCTGCAGGGATCCGTGCAAGAAATAGACCGACTCCTCGCGCTATTTTGGCGCAACCTCGACTCGGCGCAGACCTTGCTTTTGCTTCAGATTCAGGAGGACGCGCTGTTGATCATCACGAACTTCTCGATTTTGCCAGACATACTGGGTGTCCCCGAGCACCTGCTTCCAAAGAAGCGGGACGGTTCGTCCTCCGTCCCACTGCAGCGGGCGCTGAATACCCGTTCCGCGCAAGACATCGAGAAACTTCTGCGCACTTGTGCACGTCTTCTTCACTCATTACCGCCGCAGCAAGAGTTTCCTTGGGATTGAGTGTCACTAGGGGACGGGGATGTCGGTTTCGCGGTAGGCTATTCAGCCTCATCCTGCCACTGGCAACGTCACCGTGAACACCGCTCCGCCGTCAGGAGCGTTGGTCGCCTCGATCGTCCCGTTGTGTTCTTTTACGACTGACTTGCAGATGCTCAGGCCCAGGCCCGTGCCGCGCCCCGGACGCTTCGTGGTGTAGAAGGGATCGAAGATGCTGGGCAGGACCTCCTTTGGGATGCCCGGGCCATCGTCATGAAAGCTAACCCACACTCCCTTGTCAGATTTGCCGGTGCGAATGCGCAATGTGCCCTTGTCGCGCGCCTCGCGGATGGCCTGCTCGGCATTCACGATCAGATTCAAGAAGACCTGCATCAGCTGATGGGGATCCCCCAGCGCCTGCGGCAGCGCCGGCTCCTTCAAAAAATCGACCGTAATACCGTTCTTGCGCAGCGAATAAGCATGCAGGCTCAGGGTACGCTCGAGCACTTCCGTCAGGTTGATCTGGCTCTTGCCCGGAGCCGGAGGCCGCGAGAAATACGTAAGGTTCTTCACGATTTCTGCAGCCTTGCGGGCATCCTGCTGCAGCAATGCTAGACGCTTGCGCGAGGCTTCATTGGTTTCGGTCTCGAGCAGCAGGTCGCTGTTGCCGAGAATCGTGGTCAAGGGATTGTTCAGTTCGTGGGCGACGCCGCCAATCATAGCTCCCATGGCCGCCAGGCGCTCGCTCTGCACCACCTGCTGCTCCAGCTTTCTCTCGATCGTGATGTCGCGCACCGACATGATCACGCCGCTGGTCTTGCCTTCGGCATCGAACAACTGACTGCCCGAAGCCCGCATGGTTCGCCAGCTTCCGTCGCGATGGCGAGCGCCATATTCCGCCGAGGCGAAGGGCTCTTTTCCTGAAACAATCGATTGGTAAAGCGCAACCAGTTCGGGCGAATGGTCTTCGAGATCCGAAATCTTCTTGCCCACCAAATCCTCGGGCTGATAGCCGAGAAGATCGCGCGCCCGGGAATTCACAAACGTGTATCGCTCCTCCAGGTCCACCACAAGGATCAGGTCCGGGAAGCTCTCGAGCAGACGGCGGCGGAATTCCTCCTGCTGCGCCAGTTGCCGCTCCATTTTCCGCTTCTCGGTGATGTCAACGAGCGTGCCCTGGTAGCGAATGATATTGCCCGAGGTGTCCCACACCGCCCGCGAGGAGTCGAGGAAGAACGCCGCTCCTCCGTCTTTGCGCCGCAGTTTGACCTCGCGCGTGCGCACGCCTCCGCGATCGTCCACGGCTCGCCCCAGCACCGGTTGGCCGTCGTCGAAGTTCAGGGCTGAGGGCGTGACGGACAACAGCTCTGTCTTCTCTGTGTATCCGAGCATACTGACCAGCGCGGGGTTGGCGTCCAGCAGTTGACCCTCGGGCGTGCTGAAATAGACGCCTTCCTGCAGAGTTTCAAACAATTCTGTGAAGCGCATCTCCTTCTCGCGCTGGTCGGTGATGTCGCGGCCAAGTATGCTAACGCCGACGACTTCATCGCCCTTGACGATCCCATTGAGCACGCAGTCGAGATAAAGAGGCCGCGGATTATTCTTCAGCCGGATCTTTACAGTTCCCGCCCAGCGGCGTTTTTCCAGGAACCGGGCCAGCCCGCCTTGCCACTGTTCGCGCGGCGGATCCTCAACGCAGTCGAAGATCTTATGCCCCACCAACTCGGAATAGGCCAGCCCCGTCAGTTCAGTGACGCGCCGGTTCACCGTACGCACGGTGCCATCGAGCGAAACCGTGCACGCGGGATCGTCAATCGAGTCGATCAGCTCCTTGAAGTTGCGCTGCGAACGCAGAATGACCTGGCTCAGTTGGTCGAGCTGTTCTTCGGAGGGAGCTGCACCCACGTGCTCGTGCAAGTCCTGCACCAGCGTTCTGAGCTCGGACACTTCGCGGCGGCGACCATAGGCGTATACCGCGAGAAGGACCGTCAGGACCAGGATGCCGACGGCCAGCGGCCCCAAATGGTAGGGCAGATCCTTGAGCCGCTCCCAGGCCAGCGCAGCAAACCCCACGGCCAGCAACACCATAAACAACAGCAACCATCGCCAGAGTTGCGATTCCTCCCGCTCGAGATTCCGCCCGGGACCGGAATCGGGCGATTTGCCAGTGGGGTCGGGGCTCATTCTTAACGAACCTTCCAAATCCAGAAAACCACCCTCATTCTACCCTCGCCTCAAATACAGCGTTCATGCTGCGGAATAACTATCTAGGTCCGCTGGCTGCGATGCCGGTCGCGGTTTTCTGAGGCGCGGCCTCCACAGCAGCCGCAGTTTTCCACAGGGGGTGGTGACATCCATCACAGCGACGCATTGGCTGAATCTCTTAACGTGAAGGCGGACGGCCAGTATCTTGATGCGGCCCGACCCATGCTTTACAAGACCCTCAGCGCCGCCGTCTACGGCATTGACGCCAACATAATTCAAGTGGAAGTGGATTGCTCCGGCATCAAGTGCGACCAGGACCACTTTCACACTGTAGGCTTGCCCGATGCCGCCGTGCGCGAGAGCCGCGACCGCGTTCGCGCCGCGCTGAAAAACTGCGGCTACGACATTCCCCCCACGCACATCACCATCAACCTGGCGCCCGCCGACATTAAGAAGGAAGGATCGGGATTCGATCTCCCGATGGCCCTAGGTATTGTCGGCGCCTACGGTGGGCTGACGAAGAAAGAAATCTCAGATTGCGTATTCGTTGGCGAGCTCTCACTCGACGGCGGCGTGCGCGGCGTTCGCGGAGCCCTACCCATTGCCCTCGAGGCGCGCCTGCGCAAGATTTCGCGGATGGTCGTTCCTGAAGCTAATGCCAAAGAAGCGGCCATGGTCGGCGGGGTGGACGTTTATCCGGTCCGGTCGTTGCTTGATGTAATCCACTTCGTGAATTCCGGCAACGGCCTCGTTCCCATCAAAGCTGACGGCGATTCGCTCTTGCGGGAATTGCAGCAGTTCGTAGTGGACTTTAAAGATGTTCGCGGCCAACAAACCGCCAAGCGCGCCATTGAGATCGCCTGTGCCGGCGGGCACAACATTCTCATGATTGGTCCGCCGGGCTCGGGCAAAACCATGCTGGCCAAGCGGATGCCGACTATCCTGCCGCCGCTCACGTTTGAAGAAGCCCTGGAAACGACCAAAATTCACAGCGTGGCCGGCGTGCTCGATCCCGGAATGGGCTTAGTGGGGACGCGCCCGTATCGCTCACCCCATCACACGATCTCTGACGCTGGGCTGATCGGCGGAGGTGTGATCCCGCGTCCGGGCGAAGTCTCGCTTGCCCACAACGGCTTGCTCTTTCTCGACGAACTGCCGGAGTTTCCCCGCAACGTTCTTGAAGTTCTGCGCCAGCCTCTCGAGGACGGCACGGTTTCGATCGCCCGCGCCTCTATGTCGCTGACCTTTCCCGCCCGCTTCATGCTGGCCGCAGCTATGAACCCCTGCCCGTGCGGGTTCCACAACGACCGCACTCGCGACTGCCAGTGCACGACTCCGATGATCCAGCGCTACATTTCGAAAATCTCCGGGCCACTCATGGATCGCATTGATATCCACATTGGCGTTCCCGCCGTCAACTACAAAGAGATGCGCTCCCCGGCCGACCCGGAAGGCTCGGTGCAGATTCGCGAGCGCGTCATGCGCACCCGCCAGAAACAGCTCGAACGTTTTGCGGCGTCACAAGTTCGCGAAAAGCTCTACTGCAATGCGCAGATGTCTTCCCGCCACATCCGTAAATTCTGCGAACTCTCGCCCGATTGCGAACGCCTGCTCGAACGCGCCATGACCCAGCAGGGCTTGAGCGCCCGCGCCCACGACCGCATTTTGAAGGTTGCCCGCACCATCGCCGACTTGGAAAACTCGGCCAATCTTGAGCCGAAACACATCGCCGAGGCGATCCAGTATCGCAGCTTGGATCGGACGTATTGGGCGTAAAACCACCATGCACAAGGCCGAGCAGCCGTCGCCGCAAGAAGCCCACGCCAGTCGGTGATCACGCTCACTGTAAAAGGCATCGCGGACGCGTATGGTAGAACCAGTTTTGAAGGTGGTGCCCATGACCATTTCCTGGCAGATGAATCGATTCGAGCGGATCCTATTCAAGGCAGCCTTGGTCCTGGCCGGGCTGCTGGTGGCCGTCCGTGTCGGATTTCTGGCGGTCGTCTGGTACCTGCACCATATCCGATAGAGCGGAGATGCGATCCAGATCACTGCGCCGAAGCGCTTCAATTTTCTCCAACCGGAATTAGCCTGCACTTCTACCACTCTGCGCGATAAACTGAACCTCGAATCTGGAAAAAGGGGCTACGAATGTCCTTTCGACCTATCTTCATCGCCGTCGTGATTGCCTTCGCCCTCATTCTGGCGGCATTCCTCCTGAACCGCGCCAGGCCGAAGAGCGAGACCGAGCAGCCGAGCGCCGACTTCGTTCGCGCCACCGGGAGATGCGCCGAATGCCACGCCCGCACGCAATATTCCGTCGTCCACGAATACGAACTGAGTGCGCACGCCAGGAAAGGCGTGAACTGCCTCGACTGCCACCAGCCCGCCGCCGGCCAGGAGAAGAAAGATCATCACGGCTTTGTAATCGCTGCCAAGCTGACGGCCGGAAATTGCCGAAGCTGTCATGAAACGATCTATCAGCAATTCCTGCGCAGCCGGCATGCCGCTCCGGCTTGGGCTGCCATCTATGGCGAGAAGGGCCTCACACCGGAACAGGTGAATTTTTCGGAAGCGTATCAGCCCGGAGGCACGCGCCGCCCGCCGCATCCGTTCGTGACACTGGAAGGCGGATCGGCCATGGCCAGCGGCTGTGAGCAATGCCACAGCGTCGGCAAACCCAACAGCGACGGCACGATTGGAACCTGCACGTCTTGCCACACCCGGCATACGAGTTCAGTCCGCATCGCGCGGCTGCCCAGCACCTGCGCCCAATGCCACATGGGACCTGATCATTCGCAGATCGAAATCTACGAAGAATCGAAGCACGGAGTCATATTTCAGGCGCAGGAGCGCTTGCTGAATCTCGACGCGCCGCCAAAGACTCTCACCACCCGCGACATGTTCGTACCCACTTGCGCCACCTGCCACATGAGCGGCATCAACGGATTGGGCGTGACGCACGATCCGTCGGAGCGATTGTCTTTTTACCTGGCTTATGCGATTACCGATAAGCGCCCCAACTATGCCGCTGCTCAAGCCAGGATGAAGCAGGTCTGCGCGCAATGCCACGCGCCCGCGTTGATTGATCGTGTTTACGCCCAGGGAGAGCAAGTCGTCGAGGTGACCAACGACCGCGTGCGCTCGGCCCAGGATTTGGTGAGCGGTCTGCGCAAAGACGGCGTTCTTACCGGGCCGCCCTTTTCTCAGCCCATTGATTTCGTCTATTTCGACCTCTGGCACTATGACGGGCGCACCAGCAAACACGGCGCTTTCATGGGCGGAGCCGACTTTGTGCAATGGCACGGCAACTACCCGTTACTGCAGAAGAGCGTCGAGCTTCAGTCCATGGCCGCCCAGCTCAGGAGAGAGCATGGCCGTGCTAAGTGAACGCTGGTGGGGGCGGCCGCAGATCTGGATTGAAGCGTTCGCGATCATGAACGTCGGCTTTCTGACGTTCGATATCTTTCTGGCCCACTCGGTCAATCAATTTCGTAACCCGGCAGAGTACGTTCCGCTGATCTTCTCTGCCACTGCGCCGCTCGTGCTGATTTTCGCCCTCGCCGCGCGCTACCGCTGGCCAGCCGTCTGGAAAGATCTGGGTTATTTTGTCGGATGGTTGGCCGTACTCGTGGGGTTGACCGGAGTCATACTCCATTTGCAAAGCCGTTTCTTTTATGACCGCACTCTGCTGAGCCTCACCTACTCTGCGCCGTTTGCCGCGCCCCTGGCTTATACGGGACTGGGCTTTCTGCTCATCATGAACCGCATGGTGGACCCCGAGACCGTGGAGTGGGCGCAGTGGGTGCTGTTCCTCACGCTCGGTGGCTTTATCGGGAATTTTGTCTTCAGCCTCGCCGACCACGCTGGGAACGGCTTCTTCAATCCTGTGGAATGGGTTCCCGTCGTCGCGAGCGCAATCGCGGTGGGCTTTCTGGCTGTGCCGCTGCTAGCGCGCGTCTCGCGCGCATATGTCGATCTATGTGCCGCCATCTTGCTGTTGGAAGCAGGCGTAGGACTTTGGGGATTTGTGCTGCACGCCGCCGCCAATCTGCGCGGACCCTCCGTTCATGCCTTCGACAACTTCATCTACGGTGCGCCACCCATGGCGCCCCTGCTGTTTCCGAATCTCATGATGCTGGGAATCATCGCCCTGTGGCAGATGCGAACCGGGAATATGTAGATTGAAACGATTGAACCCATGCGCACTGACCCTAACCATAGGTGGATGGCCGCTCTGAAAGTGATCGTAAGCACGAATCGAGACGCGCGAAGTCCTTCTTGACGAGGCCCGCCTTTGGCAATAGCTTATGTGACGTAAGGAGCTTGACTAAAGGGGACCTATGAATTCATTCAACATATTTCGGCCGGCACTTTGCATAGTGTTGTTCACCACGATTGCAATTGCGAGTGATACCTCAGCGTCCACCTACCAGAAGGGAACGATCACGCAGGAGTTTTCCGCTGAACATAAATCCTACGATCTGAAAACTGGCGACAGCGGCTATCGAATCAACGCCTGTGGCGAGTTCCAGAACGGTCAGGTCGTGGATTACCGGGTGAAAGACACGAATGTGTTCATACGCCGGGAGGATGGTAAAGAGTATAAGTGCGCGATCGAGGCGACCATGACGGTCGATCTCCAAGCCGCCGCCGTCGCACTCGCGGCAGCTACCTTTCACCAGGGCAAGATCGAAGGTTATGAAATCCGCTACCTCACGAGTGAGGGCGGGATGGGCGGCGTACGCAAGGTCAAGGCTTATGACCTACGCGGCCCAGACTCGGTATACGAGATTGCCTTTTGCGGCAGTTTCGAGGCGGGGCAGTTTACGGCAGGGCAAGCCGTGGACTACCGCGTCGACGGCGAGCGTCTCTACATTCGCCACGACAACGACAAAGAATGGAGTTGTCAAATTGTGGCTAAGGTGAAGGCGGAGGATGCTAAACCTGCAGAAGCAGGCGCCCAGCCCGGCGCGCCCGGTGCTGCCTCTGCTGTCTCCACGGCGAAGCTGGCAATTACCTCGGTCCCTGACGGAGCCGACATTGAAGTGGATGGAAACTTCTCCGGCAATACGCCGTCCGATCTGGAAGTCCCCGAGGGAGAACACTCCATCACGGTGAAGAAGCCCGGCTACAGAGACTGGGAACGCAAAATGAAAGTTGTTGCCGGAAGCAGCATTCACCTGAACGCCGAGATGGAGAAGACCGGCCCATAGAGAGCGGAGTTGCCCTCCCGCAGGGGCTGAAGCCCTCACTTCTTGGCTGTTCTAGGCGGCGCGGTCGCTGCGCGAACCATGGCTAAAGCGATGGCCTACCAAGCCGCGCCCTTTCAAAGCCGATTTGTAAAATGGCTTCTGTTCGTCAGTTCTCTTCTCTTGGCCGCATGTCTCCGTTGCGCAGGTAGCGGTTGTGCCAGCCCAGCGATTCGGTCAGCAGGTGCGGAGTGTGTTTGCCGTATGACAGCCGCTCCGCCCGCGCCAGGTAATCCACCAGCAGAGGCTTGTACTCCGAATTGGCGCACTTTTCGATGATCAGCCTCGCCCGCTGCCGCGGCGAAAGCCCGCGCAGATCGGCCAGCCCTTGCTCTGTGACCACGACCTGCACGTCATGTTCGGTGTGGTCGACGTGCGACACCATGGGCACGACGGTGGAAATCGTCCCTTTCTGCGCGATGGACGGCGCCATGAAAATCGAGAGATATCCGTTGCGCGCGAAGTCGCCAGAACCGCCGATGCCGTTTTGTATCCGCGATCCCATTACGTGCGTCGAGTTGACGTTGCCGTAGATATCGGCTTCGATCATGCCGTTCATCGCGATCACGCCCAGCCGCCTGATGATACCAGGGTTATTTGAAATTTCCTGCGGCCGCAGCACAATCCGCTCGCGATAGCTGGCCATTTCGGCGTTCACTTCGTTCAGCATCTCCGGACTGAGGGAGAACGCCGTGGCCGAGGCGTATGTCAGCTTGCCCGACTTCAGCAGACGAATCATTCCGTCCTGAATCACTTCCGTATAGGAAGTCAGGTTTTCAAATGGTCCTTCCTCAAGCCCGAACAAAACCGCATTGGCGATGTTTCCGACGCCCGATTGCAGCGGAAACAGATTCGTGGGCACGCGGCCATTTTTCACTTCCCAGCTCAGGAACTCCAGGATGTGGCCGGCAATGCGCTTCGAAGCTTCATCTGGCGCTTTGAATGGGCTATTGCGGTCGGGAGAATCCGTGCAGACGATGGCAACGACCTTGTTGGGATCGACTTTGAGATACGGCGTGCCAATCCGTTGCCCCGTAGTCAATAGGGGGATCGGCTTGCGATTGGGCGGTGGCTGCAAGCCGTAGTAAATGTCGTGCATGCCCTCCAAAGCCATGGGCTGCCAGGAGTTGACTTCAAGGATGACCCGCTCCGCGCAATCAATCCAGGTCTTGTTGTTGCCGATCGACGAGCTCGGCACCAGCCGTCCGTCTTCCAACACGGCCGTGACTTCAATCAGCGCCACGTCCAGCTTGCCTAAGAATCCATACTCAACGAACTGCGCGACATGGCTGAGGTGAATGTCCATGTACTCCATTTCGCCCGCGTTGATCCGCTTACGGGTTTCCGGATCGGATTGGTACGGCAGGCGGAGATGTATGCCTCCCGCCATGGCGAGAGCGCCATCAAGCTCGGGACCGGTCGAAGCTCCCGTAAAGACGCTGACCTGGAACTTCTGTCCCTGGAGATGCGCGTCCGCAATGCGGCGAGCCAATTCGATGGGAACCACCTTCGGATAGCCGGACCCAGTGAACCCGCTCATGCCAATCTGGTCGCCGGACTGGATCAAAGCGGCCGCTTCGGCCGCGCTCATGATCTTTTGCTCGAGCTTGGGGTTGAGAACACGCACGGTGGATTGCGCAGCAATGGACATAACTATGAGAGCCTCATTTTTTCGAGAATGATTCTTTTCAAGGGTAGCGACGCGAGTTGCAACGGTCTGTGACCTCGATCACCCAAGTTCATGGGTGTGTGGGACGGCTTCCCGCGTATCCCCATTTGGAACGGGCGAGGATCACTGTAAGCTATTGATAAAAAACTAATTACCTAGGTTGTTGCACGGAAAGAAAAGCCCTGATCTCAACTTGGTAACCGGCTGCCCCGAAATTAGCACTTGACCTCTTTTCCGCTTGCCGATACATTAACAGCTTCCAGGTACTTCCGGAAGCTTCTGGGCCGTGTTTCAGTCGCCGTGCCCGAGGAGCCAAGCCCAGAAAAACGTAGCATCTTCCGTATCCTGGTTGGCATCTATCTAAGTGAGTTTGAACGCTAAATCCTTTACAACCTACTCGGAATCAGTGACTTAGGGTGAATGGTGGGGATTCCGTCACCCTCCTGTGGCGTAAGGAAGAAGGCGCGAGGACCATCACTATTAAGGAGACGATAGAGCACATGCGCTCCGATCGTGTGTTTGATGCTTTACAAACTCTGCGCAACCGGTATATGCTTTGCCAGCTTGCCTCCAAGGCCACGCGGAAGTTCCACCGGCCCAGCACAAGAATCCAGGAAACGATGAATGGTGTGCTGGATCGGATCGCTGGCTCGCCGCGGCAGGAAGTTTTGTCGGAACCAGAGAATTTTGCTGAGGCACAACGGCGGGCTGCTTAACTGCCCGCCCTCCTGCCCGGTGTAGTTTGCATCTTCCCTACGTACCCTCCTTTGAAAATCTCCCGCTGCCACTACCGAATACGCTCTAGTGCACGGGTTCAGGTGAACCATGACCATAGCTGAACTGAAAGAAAAAAACATCACCGAGCTGACCAAGATCGCAAGGACCTTGGATCTGCCCGGGGCCAGCGGCATGCGAAAGCAGGATCTCATCTTCAAAATCCTGCAGGCGCAGAGCGAGAAAGAAGGCCATATCTTCGCCGAAGGCGTGCTCGAAATCCTGCCTGACGGCTATGGCTTTCTGCGCTCGCCCGACTACAACTACCTTCCGGGGCCGGACGATATCTACGTCTCGCCCTCACAAATCCGCAAATTCGATCTCAAGACCGGCGACACCATAAGCGGACAGGTGCGCCCGCCGCATGAAGGCGAGAAGTACTTTGCCCTGGTCAAAATCGAGGCCGTCAACTTCGAATCGCCGGACGAGGCGCGCAACAAGATTCTGTTTGACAACCTGACGCCGCTCTATCCCCAGGAGCGCATCAAGCTCGAGACGTCGCGTGAGAATTCCAGTGCGCGCGTCATGGACTTGCTTACGCCTCTGGGCAAGGGCCAACGCGGCTTGATCGTTTCTCCTCCGCGCGCCGGCAAGACCATGCTGCTGCAAAACGTCGCCAACTCGATCACGACCAACCATCCCGAAGTGGTTCTGATGGTTCTGCTGATCGACGAGCGCCCCGAAGAAGTCACCGACATGCAGCGCTCGGTCAAGGGCGAGGTGATTTCGTCCACTTTCGACGAGCCTGCCGCCCGTCACGTGCAGGTCGCGGAAATGGTGATCGAAAAGGCCAAGCGGCTGGTCGAGCACAAACGCGACGTGGTCATCCTGCTCGATTCCATCACGCGTCTGGCTCGGGCTTACAACACGATTGTTCCGCCCTCGGGCAAAGTGCTTTCTGGCGGCGTCGATTCCAACGCCTTGCAGCGTCCCAAGCGCTTCTTCGGATCGGCGCGAAATATCGAGGAAGGCGGATCGCTCACCATCATCGCCACCGCGCTGATTGACACTGGTTCGCGCATGGACGATGTGATCTTTGAGGAATTCAAAGGCACGGGCAATTCGGAAATCATCCTCGAGCGCAAGCTGGTCGACAAGCGCGTGTTCCCGGCCATTGACATTCAGCGTTCGGGCACGCGAAAAGAAGAGCTGCTGATTCCGAAAGAAGACTTGTCGCGTATCTGGGTTTTGCGGAAGGTGTTGAATCCGCTCTCGCCGGTCGAGGCGATGGAACTGCTGATCGATAAGCTGAGCAAGACCAAGTCAAACGGCGAATTCCTGGCCAACATGAGCGCGCTGTGATCGCGGACCCGTCGTACATTACGGGGACAAGAGCGGAATAGCAAAAAGGACTGCACCGAGCCCGAACAACACATTCAAGACATGAATGATGATGCGATTGTGTCGAAGAAACACGAACTGTTCGACTAGGCGTCCAACCCAAAACAAACTCATCCCTCCTAGAAACGCGTGGCCCAACCGGCTCCCGAGCATATCCTCGGGCAGGAAGAAGCACGCGGCCGCCACCGCGACAAAGATGTAGATGAGGCGTAAGTTCGCGATTTGAAGAATCGCGCGGTTGGCCACACTGCATCTCGCGAGATCGTTCTTCCAATCGAAAATGCGCCAAAACGCGACATGAAACGTGGCGAAACCAAGAGAGTGGACGCCGCACAGCCACACAACGATTCGATCTCCATTCATGATGGAGCATCGTACGGTCCGGCACGGGAGATGTCCAGGAGGACGTTGGGCGGATTCCACCCACGTATAATTCTCCTAGACGAGTGCTCCCTGGCTCTCTCAAGAGGTTTCCGTGCGCTGCAGACTGCACATCTCGGTTCTCTTTCTTGGGCTATTGGCCTTTCCTGCCGTTGCGCAGAATCCGGCGCCGTCGGGCCCTCCTGCATATCAGCCTCCCGCAATTCAAAAAGACGCAGGCCCGGCGCCTCCTGCGGAAGCGGAGGAGATGCGAGCGAGGTTGGAGCAGGACGCGGCCAAAAAAGCTGCCAAGCAACGCGTGGCCGCGCTCAAGAGTGATACCGACAAGTTGCTCAAGCTTTCGGTCGAATTGAAGACGTATGTCGACAAATCAGACGAGAACGTGCTCTCGCTGAATGTGATTAAGAAAGCTGAAGAAATCGAGAAGCTGGCTAAGAGCGTAAAGGACAAGATGAGGGGCCCGGACTAGGAGGGGGTCATTCGGAGCCATGCGCGATGCGGGATTTAGAGCTTCCATCGGCAGCGCGAGCTCCGCAGGTAATGGCCCACGCCCCAGCCGAAGGAAGCGAGACGTGGGCCAGCAGAGTATGGTCTAGCCTGGGCTTTGCACGACCAGTGTGACAACTGCACTGTGTATCAGGGTACCGCTCGTGCCCGTGACTGTGATGCCCCAAGTCCCTGCCTTGCCGTTGGATGTCACTTGCAACTGCGAGACCCAGCCGGATGTCGGGTTCAGACTGCAAGAGACCACTGCCGGCGTATTTGGCTTGCAGGTCCATGCCACGTTGCCGTTGAACTCGGGCGAGCCAGCCACCGATACCGTGTAATAAACAGTCCCTGGACCTTGAATTGTCTGTTGCGAGGGATTTGCTCCCAGGCAAAAGTCAGGTGCCAGGAACCAGTTGGGACCGTCCGGACTTCCCCAGCCAGTTACCAAATCATAGCCGGGCACGGCCGAGTAGGTGCCGTTGCTGCCGCTAGCGATGTCGTGGAAGTAACTGTTGCAGGTTAGCCCACCTATTGAATAGATGAAGGGATTAAGGAAGCCCAGCGTTGACTTGCCGTTAGCCACGTTGTTCTGATTGACCAGGGCCGCGAAGCCCGCCCATGTAGGGGCAGCGAGGCTGGTCCCCCCGAGACATGGGTTTGTCGTAGTGCACGCTTGGGAGCCTTCTATTGGGGAGCAGGAGCCATTCGCACAGAAGTAGTTGTCACAGTTTGCCTCTGCCGCCACGTCAGGAATATTCCGCAAGGTTGTTGACCCCTTGTTCGACGAATTGATGACTCCTGCGAGTTGCTGATAACTGGGAATCGGTATGCCGTCCGGGGAAATCCCGCCCCCGCTGCTGCCGCCTGCAGGGCACAGATTTCCGCTGCCCGTCCCCCAGGCGACTTCTGACGCCCAGGAGCCGCCCGCACCATTGGTCGTCAGCTCAGTGCCGCCCACCGCGGTTACGTTGGCGTCTTCCGCCGGGTAGTAACCGCCTGAGGAATTGGGATAGGAGCCAGAGTCGCCGGAGGCGGCAAATACGCTCTGTCCTTGCGTCGCCATCTGCTCAAAGATGGGGTCGTCGCTGCCGGAGTCGTCGGCCCAACCCCAGGAAACGCTCAGCTGCTTGGCTTTGTTATCTGTTGCCATCTGGTTGAAAATGGCGACGTCGCTTCCGGACTCGTACGGCGCTATATACACGAGCACCTGAGACATGCCTGGCGCCATCGAAATAGCGTCGATGATGTCAATGACCTGCTCAGTGTCATCACCATCGGAGCCCCCACTGTCGCCGCGTAACAGCACGTTGCTAATGGGAACGCTGCGCGTCTGATGCACGTTGGTGAAGTAGTTGTTCACATCGCTTATGTTGTAACCGTCAATTTCGAACAGTCCAACCGACTGTCCCGCCCCGGTCAGCGAAGTGCCGCCGTAGTACGCTGCTCTCCGGTCGCTCCCGAGAAAGGTGCCGCTCGCGCCCGAACCGGTCAAGGTGTTACTTCTCACACCTGCCGTCCGCTTTAGGAAGAGCGGACGGGGCAGTGAGAAGTTGTCCAACCCCGCGATGTGCCACAAGGGTACATTCAGGTCCAGCCACGGTTCGCGGTCCGGCGCGTAGAACGTACGATCCTCAGATGGGTGCTGGTACACACCCAAGATCACGTGAAACGCCTGCTCGATAGTCGCTACCGATGCGATCACGTCGATGACCAACCGGTTAGGAGACAAGCCCGTGACGGTCATACCGTTCGCTTTCGCAAAGGCGACGACTGCGTCGTAATCCTCCTGGGTCGGTCCAAACCTGTCGGTGAATTCCCGCACAGTGAGATACTGACCATACAAGGGGCTGTTCGGGTCGTAGAGATCTTGCAAGAGACTATCCAATTCTGCCTGGTTCCGCAGCGGCAGCATGATCCCGACCCTCATGCGGAGGGTACCTGGAAGCAGACCGACCAATGGGGCCTCGCCATTGATCACCGCCTGGCGCACGTGATGCGTTGGCAAAGGGCGTTGTGTTTGTGCCTGAAGGAGAATACCCGTGATTGCAAACGACACGAGTAGCAAGATGACTACATGCTTATAAGACATTTCAGTTTCTCCTTTTCGTTTGTTGCCCGCTGGTGCTCCTCGGGCCCGTGGGTTAACTTGTGGTAGGGGAAACTAAGCGGGCAGAAAAGAATAGGAGGAATCTTCCTTCGGGGCAAGTACTCAGTTAGTAAACCGTGCAGCCGATGGGAAGCTTGGGCGCAGGAACGATTTTTCGAGCCAATCGAGTGTATCTGAACGCAACAACGCCATCCGGCATTCCGGATGGCGTTGTTGTTGATCACGAAGTCCTTACTCCGTTGTGTCTACCTTGATTCGCATACCGTAGAACGAGCGGTAAACGAAAATGAAGGAAACGACATAGAACGCCAGTGACAGCGCCCGCGTCAGAGTTGCACCTTGAGTGTTCGCCAGCTTCACCGCCAGTTCTACCGCCAGCAACCCGAATAGGGTGGTGAACTTGATGACCGGGTTCATGGCCACTGATGATGTGTCCTTGAAGGGATCGCCGACCGTATCGCCGATCACGGTCGCGGCGTGCAGGTCCGTGCCCTTCTGCTTCAGTTCGACCTCGACAATCTTCTTAGCGTTATCCCAGGCCGCGCCGGCGTTGGCCATGAAGATGGCTTGGTAGAGACCGAAGACGGCGATCGAAATCAAGTAACCCACGAAGAAAAATGGATCGAGAAACGCGAAGGCCAGCGTGCCGAAAAAGACCGCGATGAAGATGTTCAGCATGCCTTTTTGCGCATACTGGGTGCAGATCGCCACCACCTTCTTGCTGTCGGAAACCGAGGCTTTCTCCACGCCTTCAAGTTTGATGTTCCTCTTGATGAACTCGACGGCACGGTAGGCGCCCGTGGTCACGGCCTGCGTGGACGCACCCGTGAACCAGTAAATCATCGCTCCCCCGGTGATGAGACCGAGGAAGAATGGCGCATAGAGAAGCGACAGCCTGCCTACACTTGCGATGTCGGTAAGTCCGTTCGTCAGCGCCATGATAATGGAAAAGATCATAGTGGTTGCGCCCACAACGGCTGTACCGATCAGAACGGGTTTCGCCGTGGCTTTGAACGTGTTCCCCGCGCCGTCGTTCGCTTCGAGCAGGTATTTGGCGCGGTCGAAGTTTACGTCTACGTTGAAGTCTTTCTTGATCTCGCTTTGCACATTCGGGATGTTCTCAATCAGCGAAAGCTCGTACACTGATTGTGCGTTGTCGGTGACCGGGCCGTAAGAATCGACTGCAATCGTGACCGGTCCCATGCCGAGGAAGCCGAAGGCCACCAACCCGAAAGCAAACACGGCTGGCGCCAGCATGCCCGCGGCCGCGGCCAAGCCCTGAGTGCTCATGTAGTAGGCGATCGACATCAGAAGCATCATAGCCAAGCCCATGTAGTAGGCGGAGAAATTGCCGGCCACGAATCCCGACAGGATTCCGAGCGATGCCCCGCCTTCCTGCGCCGAAGTCACGACTTCTTTCACGTGCCGCGACTCCACCGAAGTGAAGACTTTCACGAGTTCGGGAATGAGCGCGCCCGCCAGCGTTCCGCACGAAATGATCGTGGCCAGCTTCCACCATTGCGTGGAGTCGCCGCCGAGCGTTGGAATGATGAAGTAGGAGATCAGGTAGGTCAGCGCGATCGAGACGATCGAAGTAATCCAGACCAGCGAGGTCAGCGGCGCTTCGAAATTCATTTCGTTGGCCGATCCGTACTTCGCTTTGGCAATGGCGCCGTTCAAAAAGTAGGAAAGCGCGCTCGACACCAGCATCATGACGCGCATCACGAAAATCCACACCAGCAGTTGCACCTGCACGGTAGGATCCTTCACGCCCAAGAGAATGAACGTGATCAGCGCCACGCCGGTCACGCCATAAGTCTCGAAACCGTCAGCCGACGGCCCAACTGAATCGCCGGCATTGTCTCCTGTGCAGTCGGCAATGACACCGGGGTTGCGGGCATCATCTTCCTTGATCTTGAAGACGATCTTCATCAGGTCGGAGCCGATGTCGGCGATCTTGGTGAAGATGCCGCCTGCAATACGCAGGGCCGCCGCGCCCAGCGATTCGCCGATGGCGAATCCGATAAAGCACGGGCCGGCATAGTCGCCCGGAACGAAGAGCAGAATGAACAGCATGATTAGCAGCTCGACCGAGATCAGCATCATGCCGATGCTCATGCCGGCTTCGAGCGGAATCTGGTAAACGGGATACGGTTTGCCGGGGAGTGACGCGAACGCCGTCCGCGAGTTGGCAAACGTATTGACGCGGATTCCGAACCAGGCCACGCCGTAACTGCCCGCGATTCCGACCAGGCTGAAGCCCAAAATGATCGCCACCCGCATGGCCTCCATGCGCTGCAGCACACCGAAATAAAGCAGAATGATGACGGCGATGAAAACCCACAGCAGCAGGATGAACTTGCCCTGCGTAAACAGGTAGGTCTTGCAAGTCTCGTAGATCAGCTCGGAAATCTCGCGCATGGCGCGATGCACCGGCAGGTGCTTCAGGCGCATGTAGATCCACATGCCGAAGGCGTAGCCGAACAGGCAGAACAGGATGCCAATCAGGAGCAGATTGTGGCCGTTGACGTTCCATTTAAGAAAGCTGACCTTGGTGAGATCGGGCAGCTTGAGGGACGCTTCGCCGCCGGCGGCTTCGCTGGCGGGCTGGGCGACGGCGGCCACGGCGCTGGCCATGAGCAGCGTGGCGATGGCCGCCATTTTGTTGGCCGTGCGGCGCAGAAATGCCACGCTGCCTTGGAATGTGCGCATAAAAAGTCCTCCGAAGATGACGTTTACAAGGAAATTTATATTTGGGCGTCGCAAACGCAAAACAGGCGTTTATAACATGTCAGGTAGGCAGGGTCAAACGCCTGTTCGCGGTGGAAAACCGAAATGGGAATTGCCCTCACCCCGGATATTTGCGGGCCTGCTCGATCCAGGCGTTGATGTCTTTCTCGGGCGCGCCCGCATTCTTCAGGTAGGCGCGCATCGCGGCTTCTGTCATGGATTCCGACGTACTCATGATCGCGTGTTTTTCAAAATCGATTCCCACCACGATGAAGGTCTCCGGCTTTGCGCCCTTCACTTTGACCACCCTGTATTTCGTCGCCATGTGATCTCCCTATGCCCTCGTTTTCAGCCCTCTAGACTAATTGAATCTGCACCTGAAGAGGGATCTGGCCCATCCTTTCCGGGCCAAGTATACAGTGGCTGCCCCACCCTTCGCGGTTTTCGAAAGGTGGGGATGGGGAATGCTCAGTCTTCACAGACTCCGCCTCCGCGTTTGGACTAGTCTTCAGGCATGCCCCGCCGCCTCCATCGCTACTACAGCGCGGGATATCTGCACTTCATTACCACCAATTGCTACCAGCGGCGTCCGCTGCTCGGCAGCGCTCCGAACCGTGATCTGTTTCTGGAGACACTGGAGCAGGTCCGCCGCCGCTATCATTTCGTCGTCGTCGGCTACGTCGTCATGCCCGAGCACGTTCACTTACTCATGAGCGAACCAGAATGCGGCAATCCGTCGGTAATGATGCAAGCCCTCAAGCAGAGTTTCGCCCGCAAGCTTCTGCGACGGCTCCGCGCTGGAATTGATCCGCGCCAGGGCGCGCTGTGGAGTAGCCCCTTAGAGGAAGGCCGCATCTGGCAGCATCGCTTCTACGACTTTGTGGTTTTCACGGAGCGCAAGCGGGTCGAAAAGCTGCGCTACATGCATCGCAATCCGGTCGAACGCGGACTGGTGCTCGAACGCAACAATGGGCCTGGAGCAGTTTCCGCCACTATGTCTATGACGAGCCCGGACCCGTTTTGGTGAATGAACCGCAAGAAGCGGAGCTCAAGGTGCGAGCCGTGGCTTGAATTCAGGTCAGGAGTGCCCACGCTTCGAAAACCGCGAAGGGTGGGGCAGCCTCGCCCCACCCTTATCCCCGCGTTCTTTGCAGGACTAGGGCGGGACTCCGATTTCTGCACTCGAAGAGCATGCAGATGTTGGTGTTCCCATCCTTCGCAACCGCGAGGGTTCGGGCAGCCACGGTATATTGGCTGGAAAGGATGTGCCAGTGCGGCGGCATCGAGGCAACCAGACCCGCATCAACGCCATCCTCCGCGCTTACATGCCGGCGCACGAGTCGAGTTGAAGCTGTGGTAGTCTTTAGGCAGGCCGTCAACGGATTCTGCCATGAGTATGATTCCTCTTACACCGGAACGGCGCGCGCAACTGGAGGAGTATGCGCAGCGGCATGGCCAGGATGCGGCCTCCGCACTCGACGAAGCGCTCGGTGCTTATCTCGAATGGGAGCGACAGGATTCTGAGGAGGCCGTCGAGGGTATCCGCAAAGGGCACGCGGATGTGACCGCGGGAAGGACACGGTCGGCATCCGAATTCCTCTCCGAGATGCGCCGCAAGCATGACCTTCCGCGTTGAGATGTCGGCGCAGGCCGAAGGCGACGCGAAGGCAATTCTGGATTGGCTCCTCTCACAACACGCTGGAGAGACGGGCAGTCGCTGGTTTCTCGCGCTGGAAGAAGCGATCGCGTCGCTCAGCGCGCTGCCTGAACGTTATCCTCTGGCTCCCGAGAATGCGCGCTTTCCTTTTGAAGTGCGTCAACTCTTGTACGGACGCAAGCCTCACGTTTACCGGATTTTGTTCACCATCGAAGGCGAGATGGTGAAGATTCTGCACATTCGCCACGCCCGCCGCCGACCGATAGGGAAGCAGTAGAATTCCCACCCTGCGAAAACCGCGAAGCGTGGGGCAGCCCGCGCCCAGTCTAATGGACGGATTGGTCAACCGGAATCTTGCCATTTATGCGAAACTTAACCACGTCCAACGCCCTGACCGGATTACTATCTAGCGATGCGACAGCCAGCTTGAAATCCGTTTGCGAAGGAAACGGATTCGGTTGATCGATGACAAAAACTGCAACGGTAGGGAAATCCTTGTGAGAGAGAAAGCGTACAGTGGTTACCCCCCCTAGAGTGCTAGTCGCCACGGCCTTACAAGGGGCGTCACACATTACTGCGAAGCGCGGCTCTATCCACGGATTGTCAAGACTGATCTTGACGAACGTGCACGGATTTGTGCACGCCCTCTCAGGAATTCGAATCGATGAACCATCCGTGACCTCCCACGTTAATTTTGAAGGCGGTGGCCCGAAATTTACTTGCCCCGCCGTAATTCCGCCTTGCTGCCCAGACGATTGAGCACAATTCCCTCCTCCACAGTCCTGCTTCATCGGCGGGGGGCTTTCGTTTTCAGTCTTCTTGGGGATAGCCGTCCTCGGTTTTGGGCAAGGCACAACTTTTTCTACGATCCGGTTTACCGGTTTCTCGATAATCTTCTCAACTGGCCTTTCTACAAGCTGAGTCACAATCTTGGGACGATAGAGGCGAAGATAAACCTCCGTGGCAGAACCAAGAAAACCGAGAACGATTACTGTTCCAATGATCCAGTTCGACCCAAGGAGTCTCTTCACGAGAGGCATTTGGATCTCCCCTCGCACAACCCTTCCGACGAAAAGTGCAACTGCAACAATCCATAATCCAACCTGAATCCAGCTAACGACGGAGCCAATATCCATCCCTCACACCTCCACATCGATCTCCGTTTGACAAAAACAAACAGGAGACTACGCCTGATGAGGTGTATTTTACCGTGTATCAAGATGCACAAATCCTGTCTATGTGTGCTTTGTTTTCTTACGGTTGAGAGGATATATAACTCCGGCTAGAAACGAACAGACGGCGAAACTGGCCGGGCAGCGGGACTGCCCTACTCCCTCCCCCCCACCTGCCAGAACAGGAACGAATAAATATCCGTGAGCTCCTCGATCTGCTTGGTGACGGGCTTGCCCTGGCCGTGGCCGGCCTTGGTCTCGAATCTCAGCAGAATCGGGCGGGTGCGGCTGGCGCCATTTTTCGCTTCGGCCTGCATTAGTGCGGCCATCTTTTTCGCGTGCATGGGGTCGACACGCGTGTCGCTGTCGGCGGTCGTGAACAGGACGGCAGGATACTCTGTGCCTGCCTTCACGTGGTGATACGGTGAGTAGGCGTAGAGAAATTTAAACTGATCGGCATTCTCCGCGCTGCCGTATTCCGGGACCCAGAGTTTTGCGACCTGGAAATCCTGATAGTGCAGCATGTCAAGCAGCGGCGCCTGGCAGACGACGGCACGGAACAGGTCGGGACGCTGCGTAATCATAGCGCCCATGAGCAGGCCACCGTTGGACCCGCCCTGAATGGCAAGATGATTCTTGTCCGTGTATTTCTCGGAGATGAGGTGCTCGGCGGCGGCGATCATGTCATCGAAAACGTTCTGCTTTTTGTCGAGCATGCCGGCGCGATGCCAGTCTTCGCCGAACTCGGCGCCGCCGCGTAGAACGACATCTGCGAAAACGCCGCCACGCTCCAGCCAGAGATAGGCGGAGCGGCGGAAAAGAGGCGTCTCACTGACGTTGAAGCCGCCGTAACCGGTGAGCAGCGCGGGATTGTGCCCATTTTTCTGCAACCCTTTCTTGTAAACGATGAACATGGGCACGCGCGTGCCATCTTTCGAGTTGAACCACTCCTGTGTGACCTCGTAGGCGGCGGGATCGATCGAGGGCGCATCGACTTTGGTCCAGAGAGAAGTCAAACCAACAACGTCCCCGGAAGGCCCTATAGGCTTGACGTCTATATGCACAGGCTTCAGCTCGACGCGATAAACGCTCGGCGGCACCGTGAACGACTGGAAGCCGTAGAAGAATTCGTCGCGATCCCAACGGCCGCCAGAGCCGAAGATTGTGCCGATGGCGGGCAGAGTGAGATCAGTCAGTTTCTTGCCGTTGAGATCGAAGATCTTCAACAGCGATGTGGCATTCTGTTCATACTGCGCGAGGAGCTTTCCGCCGTAGACGGCCGTGCCCTGCAGGACGGCGTCGGTCTGCGGAATGATCTCCTTCCAGTGGTCGCGGTCGTAATCGCCGGCGTCGGTCACGAAAAGGCGATAGCGCGGGGCGTCTTCGTTGGTGGTGATGTAGAGCTTGCCTTCGTAAACGTCGCCGCCATAAATGAAGTTCTTGCCGGTGGTGACGCGCGTGGGCGGAGTTCCGGCCTTCAGATCCATCAGGAAGAGCTCGGTTTTGGTCGTGCTCTGCTCGACCGTGATGAGCAGCCAGCGGCCGTCGTTCGAAAGAACAACATCCGGCCAGTCCTCAGGATCGCGGCCCTCGCCAAAAATCTTGTCGTCGGTGTCTGGATCGGTTCCCAATTCGTGATAGAACACGTGCCGGTTGTAGACCTCCTGACCTTCCGGGACTTCGCCTTTTTTCGGATACCGGGTGTAGTAGAAGCCGCGGTTGTCGTGCTCCCAGGCGATAGAAGCGGCGCGAGTGCGTTCGATTGTGTCGGGGAGCAGAGTGCCAGTCCTGGTTTCTATGATGTGCAGCGTGCTCAGTTCCGATCCGCCTGGCGACGTGCCGTAGGCAACATATTTGCCGTTGTCGGAAGGCTCCCACCAGTCGAGCGCGACGGTGCCGTCGGCGGCGAGCTGGTTCGGGTCCACCAGCACGCGGTCAACTGCGGCAAGCCCGTCGCGCACGTAGAGGATGGGCTGGTTCTGCATCCCTTGCCGCTTCATGTAGAAATAGTGCTTGCCGGCGATCTGCGGCGGCGTGACGCTGCCGATTGAGAGCAGTTCCGCCAGGCGTTTGTGGATCGCGTCGCGCCCGGGCAGCGGATCAAGCAGGGAGCGGGTGTACGCCATTTCTTCCTCCACCCACTTCTCGGTCTCTGGACTTTTGCCGTCCTCAAGCCAGCGGTAGTTGTCCACGATCTTTGTGTCATGGAGCATTTCGACAAACGGTTTTACTGCGGCCTTGGGCGGGGCGATTGGACTCGTCGAGGAGGAGGTGGACGACGCGGCAGATTCCGTTTTCGACGATTCCTGGGACTTGGAATCGTCCGATGCGATCGTCACCGCGGTGAACACGATCAGGGACGAAATCACCGAAAATAAGCGCAGACCTGCTGACATGATTACCTCGAGGAAGAAAGATTGGTTCATTGTGCGGAGTAGATAGGCCTACCTGCTTAGCCTACCAGAAACTGCTGGGCGGGATTTTGGGAAGGGCTGGGGTTCCAGACTGTTGTTGCCGAGTGATCGCGCGCGGGGAGCGATTTGATAGTGTCTGAAATTCGCAGATTTCAGAGACTACGAGCGATTTGGTAGTGTCTTAAACACTATTTAAGACACCACCAGCGATTTATCCTTGTTTTCAGCATCCCGCTTGAGATGCTATGATCAAGCGTTGGTCACAGGCTGGGTCTTCGGTGCCCCGCCCATACACTCCTCAGTAGCTCAATGGCAGAGCATCCGGCTGTTAACCGGAGGGTTGTAGGTTCGAGTCCTACCTGAGGAGCCATCCTTGCGCTGAAGTGACGCCCACCATCAATTTCGTCGCGATTGATCTTGGCGCTTCGAGTGGCAGACTCGTCGTAGGATGCTGGGATGGCGGCCAGTTTGCCCTTCAGGAACTTCACCGATTCGCCAACGGATCGGTCCGCAGGAACGGACACTTGAAGTGGGATGTCTCGCGACTGTGGTCGGAGATCAAGCTCGGGCTTTCAAAATACGCCTCGCGCTTCAGCGCGCCTCTTGCTGGCATAAGCGTAGACGCGTGGGGCGTGGATTTTGCGCTGCTTGACCGGGATGGCCAACTGCTCGAGGAACCTTTTCACTATCGCGATTCCAGAACAGACGGGGTGCCGCAGCGTGTGTTTTCCCGCGTGCCCGAGCGTGAGATTTTCCAAGTCAGCGGCATTCAGACCATGCAGATCAACACGTTGTTTCAGTTGTTCAGCATGGTGGAATCGGGCGACGAGAATCTTGTCCGCGCCCAGACCTTGCTCATGATTCCCGATCTGTTTCACTTCTGGTTGTCGGGCGAGAAGTCGGTTGAATATACGGAAGCCAGCACGACCCAGATGTTGCTGTGCCGCGAGCGGCAGTGGGCGCGGGATCTGCTGGGCGGACTCGGCATTCCCGAGAGAGTGTTAGGGGTAATCACGCATCCGGGAACGGTCCTGGGCGATGCGCAACCAGCAGTTCTTGAGGAATGCGGCCTGAAGAGCCGGGTGCCGATCATCGCGGCAGGAAGTCACGATACCGCCAGTGCCGTGGCTGCAGTCCCGCGAATGGATCAGCATAGCGTTTTCATCTCCAGTGGAACCTGGAGCCTGATGGGCGTGGAGTCGAAAGATCCGGTCACGACGGACCAGGCGCTCTCTCTCAATTTCACTAATGAAGGCGGCGTTACCGGCGACATTCTTCTACTCAAGAACCTTTCTGGGCTGTGGCCGCTGCAGGAATGCGTTCGTCAATGGCAGTCCGAAGGCCGTCGATACAGCTGGGATGAAGTGCTGCTGCTTGCATCTGATGCCGCGCCTTTCCGGAGCCTGGTTGACGTAGATGCCAGCGACTTTTTGGCGCCCGACGATATGCCCGGCACGATTCGCGAGTACTGCCGCCGCACTGGGCAGCCTGTGCCGGGCGATGATGGCGCAATCGCACGCTGTTGTCTGGACAGTCTGTCTCTAAAGTATCGAAGCACGTTAGAGGCTCTCGAAATGCTCACCGGCAGACAGTTGAAAACGATTCGCATTGTAGGCGGAGGCAGCCAGAATAAATTGTTGAGCCAACTCACCGCCGACGTTTGCCGGCGAGTTGTGGCGGCTGGTCCAGTTGAGGCCTCTGCCCTGGGCAATGTGCTGGTGCAGGCCGTTGCCACCGGTTGCCTTGGTAGCGTTGGGGAAGGCCGGGACAGCATAGGGTTGTCGGCCGATCTTGTTACCTATGAGCCACGCGCCATCGCAAGCCTCGACGATGCCTGCGATCGATTCCGTAGTCTGGGCAGCGTAGCCGCTACGAAAGGCTAAAACGAGATAGATGGGCCGGGCAGATAATCTATTGAAATCTGTGCGGTGTATCACTCGAGAAAATGGAGGCAGCATGTCGTCCTATTCAATTCCCAAAGTTTCGTCTCCCGCACCGGTGAAGAAGAATGAGGTGCTGCTGATTGCCAACGGGGACTTGCGGCAATCGGCGAACAAAGTGTGCTGGCCGGCGCAAGCCGAGTCTGAAAAGAAGATCGCGGCGGCATTC